>Ga0134126_10010477_pt1 | contig 11684 bp, 8 predicted proteins | sample KB31752_FD_96881 | JGI IMG/M metagenome (GOLD analysis project Ga0134126, IMG submission 96881) | Terrestrial soil microbial communities with excess Nitrogen fertilizer from Kellogg Biological Station, Michigan, USA - KB3-175-2 | ecosystem: Environmental > Terrestrial > Soil > Unclassified ...
ACTTGATCCGTCCGACGGTCATATCAACTGGTACACTTCCGACGCAGGGCAGTCAGTGACGTCGCTCCAATGACATATCGGCTGAATGGGACTAAATATGTAGTTACGGGAGATGCGCGCATAGAGCCTGACTGAGAGTTTGTAGATTTTTAGTGTGCAACTCCCTTAACGTGATTGATGTTCATTCTCGGATTGGGTAGTCTGAAGTCCGCTGTGTAGAACTGTGGAGGATCGAATCATAAATGATAAAGGCCAGAAGTACCCCGTACAGGATCACTTCCTTCGCCTGCTGTACTCTGGCGGCGATTCTTTTCACTTCTCGTGCGTTCGCAACCGACCTGCGGCTGGGCATTATCGGGACAGACACTTCGCATGTGGTGGAATTCACCAAGATCCTGAACGACGCTTCCAACCCGGATCATGTTCCCGGCGCTCGCGTAGTCGCCGCCTTCAAAGGCGGCAGCCCAGATATTCCCAGTAGTCATGACCGCGTCGAAAAATTTGCCGCCGAGCTCCAGAAAACATGGCACATTCAATTCGTAAAACAGATCAGCGACCTTTGCCCGCTGGTAGATGACATTCTTCTGGAGAGCGTGGACGGACGAGTTCACCTCGACCAGTTCCGGCAAGCTGCGGCTTGCGGTAAACCTGTATTCATCGACAAACCGCTTGCCTCCACACTCTCTGATGCACTGGAAATTGCCCGAATTGCGAAGGCCCACAAAGTTCCATGGTTCAGCGCCTCCTCCGTTCGCTTTGGGCCGGCCCAGGCGATGCGCGCCCCGGACATTTCGGGCGCTTATGTTTGGGGGCCAGGGCCATTGGAGAAGCATCAGCAGCTCGATCTCTCATGGTACGCAATTCATCCCATTGAGATGCTCTTCACCATCATGGGACCCGGGGTAGAGCAGGTAACGCGCACCTATACCCCCGATGCCGATGTGGTGACTGGAGTGTGGAAGGACGGGCGTATTGGAACCGTCCGTGCCATCCGGCCTTATAGCACATTCGGTGCAGCCGTCTTCCATCACAGCAAACCGCCGAGCATCTACGCTGACGTGGACGATGAATACTTCCCGCTGGTACGGGAAATTGTGAAATTCTTCAGTACAGGAGTCCCACCTGTTTCCAACGCGGAGACCCTGGAAATCTATGAGTTCATGGATGCGGCGCAACGAAGTCGCGAGCACGGCGGGATTCCAGTGAATATTTTGAAGTGATGGTAGCAGCGACGACGCATGCACCAAGCAAAGTTTTGAGGAGGCGGTTTGGCAAGTAATGCGGATGGATGCATTCAGCACATTGACCATTCTGCCTCGACGACAAGCCTGACCAGTCCCAGCTTTTGCCAGATCACTTCAACGTTGCGCACCTAATACTATCAATGAACTTGGCCAACCGTGTCGTTGCAGTTCGCGGGGAATTGTTACTGTAAAGGCTGGAGAATTAGAGTGGAGAGATTTCACGCCCCCACCTGCTGAATGCGATGAGGTAAGCACAATCCGATGCGCGTCGGAGCAGCTAAGCCACTCTGCCAGCGAGTGCCCTTGCGTGATCCTCTGAATGTTTTTTTGAAGCGTCGAATGGAGAGGCACCGGGATTCCGGCCTGGATGAATTTCTCGCCTGTAAAATCATCTGCAAAAAGATCGGCTTCCCGTATTTCCGCGTTGCTCGGCAGTCTTCGGTAACCTATAAGTTGTTGAAAATATGGAATATACGGACTTTGACACGGTAGAGGTCAGGAATTCGAGTCTCCTCGTGCCTACCATATTCGGCATTCATCTTTGTCAACAGGGAAGTATCCCGCCCAATCCCGGTTTTCCGCGTAAATCACCCGACAAAGGCCAATATCAGTCAACAGGCGACTGTTTTCCCCATGTAAAGTGTCGGCCAACGATTGCCTTGAAAATCAGGTGATCGGTTGCAGCGGTCGGCCCGATGCCGACACCAAAGTTGAGCTCCCATTTCGGAGAAACGTTCAGATCGGTCACCGCGAATATCTGCTGTTGTTGCTCGTGGAGAGAGTCGAAACTGCCGAGACGTCCGTAATCGGCATAGTATTCAATTCCGCCGCTGACCACCTTTGTGAAGTCGTAACCGATCTTGACAGCGGGGGCAAAACCCAGCCCCTGAGAAACATCCGGTCCATGCAATGTTCTTTCGAGGGCTGGATTCACTGCGAAATACCAGCGATCAATTGCTTTATCGAATATGGGGCGTATCTCCCATGTCCATGTGTCGGGAGAATAGACGGCACGTTGATAGCCGATCTCCATAGAAAGACTGGCGCCAAAAGGCCAATGCCATGAATCCGGGACGCGCACGCGAGGACGAATATGATCGCCGACCCACTGCACTCCGTGTCCATTTTGCGCACTGGTGAAGATGTAAAAACCTATTTCAGACCAGTTGGTAATACCCTGCGTGATTTCGATTGTCTCATGCAGTTGATGATTGGTGGGATATACGCCATCTACGGTGTACACCTGTCCTTCTGCCGTAAAGTTGGAATGCAGTTCGAGCATGGTGCTTTTTGGTTCAACTGTCGCCGCTCCATAGACCTGAATTTCGTAGTTGCCCTGCGCAAAAGCTTTTGTTCCACACAGCAGAATGACAAACGCGATGCACAGGACGCATTGCAGAAAACGTCGGCGTTGACTGAGGAAGGAATATAGAAAAAATGGTTTGGAATTATGCATAGCGAAAAAGCATCATGAAGCCTTCATCCATGTGGTTTTGTTGATGGCAATGAAAGAGGGTTAGTCCTGGATCGTTTGCCGTGAATTCGACATCCACCTGTTTCCCGGATTCTACAAGTACCGTGTCTTTGAAAATCCCGTGTGTTTCGGGCAAGCCGGAGAACCGGCGCAGCTCAAAAATGTGGCGATGCAAGTGAACCGGATGATCGTTTGTACTGCGATTTTTAAACAGCAGGCGATATCGTTGTCCACGATGAAGAGTCACGACATCCGTATCGGGAAACGATTTCCCGTTGATTGTCCACCGATCCATCGCGCCATGTCCGGCGAATTTCGATTCAAAGACCAGTGGAATTTCTGTCACTGAGGATTCAAATGACGGCGCAGGGTCAACTGCGGCAAAGTCGAGATAGTTCCACTCCAGGCTTTCGGGCTGCTGCCATCGCGGTTTTCCGTTATTGTTTGCATATTCAACCACAATGCCCATTCCGGCGGCCATAATGTGTTTGCGAACTTCCCCCATCGTCCAGACCCCGGATTGTTCATTTCCACGAGGGTCGAGACCCGCTCAGCCGGCGACAAACGCAGCATAGAAACTGATTTTGGCTGCGGTACAGGATTGCCATCGAGTCCGATGACACGGAATTGATGTCCTGCCAATGTGATCCAATGCACTTCGGTAGCGCTGGAGTTGAGAATATGGAGAAGGACCCTTTGGCCCGTTTTCACGCGGAGAGGTTCGCCGTGACCCAACATCCGGCCGTTGATCGTCGAAACTTCATAGACGGGATCCATTGAACCGTCCGGGTTTCCGAGCAGACTGGCCTTCCAGTCGTGGAGCGCCAGAAATACTTCTTGGTCATAGCGCGCCCGATTCTCACGCGGTTCGATCAGGAGAAATCCAAATTGCCCGGTGTACAGGCCTTTCTTGAGATCGCCGCCGGCAAATGTATGCGTGTGATACCAACGAAAGCCGGAGGGTCGAGGTCTAAATGTGTAATGCGCTTGGCCTCTTGGCGGGATTGGTGGCGTGCCCTCCTCAGTAGCGCCATCGACATCGGATGGCAAAAAGAGGCCGTGCCAGTGAACCACCTCATTATTGTCGGTGTGATTGGCTACGGCGACCGTAACCAGACGGTCTTCCTGAAAGCGCAGCAAAGGGCCGGGAACCTGCCCGTTATAGGCAATTGTCCTGATGACATGATGCGGCGAAACCTCCAGCGAATAGGGCGCAATATCAAGGGAATAATCGGCCTTTGTAAGCGCGCCCACACTGGCGGGAACTCCAGCCAAAGCCGCTGTCATTCCAGAAAGCTTGCAAAGTTGGCGTCGGCTAATCAGTGTGTCTCTCCTACCCTCTTCAATTTCCTATATAAATTATCGGTCAGCATTTATGCATCCATTTTCAAATCAGGATGTCATCGGTGCTCACTGTTATATTGTTTTCCAGTTCAATCGTTTGCAGGTGGGGATAGGAATTGTTTCCGGCGGAGATGCGACCTTCTACGCGTTGTCCGCCGATACTAATTTCATACCAAACTATTTATCTGCTTTTTTGTGATCTATTCCCGCGATAACTGGTGCCTAGCAATGGCCTCCCCGGAAACATATTTGGCACCAGCTTTCCATCCTCGATCACGGGAGTTCCACCCACAAGAACATATTTCATGCCTGTGCTGGGCAATTTTGGAGACGCATAGGTCGACCGATCCGACACAGTAGCGGGATCGAATACAACAACGTCGGCATCGGCGCCCACCTGAAGACGTCCCTTTTTTAATCCGTCTGGAGTGGAGTCAGCTAGAACCTGGGCAGGCATCAGACTCATCTTTCGGATCGCATCGCTCATCGTGAGGCTTTGTTGTTCGCGAACATAACGAGCCAGCACGCGGCAGTAGGTTCCGGCATTTCGCGGATGATCCGGCAAGCCATCGCTGGCAATCATTACAAGTGGATTGCGGATAACAGAATCCACCGTGGCATCATTGTTTGTAAACAGAAGAACACTTAGCGGTGCTTTCGAAGCGCGAAGTTCATCAAAACGTTGCTTGGTCAGGTGTTCGCCTGTTTTTGGTAATACGACATCTTTGTAGTCGATATCGAATTTTTCGCGCCACCCCGGATTGAATAGCGCGGAATTGAGTTCCGTCATTCCCGCCGTGTAAGGATAGGCTTCAGTCGTAATGTCGAGACCCTGGCCGCGTGCGCCGGCGATCATAGCCAGGCAGTCAGGAGCGCTCTTCTGACAACTGCTGTTAATGTGAACGATGTGCAGCGATGCACCCGAGATTGCCGCTGCAGCGATAACTTCGCTGACCGATTCGATGTTTGAACCGGGTTCCAATGTTCCCGCGCCGCGAATATGGGTGTAGACCGGTAGATGCCGCGCCGCGGCTACTCGGAACATGTCGATGATTTCCAACCGCGTCGCCCCTGGTGTGTATTGGATGCCCATGCCAATGCCCAGCCCTCCCGCGTCCAGTTCCGAGCGGAGATGGTCCTCCATTTTTTTGATTTGTTCTGGACTGGCTGGATTGTCAGTTGCCGGACCGGAAGCGGGGACGAGCGCATCCGGAGCCTGGGCTGCTTGAAATGCCCACGAACGCGCGAATGGATGGCTGGCGGTCGCTCCGTAATTGATGAGCGCGTGGCCTTTGCGTTCGCTCAGAAATTGAGCGACATTCTGTCTTCCAATTTCCATTTCGAGGGCTGTCGTTACTCCATCAAATGCTTTCAATCGATAGTCTTCGGGAGATTGCCCATGCTGGTGCAGATCGATAAATCCAGGCGCAACCACCAGGCCCTGTGCTTGGATAATGCGTTTTCCCTGTAACGTGTCGGTGGAAATGCTGGCAATCTGATTGCCGGAAATTCCTACATCGCGCACGGCGTCCAGACCTGTTTCAGGGTCGATGACACGCCCGCCATGAATCACGATGTCGTAGTTTTGGGCAATTGCCGGATTAGAAAATCCAAAAGGCATAGTGCTCGCTAACAAGGCGGGAATCAGATAGCGTCTCACCATTGTTGTTCTCCTCGCGTTGGGTGTTGAACCCAGAATCGTTGAATTTGTGGACGACAGCTACAAAAATTCCCCCACCTGCAGGGCCATCTGGTCTGCTGGTTGCTGTAAAGATGCGCCTTCCCATCGGGCGACGATAGCAGTGGCAAGACAATTTCCCAGGACGTTAATCGATGTTCGCATCATGTCCATCAGTACATCGACGCCCAGCAGCATGGTTGCTCCTTCTGCAGGTAAGCCGAACGCAGGCAGAGTAGCAAACAGGACGACAAACGCGCCGCGCGGAATGCCGGCGACTCCCTTGCTGGTCAGCATCAAAGTCAACATCATAAAAAGCTGCTGTCCCAGAGATAGATGGATTCCCGCCGCCTGGGCAACGAAGATGGAGGCAAGCGAAAGATATAAGGTGCTTCCAATTAGATTGAGGCTATATCCCATGGGCAGCACGAAGGCTGTAATGTAGGATGGCGCACCTAGAAACTCCATGTTCGTCAACGCAATCGGCAAAGCTGCCTCGCTCGAAGCAGTCGAAAAGGCAATGACACATGGCTCCCGCACCGCGGAGACAAAACGCGACAATGGAACTCCCGCTACCTTGGCCATAGGCAGCAGGATGGTCAGCACACATAAAATCAGCGTGGCTGCCATTAGGACGACCAACTTTGCGAGATGCAGCAACGCGCCGGGTCCGTTGGTTGCGATGGAGATTGCAATTGCCGCCGCTACCGCCGGAGGGGCCGACCACATTACATATTTGGTGTAACGGAACATGATTTCCGCGAGCGATTCGCAAAAGTGAACGACCGGCTTTGCTTTCGCCCCCAGGGTGGCGCAGGCAATCCCAAACAGCAGAGAAAAGACAACAATCTGTAAAATTTCGCCTCGCGCCATCGCGTCGATAATGCTGGCTGGAAATGTCTGGTCCAGCATTGCACGAAATGGGTTGCCCGGCTTAGCAACCTGGACGGTAGCCGGCAGACTTTGGATGTGCATTCCCTTGCCGGGTACAGCCAGGTTCGCCACTGCCAGTCCCAGAAATAAGGCGACCGTCGTCATGATCTCAAAGCACAGGACCGCTTTCAGTCCCACTCTTCCCATGCTTTTGGCGCTTCCAGCGCCGGCGATCCCGGCCACCAGCGTTCCGAACAGCAGTGGTGCAATCACCGATTTAATCAGCCGGAGAAAAATGTCATTGAAAGGCGCAAGCAGATGAGCGTGCCGTGGAATGGCGAGGCCGATGACGATGCCCGCTCCCATTCCGATAAAAATCCAGACGGTAAGCGAGCGCCACCATGCCTTTGGGCTAGAACCGGTTGTTTGAACCACAGCTTGCAAGGTATCCCCTGGATGGTAGAGCGGTTTCTGTTGCAACGATCACGGCCAGAATCATCTTTGTCAATGGATGCGTGCCATATTCTTAAGACGCCAGGTCGATCCGAACGCCAATGCCTTTGCGCTGCGCAGAGTTATACACCGCGATAGCTACGGCGACATCCTGCACAGCGGTTCCGGTTGAATCGTAGATGATGACTTCTTCCGGCGATGTGCGGCCGACTTTACGTTTGGCAATGATGTCTCCAATCTCCCCATGGATCGCTTCGCGGGGCATTAAGCCCATTTCAATTGCGTGGTGTGTTTCTCCCACGGTGGCAATCTGGTCAATAATGTCTCCGACAATTTTTGAGGACATAACTAACTCCGGGTCGAGTTCCTGCTTGTCGGGACTGTCGGCGCCTACGGCTGCAATAAACGTTCCAGGCCGCACTGCGCCTTTCATCAAAAACGCTTTTCTTGAAGGAGTGCAAGTCACGATGACGTCGCTGCCGTAGCTCGCAGCTTCAAGGTCGTCGGCAGGAAATACTTCTATGTTCAGCTCTTCGGACATGTACCGCGCGAAAGTGACGGCTTCATTCGGCACGGGACTCCATGCATATACGGTCTTGATCGGGAGCGTACTCACAATCGCTTTCAACTGGATGCGTCCCTGATTTCCAAGTCCACAAATAGTACAGATGGATGATTCTGGCCGAGCTAGATACTTTGCAGCGACGGCGGTGGCCGCACCGGTCCGCTTCATGGTTACTTCAATCGAATCCATAATGCAGAGAGGGTATCCATTCGCGCCGTCGCTTAACAGTATGACTCCTTGAATATTTGGCATACCGAACCGCTTGGAGTTTTGAAAAAATCCTCCGTTGATTTTGATACCGAAGTATGCGGGGTCGCCCTTCAGGCCCCCGGCTTTTATGTGAAATTCTCCTCCTTCCGCTTCGACATGCATTAGCCCAGCTCGCATGGTTCGGCCCTCGGCATAATCGCGGAAGGCATTCTCCACGATCGACACATAATCGGAGAAGGTGAGCAGGCTCTCAATTTCACTGCGTTGTATAAAAAGCGTTCCGGCGAGTTTCATGATTTGCAACTCCAACAGGTTGACGTGAGTCTGCGGCACGATTGGATTGCGTGCCGACAGGCAGATGTATTGAATCTGTGCCGCTACAGTGAGTTTGCGATGACAGCCGGTATGTGGCGGCCCGCCAATTGTTCGTTCAGTGTTTTCAGGTCCGTTGCAACAATCTGGTCAACCTGGCCGGTAATTTTGTCCAGCCTTGCTGAAAGTTCATGAAATACCGTGTAATCCTGGTCGGTTGGACGACGATCGCCGAGATCGACCAGCATTTCCAACACGGCCAGCTGGTTGTTCAATTTGATGGGGTAATTCAACGTATCCCGGGGACTGCGGTTTTTTACCTGATAAATCTCCTGCTCCAGTTCATCCAGCTTGGACTTTATGGTGGCCGCTTGTGCGGAAATGGAGGAATCTTTGGCTTCAGACACCCGCTGGTCTAACTGACTATCGATGGAACGTATACGAATCACTGTTGCGTTGGCGAGACTGGTTTTGTCCCGAATCTGCATGGCAAGTTTGAATTGTTCCTGCTGATCGTCATCGCTGACATTTTTCAACCGGGGATCGCGCTCAATGATCAGTGGTTGTATCTGGGTCTGGCCATTTGCGGTCAAACGAACCGAGTATTTTCCCGGAGGTGCAAGCGGCCCCACCCCAGGATTGGCATACCGCATGATGAGGCCGGGAAATGTTGTTCCCCCCGGATAGCGCAGATCCCAGACGAACCGGTTCGTGCCCACGTTCGTTGTTGGCAATGCTTTTCCGGTGGTTTTCGGCAGGTTGTCGCCGGGATCGCTTTTGCCCCCGGTGCTCGAAGTATTTGCGGGCGCGCTGGAGAATGACTGGATGACCGCGCCCTTTCCGTCCAGAATGTCGACGACAACTTTAGTCCCACGCTCTGACAGATAGTAATCGATGGTGGCCGGCTTGACTGTGCGGATTGCCGGAGATGGAGCGAACAGAAATGCCTTCTGCTGTAGCACCTCCGGCGTGTATTGCCGCAGCATTGCAATGTTGTCTAGCACATAGAATGATCGTCCATGCGTTGCGATCACAAGGTCGTTGTCTGCCACCGTCAAATCCGCGACTTGTGTGTCGGGCAGATTCAAGGAAAGCGATTGCCAGTGATCGCCGTCATCGAACGAAACATAGATGCCATGTTCCGTTCCGGCATAAAGAAGGCCGCGACGGACCGGGTCCTCACGCACGACCTGTGCGAAATCATTATCGGGAATGCCGTTGACGATTTTCGTCCAGGTTTTTCCGTAGTCGTGCGTCTTGAAGATATAGGGGTGTCTGTCATCGAGCTGATACCGTTTTGCCGCCAGGTAGGCGCCGCCGCGATCATGTGTAGACGCATCCATAAAACTGATCCGGTTAAAATCTCCAATGCCGGCCGGCGTCACATTTTTCCAGGACTTGCCGCCATCGCGGGTGATCGAGACCACGCCGTCATCGGACCCGGTCCAGATGGTGTTTACATCGAAACGAGAGGGAGCGATTGTGAAAATAGTGCCGTAGATCTCCGGGCCATTCTGGTCCTTTGTGATGGGGCCTCCGGAATCTCCCAGCGTTTTCGGATCATCGCGGGTCAGATCCGGGCTGATTTTTTCCCAACGCTGTCCTTCCGTGGTCGTTTTCCATAAATGCTGTGACGAGGTGTAAAGAATAGTCGGGTCTACCGGCGAAAAGACAATCGGAAACGTCCACTGCCACCTTTCCCTGATTGCATTCGACGCCATGCCCGAAAAGAAAAGAGGGTCGACGGTGACCGAGCGCTGTTCTCCGGTGCGCCGGTTATAGCGGCTAATAATTCCAGCTTGATCCCCAACATAAAAGATGTCTGGATTTTTCGGATCGGGAGTAACGAATCCAGCCTCCGCCGTGCCTACGCTGAAGGTTCCCGGAGCTGCGAGAGGATAAGGATCATGTCTACTGATAACGGGATCGCTCGGCACGCACGCCGTCCCATCATCCTGCTGCGCACCGCAAACGTTGTAAGGGAATTCGCTGGTCGTGCTGACATGGTAGAACTGGGCCGTCGGATAGGCATGGGATGTCCAGGTCTTTCCTCCGTCCACTGAGACAGCTGCTCCCCCATCGTCGACGGCGATCATGCGGCGGGGATTGTCAGGCGCGATCCATAAACCATGATGATCTGCGTGCGGCGTGCTGATTTGTTTGAAAGTCTTGCCTCCGTCATCGGAGCGGTAAATTTCGACGTTCATCGCATATAAACGGTCTGGGATCGTGGGGTCTGCGGTGATCCGCGAAAAGTAAAAAGCGCGCTGACGCAAGTTGCGGTCGGAGTTGACCAGCGTCCACGTTGCTCCCGCATCGTCGGAACGGAACAGGCCGCCATCCTTCGCTTCGACCATGGCGTAAATGCGGCTGGGGTTCGCGCCGGAAATCGCTACCGTGATCTTTCCCAGAACATCTTTCGGCATTCCTGGGTTCCGGGTGATCTCGGTCCAGGTGTCCCCGCCGTCCACGGATTTGAACAATCCGCTACCGGGACCGCCGCTCGACAACGTCCATGGAGTTCGGTAGACGTCCCAGATCGAGGCGAACAGAATCTGCGGATTATGAGAATCCATTGCCAGGTCAATCGCGCCCGCGCGGTCATTGCGGAATAAAATTCGCTTCCACGTCGTGCCGCCATCGCGGGACCGGAAAATACCGCGTTCATTACTGGGGCCGTAAGGATGGCCGAGAGCTGCAACATACACGACGTTGGGGTCTTTTGGATCGACGCGTACTCGGGCGATGGCCTGACTGTCGCTAAGGCCCATGTGTATCCACGTCTTGCCGGCATCGACAGACTTATAAACGCCATCCCCCTGGATGATGTCGCCGCGCAGCGCAGTTTCACCCGTCCCTATATAGACGATGTCTGGATTCGATTCCAAGACGGCAACCGCGCTGACCGACGAGCTGCTGATCTTTCCATCAGTGACGGGATGCCAGACGGTACCGCCGTCCGTGGTCTTCCATAGACCGCCGCCATCCGCGCCAAAATAATATTCCAGCGGCCGGGCCGCGCTGCCTGCACCGGCCTGCGACCGACCGCCGCGATTGGGACCGATATTGCGCCACTTTAAGGCGCTCAAATCATAATTGCTGCGGGCGGTCGGAGGAAGTTCAGCGGCCATCATCATCGATGCCGAGAAACCCGCTGCAAAAATTATGGCTGTAAAGCGCAACGCTTTGAATTGCATAAAAACTCGTTTTCTTTGATTTGAAGTTGCTAATTTCAGATTGATACAGCCGTTCGTTTGCCGAACGGCTGTATCAAAGGCCAGATGCGCGAGAAGCCTATTTTAGAAAATAAACTTGCCCGCGAACTGGAAGTTACGAGGTCCGCCGGTGGCAAAGATAGGATTGAAACCCACACCGCTCGAATTACCCGATCCGAGAGCGCTGTTGGCCATTGCGGTGGTCAATCCAAAGTTCGAGTCAAGCATGGTCGAATCGATCGCACCGAAGTTGGGTTGATTGAAGACGTTGAACATATCCATCTGGAAACGGAAGCGTAGCTGTTTGACCAGCGGA
>Ga0134126_10010478_pt1 | contig 11683 bp, 9 predicted proteins | sample KB31752_FD_96881 | JGI IMG/M metagenome (GOLD analysis project Ga0134126, IMG submission 96881) | Terrestrial soil microbial communities with excess Nitrogen fertilizer from Kellogg Biological Station, Michigan, USA - KB3-175-2 | ecosystem: Environmental > Terrestrial > Soil > Unclassified ...
GGAGAGTTCTAGCAGGTTGAGAAAAGGCCAAGAGCCGCTCCCGTATAAGTCGCCTGGATGGTGTCCGCTTCCTTGCGGTCGCGGCTCGGAAAGCTACTGAACTTGCGCTAGTTGAATAGCGATAAGTCGATCGCGGCGGCCATGGCCTTATAACCGGAATCGCCGGGATGCAGATGGTCGCCACCATCGTAGTCCGGACGCATGCGGCCGGGACTGCTTGCATCGCGGACAGCCTTATCGAAGTCGATTACGCCGTCAAACGCTTTTCCGGTGCGAATCCATTCGTTCACTGCTTTGCGCTTAATCTCCTTCTCGGGAGTGTAATAGCCCGGATAGATAGTCCCTTCAAAAGGTGTAAGCGTGCCGCCGAAGATCTTGAGCCCATGCTCGTGCGCGCGCGCGATGAGCTGCGTCAGTCCGGCGATGATGTCATCGGCGCTCACGGTTTCCGATGCAGGCGCGGAGGTTCCCGCGTGGCCAATGTCATTGATGCCCTCCAGCACAATCACGTACCGCACACCGGGTTCCGAAAGAACATCACGATCGAATCGCGCCAACGCATTTACGCCGAATGCGACGTTACCTGAGGCATCGTGCAGGATGCGATTGCCGCCGATACCGGCATCAACCACTCCAATTTCGCGCGCTGCGTGCCGGGCAAGCAAGCGGGCTGCAAGCACATCGGGCCAGCGGTGATTGGCATCGATGGTGGAGCGCGCTCCGTCTGTAATGGAGTCGCCGAATGCGACGATTGTTGCCGCGGAGGCTGGGGCCGCAACATCTACGCCCGTCAGAAAGGCCCAGGAGGTTCCGGTTGCCGCATCATTCATGCTGGCCGCGGCCGCCAAATCGCCATTTCCGATGTACGAAGTCTGCCGCGCGTCATAGTGAATCCCGGCTGCGGTGGTTGGCTCCGCGAAATAAAGGCTGATAGACAACTCGCTTCCCGCCGCAGCCTGGAGCTTTACCGGGTCGCTAAGAACAGGAGCATTGGGTGGAATGGACACGGCAGAGCGGCCGCCAAACGTGAGCACGCGGTCGGAATCCGGCACTATCGCCGATCCTTGCCCGTGCAGCGCGATGTGGGCGGCGCTGATCTGGACGGCTGGGTTGCCATATGCATTGGAAAGGCGCACCCGCAGCGTGTCGCCTCCGATGCTGATATGCACGATCTCGCGAAGCGTCTGATGATCGAATTCGAGCTTTTCTTTCTGCAACTGCGCTTCAGCCAGTTGAGGCGAAGGACTGGCGGCCCATGTTCCGGCCCAATGCTCGAGCGGAGCCGATCGGAGACTGCAAGCACATACGAGAAACAGAAGAGAAGCGGTTCGAGTTGACATGTGAATGATTGTGGCGGCAGGGCGGGCCTATATGTGTTAGCTTAAACCGCAAGCAAAATCAAGCTCTCTGCGCGTCCGGGTGCTGGTCTCGCCGGAAATCAATCTGGCGCGCTCCAGTGCGAAATTCCCTCTCAGGCGCATCAGGCAAATCCCAAAAAAACGATCAATGCTCGAGTGACGGCATTTAACTCACGGTTATAACGGAATAGCATCCTGAATCCGATGCGCTACGTGCTTGCCGCATTCCTGCCATTACTGACGGTTCCCCTGCTTGCGTTTTCAACGACCGCGGTGCACAACCAGCCGACCGCGCAGTTCTATCACATCACCGATAACCGCTTTCCATACTGGGTTTACGGCGGCCACACGCCGCGAGTGCCCCGAGGGGCATTAGTGCTTCCAAGCCCGTACACAGTAAAGTTGATTACAGCGGGGCAAACGTATTCACAAGCGATGAGCTTACGGATGGATCCAAGAGTGAAGGCTTCACGAGCGGCGCTGACGCAGCAGCTCACGCTTTCTCTGGAGTTGACGAAACTGATGAGCGATGATTTTGAGGCGCTTACCAAGCTACGAAGCTCAAAGTCCGCCGCCGCTTCGGCTGAGTTGCAGCAGAGAGTGGTGTCGTTCAACACGGAGTTAGCGAGCGTTTTCGAAGCGATCCAAGGGACTGATAACGCCCCAACGACGCAGGCCATTGCCGCCGTCCACGATCTCGAAAGCCGCTGGAAGGAATTGGAGCAGCAGCTCCGGCGGGAGCATCAGTGAAGTTATTCTATGTGGCGATTTTTTGCCTGGTAATAACATTTCCGGCTATTGCTCAAACGCCCGATACTGCCGCCATAAACGGGACGGTTTTTGATCAGAGCCACGCTGCCGTTTCGGACGTTCGGGTGAAGATTACAAACAATGTGAGCGGCCTGGAGCGGAGCACGGAAACAGATGATTCCGGCCGTTTTTCAATCGGCGGGCTTCCGATCTCTGGCGCTTACAACATCAACGCGAGTAAGCAGGGCTTCGAAACCGCCTCGGTCGACAATGTGATGCTAGTTGCCGGCACGCGGGCCGATATCCGGCTTCAGCTCAACGCAGCAGGAGGTCAAGCGGAAATCACTGTTACCGGCGTGCTCGGAGCGGTGCGCACCGATGAGCCCCAGCTCGGCGACCGGCTCGGCTCGCAGCAACTGAATGAAATTCCTCTGCTAAATCGGAAGATTACCTACGCTCCATTACTGAATGCAGCAAACCGCCCGGCGATCAATCAAGGCGACGCATTCATGAATCAGAACCTGTTCACCACGAATGGCGCAGGCCGACGTCAGACCTGGTTTGAAATCGACGGCGGCAATGGCATCGACTTGTGGGGGCGGCAGACCATCTTTACAAACATTCCGCTGGCAGCCGTGCAGGAGATGAGCATTCTGGAGAATGCGTTTTCCGCGGAATACGGCGGCAGTACGGGAAGTGTAGTGAACATTATTACCAAGAGCGGCGGCAATAGCTTTCATGGCGAGTTGCTCGCACTTGTTCGTCCGTCCGCAACAGAAGCGGCGCTGTCGGGCTTCACCTCAAAGAACGCCGCAAGCGGGAATGATTTGACAAATGACACTCTGGCGCAGAGCGCATTATCCGTTTCGGGCCCCATTGGGCGGAAGAACCGCACGCAGTTCTTCGCGGCAGGCGAATACACCATTGAGAATCGCGCCTCGCCGGTGACATCACCCATTGCTCCAGGTGAGTTTATCGGACATTATCGCGACTGGCTCGGCTTCCTGCGGCTGGATCACCGGATCAACGATCGAAACAATCTCTTCTTTCGGGGAGATGTGGACGGGTTCCGCGATACAAATCCGAACGGGACTGTCGGAGGAAATAATCTGCCAACTGTGGATCGGGTATTCAAGCGCCGAACGTACTCAGCCGAATTCGGAGAGACCGCGATTCTGAGTTCAACTCTCATCAATAATTTGCGGCTGCAGTTCCAGCTTGGATCTCCGATTACACAATTCGCGCCGGTTATTTACGGCACACAGTATGTTGTCCCAATCTCCACCGGCGGCACATTCACTTCAGGCACCTCGCAATCTGCCCTGCTGCTGAACCGGCAATACGAGGTGAGCGATACGGTTTCGGCCATAAGAGGACGCCATCAGCTCCGGTTTGGAGCGAACGCCATTGTTTCGCATAACGGCGGCAACAGTAAGGAATTTGGCGGGCCCATTTCTCTCGGCCAGTTCCTGTATCGGCCTTGCACTCGGGATTTTTCGTTCTGCGAGAGTCCGGCTTACCTCCAAGGCATTCAGAATGTTCAGACGTACACCCAAAGCTACGGAAACGCCAGCTATTCTGTTACCGACGCACTATGGGCATTATTCGTCCAGGACGATGTTCGGGTGCGGTCTGACCTGACGATCAATCTGGGGCTGCGCTATGAGCAGCAGACTTTCACGGATGCGCGGAAGGATTTTGCACCACGCGCCGGGTTCGCTTACAACTGGCGCGGCGATGGTAAAGCGGTTGTTCGCGGAGGTTTCGGCATCTATTATTCGCAAGTGGTGGATAACTCCGCAGCGAATTATGCGCTCACCGGTCCCACCGGCGTATTCAATTACACCGCCGCGCCCGGACAAATCGGATTCCCAAACAGCGTGGCCTCAGCGCCGCTGCCGCTATTTCCGGCGGGTGCCATTGTACCCCTGCGGAGCCTCTACGTCCGGCCGGGCGAAGCTGCTTATCTGAACCAGTTCTTCCCGGTGTCCACGTTAACAGGCTACCCGGACCGACTGCTGAATCCGTATTCCGAGCAATGGAGTTTCGGCGTGGAACAGCAGCTCAGGCCCGGTTGGGTCTTGAGCGTCGACTACATTGGTTCGCACACTTTGAAGATCAACCGTCCTGTGGACGTGGATCCGCCGACGCCGTTCATTCGGACAGCGCCTGGGCAAATTCGTTCAGCACAGGCAGCCAATTGCACCCGGCCGTATTGGGTTTGGTGGTATGGGGAGCAGGGATTCACGTGTAATCCCAAGCGTGCGACAAACCCGCAGCCTCCGTATGGCGTGATTCAGACCGATGTTAATAACGGTTATGCCTACTACAACGCGCTGAACGTAAATCTGAGTCACCGGTTTAGCAGGCGGGCCTCTATGCTGGCCAGTTACGTGTGGTCACACGCGATTGACAATGTGGATCCCGACATTCCGAACCAGAATCCGAACGATCCCCATTTCACCGGCAGAGTAGAGAATGGCAGCGCGATCTTCGATCAGCGGAATCGTTTTGTGCTGAGCGGCGTGTTTATCGCTCCGCTCAAGGTCAGCATCGGCGGTGTGGCGACGTTTGGTTCCGGGCTTCCGTACAACTTTGTCACCGGCTCAACGAATAGCGGAGATAGCGGAGCAACGACGGACCGGCCTGTAATCAACGGCGTGGTGGTGGGCCGCAACGCGGGACGCGGCCGGCCGATTTACGATATTTCTCCATTTGTCGAGCGGCCTTTTCCGCTTGGAAGTGAGCGGCGGCTTCTGATCCTACGCGCGGAAGCGTTCAATGTGTTTAATCATGCCAACTTCGTTGGCTACAGCGGCACATATGGCACCGGGGCGCTGCCTGGTCCGGGATTCGGACAACCGCTCGCCGGCATCACGAACCAGCTAGCGGCCCGCTCGATGCAGTTCGAAGCAAGGTTTACGTTTTGATAGGGGCAGTGAGCACAGTGCACAAAATCCTATTGACAAGAACACACTCAATCCTGCACCCTCTTATAATTAGGACAGAGGTTAAGACGATTCGCACCTTTTTCGCGGGGATGCCTTGACTCGCCGGTTGGCCGAGAGGTGAATCCGTTGGGAGATCTTACACCACGCCATTTCGAAGTACTGCACGCTATCGTTCACAACTACATTGAAACGGGTGAACCGGTAGCTTCCCGTACAATTGCCCGAAGATATCCGATGAGTTCCGCCTCCATTCGGAACATGATGGCGGATCTTCTCGAAGAGGGATATCTTTCACAGCCTCACACCTCGGCGGGCCGAGTTCCAACCGAACGCGCGTACCAAAGCTACGTAAAAACGCTTCTGGGCAGCAGAATCGTGCATGGTGAATTGGAACGGCTGCAGCTTGAGATACAAAAGGCCGGTAGCGTGGAAGCCCGTATTGAGCGATCTTCGAAGCTGCTGACCGAAATCACTCGCAATTTCGGCATCGCGGCGGCCATTCCGACCGGGAACCAAACGCTCGACCAGGTTGAGCTTCTGGCGCTGCCCGACCGGCGCATATTGATGGTAGTGATGACGCGCGACCGGATGGTGCGAAACAAGCTCATAACTGTCGATGACCTCATCTCGCAGGACGAACTGGTCTCGATCCGCAACTACATCAACTACAACTTCGGCGGTTGGATGCTGCCCAATATCCACCAGGAATTGAAACGCCGCCTGGAGTTAGAGAACGCGGCCTATGACGCCATCCTGCGCCGGGTAAACCTACTCTACTCCAAGGGCTTGCTGGATTTGGGCTTGATGCCGGAAGTGTACTTCGATGGAGCGTCGAATCTGATTGGACTCGACCTGCACGTTACCCGCGAGCGAATGCGGGAGATTTTTCGAGCCCTCGAGGAAAAGAAGCGGATCGTGCAATTGCTGGAGCGCTTCCTTGAAGAACGCGAAGGGGAGCTTGCTATCCAGGTCGGTCTTTCCGAAGTTCACCCCAGCATGGGCGAGTTATCGCTGATAGGCGTTCGCTTCGGTCTGGGTAATGGTTTGGAGGCACATGTGGCTGTAGTTGGCCCCATGCGGATGAATTATAGCCGCGCCGTTTCCGCCGTTCTGCACGTTGGGCGGGCGTTCCAGACCGCGACCATGCAGTAGGTTATCACGGAGGGCGAATCCCGGGCTAAAATTGAGCCATGAACACGACCGTGAATCCCTATCTATCTCGGATCGTGATCAGGCCGGGTGTACGTTCGGGAAGGCCATGTGTAAGGGACACCAGAATCACAGTTCAGGAAATCTTGCGTTGGCTGGCTTCCGGTGCTACGGAAGAAGAAATCCTGAACGATTATCCGTACCTCGATAGAGATGATTTCAAAGCCGTATTTGCGTATGCGGCTCAGTTCCCGGATCCGCTGCGCGTATAATCGGCCCACGGTAAGCTTTTAGCGTAACCAGCGATCGAGATTGCTCTTCACGAATTCATCGTCCTGAAGTTCCGGATAGCTGGCGCATACCCGATCAATCTCTTCCATCTGCCCCGGCGAGAGATCTTCGTTCGGATCGAGGCACCAGCGCCCGGCGAGGAGTCCCTGCCGCCGCAAGATTTCATGCAGGCCGGCGATACAGCCCGCGAACTGGTTTTGGACATCGAATAGAGCGGCATTTGCATCCGTGAGCGATGCCGAGCGCTCCAGAATATCCAGGGCTCCGCGGCCTCCGTCGCAACGGCAGTTCTGAATAACCGCGAGCAGTTCGACGGCGCGATTTGTCCATACTGCCCACTGGCCCAGCAGTCCTCCGGAAAAGTGAAGCGTTCCCTCTTTCAAGCGAAAATCGGCGAGCAGATCCGGGATGATGTTGTCATCGTTGCCTGTGTAAAGCGCGATTTTCGAGGCACGGCCGCTGTCAGCGACAGCGCGCATTACATCGAGCGTCTGATACCGGTTGAAGGGAGCAACTTTGATTGCGGCCACCGCTTCGATCTGGCAAAATTCGCGCCAGAAACCGTACTCCAGGATTCGCCCGCCAACTGCCGGCTGCAAGTAGAATCCGAATAAGGGGATCTCTTCGCCTACTGCGCGGCAGTGGGCAATCAACTCGGGATGGCTGGCAGAACCCATGGCTGCGAGATTAAGCAGTCCCAGGTCGAATCCCGCTTCCCGGGCGAATCGAGCCTCGCGAACTGCTTGCCCGGTTTGGCCGCATAGGCCGGCAATTTTCAAGATTCGCTTACCCGACGCCCTTTCATATTGGCGGGCAGTTGAAGCAACCAGATTCAGCACTGGCTCGAACAAGCCAAACTGCGGATCGCGAATGGCGAACTGGGTTGTGTGCACGCCTGCCGCAATGCCACCCGCTCCGGCGTCGCAGTAATAACGGGTGAGTGCTGCCTGGCGGCGCTCGTCGAATTTGCGATGCGCGTTCAACGCCAGCGGATGCGCGGGAATTACAACGCCTTGCTTTAGAATTGCGGCAGCCTGCGGATCGAGTTTCGAATCGCTCGCCATTAAAAGCTCCCGTCGACAACTTCGAAATGAGTCGGCTTGCCGAGATTTTCGCCGCGGTTCGTCACCCAATCCGCGACCCAATCGGTAAGCGCCGCGAGCGACACAGAGGGGCGACCCAGCGACCGGTGGCACTGCGATGCATCGCTGAGGAGCGCGCTGCTTCCCTCCTGCCCTTGAAACTTACACTCACGGCCAAATCGTTTCGCAAATTCTTCGGCTACTTCGCGGACCAGCACAGTTTCGGCTCCGGTCACATTCAGGATGCGCGGCCGCGAAGCGCATAGCCCGAGCGCCCGCAGCGCGTAAGAATTGGCATCGCGCTGCCAGATTGCGTTAAACGCCGGAACCGTCAGATCCACCGGCTCGCCGGCGTAAACATTTCGAGCAACGTCAACCAACACGCCGTAGCGCAGATCGACGGCGTAGTTCAAGCGGAAAATCAGGCATTCCGTTTTGTATTCGTTCGAGTGATATTCGAAGATGCGTTCGCGCGCCAGGCAGGATTGCGCGTACTCTCCGACAGGCGAGACCGCATCGGTTTCACGCGATCCGCCGGAAGCCACATTCGTGAAGCCATACACGTTTCCGGTGGAAAAAACAACCATGCGACTTCGGCGGTAGCGATAAGCAGCCAGCGCCGGCGCAATCGCGTTCATGGCCCAGGTGAGATCGGGGCGACCAGTGGAGCCGAACTTGCGGCCAGCCAGATACAACACGTTCTCGCAGTCCGGCAGCTTATCGACTTCCGCTGGGTTGAGCAGATCGCACGCCACAACTTGCACGCCCGCGGCTTCCAACTCCCGGCGCACGGCTTCCGAGCCAAATCGAGAAACTGCTGTGACGCGTGTGCGAACACTTGCTTCATCCGCTGCCCGTTTGGCCAGCTTCGCGAGCGACGGCCCCATTTTTCCACCGGCTCCCAAAATGACGATGTCGCCCTGCAAACTGCCCATGAAGGCTCGATCGGCTTCGCTCGGCGCTGAAAGGCGCAGCTCTAATTCTTGCAGCAAATGTCCTCCTCAGAAAGATGTCTCATCGTAGGATGACAGAGTGCGACTCCTCGCGTTCCTCTTGCTCACCTCTAGCCTTTTACCCGCTGCTGACACCCTTAGCATCTTTGGACGCCACTGGACAGTTCCTGCCCCCTCAGATTGGAAAATCGAGCAGCAGGGTGGTACCCAAGTGCTGCGCCTTGTTACACCCAGAAATCCGCTTCCAGGCCCGCGACGTCCGATTCAATTTGCACTGGCCGATACGCCCGATCTGGAAAAAGTAACTGTCGAAGCGGACATGCGGCCGCTGGGCCACTCGCTAATAATTGTTTACGCCTATCGCGACCCGGCGCATTTCGATTACGCGCATCTCTCCATCGACACGGCCACTAAAGAGCCGCATCACAACGGCGTGTTCCACGTTTACGGCGGAGAGCGTGTGCGGATCAGTGATACCGATGGACCGGCAGCGTTCTCGTCATCCGGCTGGCATCACGTTCAACTTGTATGGGAGGGTAAATCCGGCGAGGTTCGCGTCAGCGTCGATGGCCAATCCATACCCGCGCTCCATGCGGTTGATCTGAGTCTTCGGTCTGGGCGTGTTGGAATCGGATCGTTCGACGAAACGGGTGATTTCAAGAACGTGAAAATCCAATAAAAGCTATGGCGCGTTCGGCAGAGCCCACGCGTACAACACGCCGTCTACGCCCGTAATCACGTACTGGCGGCCATCTAACTCGTAAGTCATCGGTGAACTGCCCAGCGACCCTCCTACGTTCACGTGCCAGAGCACCTGGCCGTTTTCCGGATCAAGCGCCAGGAGGTTATCCGAAACGTCTCCCGTGAACAGCACTCCTCCGGCGGTGGTGAGGATACCCGGATGCCCACCGCCTTCCCCTGCTTTCCTGCGCCAGCGTATTTTGCCTGTTTGATAATCGATCGCGACAAGAACGGAGTGCTCGCGCAGACGGCTCGAAGCGCCTCCCTGATGGCCTACTGCTTTACCATTTGCATTGAGCGTCAGATAGTACATTCCGAAGCCTTCCTCGGCATTTACGTAGAAGAGCTTGGTTTCAGGATCGAAGCTCGGCGCCATCCAGTTGGTGGCGCCCTCTTCGGCGGCCTCCACCAGCGAACCATCGGGCGCCGGCTCTTTTTTCGGATTCGGAGTGGGCTCTCCTCGGGCATTCAGGCCCGAAGCCCAATCGATAGACACAAACGGCGCAGTCAGCAAATGCTCACCGGTGATTCGATCGAGTAAAAAGAAATAGCCGTTCCGGCTGGCCTGCGCAAGCAGTTTGCGAGGCTTGCCACGAAAATCCGCGTCAAACAGCACCGGAGTTTCCACGGCATCCCAGTCATGCGTATCGTGCGGCGAAGGCTGGAAATACCAGCCCAGTTTGCCCGTATCCGGATTCAAGGCGACAATTGAGCAGGTGTAGAGATTCGCGCCAGGGCGCACCACGCCGGCCAGCACGGGAGCAGGATTTCCAGTGCCCCAATAGATCAGGTTTGCTTCCGGATCATATGTGCCGGTCATCCATGCCGGGCCGCCGCCGTGAGTCAGCGATTCCTTATCGGGCCATGTCTCCGAACCCGGCTGATCGGGGCCGGGGACCGTATTCCATCGCCAGACTACTTTCCCATTCTCCGGATCGATCGCTTCCACGAAGTGCTGAATGTCGGTCTGATCGCCCGATGAGCCAATAATCAGCCGGCCTTTCACCAACAGCGGAGCAACGCTGATGTAATATCCAAGCTTCACGTCGGCTATTTCAACGTCCCAGATTGGTTTTCCATCTCGCGCGTTCAGGCAAATCAGATGCGCGTCGGGCGTTCCGAAATAGAGCCGGTCCTTGTACATGGCGACCCCGCGATGCCCGACATGATCGCCTTGTGATGGACGGCTGTAGTGCCAGATGCGGCGTCCGTTACGAGCATCAATTGCCCAGGCGTTGTCCGGAGTTGTAAAGTACAAGATTCCATTTACTTCGAGAGGCGTAGATTTCAGTTCAGCCGAATGAGTCTGGAACGCCCACGCCATGGTAAGGGAAGCTACGTTGCTCTTGTTGATCTGGTTCAGAGTACTGAAGCGGCGGCCGGAATAATCGCCGTTGTAAGTCGGCCAAGTTGTAGTTGGCGGCTTCGAAAGAGCAGCAGGATCCAATCCTTGTGCGGAAAGGGACCACAGGCTTACCGCACAGAGTGCCAGCAGTTTCACTTCAATGTCTCCAGGTAGGCGAAAAGATTATGAACGTCAGACTCCGTGTACTTGTGCAGCAGTTCGAGATGCGCTGCAAGCGGGTCGTGTACCTGAGACTTCACCTCGCTGCAAGGCCACGAATGATACCAGCCGTCGTGATCTCTAATCGCGATACTGAACTGATCTTGGTGCACCAGTTCGCCGGTAATTTCTTTGCCGGAGCCAGTAGTGACCGTAGCTGTTTTCGGCACGTCCGGTGGATAGAGAAAACGCGCCTGGAGATCGGCTGGCGCGTACTTCTTCGCGATTCCCGCGAGGTCACCGGAAGGAGAATGGCAATGCGAACATCCGCCCAAGCCGTTGAAGAACGCTTTCCCCGCAGCGGGGTTGCCGGTTAACAATCGCTGCAAAGAAAGCGTGCGCGGATCGGACGGGTTTGCACGATCGGCTTCCGCAAGCTGCCATTTCAGGAACGCGACAACATCGCCAATTTGTGACTCAGTGAGTCCGATAGGCGGCATTCCCTTGGAAGGGCGGCCGTCGCGAATCACTGGGCCAATGAGATTTCCGTTGTCATCGTGGCGGACCAGCGAGGAGCGCAGCAGGTCAGGCCCTTCCGTGGTCCCGGTCGCATCCGGTCCATGGCAGAAGCTGCACGACTGCAAAAATTGTGCCTGGCCGCGCTTGGCGGCTGAGTTTTGTGTGGAGGGAAGGATCGCAAGAGCGATCCACAAAACGCAAGAGTAGATCAAAATAGATTATCAGCCAACGCCAGTGCGCAAACTTAACCGACCGCCCGTTCAAAGAGTCTGCTGTATGACCGCTGCCGGCGAATGAAGCGTTGCTCGCGATCTCGCAGAAAATCGAATCCGAAGGGCGAGTATGTCTCCAATGCCGCCATGTATGTACCGGTATAGCTCTGTGA
>Ga0134126_10010480_pt1 | contig 11683 bp, 8 predicted proteins | sample KB31752_FD_96881 | JGI IMG/M metagenome (GOLD analysis project Ga0134126, IMG submission 96881) | Terrestrial soil microbial communities with excess Nitrogen fertilizer from Kellogg Biological Station, Michigan, USA - KB3-175-2 | ecosystem: Environmental > Terrestrial > Soil > Unclassified ...
CCGCAACGCCCGCTCAGCACAAATGTGAACGGCACGAATCGGAATAACAACAATACGCGCGTCGATGGCGCGGCGGACGTCTTCGTATGGCTTCCTCATGCGACGCTATATGTTCCACCGGAGGAAACCATCGAAACGGTCAACGTCACTACCAGCAGCTTTGATGCGGAACAGGGCATGGCGGGAGGCGCGGCTGTGACGATCACGACGAAGTCGGGAACGAATGACTTCCATGGCGTTGCATTCGCGTACTGGGACAACAACATGCTCGAAGCGCGCAACTTCTTTTATTACGGTAAGGGCAAGCCTTTCAGCCTCCACAATATCGATGGCGCCACTTTGGGCGGCCCGATCGTCAAGAACAAGCTCTTCTTCTTCGCGAGCTGGGAGGGCACGCGGGAACGGACAAACTATTCCGCGCTCTCCACGGTTCCCACAGCCGCCGAGCGGCAGGGAAACTTCAGTAGTTATGGAACGGCGATCTACGATCCCTCCACCGGGGATGCAGCCGGAAAGGGCCGCACGCCGTTTATGAACAACACTGTGCCCGCGAGCGCGTTCAATCCGATTACCGCGAAACTTCAAAGTCTGATTCCCATGCCGAATCAGCCGGGAACGACTTCCAACTATTTCAGCTCCGGCACGCAGGCTTTGGACCGTGACAACATCGATGCAAAGATCGATTGGAACCGTACACAGAACCACCACATATTCGGCAAGTACAGCGTCATGAAGGCGCTGGTGAATTGCCCATTCAGCTTGGGCGCGGCAGGCGGCGCGGGGCTTTGCAACGGCAATGGCGCGGATACAGCGCCTACGCTGACGCAGTTGGCAACGCTCGGACATAGCTGGATCATCACGCCTAATCTACTCTTTGATGAAGTGCTCGGATTCAGCCGCATGGGGCAGCACGGCACGGATAGCTTTTATGGCACGAACGTCGGACTGAACCTCGGCATTCCCGGTACAAACGGCCCGGATATCCGGCAAAGCGGATTCCCGATTTTCAACATTAGCGGATTTAGCAGCCTGGGCCAAACGGCGAACTATAGCCCGTTCTGGCGCAACGATCAAACCTGGACAAACAGCCATAACCTGACGTGGACTCATGGCGCTCATGAATTCCGGTTTGGGTTCGATATGATTCGCTTTCAACTCAATCAATGGCAGCCGGAAGCCGGGAATTTCGGCCCGCGCGGATTATTCACGTTTGACGGCGCGATCACCGGATTGAATGGCGGCAAGTCGCCGAACCAATTCAATGCGTATGCTGCATTTTTGTTAGGCCTCGATCAATCGGTCGGCAAAACATTGCAGAATCAATACCTGACGGGCCGCGAATGGCAGTTTGGCTGGTATGGCAGGGATCGCTGGCAGGTTAGTCGAAAACTCACGCTCGACCTCGGATTGAGATACGAACTCTATCCACTCGTTACGCGCACGCACACGGGCCTGGGCCGGTTCGACCTGGCGACCAACAATATCATTATTGGCGGTGTCGGCGACAACGACGAGAATGCCGGCGTGACAGTGAGCCATAAGTTGTTTGCGCCGCGCGTGGGCCTTGCCTACCGGGTGACCGAGTCCACAGTAATTCGTATGGGTTACGGCATCAGCTACGATCCTTTGCCCATGTCGCGTGTCTTCCGCGATCCCTATCCGCTGACGATTCCGCAGAGTTTCACCGGGCCAAACAGTTACACTCCCTACGCGTCCCTTTCAGCGGGCATTCCGCCCGTTAGCGTGCCCGATCTTTCGACGGGCATTGCTCCTGTTCCCACATCCACCGTCATCAGCCGTAGCCCGTTCCCCGGATTACTGCACCGCGGCTACATCCAGTCCTATAACTTCACGATTGAGCGTCAGCTTCCCAGTAACTTTGTAGTGAGCGCCGCATTTGTCGGCACAGCCACGACGCATCAGTTTGTGGATCATGAAATGAACGCTGGATATCCAGGGAGCGGAACTGCTGGACTTCCTCTGAACGCGACGCTTGGACGCAGAGTCTCGACCCTGTTTGAAGACGGCTGGTTGAGTTCGCATTACACCTCGCTCCAAATCGGCGTCAATCGCCGCTTCTCCAATGGTTTGCTGATCAAGGGAGCTTACACGCGATCGAAATCGATTGACATGGCAGACGACGACGGGCGCGTTGGCTTACTCTTCAACGACCCCTCGGAACTGGCTCGAAACGAAGCCGTCTCTGGTTTCGACATTCCGAACAACTTCCAGATTGGCGGATTGTACGACCTGCCGTTTGGCAAGGGCAAGACCTATTTCCAGAACGGGTTGGCAAGCCATATCCTGGGCGGATGGGAAGTCAACGGCACATTCAGCGCTTACTCCGGTCTTCCTTTCACGGTGACTGCATCGGGCGCTTCGCTGAACGCTCCCAACAATAGCCAGACCGCCGATCAGATTCTGCCTACCGTTGCGAAGTTGGGCGGAATTGGCGCCGGTCACCCATACTACGATCCGAACGCCTACGCACCTGTAACGGCCGTCCGGTTCGGCACGTCGGGCCGCAATACTTTGCGCGGCCCTGCAAACTTCAATGCCAACGTCAGCGTGTTTCGCACATTTCCCATCAATGAGCGTATTGGTTTGCAGTTCCGCGCCGAGTCGGATAACGTGTCGAACACTCCGCATTTTCTTGCACCGAGCGCAAACGTCTCTTCGGGAAACTTCCTCAATATCACCAGCGCCAATATGGATCAACGGCAATTCCGGCTCGGCCTAAAATTGTCCTTCTGAAGACCTATGAAGATCGCAATGACCAGACGTGAGATGCTCGCGGGGTTGGCGGCTTCTCCTTTCCTGAGAGGAAAAGCCGCTGACCCACCGTTTGAGCGAATCGATACCCATATCCATTTGAATCGAACTGCGCCCGAGATTTTGGCCGGCTTTCGGCAAACGCGGTGGAGGGCGTTGACCATCTGCGACTCGCGAGCGATCGGCGATCAACCGCCGGACCTCGACGAGCAGGTGCGCGGCGCCATAAAGCTGCATCGGGAGAGCAAGGGGCTGATCGCTTGGGCCACTTCATTCGACGCTCGTCCATTTGAACGGCCCGACTTTACGGAAACTACCATTGCCGGCTTAAAAGAGTGGTTCAAAGAAGGCGCGATTGCAGTTAAGATCTGGAAGAACATCGGCATGGCGATCCGGTCGAAATCGGGCGCCTATCTCATGCCCGACAATCCCGCGTTGCTGCCGATTTACGAAATGATGCAGAAACAGGACAAAACGCTGCTGGCGCATATGGCAGAGCCCGATGGGGCCTGGCTGCCTCTCGATTCGACTAATCCCGAGGTGGGTTACTACAGCAAGCATCCGGAGTGGTATCAATATGGCCGCAAAGGAGCCCCGAAGAAAGAAGAAATTCTGGCGGCGAGGGATCGTGTGATTGCGAAACATCCGAAACTGCGGGTTGTCGGATGCCACCTCGGCAGTAATGAGAGCAATCTGCCGGCATTGGCGAAGCGTTTGGATAATTATCCGAATTTCGCAGTGGATATGGCCGCGCGCGTAAGGTATCTTGCAGCGGGAGATCATAAAACAGTGCGTGAGTTCTTGGATCGCTATCAGGACCGCATCACTTACGGCACGGATACTGTCTGGCGTACACAGACGGAGCAGCAGGTGTTACATTCGGTCCAAACAGCCCATGATCGGGATTGGAACTTCTTTGCCCGCAGTGACGAGATGAATTATCACGGCCACATGACCCAGGGATTGGCCCTGCCTGAAAAGTTGCTTCGCAAGATCTTTTATGACAATCCCGTTCGCTGGTTCCCTGGGATTGTCTGAGTAATTACCGGCTATTCGCCGGCTGAGTGTTGCCAGCCAGCTCCACGCTAATTTCTACGTGGTCGTCCACCCTGAGGAAAAAATTGCTCGGATTCTTCATGCCCCACTTCACATAAGGCACTTCGAAATGAGTTGCGGCTGTAAATTGATTTCCGCTCACTTGAACAGCGACCGCCGTGGTCAGCGGATGCGCGGCTCCGTGAATCGTGAATGTGCCATCGACATCCAGTGTCGACTGGCCTAGTGGAGAAATTGCGCCGCGAATGTGAGAAGGTGCAAAGACGATGTGGGGATAGAGACTGCTCTCGAGAATTTGCTTGTGCATTCGCGAGTCGCGAGAACGGTTTCCGGTGTTGCCGCTTCGGGCATCGACTACAATCTGGCCGCTGGCGATCGCTGTCGCCGGATCGACACAAATTGAGCCATGCTCAACTTCGAAGGTACCCCTTACGGTGTGTAATACATCCTTTAGCACGAACGCCACGCGACTTCGTGAGGCATTCACGGCAAAACACTCTTGATCTGCGCGGGTAACGAGGCAGCAACTCAGGATCGCGAAGCACGCCCCGGCGGCCAGTCTCATCCATCTATTTTGCAACAGTTAACGATCAATGTAGATAAAACAAGCTCAGCCGGGGCAAGCCGGCTTTTTCGAGCAATCTCGTGTCCAAATACCGCCTCTCCAGCATCGAGATTTGGTCCGCAGTCATCTTACCGCGATAGGGAGCGAGTTCGGAATCCAGATCGCGTCGAAGCTCGACCAGCAACTCGTCCGATGCCATACTGCGCGCAGCCGCGATCATCTTCTCTTCAAGCGCCGTCAAATGCCGCTCGAGATCCTCGAGATTGGTAAGTTTGCTTTCCGCTTCCGCGGCCAGACTCTGTAACGTGGCTCCAATGCCGTGATAGATCTCATTCTCTTTGTTTAAAAGCGCTGTTGCGGCGCCGGTCAAAAATTCCTGCACTTCGTTCACTTGAAAAGGCGCTTCCGAGGCCTGGCGCGCGCGCATTGCGCCTGCTCCGGACAGCCGCTGCGCCGATTCCATGACCGCCTGCGCGCAGTATGCCAGCGAATTCACTCGCCGTGCTTTGGTTTTGCGGCCGCGCCATTTTTCAAAAGATTCGTCGATGCCGCGTAGCACGGCTTCGAGTGGCACTCCCGAGTTCTTCCAGTTCTCTATCAAGGCCCAGTCCAACGGCGAAAGCAAAAACAGCGACGTGCCGCGGGCGCGCTGAAAGTGATCCTCGATCTCGGTGAAATAGTTAAAGTAGTTCGAAGGCCAGGTTGAATCGTCGTTTGAGTCAGGTGCTTCCGTGCTCATGACCGTTGGAGACGTTTCCAGACGAGGTGTAATCCGTGCAGCGTGATGTCCTCGTCGATGTCGCGGATATGCCGCGACGACTTTGCGATCATTTTTGCCTGGCCGCCAGTCCCGACCACTTTTGTTTCCGGCCCGAGCTCTCCGATTAGCCGGTCGATCAATCCATCGATCAAGTCCGTAAAGCCGTAGTACAGCCCCGACTGAATTGCCGTTACGGTGTTCTTTCCGATAAGGGCCGAGGGTTCGAGGAAATCGACCAGCGGCAGCCGCGCCGTGCGTGAGAACAGCGCTGAGATCGAAATTCCTATGCCCGGACAAATGATGCCGCCAAGATACTCCGCGTTGCCGCTCACTGTATCGAACGTAATAGCCGTTCCGAGATCGACCACCACGCAGGCCGAACGGTAGCGCTCCCACGCCGCGACGCTATTTACGATGCGGTCGGCTCCGATCTCGAGCGGGTTCGTGTACCTGATCGCAAGGCCGGTATCGGTTTCGTGCGTGACGAATACCGGACGGGTTCCGAAATATCGTTCCGCCATGGCCGTGAGGCTGCCATCCAAAGGCGGAACGACGCTCGCGATAATGATGCCGTCGATCTGCGCCAATTCCAGCCCGGCCAGGGAGAACAGATTGCGCATCAAAACGCCCCATTCATCCGCCGTCTGATCCTGAATGGTTCGCAACCGCCAGCGATGGACCAGGCGCTGGCCGTCGAATGCGCCTATCGTGACATTGGAATTACCTGCATCTAGAGCGAGAAGCATAGGTTGAAGATGAGTTAAGAGACGTCGGGACGTACGCCGCCTGTGTAAATAGTTTGGACCAATCCACTCTCGTCGCGAACCTTGAGAAAGCCGTTGTCGTCCAAACCTAGAGTGACTCCTCTATTCGGTCCCTGGTTTCCTTCGAAAACGATACGGCGATGCGTGACGTAACTGGAAGCCGCCGTGAATGTTCTCAAAATACTCTCCGGGCCTTGCTCCGCAAGCATCGCAGTGAATTCATCGAGTGAGTCGAGCAAGGCCACCAGCAACGATTCCCGCGCAAAGGAGCGACCTCCGGCAGCAAGCCGCAGTGAAGTAGCCGGCGTGCGCAGATTCTCCGGCAGGGAAGTCTGGTTTACGTTGATACCGATGCCGGCCACGATTGAATCTTCATTTAGCTGCGCCAGGATGCCGGCGACCTTGCGCTCATTTACGAGCACGTCGTTCGGCCATCGCAGATCGCAAGAAAGGTTTGTGATTCGCTGAATCGCTTCCGCCGTCGCGAGCCCAAGCAGCAGCGTCACAACAGGAAGGCCGTTCGAAGGCAACTTGAGACGCATAATTACTGAACAATAGATGCCCGCGCCGGCTTCGGAGTGCCACTGGCGCCCGAACCGGCCAACACCCGCCGTCTGCTCATCCGCGATAACGACCGTTCCGTGAGGCGCCCCGCTCGCGGCCAGTCCCGCAGCCGCGGTCATCGTCGAGCCAAGAGTCGAAAAATAGTGAATCTGACCCTCAGGCCGCTGTTCCCTCACAAACGAGATGTCGAGGGGCATGTCAATGCTCGAGTTCCAGACGGAAGCTGATGTCCACCGCTACCGCTGAATGCGTTATGGCGCCACAGGAAATGAAGTCTGGACCGGCTTCCGCGTAAGCGCGAATCGTTGACAAGTTGATGCCGCCGGAAAGCTCGACCGTGGCGCGTCCGTCGATATAGCGAATCCATTCGGCGGCTTCGGCTGGAGCAAGATTATCCAGCAGCAGTTCTTTGGCGCCCGCGGCAAGAGCCTCGTCCAGTTCCGCGCGTGTTCGGACTTCAACTTCAATCCGGCCACTGAAATCGCGAACGCGCTCAAGCGCTGCTCGAACTCCACCAGCCGCGGTGATGTGGTTGTTCTTGATCAGGACCGCATCGTATAGACCCTGTCGATGATTCGTGGCGCCGCCGGCCGCCGCCGCCATCTTTTCCAATACACGCAAGCCCGGAGTGGTTTTTCGCGTGTCGAGAACACGAGCTTTTGTTCCGCGCACGGCATCGGCGTGCTGGCGCGCCAGAGTGGCAATGCCGCTCAACCGCTGAATGAAGTTGAGGGCCACGCGCTCGCATGTCAACAATGTGCGCGCGTGGCCTTTCACATTTGCCAGAGTCTCTCCGTTCGATACAGTGTCTCCGCTCTTAGTTTCTAGATCGACGCGTGCTCCACCCATCGGACCATAAATGAGCGGCAGCAGTTCAATGCCCGCCAACGTGAATTCCTGTTTCGCCAGAAAGCGTCCGGAGGCCCGCAGTTCGGCCGGAACCGTTAAGCCGGTCGTGACATCGCCCGCGCCAATATCTTCCGCAAGTGCTCTTTCTACTGCTACGCGAACGTCGGGGTGAGTTATGTCAAACATGATGTGTTCAGAACTCTATGCCAATGTTGGCGAGCTTCCGTCTCGTCGTGACACAAAGCACTGAAACTGAGCCGGGAGCGTAAGCGACCCATTAGCGAAGCTCGATCGGGATCGAAGCGAACTGTCCCGATTGTCTTGGGTCGCTTACGCTCGCGGCTCAGAATATCCCTCCAGTAAATTCTCGTTTTTCTTCAGTTGCGTCTTATACTCAGCCAGCTTTGCACGCATTCCGTTTACGACTTTTTCGGGCGCCTTGCTCAAAAATGTCTCGTCCGCAAGCTGGCGCTCGGAACTATCGATTACCTTGTGCAGATTTGCAATTTCCTTCCGCAGACGAGTCCTCGCCTCCTCTGAGCCGGCGCCGTTAGACGATTCCGCAGACGCTTCCACGCGGAGATCGAAATCCGGATTCGATCGCAGCAGACCGCCCTGTTGTGGGATACCGCTGGCCAAAGCAATCGTCAAGCGAGTCACCGTCTCAATGATGGCCAAATCCGCCGGAGCGAGCACGGCGGCATGAAGGTAGAGCGAAGCCTCGTATGTCGTCTTAGGGTCGAGCTTGTTGTCGGCACGCAACTCGCGAGCAGCCGTGATGATCTGCCGCAGCAATCCGAAAGTACGATCGGCCTTAGTGTTGGCGATGTTTTGGCCCGGCTGCGGATAATGCGCCAGCGATATCGAGACGGGAAGTTCCGGTCTCTGACTTGTTTCATGCGCCAGCCGCTGCCATAACTCTTCCGTGACGAATGGCATGAACGGATGCAACAAGCGAAGCGCCGTTTCGTACACCGTCAGGGCCGCCTTCCAGTGATGATCCAGGCCGGAGTTGTCCTGGAAGCGAAGCTTTTTCACTTCTAGATACCAGTCGCAGAACTCGTGCCACACGAAGTCCCATAGGGTTTGCGCAGCTTCATGATAGCGGTGCTGGTCGAGCGCCCGGTTCACAACGCTCGCGCACTCGTTTAACCGACCGAAGATCCAGGCATCTTCCACCGGGACTTCGTTGGCGCCTGTTGCAATTTCGGCGGACGTTACATCGGCATGCGGCGAAACCCTTGCATCCACGCCGCTCTTCTCCATATTGAGGAAGAGCAGCCGCGAAGCATTCCAGAGCTTGTTGGCGAATGCACGCGCCGCTTCGATGCGGTCTTCCTTTAGCGCGATATCGGCGCCGGGCGCCGCGGAAATCAGCAATGCAATGCGGCAGGCATCGGTGCCGTATTGGTCCATCAGTTTTAGGGGATCGACGACGTTGCCCTTCGTCTTCGACATCTTCTGCCGCTCGGCGTCGCGCACAAGGCCATGCATGTGTACTTGCCGGAAGGGAACATCGCCCGTACACCATAACCCGAGCATGATCATCCGAGCCACCCAGAAAAACAGGATGTCGAAGCCCGTGATCAGCAGGGATGTCGGATAGAACGTCTTCAGATCTTCGGTCTGGTCCGGCCATCCCAAAGTGGAGAACGGCCATAGTCCGGAGCTGAACCACGTGTCGAGCACGTCGGTTTCCTGCTCGATCTCCGTCGACTGGCAATGGGAGCACACGGCCGGCGTCTCGCGCGCAACGGTGAGTTCCTTGCAAGCGCGGCAATACCAAGCCGGGATACGATGGCCCCACCACAACTGGCGCGAGATGCACCAGTCGCGGATGTTCGTCATCCATTGATAGAACAGCGTCACGCGATCGTCGGGTACAAACGTGATGCGCCCGCTTTGCACGGCCTCCATCGCCTTCTCCGCGAGCGGTTTCATTTTGATGAACCATTGCGTCGAAACAAGCGGCTCGATGACATCCTTCGAGCGATCGCACTTGGCGATATTCACGGTGTAGTCTTCGATATCGACGAGTTCGCCCGATTCCTGGAGCGCCGCGATAATCCGCTTACGAGCTTCGAAGCGGCTAAGGTTTGCGTAAATGCCGGCCTCGGCTGTCATGCGTGCGTCCGTGCCAATGACGCGAATCAGCGGCAGGTTATGGCGCTTACCGGCCTCGAAATCGTTCGGATCGTGAGCCGGCGTGATTTTGACAACGCCGGTTCCGAATTTCGGGTCCACCATCGTATCGGCGACGATGGGGATCTCGCGGCCCACCAGAGGCAGCCGGACTTTCTTTCCAATCAGGTGGCGATAACGATCGTCATCGGGATGCACCGCAACGGCGGTATCGCCGAGCATGGTCTCCGGCCTTGTCGTCGCAAGCACCACGCTTTCCTCGTTGCTAACCACCGGATAACGAATGTGCCATAGATGGCCAGGCTGCGCTTCGTGAATTGTCTCGACGTCGGAGATGGCCGTTTGGCAGCCGGGGCACCAGTTGACCATGTAGTCGCCGCGATAGATCAGACCGGCTTCCCACATCCGAACGAACGTCTCGCGCACGGCGCGCGACAAGCCGGCATCCATCGTGAAGCGTTCGCGAGACCAATCGACGCTCGCGCCTTCACGCCGGATTTGGTGCTGGATACGGCCGCTGTATTCTTCTTTCCACTGCCACACGCGGCGCTCGAACTCTTCGCGTCCCAATTGGACCCGCTTCAAACCCTCTTGCGCGAGCTGCCGCTCCACAACCATTTGTGTTGCGATGCCGGCATGGTCCATGCCCGGAAGCCACAATGTCGTCTCGCCTTTCATGCGATGCCAGCGGACGGCCACATCCATTACGGTATGGTCGAGCATGTGACCGATATGCAGCGAACCAGTTACGTTCGGTGGAGGAATGACCAGCGAAAAAACGGGACGGCCGGGTATGACGTCGGCGCGGTACAGAGCGTGATCGATCCACCATTGCGCCCAATGCGGCTCAAAACGCTGTGGTTCATACACTTTTTCGAGTTGCATCCGGAAACTTCAGAGTAGCATTTGCAGGCTTTATTCATGCGGGTTGCAGCAGAGTTTGAGCGGCGCGCGGATTTGATTTTTACGGATACGCACTGGGGAAAATCGGCGCATTCTAATAAGCGGGTGACCCGCATTTGGATCGCGCCAGGCAAGCAGCCTTGATGCTACGACGCCGATACGTACGCTGTACGACGCCCGTTTCTTCCCCGGGCAGCGTCAGAATCCCAAATAGGCGGCGGATCGCCGGCCAAACCCGGTTGCTGCATCGGCCCAGCTCAGCTTAAACAGCAGAACCTGATTGTCAGACTGCTTCGTCCCCTTATTATGCTGCGTATTTCCAACTCGATACGCGCCTCTATCGTTGTCAACTCTTCGAGTCGAGCCATTTCGTGTAGCAAGGTTTGCGTCCTGAACTTGATCCATTACAAGCATTATTTCGGAGCCGCGACAGAGTCAACCGATTGCGAAAATCAAATTTTAGGGAGAATGTAGTGCATCTCAGTAATCCGAATCTCTTCGTGATTTCCGGCGGCCCCGGTTCCGGCAAAACGACCGTTCTCGAGGAATTAGCGAAGCTCGGACTCGAATATGCTCCTGAAGTAGCAAGGCGGATCATCCAGGAACAGATGCAGGCAGGCGGACGGGCGCTCCCATGGGACGATCGCGAGGCATACACCGCGCTGATGCTAGAACGATCCATCGAGTCGTTCCTCGAACACACGTCTGCGCCACGGCCGATGTTCTGCGATCGCGGAATACCCGATACGCTCTGCTATGCGCGATTGATTGATTTGCGTGAACAGGATGCCATACGGAGCGCTTGCAAGTGTTACCGGTACGCTCCACTCGTCTTTCTTGCTCCTCCGTGGGAAGAGATTTACGAAATCGATAGCGAGCGAAAGCAGGATTTTGCGGAGGCGGCGCGAACATTCGAACTGATGACCGGCGTCTACAGGGAATGCGGCTATGAAATTTCCGAATTGCCGAAGATAACGCCGGCCGCTCGCGCCAGGTTCATTCTCGAGCAACTCCATTTAGCGGTCTAGCACGTCTTCCGGCGGTGATCCGTGCGCCCCGCCAGCTTGAAAGCGTTGACAAAGGTTGTGACGAATGACAAGTCGATGCGAGAGTCCAGCGCATCGAAGCAAGTGCTCAAGGCAACGGCAATGCGTCAGGAGTTGCTCGTTGGAATCAGCAGTAGGTTTGGTCGGGGCGGGGCGATTTGAACGCCCGACCCCCTGCGCCCAAGGCAGGTGCGCTACCAGGCTGCGCTACGCCCCGACACTACCTTCGATTCTAAACTACACGCGTACTCGTTTCCGAAGC
>Ga0134126_10010483_pt1 | contig 11680 bp, 2 predicted proteins | sample KB31752_FD_96881 | JGI IMG/M metagenome (GOLD analysis project Ga0134126, IMG submission 96881) | Terrestrial soil microbial communities with excess Nitrogen fertilizer from Kellogg Biological Station, Michigan, USA - KB3-175-2 | ecosystem: Environmental > Terrestrial > Soil > Unclassified ...
GAAGACATGAGTGCAAGACGGCCAATGCTCCGCGAAGAATGCGGGTGAGATAACGAGTTCGGTTTCACGAGCGATGGCGCTTCGGACGGCCTTGCGAATGGCACCGGCGGTGGCGTCGCTTTGAGCCTGATGGAGTTGGACGGAAGCGTGGAAATGCTCAAGCCAATCGAGGTTGCGGAGATCGGCGATCAGAATGCGGCCGCCGGGACGCAGAAGTTCGAGGCAGCGGTCGATCAGCTCGCGAAGATAATCAGCAGAGGGGAAGTACTGAACGACTGAACTTAGGATGACGAGGTCGAGGCTGCCGGGCGCGATGGCGTCGAGCTCATGCGCTGCGCTCTGCACCAGTTGCACGTGGGTGGGCGGGTTCTGTCGGCGGATGTAATCGAGGCATGCAGAGGAGATGTCATAGCCTACATAGCTACGCGTGTGCGGAGCGATCTGGAACAGCAGTATCCCAGTCCCGCAGCCGAGTTCGAGCACGTCGGCCGGATTATGGGCCAGCGCGTGTTCGACGATATCGGCCGCCCATGCTCGCATGTGTTCTTCCGGGATGGGCGAGTTGTCATAGTTGCTGATCCAGCCGGTGGTGTTGAAATGAGGAGTCTCGGCGTGGCTGTGCGGAGTATAGATGTGCTCGTCGAAGATGGACGCCCAACCTTCGATATGCCTGCTGACGAGTTCGCTGTCGTCGTCGGCGAGGCGATAGTTGATGTCGGGAGAGAAGTAGGCGACCAGACGCTTGTCGCCGGGGCGGTCTTCGCGAAGAATGACCGCGGCCTCGCGAACCGCCGGGTGCGACGTGAGCGCGTGCTCAACCTCGTCCAATTCAATGCGGAACCCGCGGAGCTTAACCTGCCGGTCCGCGCGACCGAGGAAGTCGATGGCTCCATCGGCGAGTAGCCTGGCTCGGTCCCCGCTGCGATAGAGCATTCCATATGCGCCGTCGGCGAAGGGATTGGAAACGAAGCGCGCAGCGGTCTGATCGGGGCGATTGAGATAACCGAGCGCCACTGCGGGACCAGCAATACACAACTCTCCCGGCACGCCGACCGGGACGCGTCGCAAATTCGCATCGAGGATGTATACCTTGCGGTCTCCGACGGGACGCCCGATCGGAATACTCGTGGCATTCTCAGGCAGGATGGAGGGCACTTCCCAAGCGGTGCTGAACACGGTGCACTCCGACGGGCCGTACACGTGCCGCAACATCGTGCCGGGGAACATCTGCCGATATTTGCGCAGGTGCGCCATGGACATCACTTCGCCCCCGACTAGTAGTTGCTCGACCTCGGCAAGCGCATTGGGCAGCGTGTCAACGAGGAGGTTAAACACAGCGTTGGTGAGGAAGAGCGTGTTGACGGAATGGCGGCGCAGCGCCTCTGCCATTTCGGTGGGAGTGAACTGTGCGTTGTACGGCATCAAAACGCACTTGCCGCCATTCAGCAGGGGACACCATATTTCGAATGTGCCCGCGTCCCACGATATCGAACTGTAGTGCAAGAGCACGGTGTGCCCGTCGTATCGCGCGTAGTCGACGTTAAGCATTACGCCGGGAACGGAGCGATGCGGAATCAAAGAGCCCTTTGGCTGCCCGCTCGATCCAGACGTGTAGATGACGTTGAAGAGGCCCTCGGCAGATATTTCTATGTTTGGGTTTTGCGACGGACAGCCGTTGATCGCCGCGGCGTCTTCGTCGAGGCGCACCACCTGGCCCCACCAGGTCGGCAGCCTATCTTCGAGTTCGGAGAGGGTGACGATCACGGCCGGTGACGCGTCGTCGAGCATGAATGACAGGCGCTCCATGGGGAAAGAATGATCGAGCGGAAGATAGGCGGCTCCGGCCTTCAGAATTCCGAGTATACCCACCACCATATCGAATGATCGAGCCAGGCAGAGCCCAACGGGCATACCGGGTTCAATTCCCAGAGAGCGAAGATAGTGCGCGAGCTGATTCGCGCGCCGGTTGAGCTCGCCGTAGCTTATGGAGAGCTCGCCACAGATGAGTGCGACTTCTTCGGTGCGCTCCGAGGCGACTGCTTCAAAGAGAGTATGAACGGGTTTGTAGATTTCCGAATGGGTCACTGAGCGATTCCTTCGAAGTGCATTTCCTTTTTGCAGAACAGGTCTTCGACAGAGAGACCCTGCAGCCTACAATGGTCGACCAACCGTCCGGCTTCGAGGATAGGTTTGGAGTCGCCGCTGTAATCAAGCGAGGTGATGTAAGAGAGCCATGGTTCCCGGCCCATGGCGTAGATGTAAACGTGTTGCGGCTTCAGGCGGGCAATCATGCCGGCGCACTTGGCAAAGTCGGAACTGCACAGCTTGCGTGACTGATCCATCTGTCTCGACATGCGGCGCACGGCGAGCGGTCCGTACATCCAGCTCTGGGGAGCGCCGTCGCACTCCAGTCCCATGAACATGGCATCAACTGGTCCCACCACGCTGACGATGTTGGCGTAGAGCTCGTCGTCGAGGTTGTTGGAGTCGGCGCCGAGGAAGAATGTGCGGCCGCGCAGACGAATATGCCATGCGCTCTTGCTACGGATATTCAGGTCGCCATGTTCTCCAAAGAAGGGAAGCGCGGTGATTGCGCCATCGGTAAGCTCGAACACCTCCATCTCGTCGAGCTCCCGCGGGACAGGGAATCCGAGATGCAAGAACATGAGCTTGAGCGATGGATCAGCGGGGGCGCCACTGCTCTTCGGCACAATGATATGGCGAATACGATGGCGCAGTGGCAGCAGCGTTTCGAATACAACGTGGTCGTGGTGGTCGTGAGTGAACAAAACGTAATCGATGTGCTCCGGCAAATCGTGAAAGGTGAAGCGATCGGGACCGTTGGAGTTGGGATAGCTGACCTGCGGATCGACTAGGATGCTGGTGGTGGCCGTTTCAAGCAGCACACAAGCATGGCCGAAGTAGCGGAGACGCACTCCGTGGCCGGTGTAGGCGACACGTGGAGGAGGAGGCGTCTGAGTAAAGAGGGCTGCGAAACGGGCTCGATCGGCCGGCTGGATGGCGAGTTTGTCGGCCAGGGCTTCTTCATCCGCGGCCTTCACACGGGCACTGAAGAAGTCATTCCACGCGGTCGAGCCGAAGGGTTGTTGGACAAGCAGTGAATCAGAGCTGTCAAGCCGCGGCGTGGAAAAGACGAAAGGCCTCTGGTCGCCGGGATAGGGCGAAAGCGCGACGGCCTGAGTCTGCTTTTGATAGACGGGGCTGTGGTAGAGCAAGCCTTCGACAAAACGCATTGCAGGCTGGCACTGCAAGTCGTACGTTAGCTCGACGTATCCCTTCAGGGGGCCCGGTACTTTCGCGTAGAGCGGCTCCAAGCTGAAACCCTTGGCTTCCAGGGCAAGCACCCGATCCAAGTCCTTCACTGCCTCAGCAAAGGCAAGAAGCGACGCCTGGACCTGCTTAGTTTCCGCGATCAGAGACTTAATCTCATCTACGCGTTCCGGACCGTATGCAATGTATGCGCCGCCCTGCATCTCCGGATTCTTCAACGCATTTACGTGGATCATGGGTGCGGAAGCGAAAGAGTGCAGGGTCGGGAGATGCCCGTTGGCAACCATAAGCGGGGCAGTCATCGGCGATACGAGGTAGGCCGTGGCATACCACCGGTTGATCAGCGGTTCGGCGACGACATCTTGTCGAAGATACGAATTCATGCAGCCTTCAACTCCATGCTTCCAATTGGTTGAGTTCTGCTTCTGACATGTACTCAAGCTGTGAAAGGCGGAGTTCGGGGTTTACAGCGACTCCCTCGAGCAGTCGCACATAGTGCGTGGACATTCGTTCAATGGTCGACGATTCGAACAGGTCAGCGTTGTAGACCACATAACCGCGAATAGCTTCTTCATCTTCCCAGAGGTGAACTTCCATGTCGAAGCGTACGTCGATGCGAGGCAGGTCCACAATGGAGGCTACAGCACCTCGAAGTTGAAACACCGGCTTCATGGCCTTGTTCTGCTGCACGGCAAATGCAACCTGAAAGAGAGGATTCTGGTTGAGATAGCGTTTAGGCTGGAGTTCCTCGACCAACTTCTCAAACGGCAAGTCCTGATGGGTATAGGCCTCGAGCGCCACCTGGCGCACGCGCGCCAAAAGTTCCAGAAAAGTCGGGTCCCCGCCGAGGTTCGTGCAGAGCACCAGCGAATTGACAAAGAAACCGATCAGTCCTTCCACCTCACCACGATTGCGATTGGCTATGGGCGCACCAAGCGCGATGTGTTCCTGGCCGGTGTAGCGTTGCATCAGTGCTTTAAATCCCGCAAGAAGCGTCATGAATAGCGTGGCGCCCTGCTTGTGCGTGATGGACCGGAGGGGTGACGCAATCTGGGCAGGAATGGTGAAGTGATGTCCCGCGCCACGAAATGTTTCGACCTGCGGACGCTCGTGGTCGACGGGCAGGCGAAGTGGCTGGGCATGAGCCAACAGACGTTTCCATGCGGCGAGGTGTCCATCGAGCGTCTTGCCCTGAAGCCACGAGCGCTGCCACGCGGCAAAATCGGCGTACTGAACGGGCAGAGGTTCCAGCGGGTTTTCTGCGCCTGTGAGGAAGGCGTTGTAGAGCGCCGTGATTTCCCGAACGAAGACTTCAACGGACCAGCCGTCGGAGGCGATGTGATGGAAGGCGCCGGCCAGGAAATACTCCGATGGGCTGAGTCTCATGAGGGTGACGCGGATGAGAACGTCACGCGTAAGGTCGAAATGCGCGGACAGAAGATCGTCCAAGATCTGTTCCTGACGGGCACGCTGTTCGGCGACATAGAGGCCGGTCAGATCGATCTCCTGGAATGGCACGGAGGCGTGCGGCAGGATCCTCTGGTACGGCTCGCCATCGATCGCGTAGAAGCCGGTACGCAGTGACTCGTGGCGCTCCACGATGGTGTTCAGCGCGGCGCTAAGCGCCTGACAATCGATGTGTCCGCGGAGTTCCAGCAGCAGGGGCATGTTGTACGCGGTGCGCGTGATTCGCATTTGCTCGAGGAACCAGAGGCGGCGTTGGGCAAAGGAGGCCGGCAGCGGGCCCTCGCGGTCGACGGGCACGATGGGAGGAGTATCGAATCCCGCGTTCCGTTCCAGTTGCTTCTGCAGCCATTCAGCGACCGCGGCAACAGTGGGCATTTCAAAGATCAGCTTCAACGGAATGTCGGTGCCGACGGCTTTGCTGATGCGTGCTGCGAGACTGGTCGCAAGCAGGCTGTGTCCGCCGAGTTCGAAGAAGTTATCGTTCCGTGAGACGGATGGCAGATGCAGAACGTCGGCGACGAGGCCGCAGAGCACTTCCTCAAGAGGCAACTCTCGCTCCGGCTCGAGCCGGGTCTTCGCGGATTCGGTGGCAACCCTCTCTAATGCGCGATAGTCGATCTTTCCAGTCGGGCCGAGCGGCAGCGCATCGACGACGATGATTTGTGGCGGGATCATGTATATCGGAAGCCGCTTTTTCAGGAATTCGTGGATCGCCATCGTTGGATCTGAGTTCATCCCCGCGGACAGTGGCTGATTGGAATACTCCTCCCACGGCTTGGGACGATGGAAGCTCTCAATGGGCATGGGAATCGGCCTGGTATCGAGCGTGAAAGCCGCGTCGAAACATTGCGGATCATTGGCGGGCGCGATGTGACAATGCAGTCCCAGGGATCCGGCAAGGAGTGCGAGTTCATGCGGATACACGCCGGTGGCTGCGCTGGATGCCAGGACGTCGGCGACGGAAGCGCTGCCGGACGCGAGCTTCAGTGCGCCGAGCGCGGCAATGTCGCCAGTTACAAGCGCGTTCCGCAAACGGACGATCTCGCCCGGCCTCAGATGAGTGGCGAGATCCTTTAGAGAACAGTCGCGAAGATCTTCGTACGGCGGGGGATCCGGCGGTGCCGATTTGTCGCCCCTGGTAATAACCGCGTGAAAGCGGTAGCGGCTGAGTTCGTTTGCATAGGGCGATTTCTGCAACCGTACCTGGATGGCGGCGATGTTCTCACTGTTCTGTTGCAGGGCTGCGAAGAATTCCGGAGAGATGCATAACTCCGTCTCATTGGCTTGAATTCGGGCGAAAGAGCGGCGCACAGAGTCGCAGGAGGCTTCCAGTGAAGCGTCAAAGAGGGCGAGCGCATTGTGGAGCGCCGGCATGATGGAGAAGTTCCTCAGGTCACCAAGGAAGAATCTTCCTCCCCGGCGCAGTTTGGCCATTCCCTGATCGATGACGTTCCGCAGGTATTCGAGAGAGGGGAAGTATTGCGCGACGGAATTGAGAATGATGGCGTCATAGGCGCCATCTTGATACGTGGCCAGTTCATCCGCTGTGCGTCGGCTGAGACGAACATGGTCGAACTGGTTTGGCCGCTCCGCGATGCGCGAACGCACATAATTCAAAGAGCGCTCTGAGAAGTCAAGAGCGTCATAGGTATCGCAATGCGGCGCGATGCGAAACAGCAACATACCGGTGCCGCAGCCGATTTCCAACACACGCCGAACGGGCTGCTCCAGCACATGCGCGACTATATCGTCGGCCCATGCGCGCATGTGCTCGAGCGGAATCGGACGATCGTCGAAGCTGCTGCGCCAGCCTGTCGTATTGAAGAGCGGATCTGTTGATGGGATTTCATCGCGATATACATGCTCTTCAAAGACTCCGGCCCAGCGCGAGACCTGTTCGCCCGCATCCGGCGTCTTGCCCTCTGCTGGTTGCGCAGCCCTGGTGATCGCGGCGTAGAGTTGTCGATTGCCATCCGCGTCGAGTCGTACCGAAACCGCGGCGTCGCGTACGGACGGATGATCTCGCAGGCACGTTTCAATCTCGCCAGGCTCGATGCGGAAACCACGGATTTTCACCTGACGATCCACACGGCCGAGGATGTCAATGTCGCCAGTGGCACGGAGCCGGGCGCGATCACCGGTTGCATAATGCCTGGCTCCCAACTGATCCGACCAGGGATCAGGCAAAAAGACTGCTGCCGTTTCCGCAGGTCTCCCCAGGTATCCACGAGCGAGGCCGGGGCCGCCAATATAAAGCTGCCCGTGTGCGCCGATCGGGAGCTGGGAAAGTTTGTCATCGAGGACGCGCGCACTGGTATTTGCGATCGGCCGGCCAATACTCAGCAGGCATCCGGGGCGAGGTGCAGCCACTACCTCACCCGCGGTGCTGAAGGTTGTCGCTTCTGTCGGACCATAGACGTGCAGCAGACGTTTTGGCGGGGCGCCCTGAAGGAGTGCAGCGACGCGGCGGGGGTCGGACATTTCGCCGCCAAACAGGACGTCGTCGATTCCGGCGAAAGCGTCCGGTGCCTCATCTACGATGCGATTGAACAGAGCCGTGGTGAGGAAAATATGCTTCACGCGCTCCTGGCGAAGGAGGCGCGAATATTCATCTGGCCGCAGCAGAGTCTCACGATCCACCAGCACGAGCCTGCCGCCGTTGAGCAATGCTCCCCAGATCTCAAATGTTGCAGCATCAAAGGAGATATTGCTGGCGTGTGCGATTGCGTCGGCGGGCCGCAGGTCAACAAAATTGGTATTGCGCACCAGACGCATGACTGCGCGATGCGTAATAACGATGCCTTTGGGATGCCCGCCGGAGCCAGACGTGAAGTTCACGTACGCGGCGTTGCTGGGTTCGAGCAGAGGCTTTGCGGGTGTTGGAGGCGAGTTCAGCAGAGCGTGAACATCCACGATTGCAGCCCCCGCAAACTCGGGAGCAACGCCATCCACCAGGACCATCGTTGCCCCCGAGTCGGCGAGCATGCGCTGGTTGCGTTCGATCGGATTGGCGGGATCAAGGGGGAAGTAAACGGCACCAGATTTGAGTATTCCGAGCAGGGCTGCGAGCATTGTTGTAGTCCGCGTCATGTACACGGCCACTACATCTTCGGTTCCCACGGCAGCAATCTGAAGGCCGCGGGCGATGCGGGACGCCTGCAGATCGAGCGCCGCGTAGGTTACCGACTCGCATCCGTGGGCAATGGCAATGCGATCGGGACAGGCGTCTACCTTGTGTTCGAACAACTCGTGAATCGGGTTTGAGGGCAATGCGCTTGCGGGACCATTCCAGTCATTGCGCCGGGCAAGCAGTTCCGCATCTGAGTATGAGTTGATGGTGGAAAGGGGGGCGTCGGGCTGGTTTACAACGCCGCGCAGCAATGCAGTGAAATGCTCCAGCCATGCCTGCATGGTTGCAGGCACAAACAGATCGGTGCCGTAAATGAAGGCCCCATGGAAGCGGCCTTCCTCCTTCCACATGTGCAGTTCTATATCGAATCGTACGGGTAGTTCGCGTAGGCTCAACGGGGTGGTCTCAAGGCCTGGCAGATTCATCCTCTGCTGCATCGCCTCAGGTTGCTGGAACGCGAAGACGACTTGAATAACCGGGTTGCGGCTCAGGTCGCGCTCGGGGCGTAGTTCTTCGACCAGCCGTTCGAAGGGCAGGTCCTGGTGTTGGAACGCATCGAGTGCCATTCGCTGCACTTCTCGCAGGTACTGAGAGAAGCTGCTGTTGTCAGAGGGTCGCAACCGCATGACGAGCGTATTGACGAAGAAGCCCGCGAGCGGCTCCAGGTCGGGGTGGGCGCGATTTGCCACCGGAACGCCAACTCCGAGATCACTTGTTCGCGCCAACCTGCTTAGCAGTAATCCGAATGCTGCCAGGAGGCTCATGAACGGAGTCGCATTCAAGCGACTCCCGAGTTGTTCGACGGATGCGGTCAGCTCTTCATCAAGGCAGAAGTTCAACCACCTGCCGTGGAACGTCGGCTGATCAGGCCGGGGCAGATCCAGTGGCAAGTCGAGAACGCGCGTCATTCCCTCAAGCCGTGACTGCCAGAAGCGGAGCAATTCAGAGAGACGAGATCCCGAAAGACGATTGTGTTGCCATTGAGAAAAGTCCGCGTACTGAATCGGCAATGCGGCGAGACTGGGTTCTCTGCCATTCTGGGCCGCGCTATAAAGCTCTGTGAGCTCGCGCGTGATGACGCCGGTGGTCCAGCCATCGGAAATGATGTGGTGCATGATCAGCGACAGTACGTGATCAGCCGGGCCAAGCCTGTAAAGCCGGAGACGCACCAGCGGTCCACGTTCCAAGTCGAAACCGGTCCAAGCATCGGCGGAGATGAGCTCGAGTACCTGCGATTCGTCGGGGGAGTCGAATTGTTCGAACGAGATGTGTTCAGGGCTGCAGATTTCTTGAAACGGCTCGCCATTGCAGGCGGGAAAGCGTGTACGCAGAGCCTCGTGACGGGCGATCAAGCCGGTCACCGCGGACTCCAGAGCGGACACATCCAGCGAGCCATGCATCTGGATCGCAGAAACAATGTTGTACGCCGGGCCGCTTTCTCCCAATTGCGTGAGGAACCAGAGACGCCGCTGCGAAAACGACAAAGGGAGGCGTTCGCCGCGGTTGCATTTTGGAATGCCAACGGCGCTCGGGTTCGCGGGGCCACGCTGCTTCAGCATCTTTTCGAGCAGAGCCTTCTTGGTCGGCGACAACATGGCCACCCGCTGTGTCTGGTCGCTCATGCCGTTCCCCCTGAAACTGCTCCAAATGAGGAGATTCGTTCTGCCGCCTCTTCTTCTGACAAACCTTCCAACTCCGCCAGCAGCGGCTCCATATCGTGCTGGCGATTGAACCGCAGCTCCTCGACGCCGGTCGCGATGGCCGCGACGGTTGGATTCTCAAAAATGGCATGAACAGGAAGCTCGACGTTGAACGCATGCCGAAGCCGCGAGATGACTCGCATCACGAGCAAGGAATGGCCACCGAGATCGAAGAAGCTGTCATATGCTCCCACCGCTGGCACACGAAGCACTTCGCGGACAATCTCCGCAACCTGCTGCTCGACGGGTCCGCGAGGCTCGATAAACTCGGACGCAGCCGCAGCCGCGCGGTCGGGGGACGGCAGAAGCGAAGAGTCCACCTTGCCATTGGAATTTAGCGGTAGAGCGTCAATCAGGACGATTGCTCCCGGAATCATGTACTCCGGTAGTTCGCGCCGCAGTTGCGAACGCAACTCGCGCACCAGCGCAGGGGTAGTGTTTGGCATAGGGTTGGCTCGCGTAGGAATGCGGGTGAAGTCCGCCTCGCGCCCATCGCCGCGCAAAGCGAACAGCATGGAAACTGCTGTGCGCTCCAGGGCTTGTTCCTGCTCCACCGACACTCTGAAGCCGCGCCTGCGAAGCAGGCCTGCGATCTCCGCGGCTTGCTGAGGGCCGCCGTGCGTCTCGATTACAATCTGGCTGATCTTCGGCCAGTCTTCTTGTTCAATTCCGCCCAGCGCATCGAGTTCGCTATGTTCCACATCCAGCTTGAGCAGATCCACTCGATCGAGCCGCCGCTCACGGATGATCTGCGATATGGTTCGCAGGCGGCACTCCACCGGCTCGCCCCTGAACCGCTCGTTGAGAATGGTGTCGATCTCTGCTGCAGTCGGTGGCACCTCACTATTTTGCCGTGCTTGATTGCAGAGGAATGTTCCGATGATCTCGCGCTCCTGCGCCACGTCTGCAAAGCGGCCGGAAAAGATGGAAACGGCGGGGTAATGCGTAAAGTTCGCTACCTGCTCCTGCGATGCGACTCCGCACTCGATGACCTCGATCTGGAAATCGTACAGCGATCCGTTTACGCGGAGGATGGAGCATGTCTGTGGGATCGGCTCCAAGGCAATGATCCGCGCATTCCGGCACGTCGTGGCAGCGAACAGCGAAAACATGCCGATGTTCGCACCCGCGTCAATGACAACAGCACCATCCGGCAGATGAACTCCGTGACGGAAGTAGGAATTCTGCTCGAAGATTTCGTCATAGGTGAACTCCGTCTCGCTGGGATTGCGCGAAGCAATCACCATGCCATTCGGTAGCTCGAACCTGAGCCAATCGGAGTCCTTACCCTCGCGACGGGCCCTCGCCATGCGCCGATCTGTCTGCCGCACATCAAGCCGCGGCACTACCCACGCGACAATCCGTTCTTCGTCACCTGTTCCCCACGGTCCGACATGAACGTCGGCTACAACCGGGTGTTTTAGAAGTGCGCAGCGGATTTCGCCGAGTTCGACGCGGAACCCGCGCACCTGTACCTGTTCGTCGATGCGTCCTTCATAAATCAGATCGCCGTTGGCGAGCTCTCGAACTCGGTCTCCGGATCGATAGACTCGCTCTCCGTGCCGGAACGGATGGGGGATGAATCGCTGGCTAGTTAACTCCTTGCGGTTGAGGTAGCCGCGCGCCACGCCGGCACCGCCAACCAGCAACTCGCCCGGAACTCCGCGCGGCACCGGCCGCAATCGCCGATCGACGATGAGAGTCTCCATGGTGGGAATGGGCCGGCCAATAGGACTGAATGGGCTCTGCATGTCGGCAGGAGTGATTTCCCGGTAGGTGACGTGAACGCACGTTTCAGTTATGCCATACATGTTCACGAGCTTCACAGCCGGATACCTTGCGTGCCACGCCTGCAACTTTGCCGGATCGAGATGCTGGCCGCCGAACACAATCATTCGCAACGCCAGTTCGGGATTCTGCCGCAAACACTCGCCGGCAAGCGGGCCGAAAGCCGGCGGTGTCTGATTCAGCACGGTCACCCGTTCGGTGTGCAGGAGTTCCACCAGGGCAGCTGCGTCGGTCGCCACGTGGGACGGAACAATCACCAGGCGACCCCCAAACAGCAGGGCGCCGAAGATCTCCCAGACCGAGA
>Ga0134126_10010486_pt1 | contig 11680 bp, 9 predicted proteins | sample KB31752_FD_96881 | JGI IMG/M metagenome (GOLD analysis project Ga0134126, IMG submission 96881) | Terrestrial soil microbial communities with excess Nitrogen fertilizer from Kellogg Biological Station, Michigan, USA - KB3-175-2 | ecosystem: Environmental > Terrestrial > Soil > Unclassified ...
GCCGGGCAGTTCCCCGGGTACCGCTACTCCCTCCTGCTGCAGCAATCCGACCCCCAGCCCTCCGCCCGCACCTCATTGCCATCTGGCTCCGACCGACGACCCCTTCACGATAAGACCGGGACTCCCTCCCCAGGGCGTACCCCTCACGAACGTGTGTGACTGATTGCGTCGGAGAAACCGTCGGTTCTTCGGCGGCTCTGGTTTGACGCTGCGTTCCGGGTGTGGGAGGCCTCATCGAGGCTCGCGTGAAAACGATCGCAAGTTCGCTGGCTGTTTCCGACAAATTGGCCATCTGCGGGTAGCGTGGCCGCGGACTGAGGCCAGTGCTTCGCACTACGTTATGGTAACTGCGGTCGGCAACGCCACCACGCTCGCTCTCGGCATCACCACTGCCCACAAAGCAGCCGCGGTGGCGTCACTGAACGGTCAAATGCGTCGGGACAAGATTCAGCTCGACGACTGGACTACCTGCGTGTCGTCGAAAACGCCACGAGGACAGGCTGAGATTCAGCGCCTGTCGGGCGAAATCAGCGCCGCCAGGGAGCGCGAGGCGCGGACCCAGGCTGCTCCGGGCTCAATCGACGTGTGGGCGTAGTGGACCGGACAAAGGTTTGAGCTCCTCTGCGCGCCTTCCGGCGCGTCGCCCGGGAATTACGGCAGCAGCTCGGAAACGGCTGAGCCTTGCAACCGCCACAGCGTCTCGTGGTACATGATGGGACGCTCGAAGGTTGCGCCCTTTGCAATGAAGGGCTTTCCCAGGTCCAGCATCGGTTGGAACGTATCCAACTGCTTGGCGGCTTCGACGGTGGTCCAGATGCTGACATTCGCCAGGGAAGATGTCGCCTCATCCGCGCCGAAGTAGAAGGCCAGCAATCCCGGCATCGCCTCGATACCGGGACGCAGGATGGGATCCGCGTCCATCGCCATCTGCCGCAGGTCGGCAAAGCGCTCCGGCGCACACCGCAGAATCGACACTCGCACCACTGGCTTCATGCACCTCATCCTCTTTGTCGTTCGGACGCATGGCCTCGGCGCGTCAGCATTCACCATCCGGACTGCAAACCACCACCACATAGCCGTCGGGATCGCGGAGCCAGATCTCCTTGTGCCGGGGCGCGGGGTTGACGTGAGGCTCCTCGATGACCTGCGCGCCCAGGCCGCGCGCCCGTGCAACGGCCGCATCGAAATCGTCGACCTGGAACCAGAGGAGGACGCCGTGTCCGGGCGGCGCCGCGTCCGCGTTGGTGAGATTGGGATGATCTTCCTCGTCCCAGGCGTGCAGCTGCAGAACCAACCGACCCGAGCACGAGATCCGGTCATACACATCGCGATGGCTGTGATCCGGCAGGGAATCCGCCGCCAGCAACTGGCTGTACCAGCGGCTGCTGCCCCGGACATCGCGCACCGCGATGATGGGTTGTGCCTCGACGCCCACAGCCGCTAGCGCTTGATCTTCCGCATGACGATCGGCGGCAGAAGATCACGCGCCACGCGCTTTGCCCACTGCGCCAGGGTGGGACGGAAGTCGCGCTCGGAGCGCGCCCTGAAGAGTGTCGTATGCTCCCCCGCAACTTCCCCGGCGGGACGGCCATTGGTGAAGTAATAGAGCGCCAGGGATTTGCGGGTCCAATCTTCCGGACACAGGAGCGGATCGGGATGACCGTGGTAGGTGAAATCCGTCGTGGTGAAGATCACCATGCGATTGAACACCGGCAGGATCTTTGCCTCGCATTTCGCCATCGAGCGGTCCCAGAACTCGAGATGGCCGCCATACTCCTCGCGCCAGTTCTTGTTGAGGTAAAGAATCACGTTCAAGCGCCGGTCCAGACCGTAGCGGCGATGATTGTTGAAATCGGCATGGATGCCGAGCTTGCCGCCGCGCCGGATCTGGTGCAGCCCTCCGCCGTCGAAGCAGGGGTCCGGAATGAGATCGGGAACACCCGTGACTTCCGAGAGGAAGTCGAGGAAGGTGATGCTGTTCAGGTGATAGAGCAGCAGGCGCGTCATCGTGCCGAAATTCGCATCGACCGAGGAGGCGAGCTTGATTTCCTTCTCGGTATCGAACCGCTGCCATTTGATCTGACCGGGCGTCGGGAACTCGGCGAGCACCGCATCCAGCAGCGCGGGATCCAGGAAGTCGTCGAAATAGATGTGCGGGAAGGGTACGGCGCTTTGGTATCTCTCGCGCGCGGCGGCCGCAATCTCCCTCATCTTCTGACGCGGCAGAAAGAAATCGAGACCCAACCCCCTAACAGCTTCAGTGCTCATCATCCTGTCCACGGAACCGACCTTCTTGGTGTCGTCGGGGTAGTCTACGCTCGGCCGGCTCTGGAGCGCAAAGCTCGGGGCGCTGCCCCTGGCACCGCATTTGCCTCGATGCCTTACGTAAAATCGAGCTGCGCTTCTTCAGCGGAGGCTCGACCGTTCAGTGATGGCGTCCCCGAGGGATTCGACCCGTGTTACCGCCGTGAAAAGGCGAGAAAAGGCTCTCGGAGCACAGCCCAGGATATTACTGGATGCAGAAAAGATAGCTGATTTATCTATGCCTGCCCACGCCCGCGCATTATGATCCAGGTACAAATAGTGGACATAGTGGACATTGGCTATGGCACGCACAGTTCGCGGCGGTACCCTCGAGACCCGTACCGCACGATTGAAGTTGGGAGTCCGGGCCCGACCCTATTGGAAAGAGACCGGAAAACCCGGCCTGCATCTCGGGTACCGGCGACGAGAGAACGCGGACGGAACCTGGATCGTCCGGCGCTACCAGGGCGCAGGTGGCAGGTACGTGACCAGGGCATTCGCCCAAGCTGACGATTACGCCGACAGCGACGAGCAGGAAATCCTCACTTACTACGAAGCCATGCACCGCCTCGCCGGCGAAGCGCCGCCAGTGCGGCACGGGAGCCAATACGCAGTGCGTGACGCCGTGCACGACTATCTCGCGTATCTCGAGCGCGAAAAGAAGACGGCCGAAGACGCGGCTTCGCGCCTCTCGGCATATGTCATCCCCTACTTCGGCGACCGGCTCCTCGCAAGTCTCAATCCTCCCGACTTCGAGAAGTGGCTGGATTGGGCGGTCACTCACAAGCCGCGAGGCCGTCTGAAAGACGGAAAGCAGACAGCAGCTGCAAAGCGCGCTAGGGCAAAGAAGTTGGGCAGCGAGGTACCTTCCCTCCCCCAGTTGTCGACCGCCGAGCGCGCACGCCGCCGCAAGGCCACCCTGAACCGCGTGATCAACTACATGCTCGGCTGCTTCAATCGCGCCGTGGACCAGGGCCATGTACCAAGCCGTGATGCATGGGCTCGGGTAAAGAAATTCCGGGGTGTCGAGACAGCACGGATTGTCCGGCTCTCTACAGACGAGGCCCATAGGCTCGTCAATGCTTGCCCCCCGGACTTTCGGCAGCTCGTGGAGGCGGGCTTGCTCACAGGGTGCCGGTATGGCGAGCTCACAGCGCTCCGTACACGCGATTTCGAATACAAAGCTGTAGTGAAGCCTAGGGCAAAAGGCGAGAACGCCGAAACCGAGCAGTACGCGACGGTCTTGGTTGCCGAAAGCAAGTCCGCCAAGCGTCGCCGCGTCCCATTGACAGCGGAAGGAGTCAGGTTCTTCGAGGCGCTCTCTGCCGGCAGATCAGCAGAAGATCTCCTACTGACGAAAATCGATGGCAGCGCGTGGGGCAAGTCCGAGCAATTTCGCCGGATGCGTGCCGCCTGCGCAGCGGCAAAGATTGTCCCTGCGGTCAATTTTCACGGTCTACGACACACCACCGCGAGTCTCCTTGTAGAGGCAGGTACGCCGCTCGCCTTCGTAGCGGAGGTTCTCGGCCACGCCGACACGCGCATGGTGTCGAAGCACTACGCACACCTCGCTCCATCGATTCTGCACGAAACAATTCGAGCGAACCTACCCGCCTTTCGGCGTTCGGATTGGTGAAAAGGTACGCCGATTTCGATCGTAGCGCTTAGCAGCAATGTTGATGGACCTCCTCCCGGCGTCAGCACTGCCCTCTCAAGGCTGTAACACGGGTTCGAATCCCGTCGAGCTCCTGGTGTACTCGACCCGCAGCGCACCCGTTCGCCCATTCAGTCTCGTCTTCCCAATCCGCGATTTGTTTCTTCAAATGACTCCTGAATTGCGCAAGCGAGCAGCCGCCCGCGCGTTTCTCCTCGTGGATTTCGAATTTACGAACCTCGAGTGGTGGACGGCGGTTCGCCAATTTCCGGAGAAGCAATTTCGGGGCACCGCCTGGCGAAATTCCTTTCCCCGGCGCTCTGCTATCCCACTCACCCGCGCCGCGCTCATGTTGGCTTGGCAGGTGACCCGTATGGATGCGGAATCGGCTTGCGTCCTCCTCGGCATCACTGAGGAAGTCGCGAACATCATCGAGAGCTTGCAGCTTACAGAACTGGATCGGATTGCCGATCGACGCCACCGGCACCTTGAGCCACGGTGGGCCGACCGTCCGGCGATGTGGCGCTTAATGCTCTCGGCAGCTTTGGCGCCAAACCCGGCAGCAATGAAGCGAATCGACGCCTATGGCCTGCAATTGCTGACCGTCAATTTGACGCGCGCCACAACGGGCGAACGGCCGACAGATGTTAGTCACTCCCGTGTATCTCCTCACCGAGAGACCTGAATGGACGCCACTGGATAGGGCTTACTACGCTGCGCTCATGGAGCGCTTCCTAGCAAATCATATGCGAGCATGCTATCTGCAAGTAGGTACCATCTACGTAAACGTAAAGCGCTCGCCTCGCACTTCTTTGACGGGTCCATTCATCGTATGAGTTCAGCGGGCGCTGCTTCTCGGTGCCTATACACGCCATGTTTTGATCACAATGGCGGTCGTGCTCGCCGCGGGCACGACGTCCAGGCGTCATCCAGTAACGCTTGGTAGACGAGGGCCTTCGACAGCTCCTGCAAGTCTGTGTACGTCGTGGGCTGCTTGTCCCCGGGAAATGCGGTTCTCTGCACCATGCCTACGAAGACAATGGCGTTCACCGGATCAATCCAGAACCACGTGCCAAAGGCACCGTCCCATAAGTAGCTGCCATTCCCGAGTGGTAGATCTGCTTTTCCAGCATCGACCACGACCGCACCGTCGTACCCGTATCCCATGCCAAGCCGTGGAGTGTTCGTCACGATCCGTTTGTATTCTGCCGTCATGCTGTCCGGAAGATGATTGGAAATCATCAGCTTTACCGCAGCGGGAGACAGCACACGCACTCCGTTGAGCTCCCCTCCGTTGAGCAACATTTGCGCGAATCGGAAGTAGTCCTCTGCAGTCGAGACCATCCCCCCGCCGCCGGACGGTTGAGACGGCTCCTGTCGGTAGTCCAGCGGGAGGAGACTCACAGGTTGGCCGTCGTTGGAAAGCGCTTCCGAAACCACTGCGCCAACCTTATTCTGCCTCACCCGGTACATCGTCGCGAATCGGCTCCATTTCTCTTTCGGCACATAGAAGCCAGTATCCTTCATTCCCAAGGGCTCGAACATGCGCCTCTTCAGGAACTCCGGGAGCGTCATTCCCGACAGCTTTTCGATGATGTAGCCCTGAATATCGACCGAAAGACTGTATACCCACCGCGTGCTGGGCTGGTATAGCAACGGCGCCCGAGCCAAGCGCCCGATCATCGCTTGCAGCGAGGAGTGCGGGTCAAGAATGCTCTTTCCGCTATTTCCCCGATAAAGCTCGTCGACGGGGCTGGATCCGAAGCCATAACTGAACCCTGCCGTGTGGGTCAGGAGCTCACGCATCGTCGGCGGGTGCTCGGGCTCCTCCACTCGAACCGTTCCAAAGTCGTCCAAATCCTTGTAGACCTTTAGCGAAGCAAACTCGGGGATGAACTTGGAGATTGCGTCTTTCGGGCTCCACTTTCCCTCATCCCAGAGCATCATCATCGCGGCTCCAGTGATCGGCTTACTCATTGATGCGAGCCGAAAAATGCTTTCGCGGCCGCCTGACTGGCCCGCAGAGAGATTTGGCTTGCCAAAGGACTCGAATCGGACCACCTTGCCATGTCGGGCCAGCAGAATGACGATACCGCCGTATTGCCGATCAGCCACGGCCCGCTGCATCACGGAATCGAGCCGCTCCAGCCCCTGGGGTGAGAATCCGACCTTATCCGATGTGGCTGGGGGGAGGTGCGCACTATGCGCCCGGTCGCTCATAACTACGAGCGCGAGCAGGAGGAAGAGGCTAGTGAGCCTGGCATCGAGTCGTGCTTTCATGGAGTCACTCGGCGCAAGAAGGGTCTGCACAGGCGGTAGCGAGTGCGGCCGTTGGTGAAAGATCCCGTCCACTCAGCGTGAATGTCGGTCCCCGTCCCGCGGATAGAGCCTGTTTGGCGTCGGCCGTTTCAGACCCCTTCTGGAGGTTTCCCGCGCAGCAGCGACCGCTATCCGGTAAAGTGCGAATGACTGTTCGTCTACAGGTTCAGTTGACGATATTGCCCAGACTGGTGCAATGATCTTCGACATCGCAAGTCATGTCAGACCCAGTCACGGCACCGTAAACCGCCAAACTGTCCAGCAGCATATACCTCCCGCTGACCTTTGTAAGTTCGATGGTATGCAGACCAAGCGGGAGTTTATTGGTTGAATAGACCACCTGCGCGGAACGCCTGGTCCCAGCATGATATGCGTTGATGATGCTCTCTGAACCGCCATCGATCTGAACACCAATTCGACCTTCATCGGAGTATCTTTCGGTAACGACGCCGATGCCGGTACCGTAGAACATCAGGCTTACCGAATCGCCGTTTGTGCGGGTCCAGTGCACATCCTTCTGGTTAGCGTTCGCGTACTCGCGCGACGCGCCGTACTTCCATGAACCGCTATAGGCGAGAGCAGGCGAGGTATCGTTGACGTAGCCGTCAAGTACGTAGCCATCGACGGCATCCTTCTTTCCGTCTATGTTGGTGAGCACCATCCTGTGCGGGCCGTAGGCGAGATTGTGAATTTCCGTAAGCTTCGCCCGAGCCATTGGCACAGCCGAGTAGGCGTTTGCGTTACGAAATGGCCGCCCATCCACAGTGACGCTCATGACGCCGCGGTCGGATGCGTCCTGACAGTACACCGTCATTCCAGTTCCGGTAAAACTGAAAGTCACCGAGTCTGCTCTCTCCGACGTGCTGGAGATATCGGCCCCAAGTGGCCCATCCTTTAATCCCCTCAGATGCCGCCAGCCCCCGCCGCGGTAGCCGACGTTCACCGGCGTCCGCAAACCCCCGTATTCCTGATCACCCCCGATGAGCGCAGCCGCCGGAACGATGCCGGCGTAAGTCGGCTGCAGACCGGCGCCGGAAGCAATCGTTCTGGCCTCAGATGGCCACTTGCCATCCGCTACCTGGATATTGTTCACGTAATTGACGAGGCGCTTTGGCGGATTGGAAATGAGCGTCGAGTAATTATCAATGTAAGAATCATCTGTATAGCTCTCAGTGTCGAGATTAAGATCCTCTCCCGGAAACTGGTCCGCTACATTATCCTTTACCGTGATGTGGGCTGCGCCCCCGTCAAAATAGAATGCACCACCGGCACTAATTGAACCGGGGTCATTGACGTAGTTGTCGGTAACAATGGTCGGGGCGCGCGCCGTACCTTCGTTGGTTTCCAAATATATTTCCGCGCCGTCTCCTATCACCGTATTGGTATCGTGAATATAATTATGGGCGATGGTGTTGCCCTCCGTGTAGTTCGTTCCGTGCCGACTGGGGCCACGCTGCCCGCTGAACGTCCATTCATAACCCCACCCATATGAGATCCCCATATAAGGGGAATTCTCAATTTCGTTGTAACTCACGGTCGTGTTGCGCATAAAACCGGCGGCAATCCCCGCCGCATCTGCGTAGCGCGCACCAACGTCAGTTATCACATTGTTTGCTACAACGTTTCCCGATGTCATCAGCAACGGGTCGGCAATCCAGAAATCATCGTAATCCCCGAGATTAATTCCACAGATCGCGATGTCGGCAATCAGATTGCCCGTGACCGTCGCGCCCTGCGTTCCAAGTGACACGTCGATTCCACTGCTTCCGATGTGCAACACCCGATTGTCCGCGAAATGGATGCCTTGTGCTCGGCGGATGCTAATCGCTCCAGGCGCGTGGGTGACGCGAGTCAATCCATGGTTGACAGGCGGCAAAGCGAAAGTCATTGCATTTTGATTATCGGGGTAGCCTACTGCCGCTGTGGGGTCGTGGAAAGTGGTGTACTCAAATGTAATTCCGGTGATAGTGATATCGTGGACCGGCGCCATGACCGACGGCACCACGGCGAAGGCGTCCACGCGCATCACTTTTCCGTCCGTATTCACTAACTTCACACGATGCGGGCCCTGGATCAGTCCTCTCTTTGAATATATAGCTTGCTGAGCCAGACGCACTCCCGCGCTCGAAGCATTAACGATTTTGTCGGGCGTGGTCTTTCCATCCAGATACACAGCGATGTTGCCTTGATCGCCATTTCGTTCGCTGAGCACATCGATGCCGGTGCCGGTAAAGTTGAATGTCGCCGAGTCATTTACCGTCGATGTGGAGGCTATGGTATCGCCAAAATCCCCGTACCTATTCGAGAGCGTCTGCGACCACACACCGGAGAAACGTGTGGTAGCGCGGTTCGCGTCGGTCTCCAAAATAGCACCCGGAGCTCCCCGGATCGTCACGAGCTCGCTTGCAACGGGCATTTCGACATCTGCCGTCTTCATGTCTTCCCCCGGCCGCGGGGTATAAGAAATTCGCCGGGTTGACGCGTCGAAATAGAACTGGCCAGGCGTTCCGAGAAGCTGCCTCGCATTCTCAATCCAGATCCCCGCGGGTGCATAGCCAGACACGCCTTCCCACCCCGTGTACGGGAATTGCAGACTCGACACTTTACCGCGAATCGACATGGGATCGAGCGCATTGGCCCAGCACGGTTGGGCGCCGGTCAGTATTGAATTCCCTCCGACGGCCACGATCGAGGTAACTGGACAACTCCCGGTCCTTTGATCCCAGCCATCGAAGAACACCTGAATCTGCGCTTGATTTCCCCAGGACGCGTACTGCGATCCCGACAACTTGATACCAGTCAGCGAGAGCGCGTAGTCGGAAGCCGGGATACGGGCGCTACGCGTTAGATTGGCCCGCACGCCGTTGATGTACAAATCTTCCGAAGTGTAGCCTCCCGGAACGCGCGCTGACCACAAATTCGGCGTGGCGCCTCTTATCACCCGCGTCCACCCCGTCAACCGAATCGCACCGCTCACCGTCACCCGGGCGCCGGGGGCCGCTTTGTAGATCACCTGATGACCATTGCGTCCGGAGTCCTGCGGCTTAAATTCGATTGGCGAAGTACGCCGGTAGAGACCGCCGGCTAGCTGCACCACGATATCCCCCGCTTGTGTAAGGCCTCGAACATGACGCTGCGCCCCTTCAATCGAGCAGGGCGCCATCTGCACACACCTCCCTCCGCTCCCGGTTGGGGATACATACAGAGTCGTCTGCACAGAAGCCCCGGCAGTGGATATGAAAACTTGAGCGCCTGCTACAACCGCAAGCCAGGCCGTTGCCCTACAGGATTGCCACGTCACGAGAACCTCTCTCAGCACCTTATACGTGTTCGCCTAAATGACTCGCCACTGTTTGGAGGCGAATATGCTTTTCGGCAGCTTGGCGCCCTGGAATCCACTGCCTTCATGCAGGACGCGGGCGCAACTTCAAGACGTACGCGTAGTTTCCCGGCAGCTCGCGGGGTAGCCTTACCCTCAGGTCTGCGCCCTCGGTCACACAGCTAAGAACATCGTTGACTCCGAGCATTTGTACTTGGGTCCGTTCCTTCGTTCCAACTGATTCGATGACGACGTCTCGTGATTTGGGCTTTGCAAGCAAAATTGCGTACAGCGCATCATCCGTCTTGGTAAAGCGAACAGGTACACCGTCGCGTGTCTTGCCCTCCGACTTGACCCAGGGACGCGTCTCGTATATCGCTTCCCCGTTCATGCGAAGCCATTTACCGAGTTCCCGAACTCTGCTCACCTGGAGCTCCGAAATGGAACCATCTGCCTTCGGTCCGATATCGAGAAGGAGGTTCCCGTTCTTACTTACGATGTCTACAAACATCTCGATTAGTTGTCCCGGCGTGAGCATGTCCTCCGCCCGCTCGTTCTGGTTGTAGCCAAAAGACGTTCCCAGGGCGTGGCAGGATTCCCACTTCTTGTGGATGATCTTATTTGACCAGACTCCCTCTGGGGTCGTGTAATCTGCGTGTCCAAGCGATGCGGATCCCACGTGCTCATCAGGTCGTTGGACAACAGACTTGAAGCGATCATCGATCGCGGCGTCCGGAACAGTGTTGTAGTAGTCGGCCAGTAATTGAAGCGCGTTCCCTGTTTTTGGGTACGCTATATCGTTCCAAATGTCGTCGGGTTCGTAACGGTGGATTAACTCTTCCAATAGCGCGTATACATAACGGCCATATTCTTCGCTTTGCGGAATATGGTCATTCAGGCCTTGAATCGTGAGAATGGGCGTTTTCGTGAAGCTCCAGTCCAACCCGCCCGAGAAGTACATGCCAAAGTGTATGCCCTGCTTCCGAACGGCGGTGGCCAATTCCCCGATTACGTCCCGCTCCGTGCCTTGCTGATCAGGCTTGCGGTGCGGATTCGGAACCTTGCTTGGCCACAACCTGAATCCGTCGTGGTGCCTTGTGGTCGGAACAACGTACCGCGCACCGACGTCCCTAAAGAGCTCCGCCCATTCATCGGGATCCCACTTCTTCACGTCTCGGTTGAAAATCGGGATGAAATCGAGGTACCCGAAGTTCTTCCCATAGGTGGCGATGTGATGTTTCCATGTGGGCGAACCCTGGATTCTCATGGTATTCATATACCATTCGGCATAAGGATCGTTCGCGAACCAATCGGACAGGTCGGGTCGGAATTTCTTCCAGTCGATCTCTCCTCGTTTTGTGAGCTTGACCGTCGGAGCCCACGCCGGCACTGAATACAATCCATAGTGGATGAAGATTCCAAGCTTGGCATCTTGGAACCATTTAGGGCAGGTGTGCTGATCCAGACTCGCCCAACTAGGTTGATATCGCCCATGAGGGAGCTGGAGGGCGTAGCTTCCCGCCGGAACTGCCCGCTCCCCTGCTATCGCCCGCCGCGCGCATGAGGATGCGACAAACGATGTGCCTAGAGTGATTACAAAATCTCGCCGATTCAACACGATTGTTTGCCCCTTTCGCTCGCGTGATGATTTTGACGCCGTCTCGGTTCTTCCTTTGAACAGCCAACGTTGCTTGATCGAGATTCAGTGGATCTGATCGATATCGTCGTGAATTCAGCCCGGACCTGGGTTATGTCCGGGGTCTTCCTTGCGGACATCCAACTTGAACGCCGCCACTGATAAATTGGCGACGTACGACGCTGGCGCAGCCGGGGTGCTTGCCGCGAAGGCTCTATATACTTGCGTGGGAGTCGCCGCAATCTCCCTTGGTCCGCCCGCCAGAGTGTGTTCTGTTTGATGTCCGTTATCCAAATGGCGGCCGCGGCCCACGAGTTGAATGAAGCGCGGTCGTCGTTCTTCTTGAAAGTCTCCGGAGCACCCATACGAAACCCGGTGCCCCAGATGGACCCGCGAAGCAGGGGGACGTACGAGTTCGCGGCGTTCACGGGCTTCACTCTGCAGAGAA
>Ga0134126_10010487_pt1 | contig 11679 bp, 11 predicted proteins | sample KB31752_FD_96881 | JGI IMG/M metagenome (GOLD analysis project Ga0134126, IMG submission 96881) | Terrestrial soil microbial communities with excess Nitrogen fertilizer from Kellogg Biological Station, Michigan, USA - KB3-175-2 | ecosystem: Environmental > Terrestrial > Soil > Unclassified ...
AGGACGTGGAGGATCCGCCCGCTCGTGCGGTCGATCGTCACGACCTTGCCCTGGTAGGGCGGCGCGTCGCCGATGTAGCCGCCCGTGGTGACGATCACGTAGCGGCCGTCCAGGTTGAGGGCCGAGGCGATCTTCTCGTGCGTGGCATCCCGGGTGACCGACGCCGGCCAGGAGCCGGACGTGAGCTCCCTGCCGTTCGACACGCGGAGCTTGTGGATGAAGCCGTCTGGCGAGGCCGCGTACACGTAACGGCCGTTCGGATCGGCCACCGGGGTGGCCGTGGTGAACTGCGCGCTGCCCGCCAGCTTCGCTGCCGAGCCGGGCGTGAAGCTCCACAGCGCGCTGCCGCTCACGGGGTCTAGGCCGAGCGTCCGGCCATAGGTGGTGGTGACCACGAGCAGGTTGCGCGAGCGCCCGTGCACGCTCACCCCGGAGAGGTAGATCGGCGAGCTGTCCACCGTGCCGGGCAGGCTCACCTGCCGGGCGCTGAGGCGCGCCACCTGCGCGGCGCTCGGGCCGCGCGGCGCCCGGCCGCTGCGCTCCGCGTCGTAGCCGAAGCGCGACCAGTCGAGCGACGGGTGCCGGGTGGTCGTCTGGGCGGGCGCCGGCGTGGCGCCGGCCGTGTCCGTGGCGGTCGCGGTCCCTGTCGTGCTGCTCTTGTGGCCCCCGCCGCTGCAACCGGCAACGGTCGCTAGCAGGCCGAGCGCGGCCAGCCGGCGCGTCAAGCTCATCCTCTCGCAGGGTAGGGAACGGTCCCTATACGCGCGGAGGCACGTTCTGGTTCCGGCGCAGCACGTTGTCCGGGTCGTAGCGCGCCTTCAGCTCGCGCAACCCGTCGAAGCTGTCCTCGCCGAACGCGGCTCGCACGCGCTCGATCGGCTCGTCCGCCTGCATGTAGTTCACGTACCCCCCGCTGACCGAGAACGGCTCGATCGCCGCCGAGGTCTCGCGCGTCCAGGCGATCTGCTCCTCGTCGTGCGCGGGGTCGAGCCAGGCGGCCATGACGCTGACGTTGAACGTGGCGTCGCGGAAGCCGACCGCGGCCGTCGAGCCGTCCACGTCCTTCGGCGCGCCGTGGAGCGACTCGATCAGGAGCTGGCCCGGTGGGCGCCCCAGCGCCTGCATGCGGCCGATCAGGTCGTCGATCAGCTCGTCCGGCAGGTCGCGCACGAAGCTGCTCTTCCAGTAGTTGCGGTCCGCGCCGTAGGCCGGGTTGAACAGATGCTGCTGGCCCACGAACGAGTGCTCGCGCACGCCGTCGGTTACGAGGCCCGGCGCCGCGCGCAGCGGGTGCAGCCCGGCGTGGTCGCCGTTGCCCGTGTAACAGGGCACCACCACCAGGTACGGCTCGAGCGACTCGGTGAGTGCCACGAACGCCTGGCAGCTCATGTCGCGCGGCGCGGCCGCCACCAGGTCGCGGTAGGCCCGCAGCGCGCCGGCGATCCCTGGGCCCCTGTAGAGCATGCGCCCGCCCACCACCTTCTCGAGCGGGTGGAGGCGGAACTCGCCGCGCGTGACCACGCCGAAGTTGCCGCCGCCGCCGCGGAGCCCCCAGAGCAGGTCGGCGTTCTCCTCCTCGCTCGCCCTGACGAGCGAGCCGTCCGGAGTGACCAGCTCGGCGCCCACGAAGTTGTCGCAGGTGAGCCCGTACTGCGCGGTGAGGTGGCCGATGCCGCCGCCGAGCGTCAGGCCCGTCACCCCGGTGGAGCCGACGATGCCGCCGGGCGTGACGAGCCCGTGCGCCTGCGTGGCGGAGTCGAAGTCGAGCCAGGTGGCGCCGCCCTCGGAGCGCGCGATCCGCGCGTCGGGGTCGACCTCCACCCCGCGCATCATCGTCAGGTCGATCACGAGGCCGCCGTCGAGCACGCAGTGGCCGGCGGGGTTGTGGCCGCCGCCGCGGACGGCGAGCTCGAGCCCGTTCGTGCGCGCGTAGTCGAACGCGGTGCCCACGTCGCGCGCGCCACGGCAGCGCACGATCACCGCCGGGCGGCGGTCCACCAGCGCGTTGAAGCAGCGCCGCACCAGGTCATAGCCCGGGTCCTCGGGGGCGATCACCGCGCCGGCGACCGACCGGCGGAGCTCGGTCAGCCCGGCGCTCATGCGCGCTGGTAGGTGAGGATCGCGACGCCGTCCTTGCCCACCTGCCTGCTGTCCACGAGCTTCAGGGTCTTCTTCTCGGACGTCTCGCCGAACAGGCGCTTGCCCGTGCCGAGCACGACCGGGAAGACCATCAGCCGCAGCTCGTCGACGAGATCACGCTCGATCAGCGACTGGGCGAGCTGGGCGCTGCCATGGACCACCACGTCGCCCTCGTGCGAGTCGCGCAGCTTCGCCACCTCGTCGTCGAGGTCGCTGCCGATCACGGTCGTGTTGGTCCACGCCGGGTCGCTGAGCGTCGAGGAGACCACGTACTTCGGCATGCTGTTGAACTTGTCCGCGAACTCGCCGTCGCGCTGCGGCCACGCGTCGGCGAAGCCCTCGTAGGTGCGGCGGCCGAGCAGCAGCGCGTCGGAGGCCATCGTCTCGTCGACCTTGAACTTGTCGCCGTCCTCGCCGCGGTCGAACTCGAAGGACCAGCCGCCGTACTTGTAGTCCTCGGCGCCGCCCGGGTCCTCGACCACGCCGTCGAGCGACACGAACTCGGTGATCACGATCTTTCCCATCTGCTCCTCCTCCGTTGCGAGTCGTCGTCCGTGGCCGGTAGTGTTATCAAACAATCGCTTTATAAAGCAGTTACCTTAATTGGCACGTGGCCACCGACCAGCTCACACTCACCTTCGCCGCCCTCGCCGACCCCACCCGGCGGGCCATCCTCGGCCGCCTCGCGGAGGGCGAGGCCACGGTGAACGAGCTCGCCGAGCCGTTCCCGATCACGGTCCAGGCGGTGTCGCAGCACATCAAGGTCCTCGAGCGCGCGGGACTCGTTACGCGCACCCGCAACGCGCAGCTGCGGCCCTCCAGGCTCGACGGCGCCGCGCTCCGGGATGCCGCCGAGTGGCTCGACAGGTACCGTGACTTCTGGGACGCGAGCTTCGACAAGCTGGGCGATCGGCTCGCCCCGAGAGATGGCTGACGAACCGGGGATCTCCATCACGCGCGTGTTCGACGCTCCGCGTGAGCGCGTCTGGCGCGAGTGGACCGAGCCGGAGCGCTTCGCCGCCTGGTACGGAGGCGACCAGGCCGACATCCCGGTCTCGACCGTCTCGATGGACGTGCGGCCCGGCGGGCGCTGGAAGGCCACGATGTTCTTCGGCGAGGACCGCCGCGAGATCAGGTGGGAGGGCGAGTACCTGGAGGTCGCCCCGCCCGGGCGCCTCGTCTTCACCGTCACGGACATGCCCGGAGTGCCCACCAGCGAGCTGGTAGTCGTCGTGCTCAACGACCTCGGCGACGGCAGGACCGAGATGGTGATGGAGCAGCGCGGCGGCAACCTCACGCCCGACCAGTACCGCGCCGCCGGTCAGGGCTGGGGCGGCTTCTTCGACACGATGGAGCGTCAGCTCGCGGGCGGCACGTAGAGGGGCGCAGGTAGGTTTCGCGGATTCCCGGCGCCGTCCGCATCCTGCTCGACGTCCTCTCGCGCCCCGAGAGCCACAGCTACGGCACGGCGCCCTCGCAGCGCGTGGACCTGCACCTGCCGCCCCCGCCCGGCCCGCATCCGGTCACGGTCGTGATCCACGGCGGCTTCTGGCGAGCGAAGTGGAGCAAGCGGGTGTGCCGCGCGGTGTCGGCCGACCTCGCCCGGCGCGGCCGGGCGGCGTGGAACATCGAGTACCGCCGCATCGGCAAGCGCCAGGGCGGCGGCTGGCCGGCGACGTTCGACGACGTGGCCGCGGCGATCGACCTGCTGGCCGAGCGCGCGGACCCGCGGCTCGACCTCGGCGACGTGTCCGTGATGGGCCACTCCGCCGGCGGCCAGCTCGCGCTCTGGGCGGCGGCACAGCGCGACGGCCGCGTCCGCCTCCGGCGCGTGGTGGCGCAGGCCGCGCCGTGCGACCTGAGCGCCGCGGGCGCCGCGCACGAGCTACTCGGGGGAACGCCCGAGCAGGTGCCCGAGCGCTACGCGGAGGCCAACCCGATCCAGCTCGTGCCCCTGGGCCTGCCCATCCTGCTCGTCCACGGCGAGGACGACGAGACCGTGACGGTGCGGCGCAGCCGCGACTTCGCCGAAGCGGCGCGCGCCGCGGGCGACGACGTGACCCTGATCGAGCCCGTGCCCGGCGGGCACCGCACCCACATCGACCCGCGGACCGCCGCCTGGCACGCGGCCGCGGAGTGGCTGACCCGACCGAAGGAGGAGGACCAGTGAAGCTCTACGTCTGCTGGGGGACCTTCCCGGCGCCGTGGCGACCCGGCGGCCATCCCTGCCGGAACGCCTACAGGGCGCTGAAGGAGGCGGGACACGATCCGGAGGTTGTGCTCTCCTACGGCCTCGCGCCGCTGCCCGGACCGTTCAACAACACCCACGGGCGCCGAGAGGTGCAGGAGCTGACCGGCAGGAAGTGGGTGCCGGTGCTCGTGACCGACGACGGCGAGACCGTGGCCGACTCCAAGAACATCGTCGCGTGGGCGAAGGCCCACCCGGCGACCGCGCCCAGCGCGCCTAGCGCCTCCTGAGCGCGGGCTTCGCGATCGCCGGCGGCGTGTAGCCGGCGTCGGCGAGGGTGAAGGTGGTGCCCGGCGGGACGATCTCGTCGATCTTGTCGAGCACGTCGTCGCTCAGCTTCACGTCCGCGGCCGGGAGCTGGCTCTCGAGCTGCTCCATCGTGCGCGGACCGATGATCGCGGCGGTGACCGCGGGATGATTGAGGACGAAGGCGATCGCCATCTCGATCAGCGTCATGCCGCTGTCCTCTGCAAGCCGCCCCAGCGCGTCGGCGGCCTCCAGCTTGCGCTGGTTCTCCGGCCGCGAGAGGTCGTAGCGCCCGGGGATCCGCTCCGCGCGGGTGCTCGACGGCTGGTCCTGGCCGAGCCGGTAGCGCCCCGACAGCCAGCCGCCCGCCAGCGGACTCCAGGGGATCACTCCCATCCCGTAGTGCTGGCAGACCGGCAGGACCTCGCTCTCGATACCGCGGACGAGCATCGAGTACGGGGGCTGCTCACAGACGAACCGCTCGCGGCCGCGGCGCTGCGCCACCCCCTGTGCCTGCACGATCACGCTCGGCGGGAACGTGGAGCTGCCGATGTAGCGGACCTTGCCCTGATGGATCAGGTCGCTGAGCGCGCCGAGCGTCTCGTCGAGATCGGTCCAGGGGTCGTGGCGGTGGACCTGGTAGAGGTCGATCCAGTCGGTGCCGAGGCGGCGCAGGCTGTTCTCCACCTCTCGGACTATCCAGCGGCGCGAGTTGCCGACCTCGTTCGGGTCGTCGCCCATCGTGCCGTGGAACTTGGTGGCCAGCACGACGTTGTCGCGCCGGCCGCCGGCGAGCGCCTTGCCGACGATCTCCTCCGACTCGCCGCGCGAGTAGACGTCGGCGGTGTCGATGAAGTTGATCCCCGCGTCGAGCGCGCGGTGGATGATGCGGATCGACTCGTCGTGGTCGGGGTTGCCCCAGGCGCCGAACATCATGGCCCCGAGGCACAGCGGGCTGACGCTTACGCCCGTCCTGCCGAGATAGCGCTGGTCCACGCGCCGGATACTAGGACGTCAGCTCTCCTCGTCCTCTCGAGGGTCGCCGTCCTCCTCAGGCTCGGGCGGCGGTCCGGGCACGGGCGTGCCGCACCAGGAGCAGGTGGTGAGCGGTGCGGCGCTGTAGAGCGTCGCCCCGCACGTCGGGCAGACGAATCGCGGCATGTGGGCGATGTCCCATGTGACCGGCCCCGGTTCGGGGCAGATGCTCAGGATCGGCTCACTATATGCCGAGCGGCGGATGTGTCGCAACCGGGCGCTACGCGCGCGCCTTGGACCTGCCGCTCGAGCGGCGCTGCTGCTTGCGGCCCTTCTGAGGCACCTCGGCCTCGAGGGCCTCGAACAGCATCATCACGAGCTCGCCGCGCAGCTCGCCCTCGTGGTCCTGCTTCAGAAGCCGCTTGCTGCTCGCGCGCTGGATCTTCTCCACGCGGTCGAGCATCGAGTTGAGCTCGCCGGCGATCTCCTTCCAGCCCTCGGCGTCCAGCACCAGCGGGATGCGACTGAGATGAGCGTCGTCCTTGCTGAAGCCCCCCTCGGCGGCGGCGCGGTTCACGCCCGTGCCGATCTGCGAGAGCGTGGCGCTGACCGTGGCGTGCTTGACGATGTCGGGAGCCGTGCTCCAGGCCTTGTCGGTGATGCGCGGCCGGATCTCCGCCTTGTAGTGGTGCTCGAGCGTGCCCCGCACCGGGGTCTCGCGCACCAGACTGATCAGGCCGAGCTCGGCGAGCTGCCTGACGTGGTAGCTGACGTTGCCGAGCGGCGCGTCGAGCTGCTCGGCGATCTCCGACGGGCTGGCGACCCGGTCCTCCAGGATCGCGAGGATCCGAATGCGGAGTGGGTGTGCGAGCGCCTTGACCAGCCGTGGGTCATTGATGTCGTGAAGCGTCCTCAAGCGTTTTCCTCCAGTGCCTTCCTTAGCCGTTCCCTAGCGCGATGGAGCCGCACCTTAACCGTCCCTGCGGGCAGATCGAGTCTCGCGGCGACCTGTTCTTGCGTCAGATCCTCGGCGTAGCGCAAACGCACGAGGTCGCGATCGTGAGGCTGCAGGAGCCGAAGCGCTTGGTCGAAAGAGACCCTGCTTTCCACTCCATCCAGATCGCACGGCCTCCCCGAGACTAGTTCTCCACTCTGAGAATCCGGCTGCTCGCGATCGCGTACGCGTCCGCGGCGTTCCGCGACCCGGAACGCCTCGCGACGTGTGATCTGGAGCAGCCAGGCCGTCCGTGCGGCGGGGGCGCGACACTCGTCGCGGGCACGCCACGCCCGGATCATCGCTTCCTGCACAGCCTCCTCCGCGTCCTCCGGATGTCGGAGAAGCCGCTGAGCCAGGCGCAGGCATCGAGCTCGGGCTTTCGGCCAGTCCCAGGTTGGGTCCGGAATGGCCTCGGGCGACCCGCCACGCGCGCGTGGGTGGGTCATTGAGCATTAGTGAAACGATCTTATGTAGTCGACGGGTCTTTATCGAGCGATGACAATCTCAATCGCTGGACCTCAAGACCCAAGCGGACAGGCGACGCTCCACGCATACGAGCCGTTTGCCCCGCTATATGACCGTTTTACGGCGGCGTACGACCACGAGCGCTGGCTCGGCGCAGTGGAGCGATTGGCGCGTGAGCAGGGACTCTCGGGCCATCGCCTCTTGGACGTCGGGTGCGGCAGCGGCAAGAGCTTCCTGCCCATGCTCGACCACGGCTACGAGGTGACGGCCTGCGACATCTCGCCCGCGATGGCGGAGGAGGCGCGACGCAAGGCGGAGGGCCGCGCGCGCGTGCTGGTCGCCGACATGCGCGCGCTCCCGCCGCTCGGGGAGTTCGACCTGATCACCTGCCTCGACGACGCCGTGAACTACCTGCTGGACGACGGGGACCTCCAGCAGGCGTTCTCGAGCATGGGGTCGCTGCTGGCAGCGGGCGGCGTCCTGGTGTTCGACACGAACACGCTGCACACGTACCGGTCCGTGTTCAGCACGGTGTTCGCGCAGGAGGACGACGGGGCGTTCTTCTGCTGGCGCGGCGAGGGCGACCCGGGGTGCGAGCCGGGGTCCGTGTGCTCGGCGACGATCGAGGCGTTCGCCTGCGAGCGCGCGGAGCTGTGGCGCCGCGCGAGCAGCAGGCACGTGCAGCGGCACCACCCGCCGTCGGAGGTGATTCGGGCGTTGTCGCGCTGCGGCCTCGACTGCGTGGCGCTCAAGGGGCAGTCGCCCGGCGTGCGCGTCAGCGACGACCCGGACGAGTCGCTCCACACAAAGCTCATCTACGCGGCTAAGCGAAGGGAGGTGTGACCGTGGTCATCGTCCCGTAGTCGCCGAGCCACGGGCCCTGGGCGCCGGCGCCTCGGTGGCCAGGGCCCGCTTCTAACCTCGAGGCATGACTCGCCTCCTGCTTGCCAATGCCGTGCGGCTTCGCGCGCTGGGCCTTCTTCTTCTGGCGGCGGGAATCGTGGTGACGCTGGCCGCCGACCTGGTCGCCGGCCTCGCTTTGATCGGCGGCGCCGCGCTGCTGCTCGCCGTGTCCCAGCCGCTGCTCGTCCAACGGGTCAGGGCACGAGCCGGGCGCAGGGTGGCCACTCGGAACGGCCACCCCGGCCCGGCGCTTCCCGAGGACTTCGAACCCCCTACTTGAAGCGGTAGAGGTAGACCCCGCGGCCGTATGTCGCCGCCACCAGCGTGTTCGCGTCGCCCGGCTTGAGCGTCAGGTGCGACACGGGCACCGACGGAAGGCCCTTCCCGAGAACGCTCCACGAGCCGCCGCTCGTGTTGCTCGAGACGAACGTTCCTATGTCGGTCCCCACGACCAGCTGGTTGCCGCGCAACACGATCGTGTTCGCCGGCAGGTCGGGCAGGTTGCCCGAGATGTCCGTGAAGGTCTGGCCCGCGTCCGTGGACTTGAACACGTGGCCCACCCCCACCTTGCTCACGTCGTCCTTGATGGCGCCGGGCGGCGCCCAGTGGCGCCCGTACCCGGCCAGCGTCACGTACACCGTCTTCGGGTTGGACGGGTCCATCAGGACGCCGCTGATGTAGCGCACCGGCAGCCCCTTCGCCGCCGCGATGTGCCAGCCCGCGGCCGTGCCCTTCTTCGGCGGCGTGCTGCCGGCCACGTTGGTCGCGATCCCGTTCGCGAACGGCACGCCCTGCGTGATCACGTCGCAGAAGCCGCAATAGCCGATGTAGGCGTTGTCGCCGTTGGTGTCGACCGCCGAGGTCTGGTTGTCCGGATCGTCGCCGGCCGATGACGCGCTCGCGTCGCCCGGATGCTTCTGGGTGCCGAGGTCGTAGACCTTCTGCCAGTGCGTCTGGATGAGCGCACACGTGGGGTCGACGCACGTGACGGTGTTCGGCCCCTCCGTGGTCTCCTCGATGTCGCGACCGCCGGTGAGCAGGTGGTTCGCGTCGGTGGGGTCCATCTTGAACGGGTTCGAGAACTGCGGCGAGGTGAGCTGCGGATCCATGCTCTGCCAGTTCTTGCCGCCGTCCTTGGTCACCGAGATCGCGCCCGCCGTGTACTCCTCATATGCGGTGTTCGAGTTGTCCGGGTCGACCGCGGTGAAGAAGCCGTCGCCGCCGTACACCTCGAACTGCTTCTGGTCTGGCTGGATCTTCAGCGCGCCGTTGTCCTGCAACCCGGCGTAGACCGTGCCGTCCTTGGCCATCTCCGCGTCGTAGGGCTGGAGCGTGTGCAGGTTCGTGTTGATCCCGCGCCCCCAGCGCGTGTTGTCGAAGTCCTGCCCCGCGTTCGCATGCTGCAGGAACGCGCCGCCGTCGTTGCCCACGACCAAGGTCACGCCGCCCTTGCCGTCTGGGATGAAGATCGACCCGTGCTGGTCGGGGTGCGTGGTGGTGCTCGCCTGCGGCGGGTTGTTGGTCGGGCACACCGGCAGGCCGGTGTTGAGGAACGCGCAGCTCGTGCCGCCGAAGTAGCGGCCGATCACATGGAACTTGCTCGTGCCCGGCACGACCGGCGCCGCGCCCGGGCCCTCCCAGATCTCCTCGAGGCCGAAGGCGATCCGGCTGGGCACGCCGGTGGCGTCCTGCGTGGTCGGGTCCGGCTTGACCCACTCGTTGTACCAGGCCTGCACGCCGGGGCAGTAGCTCTGCGATGCGCACACCCCGCCCACCAGAGCCGAGCCGCTCGTGACGTCCGCCGACAGCGCGACGGAGTCCTCCATCTCGGTCCAGGTCTTGCCGAAGTCCTTCGACATGTACACGCCCTTGAACACGGTTGGATAGGGCACGCCGGTCGGGCCCTCCGCGTCGATGCCGGTCACGCCGCCGTTGAACTTCTCCGCGTCCTCCACCAGCGCGTAGACGATCTTGTGGTCCTGGCTCGGGCCGTCCGCGACGCCGAGGGCGATGCGGCCGGTCTCCTTCTGGGTGGCGAAGCCGTGATCCGAGCCGCCGACGTCCGGCGCCACCTTCTTGAAGCTGCCCGGCGCGCCCGTATCCGACTGGTAGAGGCCGTTGTTCGGCGACTGGATCGTGCCGTCGGCGTCCTCCTTCTCCCCCGCTCGCCAGCCGACCGCGGCCAGCACGGCGCCCGGCTTGCCGGCGATGCCCTTCTTCGGCGCGCCCTGGACCACCACGTCGGTGACCTGGTTGGCGAAGAAGCAGCCCTTGGCGACGCTCGAGTCGCCCGTGCAGTTGGGCTGGCCGCTCGCCACGCCGTCGCCGGTCGGGAGGTTCACGTTCTTGTAGGTCTGGCCGTCGTCGGTCGAGCGGTAGAGGCCCGCGCCCGTCGCGGCGTAGGAGGTGCTCGGGTTGCTGGGGTCCACCGCGACCTTGAAGCCGTTCACGCCGCTCGGCGTGCCGCCGGCCCGCTGCCAGCTCGCGCCGCCGTTCGTCGAGCGGTAGAGGCCCAGGCCGCCGAGCGAATCGAAGCCGAACGCGTCGTCGCCCGTGAGCACGAGCAGCGTGCCGCCCTTGGCGGGTGACCAGGCCACGGAGGACACGACCTGAGTGGCCAGCCCGTCGCCGGCCGACTGCCAGCTCTGCCCCATGTTCGTGGTCTTCCAGATGCCGCCGTTCGAGGCCGCGGCGTACAGGACCTTGTGAACGGGGTCGTAGGCGTAGTCGCTGATGCGGCCGGAGGCGGTCCCGAGGCCCTCCGCGGTGCTGCCGTTCGACTGGTCGAAGTCGGTGTCGTCCATCGTCTCCGAGCCGGTGCCGTACGGGGACCAGCTCCCGCCCGTCGAGGTCATCGAGTTCCTCTGGCCCACGGCGGCGTCGAAGGCGCCGGGCTGGACGGAGGTGAACGGGGCGGTCTGCCGGCTGGCCATCAGGCCGGCGCCCTGGGAGAGATCGCCGAAGGACTCGGGCTTGAACTGCGACTCGCACTTCAGGTCGCCGGAGGTGACGAGGCCGGCCTCCTGGCCCTTGTCGGCGTCGCGGTCGGCGTCGCCCGCCTCACCAGCGTCGAGCGCGCGCACGGTGCCCCTGGGACACGCGTGGACGAGCCGGCCCGGCGAGCGGCGGTGAGCCGCGCCCGGCAGGAACGTGAACAGGGCGGCCGCCGCCAGCCCCAGGATCGCAAGTACTGGCAGGGCCTTCAGCCCGGTCTTCAGCTGCACGCTGCGCCTCCCCGATTGATGCGCGCGGCCCCCTGCCGGCGCGCAACCCAATTTGAGCGGCGAATCGTAGGGATCGCGGTTCGCGGCGGTCGCAGTTCAGGCGAGCGCGATGGCGGCCACGCCGGCGACGACCGCGGCGGCCCCGGCGAGGCGGGCCCTGGTCACCTGCTCCCTCAGGATCAGGCGGGCGAGGATCACCGCGATCACCACGCTCGACTCGCGCACCGCCTGGACCGAGGGGACGTCCTCGGTGGAGGCGAGCTTGATCGCCGCGAGCGCCAGGGAGTAGCCGCCGAAGATGCCGAGTCCGGCCAGCAGCGTGTCCGTCCTGACCGGGGCCGTCCCCTTGCGCCGCCGGATGATCAGGAAGTAGACGAGCGCGGGCGGCGCGACCGCGAGCTCCAGGTACGGCAGCGGGTCGGCGTGCTTCAGGCCCTGCTTGTCGATGAGCGTGTAGGAGGCGATCGCCACCGCGATGGCGA
>Ga0134126_10010489_pt1 | contig 11679 bp, 13 predicted proteins | sample KB31752_FD_96881 | JGI IMG/M metagenome (GOLD analysis project Ga0134126, IMG submission 96881) | Terrestrial soil microbial communities with excess Nitrogen fertilizer from Kellogg Biological Station, Michigan, USA - KB3-175-2 | ecosystem: Environmental > Terrestrial > Soil > Unclassified ...
CCCCAGTAGAAGACGTCGCCGCGGATGAGCTCGGCGATGGCGCCGACCGGCACGGTGCGCACGTCGGTCTTGGTGAGGAAGATGAGGGCGTAGAGGAATTCGTTCTGCGCCAGCGTGAAGGCGAAGATGCCGGCGGAGATGAAGCCCGGCGTGCAGAGCGGCAGGACGATCCGCCACATCGCCTGGAAGTGGCTCGCGCCGTCGATCCGCGCCGCCTCCTCGAGCTCATGTGGCACGCTCTTGAAATATCCCATCAGGAGCCAGGCGCAAAACGGCACCAGCATGGTGGGATATGTGAGGATCACCGAGGTCAGCGTATCGCCGAGCCCCATGCGGTTGATGATGTCGGCCATCGGGATGAAGAGGAGCGGCTGCGGCACGAGATATGTCGCGGCCACCGCAAACGCGATCAGCGCCGAGCCCGGGAAGTTGATGCGCGCCAGCGGGTAGGCCAGCATCACCCCCAGCACCAGCGAGATCGCCGTCGAGACCACTGCCACCAGCATGGTGTTCCAGGTCCAGAGCAGGAACGGCGTCTCGGTGATCAAATCGACATAGTGCTTCAGTGTCGGGTGATAGACGAGTAGCGGCATCATCTGCGTGTTGTAGAGCTCGGCATTGGGCTTCAGCGAGGTCACCGCCATCCAGTAGAACGGGAAGAGGGTGAAGAGGAGGAAGAAGCCCAGCGGCAGCCAGAGCTGCAGCAGCTTCACGCGAAAGCCGCGACGCGCCACCATCAGCGCCTCTTCATGTAAAGGGTGAGAGCGACGATGACGAGCGCCAGCGCCGGCAGCATGGCGAGCGCTACCGACGCGCCATGGCCGAGCTGGCCGGCGCTCATCGCAAGGTCGAAGGAATATGTGGCGAAGAGATGGGTCGCATTCGCCGGACCGCCGCGCGTCAGCACATAGACGAGCTGGAAATCGGCGAAGGTGAAGATCACCGAGAACATGGTGACGATGAAGATCACCGGCTGGAGCAGCGGCAGGGTGACGTAGCGGAAGCGGTGCCAGCTCCCGGCGCCGTCGATCGTCGCAGCGTCGTAGAGATCGCCCGGGATCGTTTGCAGTCCTGCGAGCAGCGTGATGGCGTAGAAGGGCAGGCCCCGCCAGGTGTTGACGAAGATCACCGAGCCCATGGCGAGATAGGGATTGCCGAGCCAGGAGGGACCGGGCGGCTTCATCCCGAAGGAATGCACCAGGAACCAGTTGAAGACGCTGAACGCGGGATCGAGGATCCACATCCAGGCGATGGTGCTGAGCACGGTGGGGACGATGAAGGGCAGCAGCACCATCGCCCGCACCAGGTTCTTCATGCGGAAGTCCTGGTTCATGACGAGCGCCAGCGCCAGCCCGCCCGCCGCCTTCAGGATGGTGGCGACGAAGGTGTAGACGAAGGTGTTGCGCACCACCTGCCAGAAGACCGGATCGCGCGCATCGTTGATGAAATTGCCGAGCCCGACGAACACCGCCGGCCGCGCCACCGAGCGGTCCTCGAGGCTCAGCCAGATGCCGTAGACGAAGGGATAACCCACGAAGGCGACGAGAAAGAGCAGCGGCGGCGCCAGCATCAGCCAGCTGAAGGCGGTGCCTTCCTTGATGCGCCAGCCCGGCGGAGCAAAGCGCCGCCGCGGCAGCGTGATCGAGGGCTCGTAATTGAGCGCCACCGCCTCCGCCTCAGGCCTGGGCGTAGATCTGCTTCACCTGAGCCTGCGCAGCCTTGACCACATCCTTGGTGGCGCCGCCGCTGCACGCCTTGTTGAACATGTCGATGATCACGTATTTGGCGATCACCTCGGCCTGCGGCCGGCTCACCGGCGCGGGCCAGCCCGGCAGATGCGACGTCTCCAGCGAATCGCGATAGGGAATGTTGCGCGGCTCCTCCGACCAGAACTTGGCGTTGTCGTAGCCGTGCAGATAGGGCGCGTAATAGCTCTCGGCCGAGGCGTACCAGCCTTCGAGCTGCGGCCTCTGCATGAGCCAGCGCAGGAACTCCTTCGACGCGCCGATATCCTTGGCGCCGGTGAAGACCGAATGCGACCAGGGCAGCAGGATGTGGAAACGCTTGCCGGTCGGTCCCTTGGGATTGAGCGTCTGGCCGGTGACCTTGGCGATCTCCGGGAAGTCGCGATTGGCCACCCAGAGGATGCTCTCGGCATTGTTGGTGCAGGAGATCTGCTGGCTCAGATAGGCCTTGTTGTTGCTCGCGTCATTCCAGCCGAGGCAGTCCTCGAGCGTCGTCTTCTGGAAGAAGGTGCGGGCGAAATCGACGGCGCGCGCCATCTCGTCGCTGTCGACGACGACGGTCTTGCCGTCGGACTCGACCTCATGCGCGCCGAAGGACCACATCAGCGGATAAACCCAGCCATGATTGTCGCCGAAACCATGGCCGAGCTCGAAGCCGAAGGGATGTCCATTGGTCTTGAGCTTGGTGCCGGCCTCGAGCAGCTCCTCCCAGGTGTCGGGGAATTTGTGGAAGCCCACCTCCTCGAACCAGTCGGTGCGATAATTCATCAGCTGGCCGACATTGCCGAACGGCACCGCCTTCCACTTGCCGTTGACGATGCAGGCTTCCTTGACGTTCTCGTACCAGCCGCCCTGCGCCTTGCCGACCTCCTCGGCGATGTCGCTGACATCGACGTATTTCTCGTCGTAGAGGAAGGGCCAGTTGAAATTGTTGAGCAGCACATCGGCGCCGGAGCCGGTCTCGAGCACGGCCGAAACCCGCGTCTGCAAGGTGCCGACGCTGGTCAGCTCGTAATCGATCTTGGTGCCGGTCTCCTTCTCGTAACGCGGCCCCAGCGTATTCTTGAAATAGCTGTCGAAGTCGCGGATGAAGGAGCTTTCGTGCAGGAACGTGAGCGACTTGGTTGCCGCCCCCGCGGCCGGCGCGCCGACCATCGAGCCCAGAGCGCCTGCAGCAGCAATACGCAAAAAATCGCGGCGCGACGCGCGCGCGCCAATCATGTCGCGGTCCGTCATCGAATCCTCCCTGTGCAGCCGGCCTTTGGCCGGTAGTTTTTTCTTGCACCTAGCGAGACGGATAAGAACGCAATGCAACTCTAGGCGTGCGGGCGCGAACCTGTCAAAGAAAACTGCTAGCTATGCTTGAATTTGCTTTCTCCAGCGCCCAACGGACAACGCCCCCGCCGCCGGAGGGCGGCGAGGGCGCGGGTTTGTCCGCGAGGGTCGCGAAGCTACTTGTTCTGCTCGGCGCTGTTGGTGATGGCTTGTCCGGCGTTCGACAGGTCCTGGCCAGCGCCGGCCGTGGTGTTGCATGCGCTAAGCATCGCGCTCGCGCCGCTCAGCAGGAAGAGAACCAGAAATACTTTGGCCAAGGGCCTCCGCATGATCGACCTCCAAGGATCCGCCATGGTACCTCCTAGCGGAACACTGGATTTCGGAGCACGTTCCATCGCGCACAGCGCGCCGCGCCGCAACCTGCGGCGCTTCAGGGGACAGCCGCGGAGCCGCGGGTTGAAGAGCCCTCTCGATCGGCGCGCCGCGGGTCAATGGACATGCACATGCGCCTGCGCTGCGAGCTTGATGCGCGTCATGCGGGCTGCCGCGCCGAGAAGCTGCGCCACGTCGGGCGGCGGCGCACGATCGGCGCGAAAGCGTGCGCGAAGATAAGCGTCGCGATCGATCAGGAACTCGCAATCGTCGGGTGAGCCGCCGCCCTCGAAGATACGGTATGCCGCGAGCGTCGCCGGATCGCTCGAGGCGAGGAAATCGGGCTGCGCCGCGCCACCCTCACGCGCCGCGCCGTCGATCGGCAGCGCCACGATGCGGAGCCCGCCTTGCGACAGCGTCGCCTCTGCGGCGGCGAGCTGCTGCAGCCGCGCCGCGGCTTCGGGCAGGCGGTACAGCACCAACAGCAGCGCCGATCGCGTCAGCGAATGGCGTAAGGTTTCCTGATGTCCCTTCTGCTCGAAGACGAAATCGGGCGCGGCAGGCGCGGGGTTAGGCGTCACCTGGGGCAGGAGTGCGTTCGGCTGTGCCGCGGCGGCGCGCGCGCGCAGGAACTTGATCACATCCCAGCGTTTTTCCTCGGAGAGCATGCCAGCGAAGCTCGGCATGACGCCGCCGCGGCCATTGCTGATCCACCAATAGAGGTCGCCGGGATTGTGGTGCGGCACATGCCTGATGAGGTCGGGGGGCTTGATCGGCAGGCTCGCCGCCGCCGGCCCGTCGCCCCGCGCATCGGCACCGTGGCAGATCGCGCAATTCGCGGCGAAGACCAACGCGCCCTGGTTCAGCACGCCGACATTATCGGCGACCGGCGAGCTGAAATAAGTGGTCGGAAAGGCAGGCCGCAATATCGCCGCGATCGGATGCCAGGCGGAGCCGATGACGAGACCGATGCCGAGCACCGTGCCGAGGAGGCGACCCCGTCGGTGCAGCGCTGCGTAGGTCAGCACCGCCAGGCCCAGCGCCACTCCGGCGCAGCAGAGCAGCGTCACGCCATTGGCGGGGAGCGCGGCCGGCACCAATCGGAAGGGCAGCGGCCAGACCGGTTCGGTGTGCTCGGCCGGCGGCACGATGCCGAGGATCCCCACGATGCTGAGGACGGCGAATCCGAGCACAGTCTCGAAGAGCGTGTTGCGCCAGAGCTGCCGTAGCGTCTTCGTCGACGCCGCTTCGTCGATGAGCAGCGGCGTCAGGTGCTCGCGATTGACGGTCGCGAGCGCCACCAGCATGAAGAAGCAGCCGATCTTCAGCATCAGGAGCCGGCCGTAGGGCGTGCCGAGGAGCCCGGGGATCGAGCCGACAAGGAAGACGCTGTTGACGATGCCGGTGGCGATGAGCGTGGCAACGCTCACGAGGCCCAGCAACGAAAAGCGGCGCGTCGCGCGCCGAGCCGCATCGAGGAGCGAGGGCTCGTTGAGGCTCAGCGCGAAAAGCATCGCCAGCGGCAGCAGGCCGCCCAGCGAGGCGCCGGCGGCGAGAAGGTGCAGCACATCGGCGGCAAGATGGAGGTTGCCTGTCCAACCCGGTGTCGCGCCGCCATGTCCGGACCAGGCGATGGCGCCAAGGAAGACCGCGCTGGCGACGAGCGCGACGGCGCGGGCATTGCGTCCCAAGCTGTCGCCCCGCCCGGCGGCGACAAGCGCCATTGCCAGCACGGCGGCCAAAGCGAGGCGCACCAGCCAGTCATGGCCGAAGCGGGTGTGCAGCAGCACGGTCGTGATGATGTCCCGGGAAAAGGCCGCCGCGAGAGGCTGGCCGCTCATGCCGCTGCCGACGCAGACGAGCCAGAGCGCACCCGACAGCAGCGCAATGACGAGGCTCGCCCAGGCAAGGCGGAGGACATTGTGCCGGAGCGCTACCGCCCCGCCATTGACGCCGCGCACCCCGTGGAACGCAGGCTCGGCGATGAAGACGAGGAAAGCGATGCTGCCGGCCAGCGACGCCGCCGCGGCGTAATGCCAGATCCGTGCCAGGATCAGGAGATCCTCTGCTGTCACGGTGCCACCGCGAAGCTGAAATCGCCTTGCGTCATGTGCGTGTCGACGGAGACAACGCGCCAGGTCACTTTGTAGGTGCCGGGCGGCAGCTTCTTCAGCGGCACGATCAGCAGCATCGGGTCCTTCTGGTCGACCTGCGCCGGGCCGCTATCGACGCGGGCCCCGGAAGCATCGGTGACCGTTGCCGTGCTGAAGGCGGGCTCGAGCGCCTGGCTGAACCAGAGATCGAGCTTGGGTGGCGCGCTCGGCACCGTGCTGCCGACCGCGGGCTCGGCGTGGTCGAGGAAGGCATGCGCGCCCGCCGGCGAGGCGCAGAGCGCGCAGGCGATCAGGAGGGCGGCGGCGAAGAAAAGGCGTCTCATCATTGCCAGAGACTCCTGTCGACGAGCGGGCGGCCGATCGAGCCCGGGAAGAGGTCGTCGAGGAAGAGATGGAATTGCACGATGAAACCGGCGCCCTGGGTCGCTAGCGTGGCGTGGTTCGCCGGGAGCAGCGCCTCGGCGCCCAATTGCCAGCTATTGGCCTCGTAGAGCAGGCCGGGCGCGATGGTGCCGGTGGTGGGCCCATGCGGCGGCGAGGTAAAGGTGAACTCGACCAGCGGGATCAGGCGCCCGAGGAAAGCCGGCATGTCGAGCGCCTTCACATGCTGCTGCAGATAGGGCAGCGAATATTGCAGCGAGGCCGCATAGGTCCATTGATCGGGACGGACGCTCGGCGTGTCGGAGAACTGGTACGCCGCCTCTCCGGTGATCGCCAGCGGGCGCAGATAGCCGATCGGCAGATCGCCGAGGCCTTTGCCCACATAGAGGGTCGGCGCCGTGTTGCTCACGTTATCGATGGCGCCGGCATTGAGGAGCTGCGAGGAGCCGGTCCGCGCGAATTGACGGACGACGCCGACCGACATGGCGAATTCATGCGCCTCGTTGCAGGGCAGCTCGTTCTTCAGCGTGACCGTGAGATTGTCCCAGCCATGGAGGCTCTGCGCTCCGCCATGCTGGGTGAAATAGTCGCCGTTGATGGCGATGCCGAGGTCCCGGGTGATCGTCTTGTCGAACTCATAGCCGTAATCGACGCTATGGCCGGGCTGATTGGCGCCGGAGGAAGAGAGCGGCAGATACTGGATGGTCGGCAGCGACAGCTCGTCGCCGACGCCGGGATCGTCCATGGTCAAGGTGGCGGGAAAAACGCGGTTGCCGCAGACGACATGGGCGATCGCCGGCGAGGCGGCCAGGGTGGAAAGCGCCATCGCCAGCCCGGCGCTAAAGCCGGCGGCGACGAGCGTCAAAATGCGCTTCATCGGAGATGCTCCAGAAACACGGATCGTCGGGCCGACCGCGAGCGGTCAGCCCGGCACGGGCTTCAATCGGGAGATCAGCCGACGGGCGGCGCGCGTGAGCGGTAGGAAAGCCGCACCACGGGATGGAGCGCGCGGCCGTGCTCGACCGCAAGGCTCGCATGGGCTTCAGCCTTCGGTACCGGCAGCGGCGGCGGGAAAGTCAGCGCGAAAACCGGGCACGCCTGGAGCGCGAGGCAGATGGGGCAGAGCCCGTTGCAATCGTGATCGTGATGGCCGGGCTGGCCCGGCGTGTGGTCGGATTGATCCGCCGCGTCGCCGACATCGCCATAGAGGCACGGGTCGAAGACACCGCGCCACGCCGGCGAGGCGGCAAGCGTGATCTCGACGCCGAGCAGCAGCGGGATCGCCGCCTGGATAACGAGCGCGACGAGGCCGAGCCAGCCGGCAATCCTGCGGCGCTGCCTCCGTCGTGCCATCGACGCTCGCTTCCTCCGAAAGGGGGAGTGAAAGCGACAGTAGAAGGCGGCCCCGGCACTGACAAGGCGGCGGCCGGCGCTGGCTGGTTGCGGCAGCGCTTGCTAAGCTCGCCGCGATCGCTTCGGGAGGAAGCCCATGGAATACCGAACCCTTGGCCGCAGCGGCCTGCGGGTCTCGTCGCTCTGCCTTGGTACGATGAATTTCGGCGGCGCTACCGATGCGGCGACGGCCGAAGGCATCATCGCCCGGGCGCGCGAAGCGGGGGTCAACTTCCTCGACACCGCCGACCAGTACAATGGCGGGCGCTCGGAAGAGGTGACCGGAAAGGCGATCGCGCGCGAGCGCGACCGCTGGGTGCTCGCCACCAAGGTCTACAACCCCATGGGCAGCGGCCCCAACGAGAGCGGGCTGTCGCGCAAATGGATGCTGCAGGCGGCGGAGGCGAGCCTCAGGCGCCTCGGCACCGACTACATCGACATTTATTACCTGCACAAGGAAGATCACCCGACGCCGCTCGAGGAGAGCGTGCGCGCCATGGGCGATCTCATGCGCGACGGCAAGATCCGCTATTTCGGCGTCTCGAATTACCGCTCCTGGCGCATCGCCGAGATCTGCGCCATCGCCGACCGGCTCGGCATCGCCCGGCCGATCGTGAGCCAGCCCTACTACAATGCGATGAACCGCATGCCCGAGGTGGAGCAGCTTCCGGCGGCCGGGTATTACGGCCTCGGCGTGGTTCCCTACAGCCCGATGGCGCGCGGCGTGCTGAGCGCCAAGTACCGCGCGGACGCGCCGCCGCCCGCGGCTAGCCGCGCCGCACGCCAGGACAAGCGGCTCATGGAAACCGAATGGCGGCCGGAATCGCTGAGGCTCGCGCAGGAGATCAAGGCGCATGCGGCAAAGCGCGGCGTCACCCCCGGACAGTTCGCCGTCGCCTGGGTGCTCAACAACCGCCTCGTCACCTCGGTGATCGGCGGACCGCGCACCGAGGAGCACTGGCAGGATTACCTGGGCGCGCTCGACTACCGCTTCACCGCCGAGGACGAGGCGCTGATCGATCGGCTGGTGGCGCCGGGCCACCCCTCGACCCCGGGCTACAACGACCCCGCCTATCCGCTCGAGGGCCGTCCGCTGCGCAGTTAGCAGTCGCCCGGGCGCCGCGCCTGCGCTAGAAGATTCCTGAACTTTGCGGGGGAAAGCGATGCTGCGAGGCCATGCTGTTGCGCTTTCGGCCGTGCTGGCGTTCACGGCCGCGGCACCGGTGCACGCCGCCGACAAAGTGACCTTCGGCACCGACTGGAAGGCCGAGGCCGAGCATGGCGGCTACTACCAGGCGATCGCCACCGGCATCTACAAGAAATACGACCTCGACGTCACGCTCCGTCAGGGTGGACCGCAGGTGAACCAAGCGCAGCTCCTCGCCGCCGGACGGCTCGATTTCCAGGAGGCGCCGAATTCCTTCATTGCCCTCAACTTCGTCAACGCGAAGATCCCGATGGTCGCGGTCGCGGCCCTCTTCCAGAAGGATCCTTCGGTGCTGATCGCGCATCAGGGCGTCGGCAATGACAGCCTTGCCGCGCTCAAGGGCAAGCCGATCATGATCGGCGCCGATACCCGCGTCGGCTGGTGGCTCTTCCTCAAGGCAAAGTTCGGCTACACCGACGACCAGATCCGGCCCTACACCTTCAACGTGGCGCCCTTCCTGGTCGACAAGCACGCGATCCAGCAGGGCTACCTTACCAGCGAGCCCTTCCTTATCGAGCAGCAGGGCGAGAAGCCCAATGTCTTCCTCATCGCCGATGCCGGCTACGCCAGCTACGGCTCGATCATCGAGACCTCCGAGAAGCTCGCCCGGACCAGGCCCGATCTGGTGCAGCGCTTCGTCAACGCCAGCATCGAGGGCTGGTACAGCTATCTCTACGGCGATCCCGCGCCGGCGAACGCGCTCATCAAGAAAGACAATCCCGAGATGACGGATGCCGTTCTCGCTTATGCGATTGCGCATATCAAATCGGCAGGGATCGTCGACAGCGGCGATGCGCTGAAGAGCGGCATCGGCGCGATGACCAATCAGCGCTGGCGCGATTTCTTCACGGTCATGGCGGGGCAGGGGCTCTATCCGCGGGATATCGATCTCTCGAAGGCCTATAGCCTCGCCTTCGTCAACAAGCGCGTCGGCATGGGCGCGAAGAAGTAGGAGCGCCGGTGCTCGCCGCGGCTGCAGGTCGGGTGTGCGTGCTTCGACAGGCTCAGCATGAGGAAGATTTTTTGCAGCCTCTGCTCGGGGCCATCTTCGATTCTCCTCATCCTGAGCTTGTCGAAGGACGCAAAGCGCTGCTGCAACGATGACCGCCTCGATCGTCACATTAGAGCGGGTCGGCAAGCGCTTCCGCACCGGCGTCGAGGCGCTGTCGGGCATTGATCTGGCCGTGGCGCCGGGCAGCTTCGTGAGCCTCGTCGGACCCTCGGGCTGCGGCAAGAGCACCCTGCTGCGCATCATCGCCGGGCTGACCCCGGCCTCGTCGGGGCGCGTCGCGGCCGAGCCCGGCCTCGAGCGGCAGCTGGGCTTCGTCTTCCAGGAGCCGACGCTGATGCCCTGGGCGAGCGTCTTCGACAATGTCTATCTGCCGCTGCGGCTTGCCGGAAAGCGGCGGAGCGAGGTCGCGCCACGCATCGCTGAGACCTTGGAAGCGGTCGGGCTTGCCGGGTTCGAGCAGGCCTATCCGCACCAGCTCTCGGGCGGCATGCGCATGCGCGTCTCGATCGCCCGCGCGCTGGTCACCGAGCCGCGCCTGCTGCTGCTCGACGAGCCCTTCGCCGCGCTCGACGAGTTCACCCGCTTCAAGCTCAACGAGGATCTGCTGCGCCTCTGGCAGCGCCACCGCTGGACGGTGGTCTTCGTCACCCACAGCGTCTTTGAATCCGTCTTCCTGTCGAGCCGCATCGTGGTGATGACGCCGCGCCCGGGCCGCATCCTCGCCGATCTGCCGGTCGAGCTTCCCTATCCGCGCGAGCGCGAGCTGCGCACCGAGCCGCGCTATGCCGAGGCCTGCCGCCGCGTCTCGTCGCTGCTGAGCGAGGCCATGGTATGAACGAGCGCGCGCTCCGCATCGCCGCGCCCCTCTGGATCGGCATTCTTTTCCTGCTCGGCTGGGAAGCGCTGGTGGAGATCGAGCGGCTGCCGCCCTATGTGCTGCCGGGGCCGGTGCTCGTCGCCGAGACGCTGTGGCGCGACGGACCGAGCCTTCTGGGCTCGCTGCTGGTCACGTTGCGCATCACCCTGGCGGCGCTTGCCGCGGCGGTGATCCTCGGCGGCGCGCTCGCCATCCTCTTCGCCCAGTCGCGTCTCCTGGAGATCAGCCTCTTTCCCTACGCGGTGATCCTGCAGGTGACGCCGATCGTCGCGATCGCGCCGCTCATCATCATCTGGCTCAAGGACCAGGTCTTCCTGTCGCTCCTGGTCTGCGCCTGGATCGTCGCCTTCTTCCCGGTGGTCGCTAACACCACGCTCGGCCTCAACAGCGCCGACCGGAACCTGGTCGATCTCTTCCGGCTCTACGGCGCCTCGCGCTGGCAGACGCTGCGCTTCCTGCGGCTTCCCGGGGCGCTGCCCTATTTCCTTGCCGGCACACGCATCAGCGGCGGGCTTGCGCTCATCGGCGCGGTGGTGGCCGAGTTCGTCGCCGGCACCGGCGGCACCGACACCGGTCTTGCCTCGCGCATCCTCGAGGCCGGCTACCGGCTGCAGATGCCGCGGCTCTTCGCGGCGCTACTGCTGCTGGCGCTGACGGGGATCCTGATCTTCGCGGCGCTGAGCTGGCTCACGCGGCTCCTCGTCGGCCATTGGCACGAGAGCGCGCTGCCGAGCGAGGATTAGACCTTAAGCGAAGAGGTTCAGCAGGTAGCCCTGCATCTTCTGCGCGGTCTCGATCACCTTGAGATTGGCGTCGTAGGAGACGCTCGCCTCGTTGGCGTTGACGAGCTGCTGGGCGGTATCGGTATTGGGCGCCGCGACATTGCCGCTGGCATCGGCAAAGGGCGAGCCGGGATCGAAGATCGCCTGGCTCGCCGGCGCCACCGGCCGGAATTCCGCATGCGTGCCGCCGCCGGGCGCCGCGTGCTGCACGACAGCCACCGGCTGATAAGGCTGGGGATCGCCGGGCTGCGGCGTGGTCGGCGCTGTGTCCTGGCCGTTGGCGATATTGCTCGCCGCCGCGTCGAGGCGCAGGCCCGCCGCGGTCAAGCCGGATACGGCGATGGAGATCGGGTCGCCCATGTCCCCAATGTGGGGGAGGTGCCCCGCCAAGGCGAGGACTATCGCCCGGCATTTGACGCGTATTTTAGCCGCCTTGCGCCTATTCGCCGGCGAGCCGCCGCGTCTCGCCAAGCCGCGCGGTGGCGCGCTCGACCCGCTGCAGGAGGTGGCCAAGCTCTGCGA
>Ga0134126_10010490_pt1 | contig 11678 bp, 8 predicted proteins | sample KB31752_FD_96881 | JGI IMG/M metagenome (GOLD analysis project Ga0134126, IMG submission 96881) | Terrestrial soil microbial communities with excess Nitrogen fertilizer from Kellogg Biological Station, Michigan, USA - KB3-175-2 | ecosystem: Environmental > Terrestrial > Soil > Unclassified ...
CAAAGGTACAAAAATATGGAGTGAATACCTAAAAAATAGAAAGCTAAAAGCAGGTTAGTTTTGCCTAAAAAAACAATAAATAAAAATAGATTAAAATCAATTTTTGTTACAAAGTAAAAATCTCTATTTTTGCACCCCCAAAGGGAAAAATAAATATTCCTCCTTAGCTCAGTTGGTTAGAGCATCTGACTGTTAATCAGAGGGTCTCAGGTTCAAGTCCTGAAGGGGGAGCGCTAAATGTTTAAATGGTTCCAAAAAATTGGAGCCATTTTTATTTTGTTGGAATTCAATACAAAGCAGTGTCAAGCATGATTGTAAAATAATAATCCTTCTTTTTTGTTGGTTTACTGAATTACAACCATTGCCCAATAATGTGTTAATGCAATTTAAAGAGTAGTATAAAATTGTAATTTTGCAAACTCAATTATGGCGACTAAAGAGCAAAAAGAATCAGCAGAAATTTTTATGGAGAATGAAAATATTGAGGTGTATGGCGCGCGCGAACATAATCTCAAGAATATCGATATTTCAATTCCAAAAAATAAATTGGTAGTCATTACAGGAATCTCGGGGAGTGGAAAATCTTCGCTTGCTTTTGATACTATTTTTTCTGAAGGCCAACGGCGTTATATGGAGAGTTTTTCTGCCTATGCGCGACAATTTTTAGGTGATATGGAAAGGCCTGATGTCGATAAAATTACCGGGCTTTCCCCGGTAATTTCTATCGAGCAAAAAACTACCAATAAAAACCCAAGAAGTACGGTTGGCACAGTAACAGAAGTGTATGATTTTCTTCGTCTGCTTTTCGCGCGCATCGGCGAAGCTTTTAGTTATAACACTGGGAAAAAAATGATAAAGTGGAGCGAGGAAGAAATTGTTGAAAATATCTTAAAACGGTTTGGAGGGAAACGAATTGTTGTTCTTGCGCCACTTGTTCGTGGAAGAAAAGGGCATTACCGTGAACTGTTTGAGGAAGTAAGGAAAAAAGGGTTTTTAAAAATCAGAATTGATGGTGAAATAAAAGATTTGGTTCCTAAAATGCAGATTGACCGCTATAAGATTCATGATATTGAATTAGTGGTTGACCGGCTCGTTGCAGATAACGAACAGGGAGCCCGCTTAAGCGAAAGTGTACAAAAAGGGTTACAATTAGGAAATGGCTTATTGTTTCTACTTATAAATGATGAAAACCAATTGGTTCAATATAGCCGGCAGTTAATGTGCGAAGTTTCCGGAATAAGTTACGAAGAACCATCTCCCAACGCTTTTTCTTTTAATTCTCCCTACGGCGCCTGCCCGGTTTGTAAAGGCCTGGGAAATGTGTACCAGGTAAATATGGAATCAATAATTCCTGATAATAAATTGAGCATAAATGATGGAGCAATTGCGCCTCTGGGGGAAGAAAGGGAAGCGTATGTTTTTAAAAAGGTTCAGCAACTGGCCAAGAAAAATAAATTCAGCCTCGATAAGCCAGTAAAAGATTTGCCGGAAAATATAATGAACCTTATTCTGTTTGGAAATAAAACCGGGAAAGAAGATAGTAACGATGATGGATATCCGCAATTCAGTGCTGTGAATAATTCTTCAGAAGATGAAAAAACTTCACCTGAGTATGAAGGGATCGTCAACATGATAACAAGATGGTTTCATTCAGATAATGTAAATGAAAGTTTAAGGGCTTGGGTTGAAAAATTCATGATTCTTGAAAAATGCCCTTCCTGCGATGGCAAAAGATTAAAGAAAGAAAGCCTTTGGTTTAAAATTGACGATAAAAATATTGCTGAATTATCAGAAATGGATTTGGTAAAATTACTTGCATGGTTTAATGGAATTGAAAAAAGATTGAGTAGTAAACAAAATATTATTGCAAGGGATATTTTGAAAGAAATAAGAGAGAGGATTCAATTTCTTTTGGATGTAGGTCTTACTTATCTTTCTTTAAACAGGCCATCTAAAAGCCTTAGTGGCGGAGAATCCCAGCGCATCAGGCTCGCTACGCAAATCGGGTCCCAACTCCAGGGAATTACTTATATATTGGACGAGCCAAGCATCGGGCTTCATCAGCGCGATAACCATCAATTAATTAAAGCTTTAAAAAATTTGAGGGATATCGGCAATAGTGTTTTAGTAGTTGAGCACGATAAAGACATTATGCTCGCGGCGGATTATTTGGTGGATATTGGGCCGGACGCCGGAAAACATGGCGGCGAAGTAGTAGCCAAAGGAACGCCCAAAAAATTTCTTAAATTAGATACCCTTACATCATCTTATTTAAACGGTGATATTGAAATCTCAATACCAAAAACAAGGCGAAAAGGAAATGGGCATTCGCTGGTTTTAAAAGGTGCATCAGGAAATAATTTAAAAAACGTTACCGCCAACTTTCCTTTAGGTAAATTCATTTGCGTTACAGGCGTCAGCGGAAGCGGAAAATCTACATTGATTAATGAAACATTATATCCCATTTTAAGTTTTCATGCTTATAAAAGTAAAATGGTACCACTTCCTTATAAGAGTATTGAAGGGTTGGTAAATATTGATAAAGTAGTTGAAATAGACCAATCGCCGATTGGCAGGACTCCAAGAAGTAACCCAGCTACTTACTGCGGTTTTTTTACGGATATAAGAACACTTTTTGCTGCTATTCCTGAAGCTAAAATAAGAGGTTATAAACCAGGCCGTTTTTCGTTTAATGTCAAAAGTGGGAGATGCGATGTTTGCCAGGGAGGCGGAATGCGCGTAATAGAAATGAATTTTCTTCCTGACGTTTATGTAGAATGTGAAAAATGCAACGGAAAAAGATACAACCGCGAAACTCTTGAGATAAGGTACAAAGGAAAATCTATCAGCGATGTTTTGGAAATGACTGTAGATGAAGCCGTTGATTTTTTTCAAAACGTCCCTTATCTTTTTCGCAAAATAAAAGTATTGCAGGAAGTAGGGCTTGGGTACATTACTTTAGGGCAAAGTGCGGTTACTTTAAGTGGCGGCGAAGCGCAACGGGTAAAACTAGCAACTGAATTAAGCAAAAGAGATACGGGAAAAACTTTTTATATTTTAGACGAACCGACTACCGGGCTCCATTTCAGGGACATTCAACACCTCGCAGATGTACTGAATAAATTAGTAAACCGCGGCAATACGGTTTTGGTAATTGAGCATAATATGGATATCATTAAAATTGCTGATTATATTATTGACCTTGGGCCAGAAGGCGGGGATGAAGGCGGCAGAATTTTATTTGAAGGAACGCCGGAAAAATTAGCTGATAATAAAGAAAGTTTTACGGCTGCTTTTTTAAAAGAAGAATTAAAGACTAATAAAAAAGGTCGAGCATAAGAACAAAACTAAAAATTTTGTGGTTTCAGGGGTTTTACTTGCACATGAATATGCATTGTTTTTCCGGAAATAGCTTTTATTATATACTCTACCATTCAGTCAAAAAATCCTAAACAAAAAAATTAAAACCTATGTGGGCATTGAATCCTACTTGCGACATTCCTGTCATAAGTATTATCAAATATTGGCCCAAGGCGAATACCAAATTTTAAAAAAGTGGTAAAATAAGAATCATTTTGATTAGGGTTCCCCCTTTGAGTACCGGGAGAATTTCTTGAAAGCCCCGGATTTACAATTGCAAAAACTTTATCAGAAATCTGCCTCGCTATAATTGCATTCTGAGGAGATAAATATTTATTAAATAAATCCGGGTTTATATAAGTGGTGCTCACATCATCAATATAATCGGTGAAAGATTTTCTAAGTAAAATTTCTAAACTGATATTCACCCTGTCTGAAATATAATATTTCATGCCAACTCCCATGGGAATATTTATTTGGTTAAGAGAATATTCTTTCCTTTCGGGATATTCAGGAAACCCTTCTCCTTCAGTATGTAATGGCCTTAGGTAATACCAGGTTTTTTTTCCATTCGCATCGGTTAAAGAGCCTTGCGGATTAAAATGAAAATAACCGATTCCAATCACGCCATATGGCACAATCCTGGGAGCATAATCAGGATGGTTTTTATTTAATAACATAGTTGGGAATACTTCTGCAGCCACATATACTTCACCGATATTTGACCTGAAGTCAAGATTTCGCTGCTTTCTATATAATTCATCATTGCCTTTTGTATTTATTATCTTGTCTTCACTTGATAATTTTCCATATTGCGCTGCAGCACGAATTCCGAGCCATGTATTTGGATAGCAGGTACCAAAGCCACCAACCATCATTTGAGTTAAAGGCAGGTTTAGGTCTTTTATAAACCTTTTTCCTTTTCCGCTATGCCCGCCCAAATCCCCTAAAAAGAAAGAAGGCCCAATATTAATCCCAACTTCATATTTGGCCGTTTCGCCATTTAATATTAATGATTGAGCATTGCTTGACTGGATAAAGAAATTGGAACAAAATGAAATAAGTATGAAACACGCGCGCAGGATGGCTGTATTACGGTTTTTCATAGCAATATAATTGTTTATATGGATGATAAATCTTCTAATTCTCAAAAAATTATTTGAGAACCACATCCATAACGGTAAATTATATGCTTTATTGTTTTATTTATACATCGCGAAACATAGAAATATGCTCAATGCCGTCTTCCATGTAAATGCCACTTTTTTGCACAAAAGAAAATGACTCATAAAAACGTTTTAAATAACGTTGTGCACTTATCTGTATCGGAACTTTTCCAAATAATTGGTATATCTCAATTATAGATTGATTCATTAGTTCTTTGCCCACATTTTTTCTTCTAACGGAAGGAGAAGTGAGTACACGCCCAATGGAAGCAGCATTAGGGTATGAAATCCCTGTATCAAACAATCGTGAATAGGCCACCAAATTTTCATCTTCCCAACCGCAGTAATGGTAAGCTTTGAGGTCTTTATCGTCACAATCCTGGTAAATGCAGTTTTGCTCAACGATAAAAACTTCACTGCGCAATTGGATAATTTTATAAATTTCCAAAGTGCTTAACTCTGTAAAGAACTTACATTTCCAGGTAATCATGTTGAATTATTAATGTTGAAGATCGCTAAATCTATGATTCTATTTTGTTGATTTTCGGATAAAATAAAAATCTTAATTATTTGTCTGTTTACTGTATAAAATTAAGAAATATGGTTATTTGTTCGTTTATTGCTGCTTTCTAAACATTCTAAACTATCTAAACTTTCCCTAGTATCCATATTTATCTTTCCATCGTAATTTTAGAAACTTTCTCAGCTCTTCTTCCCTTACATTTTTACCCGGATTATAAATCACACTATTTTTTATTTCTTCAGGTAAAAATTCCATATCTGCGAAGTTATTTTCAAAGTTGTGCGCGTATTGATAATTTTTACCATAATCTAATTTTTTCATCAGCTTCGTCGGCGCATTTCTAATCGCCAAAGGAACCGGCAAATCACCATATTGTTTTACCAAAGATTCTGCTTTACCGATTGCAGCAACGGCTGCGTTGCTTTTTGGAGAAGAAGCAAGATAGGTAACACACTGCGATAGGATAATTTTCGATTCAGGGAAGCCAATCATGTTTACCGCCTGGAAAGTATTCGTTGCCAAGACCAGCGCCGTTGGATTTGCATTTCCAATATCTTCGCTGGCGAGAATTACTAATCTCCTTGCAATAAATTTTACATCTTCGCCACCTTCAATCATTCGTGCGAGCCAATACACCGCTGCATTTGGGTCGCTACCACGAATTGATTTTATAAATGCTGAAATTATATCGTAATGCTGCTCCCCTTTTTTATCATATAAGGCTACTTTTTGTTGCGCAGCTTTAGTTACAACATCGTCGGTTACTATAATTTTTTCATGGGAATTTTTTTTTAATGAAAGTTGCGTAATGGTAAGTTCCAGCAGGTTTAACAGCCTTCTGGCATCGCCTCCGGATAAATTAATTAAAGCTTCGGCCTCTTTTATCTCTATATTTTGTTTAGAAAGAAAAGCATCTTTTTTTATAGCTTGATTCATTAATTCAATCAAAACATTTTTACCCAATGGTTTTAAAATATAAACCTGGCAACGGCTGAGCAAAGCACTATTTACTTCAAATGAAGGATTTTCAGTTGTGGCACCGATTAAAGTAATAATTCCTTTTTCCACTGCGCCAAGTAATGCATCTTGCTGCCCTTTATTGAACCGGTGAATTTCATCAATGAACAGAATGGCGTTTTCTTGTTGTTTTGCTTTGTCAATTACTTCGCGCACATCTTTTACACCTGAAGAAATAGCGCTTAAAGTGTAAAAAGGAACTTCTAAAGTGTGGGCAATAATATTGGCAATAGTTGTTTTTCCTACTCCGGGAGGGCCCCACAAAATCATTGAAGGGATTTTTTTATTTTCAAGGGCATTTCGTAAAATACTTCCTTCGCCAGCAAGGTGTTCCTGTCCGGTAAGCTCATCTAAAGTTTGAGGCCTGAGCCTTTCTGCCAAAGGGATTGAAGTTATCAATGATGAATAGTAAATAGTTGATGAATATTCAATATCGGTTTAATTACGGAATCTGGTAGCTACCAAATGGTAGTAGTTTTCTTACAAATTTAAAACCTATTTCTGCAATTGTTTTGGTAAAAAAGCCATCGCATCCTTAAGTTTTACAGGAGCTTTTTTATCGTCAATTTCTATTACAACGCAATATCCATTTGCTCCGCCCGCTTTTAGCAATCCATTAATTAACTTTTGCTGGTCGCTTTCTATTCTTTTTCCATTCCAGATTTCTTTTGTACATAAACATCCCTGGGTAGGAGTCAATGGATAATAAGGTTTTCCTAAATAAAAAGAAGGGTCAATCGTTGTGCCATGTGCGATGATTTCACTTCTACCGGCAAGCCCTGCGTAATAAGATTCGTATAAAGGAAAAAAACCTTGTAAATTTTTTGGAATCAATTTTTGATAATAATCGATTGTCCATGTAGAGTCAGTGATATAATTGTTATCAAAAAATTTCTGCAAACTTAGTTCTACAGGCATTCCCATTTGTATATTAGGCGTCGGGCCAATAAAATTCCCCATCGAAACATCGAAACCATACATTCTAAAAATTCCCTGAGGTGTATTTCCATTCGATAAATATCCGGGAAGGCCAGAGTTACTACGGGCTAATTGAGGAACATTAAAAATAGTACCAGTTGAATCTGTAACAAAATCTCCGTTTGCATCCCTGATCAAAACTAACCCAGGGTAATCCCTGTCTTTCCTTTGCAAGCTGTACATTACAATCTGGCCTGGAAGAAAATTTTTACTTAAAATTTCAGCAAGTATTTTCTCTTGTGTAATTGAATGAACCTTATCCGGCGAAAGCCTTGTTTGCAACATGTAGAGAATTGGATTTTTATAAACTGTATCACCAAATTCTTTTAGTAAAAATTTTGAAATACTTTTTTTCAGGCTGTCCGTTTTATTTGTTTGAATCAAATATTCTGCGCACATCGCAAATATTTTTGCGTCGTTTGTTTTTTGTAATAATTTCTTTGTTTGTAACAGGAATTTCCCATGGTAATTACTATAAGCCATTTCTATCAACGCCCGCTGAAATTGAACACTTCTTATTTCAATGCTGTCAAATGCCGCGTGAACCTTACTTTGAGTAAACGGTGTATTGTAATTCATCACTTCCATCGCATCAAAAGCTTCTTCCCAGTTTTCTTCAGTTGAATCAGAAAGTGGCAATTGAAAATTTTTTTCAATGCTGTTTTTTATAAGCCCATCTTTCATTCTGGCCCTTGCCGCATCCGTGGTGTAAGATGTATAAAGTGGTGCATTGTATTGGGCTGATAATTGAATATACCAAAAAAATAAAATGAAAACAGCAGCAACAATTTTTCTAAACACTGTGTGGTAATTATTTTGCCGAAAAGTTATGAAAAGAATTTGTTTGTATAATGTGAAAAATTGGAATTGAATTTTTTAAGTTTATTAATAGGCTATTTTAATTTAGGATTGTTGATATGCCTTTTTGCATCACGCAGATTTTTCTTTTCAAAATTTTTTTGCAAAGCTTTTGTAAGGTCAACACCAGTTTGGTTGGCAAGGCACATTAAAACCCAAAGCACATCAGCCATTTCATCTCCAATATCTTTATCTTTTTCATCGCCTTTAAAAGATTGCTCGCCGAATTTACGGACCATAATTCTTGATAATTCACCCACTTCTTCCATTAATATACCGAGATTAGTGAGTTCGCTGAAATACCTTACGCCAGTGGTTTTTATCCATTCGTCGATATCTTTTTGTGCTTGTTCTATTGTCATTTTTTTTGTATTACACAGATTAAAACTAATTACACGAATTCTTAAAACCAGATTCATCGAATTTTAAAAAACTACCCGTTTCCAAACAAAAGATTTTTCACATAATTCATAACCATTGCTAATTTTTGCTCAGAAACAGATAGATAGCTTAAGGCTTGCAAAAGATGGGTAGGAATTATCGAAGTTGTAGATTTTACTTCTAAAATAATTGAATCATATACTAGAAAATCCGCTGAATAGGGGTTATGTAATGTTTTACCTTTAAATTTTACAACAAATCTTTTTTCTCTTTCATAAGGAATATTATTTTCAATAAATTCAATCTCCATGGCATCTTTATAATTAATTTCTTTTAAACCCGTTCCAGGTATTTTATGAATTTCTATACATATGCCAATAATTTTAAAAGATTCTTCTTTATACAACAGTTCAGCCATGGGCAATTTTTAATTCGTGTAATTCGATAAAATTAGTGCAATAAATTTGCTCTTCATTAACCATGGATTATTCTCTGTTCTTCGTATCAATCAAAATAGTTAAAGGCCCGTCATTCAATAATTCTACTTTCATATCTGCGCCAAATTCCCCGGTGAAAATAATTTTAACCAAATCTCTTTCCAGTTGGCGTATAAATTTTTCATATAATGGAACCGCAATTTCAGGTTTACTTGCTTTTAAATAAGAAGGCCGGTTTCCTTTTTTTGTAGATGCCTGCAAAGTGAACTGGCTCACTGCTAGAATATCGCCATTAATTTCTTTTACACTAAGGTTAGGTACTTTATCATTGTCATCAAAAATACGAAGGTTTACAATTTTGTTGCTAAGCCATTTTATGTCTTCTTCATTGTCTGCATCTTCAAATCCCACAAAAACCAGTAAACCAACTTTTATTGCAGATTTTACTTTGGTATCAATGGTTACAGAAGCTTTTAATACTCTTTGAATAGCAACGCGCATTTTATCTTCAGTTATAAATTATTAAAATATATAATGCCAAAAAACAGTAAAAAGGTAATTATTTTTACCCGCAACATGTGCAAAAATCGGTTAATTCAATGCCCGCCTAATTATATAAAAATTACATTTTCTTATCCACAGGCTGTTAATATTTTAAGCCATCATATGTGGATTAGAAAAAATATTTTCGTAGTAATGGAAAAAATATCCCGGTTTGGAACAACCGCGACGGAAATTTTAAGATTGGTGTTTAGGATCGATATCAAGCCAAAAATACCTCACATCTTTCTTTCTGCAAGAATATTTTTTCCACACGGATATTAACATCAGCTCGAATCATAAAATTCGTCTTGATATAAAATCTTGCGCAATAGTTGCGTTAAGGAGACCCAACACAGGTTGGACAAAACCCATATCCATGTCAAAGGCATATTATGGAGTCTGTTTCCGCTGCAAACAGTTTGGCGAAGTGACTTTTAGGTCAACCAAACCCATTGTGGATGAAGAAACGGGAGAAAAAACGAAAGGCAAACGAATGATCATCTGCCTTTCTTGTTTGAATTAACTAAAGTAGGAGCAACGAACCTAAAAAATCAAGGTGATCGTGCCCGGGAGGCCTCACAGTGACAACCTGTTGAGGCTTCTTTATTTAATTAAAAATTTCAATTTCTTTTTTGCAAAATTCTGTAAAGACTTACTGTCACGTATTTTTTGTTGAAATGTAATGACTTCTATTTGTAATTTATAAGACAAACCTAAATCATTTTTTCAAAAATGCAATGCAATTTGTATTCTTTTAATTGTGCAATAAGTTTTGGCGCGCCGTAGGTAAAAACAAAAATCTATAATAAATACATTGATGCCAATTCTTATAATTATTCAATAAATCTTGTTTTACAAGAAGTGCAAAAATCATTTAACTCAATGCCCGCCTGCATTCAAAATATTTTATAATTCTTATCCACACGCTGTTGAAAATTTAAGCCATGATTTATGGATTAGAAAAAATATTTTCGTTCTCCCGCAAAGCAAAAAACAATTTAAAAACAAAAATACTTATTTACCCATGGCTACAAAAAAACAAGCAAAAACCGGCCTTCGTTTCGCCCGGCATTTTACAAAAAAAGATGTTTCCCCATTTGAAATGTTTGAATATGACTACCGCACATCGGTTATTAAAAATATAACGGGCGAAGTGGTTTTTCAAATGGATAATGTAGAAGTGCCAAAGCAATGGAGCCAGATTGCAACGGATATATTAGCCCAGAAGTATTTTAGAAAAGCCGGCGTTCCACAACCAGACGGAAGTTTAGGAAGAGAAACTTCTATAAAGCAGGTAGCACACCGTATGGCTCATTGTTGGCGGGTTTGGGGCGAAAGAAATAATTATTTTGCTACGAAAGAAGATGCACAGATTTTTTATGAAGAACTGATTTATGGTATTTTGAATCAATCGTGTGTTCCCAATTCTCCGCAATGGTTTAATACTGGTTTGCATGAAGTTTATGGAATAACCGGAAAGCCGCAAGGCCATTATTATGTTGATGGAAAAGATGGAGTATTAAAAAAATCAACTTCAGCATATGAAAGGCCACAACCGCATGCTTGCTTTATTTTGAGCGTTGAAGATGATTTGGTAAATGAAGGTGGAATTATGGACCTGTGGGTTCGTGAAGCAAGAATTTTTAAATATGGTAGTGGTGTAGGTACCAACTTCAGCAGCATCCGTGGCGAAGGTGAAAAACTGAGTGGCGGCGGAACTTCCAGTGGTTTAATGAGTTTTTTAAAAATAGGAGACAGGGCTGCAGGCGCTATCAAAAGCGGAGGGACTACCCGCCGCGCAGCAAAAATGGTTTGCCTTGATATTGACCATCCTGAAATTGAAACTTTTGTAAACTGGAAAGTAGAAGAAGAAAATAAAGTTGCTGCTTTAATTGCAGCTGGCTACCCGAGCGATTATGAAGGCGAAGCTTATAAAACAGTAAGTGGGCAGAATAGCAATAACTCTGTACGAATTTCAAATGAATTTTTTCATGCGCTTGAAAAAGATAAGGATTGGGAATTAAAAGCAAGAAGTAATGGAAGGACAATGAAAAAAATTAAGGCAAAAAAATTGTGGGATGAAATCAATTACGCTGCCTGGCGTTGCGCTGACCCGGGAACTCAATATGATACTACTATTAATGAATGGCATACATGCCCTGAAGGTGGCAAAATTAGGGCAAGCAATCCGTGCAGCGAATATATGTTTCTCGACAACACAGCCTGTAACCTTGCTTCTGTAAATCTTCGTAAGTTTTTTAATGAAACAGATAATTCTTTTGATGTGCCTGGTTTTGAATATACGGTTCGTTTATGGACAACTGTTTTAGAAATCTCTGTTTTAATGGCACAGTTTCCCAGCAAAGAAGTAGCGCAATTGAGTTATGATTATAGGACACTTGGGTTGGGTTTTGC
>Ga0134126_10010491_pt1 | contig 11677 bp, 7 predicted proteins | sample KB31752_FD_96881 | JGI IMG/M metagenome (GOLD analysis project Ga0134126, IMG submission 96881) | Terrestrial soil microbial communities with excess Nitrogen fertilizer from Kellogg Biological Station, Michigan, USA - KB3-175-2 | ecosystem: Environmental > Terrestrial > Soil > Unclassified ...
CGGGTGCCGATTTTGATTTAGCTTATTGCGATATGATGGTTAGTGGCCATAAAGATGCTATTGTTATGTTTGAAAAAGCATCTACTGAATCAACTGATGCCGATATCAAACAATGGGCTGTTGAAACACTTCCTGAATTGCGTAAACATTTAGATCATGCAATGACTTGCCAAAAAGAGTGCGAAAAAAACAAAGCTACTGCAAGTAAATAATAAAGAGTTTAAACTGGCTCACTATATAAAAACATTTTTGTTTTTATATATACACTCCTAATTACTATCGTAATTAGGAGTGTTTTATTTTATGCCTATGGCATACTTATTTTAATATAAGTAAATGATGTAACTTATTAAATAAGTTGTGTAACGATTTCGCAAGCTTAGAAACGCACATTTGCATCATGAAAATTCATTCATCCATAAATTCAATTAAAATGAAAAATAAACTATTACTTATTGTAGTAACTGCTGCTTTACTGTTTTTCCCAAATATAAATTTTGGGCAGGCGCCAAACTTGGGAACTGCAGCAAATTTTGTTCTCTTTAGTTCTGTTGGCGCAGTTGGCAATACAGGCATCTCGCAAGTTACCGGTAATGTGGGCACCAATAGTGGTGCAATTACAGGTTTTGGCAATGTAAACGGTGTAATGCATACTGTTGACGGAGCAAGCGGACTTTGTAGTTCTGATTTAACAAGTGCCTATAATCAATTAAACGCTACGGTTCCAACATTGTTTCCTGGTATTTTGCTTGGCAATGGCGTAATTCTTACACCGGGTGTTTACTCCACCCCAAGTGCAACAACACTAAACTTAGATTTGATTTTAGATGCACAAGGTAATTCAAGTGCTGTATTTATTTTTCAAATACATGGCACATTTTCTACCAATACAAATTCAAAAATAAAATTAATTAATGGTGCAAAAGCCTGTAATGTGTTTTGGCAAATAGAAGGCTTAACAAGCATGGCTACCGGAACAACTATGAGAGGCACTGTTATTGTAAACAACGCTGCCATTAATATGGGTACGGGAGATACGCTTGAAGGAAGAGCCTTATCTACTGCTGGAGCAGTTAATATTGATGGTACCTTAGCTTACACGCCAATTGGTTGCGGAAGCCCTGTTCTAACAGGTCCGGTTGCTCCAACACTTGCCTCGGCAGCTTGTTATGCACTATTTTCGTCTGATGGGCCAGTAACCAATGTTGGTGTAACGCATGTTATAGGAGATGTAGGGACAAATTTAGGTTCGACAACCGGATTTAATCCTTTGTTTGTAACAGGGATGATTCATGGTGTTCCAGATGGTTCTACTGCTGCTTGTGCTACTGATTTACTTAATGCGTATAATTATTTAAACACATTGCCTTTTGATATAGAGTTATTATATCCGGTACAATTTGGACATAGTTTAGTGCTTACACCCCATACATATCGTATGAATTCTGCAGTTACATTTACCGATTCACTTTACTTAAATGCAGAAAATGATGCAAATGCAGTATTTGTAATTCAGGTAAAAGGTGCTTTTTCAACTAGCGTAAATTCAAAAGTTATTTTAATTAACGGAGCGCAATCAAAAAATGTGTACTGGAACATTGATGGGGCTGTAAGTATAAATACAAATTCAATTTTTAGAGGAAATATAATTTGTAATAATGGTGCTTTGAATTTAAATACAAACGTTACACTTGATGGCAGAGCACTTACTACCACAGGTGCTTTAAATACATCTGCCGTAAATGTTGTTATGCCTCCGGGTTGTGGTAGTGCGCCAACAACAACTATTACTACTCAGCCAACCAATCAAGTAACATGTACAGGTGGCTCAGTAAGTTTTTCGGTTGTTGCATCGGGTACGGGTCTTACTTATCAATGGAGAAAAGGAACAACAAATTTAATTAATGGCGGAAATATTTCGGGTGTAACTACGGCTACCCTTACTATTAATCCAGTTACTATAGCCGATACTTCATCTTTTTATAATGTTGTTGTAGGCGGAACTCCGAACGATACATCCATTAATGTTTCTTTAATACTAAATACTCCTTCGGCTATTATATTACAACCTGTTAGCCAAGCTGTATGTATAGGTAGTTCGGTAAGTTTTTCAGTGGCAGCAACCGGTGTAGGACTTACTTACCAGTGGCATAAAGGCATTACAAGTTTAATTAATGGAGGAAATATTTCGGGAGCAACTACGGGTACACTTACTATTAACCCTACTACTATTTCTGATACTTCATCTCTTTATTATATTGTAATTGCAGGCGGATGCTCTAACGATACATCTGTAAAAGTTTCGTTACACTTTAATAACCCAACTATTGTTAACCAACCCACCAATCAAATAATATGCCCGGGTAGTTCAGCAAGTTTTTCGGTGTCGGCAACAGGTGCAGGCCTTATTTACCAATGGAGAAAAGGAATTATAAATTTAATTAACGGAGCAAATATATCAGGTGCAAATACAGCTACATTAACAATTAATCCTGTTACTGCTGCAGATACTTCATCTTTTTATAATGTTGTAATAAGTGGTAGTTGTTTACCGAATGATACGTCAATAAATGTTTCATTACGCTTTAATAGTCTAAACATTATTGCACAGCCTACTAATCAAACAGTATGTTCGGGTAGCTCAGCAAGTTTTTCGGTATCAGCAACTGGCACTGGTCTTACTTACCAATGGCACAAAGGCATTGTAAGTTTAATTAACGCAGGAAATATTTCGGGTGTAACGACGGCCACGCTAACAATTAATCCGGCAACTATTTCAGATACTTCATCTTTTTATTATGTAGTTATTACAGGAAATTGTGCTCCAAATGATACGTCGGTAAAAGTTTCTTTACATATAAATCCCTCACCAATTGTAACAGCTAGCGCAAACACAACAACTGTATGTGCTGGTTCTTCGGTTACCTTAACAGGCGGTGGAGCTACTTCATACACTTGGACGAGTGGAGTAGTAAATGGAATTAGTTTTGTTCCGGCATCTACTAATACATATACAGTTACAGGAACAAATGGAAGCAATTGCTCTAATACAGCAACTATATCAGTTACGGTAAATTCTTTACCGACAGCTGTTGCGGCAAGTAATTCACCGGTTTGTGCGGGTAGTTCATTAAACCTTACTGCACAAACAGTTGTAGGAGCAACCTACTTTTGGTCGGGTCCAAATTTATATACTTCTTCAATTCAAAACCCTACTATAGTTTCAACTACAAGTTTAAACGCGGGCATTTATTCACTTACAGTTTCAAACAACGGTTGTAGTGCCGATTCAGTTATTACAGTTGTGGTAAACAATTGTAGTGTTGGTTCTACCGATTTAAGTGTTGTTAAAACAGTAAATAACTCACATCCAATTTTTGGTAACACGGTTGTGTTTAATATTACAGCAATTAATAATGGACCCAATAATGCAACAGGAGTAGTTGTTAATGATGTATTACAAAGTGGTTACGTATATGTTGCATCAACGGTGACAACAGGAACATATAATCCTTCAACCGGTATTTGGACAATTGGTACATTAAATAGTGGAGCATCAGCTGTACTTACAGTAACCGTAACAGTTGTTGCTATGGGAAACTATGTTAACACAGCCATAATATATGGTAATGAAGTTGACCCTAACATGGCTAACAATAATTCTTCGATTGAAACATTTCCAAGTGATTTCTTTATTCCTGAAGGTTTCTCTCCAAATGGTGATGGTATAAATGATGTGTTTTTTATCAGAGGAATTGATAACTACTCGAGCAATGTGTTTTCAGTTTTTAATCGCTGGGGAGATAAAGTGTATGCAGCAACCAATTATCAAAATACTTGGGACGGCAAAACATCTATGGGTGTGAGAGTTGGCGGAGACGAATTACCAGTGGGCACTTACTTCTATACACTTGATTTGGGAGACGGTTCAAAAGTTTTTAAAGGAACTATCTATTTAAATAAATAATAAACCAAAAAAAATTACAATAAAAAACAAACGAAATGAAAACATTTAAAAAAATAACGCTTGTGTTGGTTTCTGCCTTAGGGAGTTTAACCACTTACGCGCAACAAGACCCAATGTACACCCACTATATGGATAACACATTGGTAATTAACCCTGCTTATGCCGGCAGCCGAGATGCCTTAACTGTAACGGGGTTGTTTCGCTCGCAATGGGTTAATTTCAAAGGTGCACCGGTAAATCAAACCATAACCATGCACGCCCCTTTAAAAAATGAGCATATAGGCATGGGTTTTTCGGTGTCAAACGATAAAATTGGACCAACAAATAACACATCTTTTGTAGTTGATTTTGCTTATAGAATAACCTTAACCAAAAAATCTAAATTAGCTTTAGGTTTAAGTGCTGGCGCAAATATATTTCAGGCAAACTTAAGTGCGCTTCAGCTAAATCAACAAAGCGACCCAACGTTTCAAAATAATATAACCAACCATGTAACTCCTAATGTTGGGTTTGGTGCTTATTATTCAAGAGAACGTTTTTACGCTGGTGTTTCAACTTCTAATTTAATACAAAGTAATTATTCATCAATTACTCAAGTTAACGGAGCTCCCTTAATTGGACAAGAACAAAGGCACTACTATTTAATTGCCGGAGCTGTATTTAATTTAAGCGATAACCTTGCTTTTAAACCTACCGGATTAGTAAAAGTAACATCAGGCGCCCCGGCAGAATTAGATGTTACAGCATCTTTTATCATCATGAAAAGATTACTGCTTGGTGCTATGTTTCGCACAGGCGATTCTTTTGGAGCCTTGGTTGGGTTTAATATTACCGACCAATTGCATATTGGTTATTCTTATGACTTTTCTTACGGATTAAAAACATCAGTATACAACCAAGGAAGTCACGAAATAATGTTACGATACGACTTCTTATTTTTTGAGAAAAAACAAGTTCACTCTCCAAGATATTTTTAACCATATAACAAACTAAAAAAATGAAAAAATTATTTATTCCAACTATTATGTTTATTGGCTTAGCCGTTAGCGGTTTTGCGCAAGAAAAATCAAACAAAGAAAAGCAAGGTGACAAATACTATTTTGTGTACTCTTTTACTAAAGCTATTGATTGCTATACACATGTAAAGAATTTGAGTGTAGATGGACAACGCAAATTGGCCAAAAGTTATCAAGACGAGAATAAAGATACCTTAGCTGAGATAGCTTATTCGAAATTGCTAATTACAGCAGGGGGAAATTTACCTGAAGATTATTACGACTACGCCATGATTTTAAAAGACAATGGTAAGTATCAAGAGTCAAACACGGCTATGGATAAGTTTACTGAATTAAAGCCTACTGATTTACGTGCAAAAAACTATATTGCTAATAGAAGCAAATTACCTGATTTATTAAAAGATGATGGAAAATATAAAGTACAACATTTGGATATAAATACAGATGCAGAAGATTTTGGCACATCGTATTATAAGAATGAAGTTGTTTTTGCATCGAGCAAAGCACTGCCAAAATTAGTTCAAAGAAAATCAAATAGAAATGGCAAACCCTACTTAAATATGTATGTATCTACAGTAGAGCAAGGTCAAATGAAATCTCCAGAGCTTTTTGATAAAATATTGGATAAAAAAATGAATAATGGGCCTTCGAGTTTTAGCAAAGACGGAAATTATATGGCATACACCCGAGATAATTACGAACTTAAAAAGAAAGACCGTGTTGTAAATCTCGAAATTTATTTCCGCAATTATAAAGATGGGAAATGGTCGAAACCGGAAGCTTTTATTCTTAACAATAAAGATTACTCGGTTGGTCAACCTTGTTTAACTGCAGATGGAAGCACTATGTACTTTACAAGCAATATGCCCGGTGGTTATGGTGGAACAGATATTTATAGAATTAAAAAAGATGAAAAAGGAACTTGGGGAACCCCGGAAAATATGGGTAACAAATTAAACACAGAAGGAAATGAAATGTTTCCGTTTTTTGAAGAAAATAACGGTGTGTTGTTTTTTGCATCTGATGGACGTTTTGGTTTAGGAGGTTTAGATATTTTTATTTGTTTAATTAATGATACTAAAGTGGGTACTGTATATAATGCAGGTTCACCTCTAAATACACAGTACGATGATTTTGCTTTAATAACAGATGATAAATTTAAAACAGGTTATTTTTCTTCGAACAGAAGTGGTGGTAGTGGAGATGATGATATTTATGCTGTTGATATATTAAAAGGATTAAATATTGGCAAACAAATAAAAGGGTTTGCAAAAGATAAGGAAGGGAATCATCTTTCTAATACGTTTATAACCTTGCTTAATGATGCGAGTAGCAAAAATGACACCATGACTACTAAAACAAACGGTGCTTTTGCTTTTTTCGTTGACTCAGATAAGAATTTTAAACTAACAGGTACTAAGGAAAAATATGCCGAAGGTGATACAGTTGCCAATACATTTGGTAAAGAGTTTATTGTGAGAACAGATGTTATATTGCTTACAAGAGAAGAACACATTGCTAAAAAAGTAGAAGTTGGTGCCGATTTGGCAAAAATAGTGAAGCTAAATCAATCTGTATTAAATCAACCCATCTATTTTAATTTAGATAAATATAATCTTCGTCCGGATGCGGTAGCTGAATTAAATAAAATTGTTCAGGTAATGAATGAGTATCCAACTATGGTTGTTGAATTGAAAGCTTATACCGATTGTAGAGAAACCTATGAATATAATCAGATACTATCTGATAAAAGAGCAAAAGTTTCAGCTTGGTATATAAAAGCAAGAATTACAAAACCTGAACGCATTTATGGTAAAGGTTATGGCGAAACAAATTTAGTTAACGGTTGTGCTTGCGAAGGGGCTGTCGTATCTACTTGTTCTGAAGAAGAACATCAAAAAAATAGACGTACTGAGTTTATTATCGTGAAAAAATAAACAAGAAAAATTCATTATAACACCATTCTTGAATGAATGGTGTTTTTTTTTGAAAAGCAAATAAGTGAATTATGCAACTTGTTACCAAAGTTATATAACACTTATCGTTCTAAATAAACCCAATTTTACATTGTGAAAATTAATTCACATTTAATTAAACCAAAATGAAAACAAAACTATTATTAGGCATAACAACAGCCCTCCTATTATTCCCAAAGGAAAATTTTGCGCAAGCTCCAAATATGGGCACAGTATCTAACTTTGCTCTTTTTACATCTGTAGGAGCAGTAAACATAAACGGAATTTCGCAACTAACAGGAAACATTGGAACAAACAACGGCTCAACTACCGTTTTTGTAAACGTAAACGGAAACATATATGACCAAGATGGTGCAAGTGGACAGTGTACAACAGATTTACTTTCGTTGTATAACCAACTAAATAGTACAACTCCAACTTTTTCTATAGCTCCATCTCTTGGAAATGGTCAAAATCTAGTTGCAGGTGTTTATCATATTGCTGGCGCCTCAACTTTAAACTTAGACCTTACCTTAAACGCACAAGGAAATGCAAATGCTATATTTATTTTCCAAATTCAGGGTGCTTTATCTACTGGTACTAATGCAAAAGTAAAATTAAGTAATGGAGCTCAGGCTTGTAATGTATTTTGGAAAGTTGAAGGTACAGTGGGCATGGCTGCAGGTACCACTATGAGAGGAACTGTTATTGCAAACAACCAAGCAATTACAATGAACACAAATGATACTCTTGAAGGAAGAGCACTTTCTACCTCAGGTGCAGTTACTGTTTCCGGTTCAATGGTTTACACGCCAGTTGGTTGCAACAGTATTTTACTTACAGGACCAATGGCCCCTACATTAGCATCAACAGCATGTTATGCAATATTTTCGTCTAATGGGCCTGTTGCGAACGGTGACACAGTAACTGTTGTTACCGGTAATATTGGCACAAATGTAGGGTTAACTACTAACTATGATACTTTAAAGGTTAATGGTAAAGTACACCCAATTCCTGATGGTTCTACATCACAATGCGCAGCAGACTTAGGAAATGTATATACTTATTTAAACACACTTACACCAGATATTGAATTAATGTATCCTCCAAAATTCGGAATGAATTTAGTTCTTACGCCACACATTTATGTTATGAATGGTGCAGTAACATTTACTGATACAATTTATTTAAATGGCATGGGTAATGCCAATGCTGTATTTGTTATTCAAGTATTTGGAGCTTTTGCTACAAGTACACACTCAAAAGTAATCCTAACAAATGGAACACAAGCAAAAAATGTTTATTGGGATATTAATGGTGCAGTAAGTATAAATGATTATTCTGTTTTTAACGGAACCCTTATTGCAAATAATGGTGCTATTAGTTTAGCTAAAGGAGTTATACTTAACGGAAGGGTTTTTTCAACCACAGGTGCTGTGCACACTGTAGCAGATACTGTAACTATTCCTACTACTACTGGTTGCCAATTGTCAGGCATTGCAGTTTTAGGTACAGTAAATAAAACTGCTACTATTTACCCCAATCCATTTAATACATCAGCAACAATTAATATAAATGATGTTTTGCAAATTAATAACTGCGAATTAAAAATATACAATGTTTTTGGAGCAGAAGTATTGAGTTTAGCAGTTACCCAACAAGTAACTACACTTGAAACAAGTAACCTTTCTTCAGGAGTTTATTTTTACAAAATAATAAACAACAATAATAAAACAATACAATCAGGCAAGCTAATTTCGCAACAGTAAACTAATTATTCGAAAAAAGAGCCTCATTACAAATTGTAATGGGGCTCTTTCTTTTGTTGTATAATACTATTCTAGATAAATGAGTGAATGATACAACATTTTTACATCATTATATAATAACCAAAGCTTTTAGTTAGTCACCTTTGTGATGTGAAAATTAATTCACAAATAAAATTAAAACCCCAATGAAAAATCTAACTGAATTAAAAGGAAATTGGCACGAAACAAGTGGTAAGTTAAAACAAAAATTTGCCCTACTGACAGATAATGACTTACTATTAGTAGAAGGTAAACAAGAAGAAATGTTGGGAAGACTTCAAACTAAGCTTGGTAAAACAAAGGAAGAGATACAAAAAATTATTTCGGATTTGTAAGTCAGCGATTAGTCAAATAAATAATATCAGTAAATCTTAAACACATGAAAAACATAGATAAAAATAAAACATTCACTAGACCAGTTAATAATGCCGATCATACTAGTAAGGATAACGATGCGGATAAAACTGGAACGGATACAGGTTCTGATAAAACCAAAACCAATAACTCTGAAGCTCAAAAGGGAACTAATAAGTTTGTCAAACCTATAAGAGAACTTAATCCGGATAAAACAGAAATAAATACCAAAGCGGATAAAACAAAGAAAATTGAAAACTAAAATAATAAAATGAAAATCTAATTAAAAAAATCTAACTTGAATGTAATGAAGAAGAAAAAACTAACAACTGCAAGCGGTAGGCCATATTATGAGTCTGAAAACTCCATGACAGTTGGCAATAGAGGGCCGATTTTGTTACAAGATTATTTTCTTCATGAAGATATGGCCCACTTTAATCGCGAACGAATTCCCGAAAGAGTTGTTCATGCAAAGGGAGCCGGAGCCTTTGGAATTTTTACTGTTACCCATGATATAACAAAGTATACAAAAGCAAAAATATTTTCTGAAATTGGAAAGCAAACCAAAATGTTTGCACGTTTCTCGCAAGTCGGGGGCGAAAAAGGAAGTGCGGATACTGAAAGAGACCCACGTGGTTTTGCACTAAAATTTTATACCGAAGATGGTAATTGGGACTTGGTTGGAAACAACACCCCCGTGTTTTTTATTAAAGACCCGAAAAAATTTTCCCACTTTATTCATACCCAAAAGCGCGACCCAAAAACAAATTGTAAAAGCCCAACTATGATGTGGGATTTTTGGAGTTTAAATCCCGAAAGCTTACATCAAGTAATGATACTAATGAGTGATAGAGGAACACCTTTTTCATACCGTAATATGCATGGTTTCGGAAGTCATACTTTCTCCTTAATTAATAAAAATAACGAATTGACTTGGGTCAAATTTCACTTTAAAACTATGCAGGGTATAAAAAACCTTACAGGTAAAGCAGCTAATGAAATGCGAGGTGCAGATCCTGATTATTTACAACGAGACTTAGTAGAGGCTATTGAGAAAGGAAATTTTCCAAAGTGGACTCTGCAAATTCAGTTGATGGCCAATGAGCAAATAAAGAACTTAAAATATAACCCATTTGACGTAACAAAAATTTGGAGTCATAAAGACTTTCCTTTAATAGATGTAGGGGTTATGGAATTAAATGAGATTCCGGAAAATTATTTCAGAGATGTTGAACAAGCTGCATTTGCTCCGGCACATGTAGTTAATGGGATTGGATACTCTCCTGATAAAATGCTACAAGGTCGCTTACTGTCTTATCCCGATGCACAACGTTATCGCTTAGGGGTTAACTACGAACAAATTCCTGTAAATAAATGTCCTTATATAGTGGCTAATTATCAACGAGATGGATTTATGCAGACAGAAGACAATGGAGGAGCGGGAGCCAATTATAAACCAAATAGTTTTGATAATATAATTGTTGATGAAAACTATAGAGAGCCCACAATGAAATTAGAATCTAATATTGCAGATTGGTTTGACCCTAATGAAAAAGACAATGACCATTATACTCAACCCGGCATGTTGTACAGAAATGTATTGAATGAACAAGACAGGGAAAATTTAGTAAACAATATTATAAACTCCATGACAGGCATAAGTGGAGAAAAGAAAGATGAAATTGTTAACCGACAATTATGTCATTTTTTTCGAATGGATATTCAATTAGGAGCAATGATAGCAAAGGGTCTTGGAGTTACCCTTGATGCAAAAATAATAGCTCGCACACAATAAAAATAAGTATTTATATAAGTAAAATTAAAACATGTTAACTAAAAGAAAATATCATCAAGTTATTGAAAACTTGAATGAAATGATACAAAAAAATAACTGGACTACCGATTTTGAAAAAGCCATTAAAGTTGCTCACGAAAAGCACGTACCACTTATAGAAAATGTTAAAACACTTAAACAGTATTTAGATTGGATGAACGAATTTTTGTATTGGATTCCTACAGAAACCTCTTCGGGAGAAAATGTAAACGATCACTTAAGTGCTTCGTATTTTATTGCCGACCAGGAGCCTGTTTTATCATTGCAAAATAAAGTAACCCCACAAGATAAAGCACTTCCACTTACTGCATTTTCTCAATGGTTAGTGGATTACGCTAATGCACTTGGTGCATTTCATGATACACCCGAATCATTAACAGCGGAATCTGAAAAATCATTTTATGATTCACCATATTATAATATGAAGGAATATTCTCGCCCTCATGGAGGGTGGAAATCCTTCAATCAAATTTTTGCAAGGCATTTTAAGCCCGGTTATCGCCCCATTGCGGCAGTATCAGATAACTCATTAATTGTTATGCCAGCAGATTCTACGTTCGGTGGGCAATGGGAAATCAGAAAGGATTCAAATGTAACAGTTAAAAACCTGAATTGGAAAATAAGCGAGTTGCTTGAGGGAAGCCCTTACAAAGCCCGATTTGAAAATGGAATTTTTATGCATTCTTATTTAGGGCCTACCGATTATCATAGACAGCATGCCCCGGTAGGTGGAAAAGTTTTAG
>Ga0134126_10010492_pt1 | contig 11676 bp, 10 predicted proteins | sample KB31752_FD_96881 | JGI IMG/M metagenome (GOLD analysis project Ga0134126, IMG submission 96881) | Terrestrial soil microbial communities with excess Nitrogen fertilizer from Kellogg Biological Station, Michigan, USA - KB3-175-2 | ecosystem: Environmental > Terrestrial > Soil > Unclassified ...
CGCGTGCTCGAGCACATGGTCGACACCGTGCTCTATTTCGAGGGCGAGCGCGGCCATCAGTTCCGCATCCTGCGCGCCGTCAAGAACCGCTTCGGCCCGACCGACGAGATCGGCGTCTTCGAGATGACCGATACGGGCTTGGCAGAGGTGCCGAACCCATCGGCCCTCTTCCTCGCCGAGCGTCATGGCGACGTCTCCGGCGCTGCCGTCTTTGCCGGCATGGAGGGGACGCGGCCGGTCCTGGTGGAAATCCAGGCGCTGGTCGCGCCCTCGCCCTTGGGCACGCCGCGCCGCGCCGTGGTCGGCTGGGACGGCGGCCGGCTGGCCATGATCCTCGCCGTGCTCGAGGCGCGCTGCGGCGTGCAGATCGGCGGCAACGACGTCTATCTCAACGTCGCCGGCGGATTGCGCATCGCCGAGCCGGCGGCCGACCTCGCCGTGGCGGCAGCGCTGGTCTCGGCCTTGAGCCAGCGCCCGGTGCCGGCCGAGACGGTGATCTTCGGCGAAATCGGCCTCTCCGGCGAGGTGCGACCCGTGGGACAGGCCGAGGCGCGGCTCAAGGAGGCGGGCAAGCTCGGATTCACCACGGCGCTGATGCCGCCCTTGCGCGGCCGCGGTAAGGAGCGCGAGCCGGCCGGCGGCGTCGCCCGCCGCGAGATTCGCCATCTCCGCGATCTGGTGGAACGGTTCGAGGGCGGCGAACCCCGCCGCGCGCCCCGCGCCCTCGCTGCGCCGGGAGTACCACGATGAACGGGTTGGACCTAGCCGTGGTGACGGTCATCGTGATGTCCGGCGTGTTCGCTTTCGCCCGCGGCTTCGTCAAGGAGGCGCTCTCGATCATTGCCTGGGTCGGCGCCGCCTTCGCCGCGCTCTACGGATCGGCCTATCTCATGCCCATGGCCGGCCGAATGCTGCCCAAGGGACCGGCCACCGAGGTGGTCGCCGGCATCGTCCTTTTCCTGGTCGTGCTGGTCGCGCTGTCGCTGCTGACTTCCGCGGTGTCGCGGCGCGTCAAGCAGAGCGGGCTCTCGGCGGTCGACCGCAGCCTCGGCCTGGTCTTCGGGTTGTTGCGCGGCGTGGTGCTGGTCTGCCTGGCCTATCTGGCTCTGGCCTGGGCCCTGCCATCGGACGAGCGCCAGCAGCCGACCTGGGTGACCCATGCCCGGACCCTGCCCTTCCTCGAGACCGGCGCCGACCGGCTGCGCGCCCTGGTGCCGGCCGCCTATCGCGAGCGGGCGACGGCCGCCGTCACGCGCACCCGTCCCGGCGCCCAGCAGCTCGAGGAAGCCGCCAGCGCCATCCGCGCCCTGAGCAAGCCGCGCAGTCCGGCGGAGACGGAGCGCGAGCACGGCCGGGTCTATAGCCCGGACGACCGGACCGAACTCAACCGGTTGATCCAGCAGAGGCAAGATTCGCAATAGATGCGGGTAGCCCTGGCGCCGGATAGCGGTTGCGTGTAGAAGCAGGCGCAACAGGAGCGCTCGACATTCCGCCAGTCGATCCCCATCTGTGGCGCAGCCGCCGCACCCCCTTTGAGAGGCAGCATTGATGCTGACCACCAATCCCCTGGACGACGATCATCTGAGGGAGGAGTGCGGTGTCTTCGGCGTCTTCGGCCATGCCGAAGCAGCCACCCTGGTGGCGCTCGGGCTCCATGCGCTGCAGCATCGCGGCCAGGAGGCCGCCGGCATCGTCACCCATGACGGCAAGGAATTCCCGGCCCACCGCGCCATGGGCCTCGTCGGCGAGCATTTCAGCTCGAAGGACGTCATCGAGCGCCTGCGCGGCCGCTCCGCCATCGGCCATGTCCGCTACGCCACCACCGGCGAGGTGGCGATGCGCAACGTCCAGCCGCTGTTCAACGATTTCGATTTCGGCGGCCTCGCCATCTGCCACAACGGCAATCTCACCAACGCCTATCACCTGCGCCGCCAGCTCATGCGCCGCGGCTGTCTGTTCCAGACGACGAGCGACACCGAAGTCATCAATCACCTCATCGCGACCAGCCTGAAGCACACCGTCGAGGAGCGCATGATCGACGCGCTGCGCCAGGTCGAGGGCGCCTACTCGCTGGTGGCGCTGACCCAGGACGGCGTCATCGGCGTGCGCGATCCGTTGGGCGTCCGGCCCTTGGTGCTCGGCAAGCTCGGCGACGCCTGGATATTGGCGTCCGAGACCTGCGCCCTCGACATCATCGGCGCCGAGTTCGTGCGCGATGTCGAGCCGGGTGAGCTCGTCACCCTCAACGCGCTCGGCGTCCAGAGCACCAAGCCGTTCGAGCGCGCGAGGAAGCGCTTCTGCGTCTTCGAATACATCTATTTCGCACGGCCCGACAGCGTCGTCGACGGCCACAACATTTACGAGGTGCGAAAGCGCATCGGCGCCGAGCTGGCGCGCGAGAATCCGGTCGCCGCCGACATGGTCGTGCCGGTGCCCGATTCGGGCGTGCCCGCCGCGATCGGCTACGCACAGGAAAGCGGCCTCCCCTTCGAGCTCGGCATCATCAGGAACCATTACGTCGGCCGCACCTTCATCGAGCCGACCGATCAGATCCGCCACTTGGGCGTCAAGCTCAAGCACAACGCCAACCGCGCCAAGCTGCAAGGCAAGCGCGTCATCCTGGTCGACGATTCGATCGTGCGCGGCACGACCTCGACCAAGATCGTCGAGATGGTTCGCCAGGCCGGCGCGCGCGAAGTGCATATGCGCATCTCGAGCCCGCCGACCAGTCATTCTTGCTTCTACGGCATCGCCACGCCCGAGCGCGACAAGCTGTTGGCGTCGCATATGGACGTGGCCGAGATGGCGCGCTTCATCGGCGCCGACAGCCTCGCCTTCATTTCGATCGACGGTCTCTACCGCGCCATGGGAGAGGCGCGCCGCGATCCCGCCGCGCCCAAATTCTGCGACGCCTGCTTCACCGGCGACTACCCGATCGCGCTCGTCGACCACGACGCCGGCAAGGTCTCGACCCAGCTGTCGCTGCTCGCCGAGACGGCGTGAGCCGTGACGGCAGGCGCCGAGCGCCTCAAGGGCCGCATCGCCCTCATCACCGGCGCGTCGCGCGGCATCGGCGCCGCCGTGGCGAAGCGCTTCGCCGCCGAGGGCGCTCAGGTGATCCTGCTGGCGCGCACGGTGGGTGCGCTCGAGGAGCTCGACGACGAGATCCGCGCTGCCGGCGGCAACCCAGCCACGCTGCTGCCGCTCGATTTGCGCCAGTTCGACAAGATCGACCAGGTGGCGGTGGCGCTCCATCAGCGCTTCGGTCGTCTCGACGTGCTCGTCGGCAATGCGGGCGTGCTCGGTACGCTGTCGCCCATGGGGCATTTCGAGCCCAAGACCTGGGCCGAGGTGATGGAGGTCAATCTCACCGCCAATTGGCGCTTGATCCGCGCGCTCGACCCGGTGCTGCGACTATCGCAGGCCGGCCGGGCGGTTTTCACCACCTGCGCCGCAGCGCGCGAGAAGCTGCCCTATTGGGGCGCCTACGCCGCGAGCAAAGCAGCCCTCGAGACTCTGGCGCGCATTTACGCCGACGAAGTGGCGAACACCGCTCTCAAGGTGAATCTCGTCGATCCCGGCATCGTCGGCACGCGGCTGCGCACCAGGGGATTCCCCGGCGAGGACCCGGCCAAGCTGCGCCGGCCCGAGGACGTCACCGAGCCGTTCGTTGCCGCCGCCACGGCGGAGTGTGCGCGCAACGGCGAGATTTTCACGCCATAGACCGCGCGAGTTACTTGTCGTCGGCGTACGGATTTTCGCCTTTGCGCAGCATCATGCGAATGGGGACGCCGAGCAGGTCGAAATCTTCGCGCATCAGGTTGACGAGATAGCGGCGGTAGCTGTCCGGCAGCGCGGCGGGCGTCGCGGCGAAGAGCGCGAAGGTGGGTGGCCGGATATTGGCCTGCGTGATATAGCGCAGCTTCAAGCGCCGCCCCTTGACCAGCGGCGGCGGGTGGCGCTGCTGGACCGCGGCGAGCCAGCGGTTGAGGCGCGGCGTCGAGAGGCGGCGGTTCCACGTCGCATGGGTCGACATCACCGCCGGCATGAGCTTCGCCACGCCCGTTCCGGTCAGCGCCGAGAGCAGGACGAAGCGCACGCCCTGGAGCTGCGGCAGCGAGATCTCGATCCGATCCTTGAGCTTGCGCAGCGCCGCCGACTTGTCCTCGACAGCGTCCCATTTGTTGACCGCGAGCACCAGCGCGCGGCCCTCCTCCTCCACCATATGCGCGATGGTGAGGTCCTGCTTCTCCAGCATCTGCGTCGCGTCGAGCACGAGCACCACCACTTCGGCAAAGCGGATGGCGCGCAGCGTGTCGGCGACCGAGAGCTTCTCGAGCTTCTCCTCGACCTTGGGGCGGCGGCGCAGGCCGGCGGTGTCGATGAGCCTGACGGCACGGCCCTGCCAGTCCCAGCCGATCGCGATGGCGTCACGGGTGATGCCCGCCTCCGGACCGGTCAAGAGCCGCTCCTCGCCGATCAGCCGATTGACCAGCATCGACTTGCCGACATTGGGGCGGCCGACGATGGCGAGCTGCAGCGGCCGCTCGGTTGTCGCGACCTGAGCCTCGCCCGCCGCTTGATCGGCATAGGGCGCCAGCGCGGCGTAGAGCTCGGCCATGCCATCGCCATGCTCGGCCGAGATGGCGACGGGCTCGCCCAGCCCGAGCGCGAAGGCCTCGAGCGCGCCGCTACCCCCGGCACGGCCCTCGCTCTTGTTGGCGACCAGCACCACCGGCGCGGCGCCGCGCCGCAGCAGATCGGCGAAATGCCGGTCGAGCGGCGTCAAGCCGTCGCGCGCATCGACGACGAAGAGCACGGCATCGGCGTCCGCGAGCGCGCGCGCCGTCTGCTCCTGCATGCGTTGGCCGAGACTGCCTTCATGGGCCTGGTCGAGGCCTGCGGTATCGATGACGCGGAAGCGCAGATCTCCGAGCGCCGCCTCGCCCTCGCGGCGGTCACGCGTCACGCCGGGCGTATCATCGACGAGCGCCAGCTTCTGCCCGACCAGACGGTTGAACAAGGTCGACTTGCCGACATTGGGCCGCCCGACAATGGCGACCTTAAGCGCCATGGCTCTCTCCGGCGCTCCGGCGCTCAACGAAGCGCGATCAGATCGGCTTCGTCGGTCAGGACATAGAGCGTGCCGCCGGCCACCACGGGATCGACAAAGACCCCGTCCGGCACGGTGAACTGGCCGAGCGTCGCGCCGGTATAGGGCGACACGGCGAGCGCGTCGCCGTTCGAGGCGACGACGATGAGCTTGTCGCCCGCCAGCACCGGCCCGGCCCAGCGCATCGGATCCTTTTTCTTTTTCTCGTCCTCGTAGCGCGGCAAATCATGCGCCCAGCGAATGCGGCCGTCGTCACGCTGCAGGCACAGCAGGTCGACGTCGTTGGCAAGGACATAGATATAGTCCCCGGCCACCCACGCGCCGTGCGTGCCGCCGATCTCCTGCTCCCAGACGCGGTCGCCGGTGCGCAGGTCGATGGCCACCATGCGCCCGCTATGGCTCAGCGCGAAGACGCGGCCGCGGTCGATCACCGGCCGGCCGCGGATATCGGCCAGCGTCGACAACGCGCCCAATGGCCGCGCCGTAGCGAGATTGTCGCTCCACAGCGGTCGGCCGTTCTCGGTGCGCAGCGCGAAGAGCTCGCCGGAGCTGTAGGGCACGACGACAATGTCGCCATCGACCGCCGGGCTCGCCGCGCCGAGCAGCCCGGCAGTCTCCGGAATGCCGCTATGCGTCCATAGCCGACGCCCATCCTCGGCCGACAGCACGTCGAGCTGGTTCTCGACGGTGATGGCAAAGACGCGGTCACCGGCCACCGTCGGCGCGCCGCGCATGGGCGCCGGCACCTGCTGCCGCCACAACTCCTTGCCGGTCTTGGCGTCGAGCGCCAGCACCTGGCCATAGCCGGTCGTGACGAAGATGCGGCCCTTGGCCGCCGCCAAACCGCCGCCGAAGGCGTGATCGCGCTCCGATTTGGGCTTCGGGTCCATCTCCCACAGCTCGTCCCCCGTCTTGGCGTCGACCGCAACCACGTGATCACGCGCGTCCATGCCGAACACCAGCCCGTCGGCGACGATCGGCTGCGACAGCACCCGGCCATAGCGCGAGGCGCCGTCGCCGAGATCGGCGCGCCACACGCGCTGCAGCGAACCGGTGAACGCGACATGCTGCATCGCGTGGCTCGAATTGCCACCCGGCTCGGGCCAGTCGGCGTTGGCGACCGCCGGCGGCAAGCGCACTTGGATCTCCGCCAGCTTGGGGTCAGGCTCCAGGCGCTTCTCCAAGCCCAGCACCGAGATGCGATCGCCCTTGAGGTGCACCTTGTTGGTGTCCTCGAACAACCCGCCGATCCAGTCGCAGCCGCCGAGCGCCAGCACGAGCGTCAGCAGCATCACCCGCCTGGCGCCGGCACGCATCGCTATCGCTGCCCCTGAGTGTCGGCTGCCGGTGCGGCCGCTGGCGGCATAGCGGCGTCCGGCGGAGCGGCAACCCCGGGCGGCGAGGCTGCGGCCGGCGGCGCCGCTTCGGTCTTGCGCTCCGAGGGCCATGCCAGGATTTCGGCCGCGCGGGCACGCAGGCCTTGCGGCGCCTGGAGATCGTCGGCGATCCGCTGATAGGTGGCACGCGCCTCCGCCCGACCGCCGGCCTTGAGCTGCGCCAGCGCGGTCAGCTCGAGTGCGGTCGGGTGCCACGGGTTGCTCGGGGAGGTGAGCGGCGCCAGCCCGGTAATCACCGCGCGGGGATCGCCGTCCTTCAGCTCGCCTTGCGCCGCCATCAGCCGGGCGAGATCCCGATAGGCCGGATCGAGCGAGCTGTCGGCGCTGAGCGCATCATAGAGTGCGATCGCGCCCTTGGTGTCGCCGTCCTTGGACTTGAGCGCCGCTTCCTCGAACCGTGCCAGCATGGCGTGCCCGCCATGCGCCTGACGGCTGACCTCGGCAAACACCTCGGTCGCCTCCTTGTCCTTGCCCTGGCGCGCCAGATCGAGCGCCACGGCATAGCGCTCGCCCTCTGCCTCATGCAGCCGCTGCTGGTAGGCGCGCCACCCGACGATGGCGGCGACGGCGACGACGATGAGAACGGCAAGGCCGACGAGATAGACACCGTAGCGCTGCCACAGCTTCGCAAAATTCTCGCGTCGCAGCTCTTCATCGATTTCCTGGAAGATATCGCTCACAAAAAAACGCTCCGCAGGAGCCCAAAAAGTGGCGCTACCATACGCCCTCGCCGGGGCCGAGGCAAACCACTGGAAAGGCGCGCTACCCGCGGCCCCGCCGGCGGTTGGCGCTGGACCTGCCGGGCGAAATGGGGAAAACTGACTGCCGCGCCGCATGACCGACAATCTCCAGACCGGGCCGATGGCGACAATTTTCCGCCTGCACGACCACCGGCGCAGGTCGAAGGTTGTTTTCTTCAGCCGCTTCGAGCTGAACCAGCTCCTTGCCCTCTACAGCCGCCAGGTCGCGCGCGGCGAGTGGCGCGACTATGCCATCGGTCAGCGCGACGGCGCGGCGCTGTTCGCGGTATTTCGCCACACCCATGAATGCGCGCTCTTCACGGTCGTCAAGACCGCGCCGGGGGTGGGCCGCCAGGGCGACTTCAGCCTGCTCGGCGGACGCCAGCACCTCGCCACCGGCAAAACGGTGGGCGACGTGCTGAGCGCGCTGCGCCGCAGTCTGCGTGGCCGCGCCATCCTGCTCGACAGCGAGAGCCGTCGCTAGCGCCAGCGGTCGATCCCGGATCTTCCCGCGCATCTGGCGCTCCCTTCGGCGTTGCGCAGCCCCTGGTTTCATCCGGAGCGGCCCTTGGCCGGCGATGTTGGCGTAGAGATGCGGGCCACGCCAACCACCCAATACCCGTGGGGGCAGCGCGGCATCGCCCAACGCTTTGGAGGATAAGGATGAAATCATTGTTGTCTGCGACCGCGATGGTGGCGCTGCTGGCCGCCGGCGCGGCCCACGCGCAAACCACCACCACGACGCCGGGCGTCACCACTTCGCCGGGCACCAGCAGCACGGCTGGTACTGGGACGACGACGATGTCGAACCCGACGACGGATTCCAGCACCGGCACGGCGACCGCCACCAATCCGCCGGGCTCGAACGGGCCGATGGCGCCGGGGCAACAGAATTCCGGCAGCACGACCGGCAATGGCGGCGGTGCGGGCACCGGCACCGGCGGCGCGGCCGGAGCCGCTGGCGCCGGCGCCGGTGGTGCCGGCGCTGGTGCCGGCGCGGGCGGCGCTGGTGCCGGCGCGGGCGGCGCCGGTGGCGGCGCGGGCGGCGCCGGTGGCGGCGCGGGCGGTGGCAGCCGCTAAGCAATCCCTTGCTTTTGCCGGGGCGCGGCTCGGGCTTTCCGAGCCGCGCCTTTTTTAATCGGCTGGCGTTTGCGGAACCCCTTCCGCGCCGGGATAGGTGCGGCGGAGCTGGGCGATGGCGTCATCCGCCCGGTAATCCCCGGACCCCGGATCGTGCAGCATCTGCACCGTGATGGTGACCTGCGTCTCCAGGTAAATGAAGGGCGAGCCGCGATAGGGATCGGCAGAGTAGGGAAAGCCGAAGCGGCGACACTCCCAGCACGGCCACGGGTCGAAGGGCTGGGACAGCGGGTCGGGATAGGTGTCGACGTCCGAGCGGCGGTCGCTGATGCGGAAGCCGGCGAAGCCTTGCGCCTCGGCGAGTTGTGCCGCCCGCCACACCGCCATGTCGAAAGCCAGCGTGCGCGTCGCCTGGGCGTCGGCTTCCCGGGCGCTGCCATAGCGGCTGGTGAGCCGGGGCGGCGCGAGATAGGTTACCGAGAAGCGGTCGCCGCCGAGCGGCGCCTCGGCGTAGCCGAAGCTGCCGGCGACCGCCAACGGGGTCAGCAACGGCGGCGGCGGGATGCTGACGCAACCAGCCAGGAGCGACGCGCCGATGAGCGCCGCGACCTTCTGCCGAAACCTCGCCATCGCAGGCACAAACGCTCCGTTCGGATAACCCGACTCTTAAAGTGGGCGCGCGCTCCGCCGCGCCAATGGCGCGGCCGCTCAGCCCTCGTTCTCGGCGGCGAGCGCCGCCTCGAGCGCCAGCGCCATGCCAAGCAGACGGCGATCGTCACCGTGGCGGCCAACCACCATCAGCCCCACCGGCGCGCTGCCGGGCGGCTGGATCGGCAGGGTGATGGCGCAGCGGTCGAGGAAGTTGACGATGGCGGTGTTGCGCAGGATCCGGCTGTTGAGGCGCCAGTAATCCTCGTCCTTGCCGAAGGCGGTCACGAGCGGGGCGGTGATCGGGATGGTCGGCATGAGCAGCGCGTCGAGCTCGGCCGTGCGCGCGTCGATCGCGGCGATGAAATCGCGCCGCTGCTGCAGCAAGGTCACGTATTCGGCGGCGCTCATGGTGCGGCCGCGCTCGATGCGCACCCGCACGCGCGGGTCGTAGTCGCCGCCGCGCCGCGCGATGAGATCGACATGCCAGGCATAGGCCTCCGGCGGCGAGAAGCCACCTTTGGCGTTGATCGCGCCGTAGTCGCCCAGTTCGGCGAGCGGCAGATCGACGAGACGAGCGCCGGCGCGCGACAGCGCCGTGCAGGCACGCTCAAACGCCGCTGCCACCGCCGGATCGAGGTCGTCGAGCACGAGCGTGCGCGGCACGCCGAGGCGCTGCGCCGCGAGCGGCACCATCGCCGGCGGCGTCGGCGCTTCGCCCGCCAATACCGCGTCGGCAATGGCGCAGCAGGCGACGCTGCGCCCGAGCGGTCCGATCGAATCGAGCGTGGTCGATAGCGGCACGGCGCCGTCGCGCGGCACGCGGTACTGCGTCGGCTTCAATCCCACCGTGCCGCACAGCGCTGCCGGGATGCGCACCGAGCCGCCGGTGTCGGTGCCGATCGCCACCGCAGCGAAGCCGTCGGCCACCGAGACCGGCGCGCCCGAGGACGAGCCGCCGGGGATGCGCTGGCGGTCGAAGGGATTGCCGGGCGTGCCGTAATGCGGGTTGATGCCGACGCCGGAGAAGGCGAACTCGGTCATGTTGGTGCGGCCGATGAGTACGGCGCCGGCAGCGCGCAGCCGGGCCACGACCGGCGCGTCCCGTGCCGCGGGCGGCCGGTCGTCGAGCGCCTTCGATCCCGCCAACGTCACCTCGCCGGCGACGTCGAACAGGTCCTTGATCGACACCGGCAGGCCGGCGAGCGGCGAGGCGACATATCCGGCCGCGCGGAGCCGATCCTGCGCGTCGGCCGCCTTGCGGGCGTTATCGGCATAGACGCGCACGAAGCAGCGGCCGCCCTCGCCGCCGGGATCGGCGATGCGCGCCAAGGCGTCCTCGACCAGCGCGCGGCTGGTGGTGCGTCCCGCCGCGAGCGCTGCGGCAAGGCTGGTTACGGTGGCGGGCTGATCTGAGGCGGGCATCGCGGTCTCGTCCTGCGGTTGGAAGATTGAGGAGACTATGCGCCGGGCCGCTCGGCAACGGAAAAGCTTCGCCCTCGGGTGCCGCTCTCGCGCGGGGCGCGAAATTTGCCCGACGGCGGAACAATCTACGGCAAAAGGCGTTCCTTGCCGCGGTGGGTTCTCTGGCGAGGAAAGCATGATCCTTGATCTTCCGCACGCGTCCTCCGTCGAGCGCGCCGACGGCGGCGGGCATGACGTTGCGGCGTCGCCCTCCTCGCGCGCCACGAGAGGGCACCCTACCGATACCTGCCGCTTCTGCAGCGGCCTGCTGCATGATTTCGTCGACCTCGGCATGTCGCCCTTGTGCGAGAGCTTCCTTGCCGCCGACCAGATCGACGCCATGGAGCCGTTCTATCCGCTCAAGGTCATGGTGTGCGGCACCTGCTTCCTGGCGCAGGTGAAGGAATACGTATCGCCCGAGCACATCTTCCGCGAATACGCGTATTTCTCGGCATATTCCGAGGCATGGCTGGCGCATGCGCGGGCCTATGTCGACATGGCGATCAAGCGCTTCGAGCTGCCGCGCGACGGCCGCGTCGTCGAGCTCGCCAGCAATGACGGCTATCTGTTGCAGTATTTCGTCAAGCACGGCTACCCGGTGCTCGGCATCGATCCGGCGGAGAATGTCGCCAAGGCGGCGGAAGCGCGTGGCGTGCCGACGCTGACGCGCTTCTTCAACCGGGAGACGGCGCGCGAGCTGGCCGGCCAAGGCGTTCTCGCCGACCTCGTCATCGGCAACAACGTGCTGGCCCAGGTGCCCGATCTCAACGGCTTCCTCGCGGGCGTGCCGATCCTGCTGCGGCCGCGCGGCGTCGCCACCTTCGAATTCCCGCATCTCCTGCGTCTCATCGAGGAGAATCAGTTCGACACCATCTATCACGAGCATTTCTGGTACTTCTCGCTGATGGCCGCCGAGCGCATGCTGGCGGCGCACGGCCTGCGCATCTTCGATGTCGAGGAGCTGTGGTCGCATGGCGGATCGCTCAGGCTTTTCGTCTGCCATGCCGACAATGCGGCGCAGCCGACGCTGCCGGCGGTCGGCAAGCTGGTGGCGCGTGAGCACGACGCCGGATTGCGCGACCTCGCGACCTATGCCGCCTTCGCCGAGAAAGTGAAGGAGACCAAGCGGCGCCTGCTCGAGTTCCTCATCGGCGCCAAGCGCGCCGGCAAGTCGGTGGTCGGCTACGGCGCGCCGGGCAAGGGCAACACGCTGTTGAATTACTGTGGTATCCGC
>Ga0134126_10010496_pt1 | contig 11674 bp, 11 predicted proteins | sample KB31752_FD_96881 | JGI IMG/M metagenome (GOLD analysis project Ga0134126, IMG submission 96881) | Terrestrial soil microbial communities with excess Nitrogen fertilizer from Kellogg Biological Station, Michigan, USA - KB3-175-2 | ecosystem: Environmental > Terrestrial > Soil > Unclassified ...
AGCCGACCAGGAACAGGGTGATGGCGAACATGAATATCTTCTTCGGACCGTAGAGGTCCGCCAGCTTGCCGTAGATCGGCGTCACGACCGTCGAGGCGAGCAGGTATGCCGTCACCACCCAGGACTGGTGGGCCAGTCCGTGCACCGGGTCGAGGTCCTGCACGATGGTCCACAGCGCGGTGGACACGATCGTCTGGTCGAGCGCGGCCAGCAGCATGCCCAGCATCAGGCCGCTGAAGACCACCATGATCTGCCGGTGCGACATCATGGGGCGGCCGTCCGCCGCCGTCGCGGGTGCGTTCATTAGATGCATCCTTCGGTGTCGCGTACGAATCTGTCGAGCAGTTTTGTCAGAGCGCGCACGTCATCGGCGGGCCATGCGGACAGCGCGTCGCGGATCGTGTTCGCGCGCTCGCACCAGAACTGCTCCACGAAGTCGTGTCCCCGTTCGGTGACCCCCACCTGGAAAGCCCGCTTGTCGTCCGGGTCGGCGCTCTTGCTGATGTAGCCCTCTTCCTCGAGGGTGCGCAGGTGCCGGCTGACCGTGGACAGGTCGAGCCCCGCCTCCTTCGCCAGCGCCGAGGCGCGCATCGGGCCGACCTTGCCGAGTACGAACAGCACCGAGATCCGGCCGTGCTCCGGGGTCTTCTCCATCGCCCGGTGCCGGTTCTTGGCCTGCATGAACAGGGCGCGCATCGCGTCGCTCAGGTCACGCACGTCAGCGACGCTCGGCGCCGCCGTCTCGGCCTGCGCGGCGGGCGCCGGATCGCCGACGGGCGCCGGCGTGGGACGCTCGTGAGTATGGACCGACATAAGGACCATCCGCAGATCAGGGTTTCCAGGAAGTTGCTTGTGCCCTACAACTATATTCCTCGTTACTTGCGGCATGCAAGTAGTTTTTGACCTGCGGCGGCACCGTCGATCCGAGATCGCGACCCGCGTAGCCTGACCCCATGGCTACCCACAAGGAGCGGGCCGCGATCGAAGGCGACACCACGCCGGGCAAGAAATCGCAGGCCACTGACGGTACCGCTGCGGCCAGGCAAGCTGGCCAGGCGCTCGCCGTGACCCTCGACGACGTGCTCGCCGCGCGCAAACTGCTCGCCGACATCGTCCGGCCGACCCCGCTGGCCTGGTCTCGGCCACTGTCCGAGCAACTCGGCGGCGAGGTCTGGTTCAAATGCGAGAACGTGCAACGCGCCGGTTCGTTCAAGATCCGCGGCGCATACGTGCGTATCCACAACCTGTCCGCGCAGGACGGGCCCGAGGCGTCGTGGCAGCCAGCGCGGGTAATCACGCGCAGGGCGTCGCGCTCGCCGCCACCCTGCACGGCATCGAGTCGACAGTGTTCATGCCGGAAGGCGCGCCGCTGCCCAAAGTCGCCGCCACCGAGTCCTACGGAGCGCGAGTCCGCTTCACCGGTACCACCGTCGACGAGGCGCTGATCGCGGCCCGAGCCTTCGCTGAGGAGACCGGCGCCGCGTTCATCCATCCCTTCGACCATCCCGACGTCGTCGCGGGTCAAGGCACGGTCGCGCTCGAAATCCTGGAGCAGTGCCCGCAGGTCAAGACGGTGCTCGTGGGCGCGGGCGGGGGAGGGCTGCTCGCCGGGATCGCAACGGTGCTGCGCGCTATGCGGCCTGACGTGCGCGTCGTCGGCGTACAGGCGGCGACGGCCGCCGCCTACCCCGCCTCGCTCATCGCTGGAACGCCCACGCCGCTCGCCTCGATGGCGACCATGGCGGACGGCATCGCGGTCGGCTGCCCAGGCGACGTGCCGTTCGGTGTGATCCACCGGCTCGGCACCGCGATCGTGACGGTGTCGGAGGAGTCGATCTCCCAAGCGCTCCTGCTTTTGCTGGAACGCAACAAGCTCGTGGTCGAGCCGGCCGGCGCGGTGGGTGTCGCCGCGCTGCTCGAAGCCGCCCAGGAAGCCGCGTCAGGGCACCTCGACGCCGGGGAACGGCAATTCGAACCGCCAGTCGTGGCGGTGCTGTCCGGCGGCAACGTCGATCCGCTGCTGCTCCTGCGGCTTATCCGTCACGGCCTCGCCGCCGCGGGACGGTTCCTCTCCCTGCGGCTGCGGCTCACCGACCGACCCGGCGCGCTGGCCCAACTGCTCGCGGAACTCGCCGCGGTGGACGCCAACGTCGTCGACGTGGAGCACGGCCGCACCCTGGCCGGGCTGGGCGTGGCGGAGGTCGAGGTCGCGGTCACGCTGGAGACGCGCGGGCCAGATCATGCCGAGGCGGTAGTCGCACGGCTCAGCGCGGCCGGTTACGCGCCGATCGTGCAGTGAGGAAGCGCTGTGCAAGCGAGTCCTTCAGCCCGCGGCTTTCTGACGGGGCGACGGGATCACTTTCGCGGCGACGATGCGCTGAAGATCCACCGAGACCTGTTCCCCGGAGCGCCGCCGGACCGTGGCGTGCCCCTGCGCGCCCTCGGCCCACTCCAGCAACTCTCCAACCAGGTCGGTTAGCGTCTCGCCGAACTGACCGTGATCCGGCGGGTCCAGCCGGTAACGCAACACGACCCGTGATCCCACATCCTGTGCACTGATGCGGAGCGCCCTACCCGGTGATGTACCGTCCACTTCAGCGCCCCTTTGTGCGTTGCGGCTTTGCTAAGCGCGATACTAGGTGTCGCACCATATCGATTGACGATGATGGGCCGGGATTAGCGACCCGACCCGAGGCCAGGAGGACCCGGACGTGACCTACGTCATCGCGCAGCCCTGTGTGGATGTCAAGGACAAGGCGTGCATCGAGGAGTGCCCGGTCGACTGCATCTATGAAGGCGAGCGCTCGCTTTACATCCACCCTGACGAGTGCGTCGACTGTGGTGCCTGCGAGCCGGTCTGCCCGGTCGAGGCGATCTTCTACGAGGACGACACCCCGGAGCAGTGGAAGGACTTCTACAAGGCGAACGTCGAGTTCTTCGAGGACCTCGGCTCGCCCGGCGGCGCCTCGAAGCTCGGCCTGATCCCCAAGGACCACCCGGTGATCCAGGCCATCCCGCGCACCGAAGAGGCGCACTGAGCACCCTGCGCTGCAGAGGAAAGCACCGATGCCGAACGTGTCCGCCCGTCTGCCGCAGTTCCCGTGGGATCGTCTGAAGCCGTACGCGGCGAAGGCCGACGCCCATCCCGGCGGACGGGTGGACCTCTCCGTGGGTACGCCGGTCGATCCGACGCCGGACAGCGTCCGCCGCGCGTTATCTGCGGCTGCCGATTCGCCGGGTTATCCGACCACGCATGGCACGGCCCGGTTGCGTGAGGCGGCGTCCGGTTGGATGCAGCGCGAGCTTGGCGCCGCGGTGGATCCGGTGTCGGTGCTGCCGCTGATCGGCTCGAAGGAGCTCGTCGCGGCGCTACCTGCGCTGCTCGGGCTCGGCGCGGGCGACGCTGTCGCGTTTCCGTCTCCGGCCTATCCGACCTACGAGATCGGCGCGCTGCTCTCCGGCGCCACCCCGGTTCCGGTTTCCGACGGCGACCTGCTGAACCGATGGCTGGTGCCCGGTGGCGCCGCTGAGGCGCCGGAGAACCTTCGGTTGCTTTGGCTGAACTCGCCGGGCAATCCGCACGGCCGGGTCCACTCGGCCGACGCGCTTCGGGAGATCGTCGCCTGGGCGCGCGCTCGGGGCGTGATCGTCGTATCAGATGAGTGCTACCTCTCTCTTGGCTGGGAAGGGACCGAACCCGTGTCGGTCCTGCATCCGCAGGTGTGCGGCGGCTCGTATGACGGGCTGCTCGCGGTGCACTCGCTATCCAAGCGATCGAACCTGGCCGGCTACCGGTCGGCGTTCCTGACCGGCGATCCCGCGCTGGTCGCAGAGTTGCTCGAGGTGCGCAAGCACGCCGGGATGATGATGCCGGGCCCGGTTCAAGCGGCCACCGCCGCTGCGCTCGACGACGACGAGTCCGCCGCCGCGCAGAAGGAGCGTTACCGGTCCCGGCGCACGGTGCTGCGTAACGCGTTGGCGGACGCGGGTTTCCGCATCGATCACTCCGAGGCGGGCCTGTACCTCTGGTCCTCACGCATTGTCAGCGGCGAGCCCGAACCATGCTGGGACACCGTCGCGCACTTGGCGGATCTCGGGATCCTCGCCGCTCCCGGCGAGTTCTACGGTCCCGGCGGCGAGCACCACGTCCGGGTGGCGCTCACCGCGACCGACGAGCGTATCGCCGCCGCCGCGGCGCGCCTCTCAGGCTGAGCTGGCTCAGCGAACTGCGCGGCGCCTTCGCAACTCAACTCTGCAACTGAGTACCGCTGCGCTGCTGCCCGCTTTATGCGACATCGCGACAGGCCAAAGGCCGGTGGCCCGTCGGCTCCCTGTTCGGAGTCGGCGGGCCACCGGCCGTTACGCGGTCGCGGTATGACCGCTGCGGTCAACTGACTGTTCGTCAGGCCTTCTTGTGCTTGGCCACGTAGTGCGTGGTCAGCTTCGCCGCGTCGGTGGTCGCCTGCTGCGCCGCGGCCTGAGCCGCCGGGTGGGCGGCCATGGCCGGCGCCGGCGCGGCCACGTGCTGCGCCGCCTGCATCGGAACCGACTCGGTGGAGGACGGCATGCTCGCCGAACCGCCGTTGGCGGCCTGCTGCCCGGTCAGGCTGCCGACCACCGGCAGGCCGCCCACGACCGGCAGGCCGCCGTTGCCCAGCGAGTTGGTCAGGCTGCCGACCACCGGCAGGCCGCTCAGCGGCGAGGAGCCGCCGTTGCCGGTGAGCGAGGTGACGTCCGGCAGGCCGCTGCCGGCCAGGCTGCCGACCACGGGCAGGCCGCTGAGGGGCGAGGCGCCGTTCTCCTGCTGCCCGGTCAGGCTGCCGACCACCGGCAGGCCGGAAAGCGGCAGCGCCTGGGTCAGGTGCGCCGCGGTCTGGCCCTGGGCCAGGCTGCCGACCACCGGCAGCGAGCCGACCAGCGGCAGGGCGTCCGCGTGCGCGGACCCGGCGGCGGCGACCGGCAGGGCGACGGCGGCGGCGGCCGCCGCGGTAGAGGCGATTCGACGCCCGGCGTGGCTCATCTGTGTCTCTCATTTCCGTGTGGACTGTGCGGTCCGGGGCGGTTGGCTCGGCCCCCGCGCCCCGGCCGGGTGGGCTGTCGGCCCGGATGACGCCCGGCCGCCGTTCGGCGGCCGGCGACGCGGGCTTGGATCAGCAGCGTCGCGTCACTGGGAATTACGAGCCGGGCACGGCTAGGTTGCGGCTCGACAGAGTAACGTTTGGGTAAAGGAGCTGGCGCGGTTTAGAAGTCCAAAGAGCGGATCACCGTATTTCCGGGTCCGCGCTCGGCTATCTCAGCGCCGCGAAATGCCCGGCCGTCGTCAGAGTGAGCCCACGTTTTGCAGCGCGCCGGTGACCGGGCTGTCGGCGCCGAGCATGGTGGAGACCGGGAGGGTCTGGGTCAGGCTGCCGACGCTGCCGACCATCGGCAGCTGCGCGCCGCTCAGCTTGCCGGTCAGGTCGCTGACGGTCGGCACCCCGCCCGAGCGCAGCTGCGAGACCAGCGGCGTGGCCTGGCTGATCACGCCGCCGGCCAGCGCGTCGGCCTGCGGCGAGAGGCCGGAGGTCAGCGTGCCGAGGGCGCCCTGGTGCAGCACGTTCGGGGCCAGTGAGAGCGGGCTGTCAGCGTTGGCGGCCAGCTGCGGGGTGAGGTTGTTCAGCGGCAGCGCCTCGGCCAGCCGCGTGGTCGCGCCCTGCGCCTGGCCGCCCAGCAGCCGGTCGGCCGCGTTCGCCAGGTTGCTCCCCGCGACGGCCAGCTTCTGCGCGGAATCGGCCGGCTGCGCCGCCAGCGTCGCCGAACGCACCTGGGCCTGCGCCGCCGGTGCACGCTCCGGCAGCAGACCCAGATCGCCGACCTGCGTGATGTCGCTTAGCGGCGGCGTCGCCGCGTTCAGGGTGCTGTCCAGCGGCAGGTCGTTGGCGATCGGCACACTGGCGACCAGCGGGTCGATTGAGTCCGGCAGTCCGAAGGGCAGCGCCAGATTCGGCAGCCCCAGCATCTGCAGGTCGGCCTGGGGACCGGTTGCCGCAGCCGCCGTCCCGGCGCAGGCGAGCGGTACCGCGCCGGCGGTCAGCGCGGCGGCCGTGACGGCCAGGCGGCGACCGGCGGCCGCGTTCACGATGCCACCGCCCAGAATGCCCTTAGTACGCGGTGCGGCGTGGCGGCCCTTGCGGGACTGCGGGTTGCTCATGGTGCTCCTCGATTATGTGAACGGCGGGTATTCCTACCCTTCACTCATCGATGTAGAGCCCACGGAAGTTGCGGCCGGTAAAGGTAACGAAACGATAACTATTGCAATCTCGGCGGCGAAATTCACTCGATTCAGTGAATACGCCGCCTGCTGCTTAGAAACGCCACTCAGCTGGCGAGCGCGATATGCACCGAGCCCGCGTTTGCGGCCGCGCTCGAGTCGGCCTTCCAGCCGGATGCGCCATCTGAGGCCGACCACGTCTTCCCGCCGTACGAGACCTGCGTGATGCCCATCGTCTCCGCCTGCGCCGCGGCCCAGTTCGCGTAAGCCCACTCGCGAGTCGTCGCCGCCGCCCCCGACACCGAAGCCGGAGCGGCCAGGCCGAAGGAGTGCCCGTCCGCGGCGATCCCGTCGATCTTCCCGACGTTCGCGGAGCCGAACTCGGCGCGCAACTCGTTGACCACCGCCTGGCCGCGCGCCGTCAGCAGCGCGCCGGAGCCCTTGCTTTGCGCCGGGAACGTCGGGCCGTCAAGCGTGCAGCCGAGCCCCGCCCCCGCCGAACCCGTGAAGACTCCGGAGAGCACGGTCGCGAACTGCTCCCACTGTGCGTACGCGGTCGGCGAGCCCGAATTCTGCACCTTCTGTGCCGCGGCGGTCAGCGTCATGCTCTGCCAGCCGGACACGTTGAGCAGCGCCTGATAGAACTTCGTCGTCGAATACACCGGGTTCAGGATCTGCGCCTGCGTGCCCCAGCCCTGCGACGGCCGCTGCTGGAAGAGCCCCACCGAGTCGCGGTCGCCGTAGTTCAGGTTGTGCAGCTTCGACTCCTGCCGCGCGGTGGCCAGCGCCACCTCGATCCCGAACGGCGGCACGTTCATCGAGACGCCCACGGCCGCGATCGTGGAGGCGTTCTTCGCCTGCTCGAGATCCAGGCTCATGCTCCCGGCCGAGGAACTGGCGGTGCAGCCGGAGGACTGGAAGATCGAGATGTGCCCCAGCTTGTGCACCGCCCACAGCGCCGCCGCGGCGATCAGCCCGGCGATCACCAGTGCGACGATCAGCGCTTTGATCCAGCCGCCGCCACCGCGGCGGGGCGCGAGTGCGTGTGTGTCGTGACTGGTCTGAGCGGTGCGCGGCACAGTGCTCCTCGGCGTCGTCGGCAGCGGGCGTTTCCCGTTACCGTAACGCGATCGCGGTGCGAGACGGGTCGGGGTCCTGTCACGGCTCCGCATTAGTCTTGGCACATGACCGACACCTTCTCCAGCCCGCTGCCCGCCGTGATCGACGAACTGTGGGAGCGCCGCGCCGAGCTCACTGCGGCCGACGCGGACGCCCGCAAGTTGGTCGTGGAGGCGGTCGACCTGCTCGATTCCGGCGCCGCGCGGGTCGCCCTCGTCGACCCGGCCACCGACGCGGTGACCGTGGACGAGCGGGCCAAGCGCGCCATCCTGCTCAGCTTCAAGGTGCTGGAGATGACGGAAGGCACGATCGGCGAGTTCTACCAGCACGACCGGATCCCGCTGAAGAAGAGCTTCCCAGGAGTACGCGTGCTGCCCGGCGCGATCGCCCGCTGGGGCAGTTTCTTCGCCCCCGGCGTGGTGCTGATGCCGAGCTTCACCAACATCGGCGGGTACGTGGACTCCGGCTCGATGGTGGACACGTGGGCGACGGTCGGCTCGTGTGCGCAGATCGGCAGGAACGTGCACCTGTCCGGCGGCGTCGGCATCGGCGGCGTGCTGGAGCCGCCGAACGCGATCCCGGTCGTGGTCGAGGACGACGCGATGATCGGCAGCCGTTCGATGATCGTCGAGGGCGCGCGGGTCGGCAAGGGCGCGATGGTCGGCGCGGGCACCATCCTGTCCGCGACGATCCCGGTCATCGACGTCGAAAGCGGCGCGGAGATCAGCCGCGGCCACATCCCGGCCTGGTCAGTCGCCGTCGGCGGCACCCGCACCAAGCAGTTCGCCGGGGGCTCCTTCGGCCTGCCCTGCGTCCTGGTGCTCAAGCGACTCGACGAGGGCCAGCGGCACGACAAGGCCCAGCTCAACGACATCCTGCGGGACCACGGGATGAGCGCCTGATGCAGCGGGGTGGCGACACCGGCGGCAGCGACTCCGGTACTGACACCGACGCGCTGGACCTCTCCCTCGGTGCCGCGGAACTCACCGCCGCGCTGATCGACTTCCCCTCGGTCAGCGGCGAGGAGAAGCCGCTGGCCGACGCGATCGAGCAGGCACTGCGCGCGTTGCCCCGGCTGACCGTGGACCGCTACGGCAACAACGTCATCGCGCGCACGTTCTTCGGCAAGTCCAAGCGGATCGTGCTGGCCGGGCACATCGACACGGTGCCGATCGCGGACAACGTGCCCTCCACGCTCAAGGGGGACCTGCTCTACGGCTGCGGCGCCTCCGATATGAAGAGCGGCATCGCGGTGCAGCTCAAGGTCGCCGCCGCGGCAGGGGCGGCCGGCGGACCCGAGCCGGTGCACGACCTGACCTTCGCGTTCTACGACTGCGAGGAGATCGAGTCCGCGCGCAACGGCCTCGGCCATGTCGCCCGCGCACACCCCGACTGGCTCGCCGGAGACTTCGCGCTGCTGCTCGAGCCGACCGATGGAGCGCTGGAGGGCGGGTGCCAGGGCACCCTGCGCGCCCGCATCAGCACTACCGGGCGGCGGGCGCACAGCGCGCGCTCCTGGCTCGGGCAGAACGCGATTCACCGCGCCGCCCCGATCCTGGCCAGGCTCGCCGAATACCAGGCCCGCGAGGTCGAGGTGGAGGGCCTGCTGTTCCACGAGGGGCTCAACGCGGTCGGCATCAGCGGCGGCGTGGCCGGCAACGTGATCCCGGACGAGTGCAGCGTGCTGGTCAACTTCCGGTTCGCCCCGGACCGCTCGGAGCAGCAGGCCGCCGAGCACGTGCGCGCGGTGTTCGCGGGCGCCGAGTTCGAGGACTGCGCGATCGAGATCGTGGACAGCGCCCCGGCCGCGCGTCCCGGCCTCGACCTGCCCGAGGCCGTGAGCTTCGCGGCGCTCATCGGCGCACCGCCGCGGGCGAAGTACGGCTGGACGGACGTCGCCCGCCTGTCCGGCCTTGGCGTCCCAGCGGTCAACTACGGTCCCGGCGATCCGAACCTCGCGCACACCCGCGACGAATACGCCTCGGTCACCAAGATCCGCGAGGCCGAGCGGCTGCTCCTGGCGTGGCTTGAGCTGAGCTGACCTGGGCTGAGCTGAGAGAGGCTGACTGAGCCGCTTGGGCTGAGCCGATCTGACGAGCGCCGCGCGATTCGTCGGCTAACAGGACAAGACGGGCGTGCGACAATCGGGGACTCGTTACCGCTTCGACGCATACTGAAAGCAACCTGAACCCCTGTTGCGGCGTCGATCAATGACAAAGGTCCGCCACTGACCGCGGGCGGGGAGTTGCGGTCGTGGCGGTACGGGTTTTGTCTGAATCGGGCGAGGACATGGGACTGACCAGCGGGTTTTTTCTTGATGTGGTGATCGCGGCGGTCATCGCGCTGCCCCTCGTCACGATCCTGTTGTGGAGCAGGCTGCGCGGTCCGCGGGTGCTACGCCAGGCCCAACGACTTGTGATGATCGCACTCTGCCAGGGCACCGCGGTGCTGCTGGCCGCCTTGATGATCAACAACTCCTACCAGCTCTACACCTCCTGGTCCGACCTGTTCGGCAACGACGGCCCGTCCGGCCAGATCCTGGCCGCCAAGCCGGCCTCGCAGACCTCGGCGCAGGCCCGCAGCGTGGACCGGCCGCTGCCGAACGCCGCGCTGTTCCACGCCGACCCGTCAATGCCTGGAGAGGTGCACGTCCAGATCACCGGCGCGCAGTCGAAGGTGACCGGCGATGTGGTGGTCTGGCTGCCGCCGGACTACTCGCAACGGCAGTACGCACACACCGAGTTCCCGGTGATCCAACTGCTCTCCGGCTATCCCGGTTCGCCAGCCTCGTGGTTTCGCAGCCTCAAGGTCGCCAGCGCGCTGGAGACCGAGATCCAGCGGCAGGCTGCCCGTCCGGTGATCCTGGTGAGCGCGGCGATCAACGTGGATCCGCCACACAACCCGGACTGCTCGGACATCCCCGGCGGCCCGCAGGTGGCCACCTGGCTCGCGCACGACGTGCATGATCTGATCAACACCTCCTTCCGCACCGTCACCGACCGCTCCGGCTGGGGTCTGATGGGTTATTCGGAGGGCGGCCTGTGCGCCTCGAAACTGCTGTTGCAGTACCCGGGCGAGTTCGCCGCCGCCGTGTCGATGAGCGGTGACGACCACCCGGACGGCGATCTGCTCAAGCCGGGCACCATCGCTTACTACGAGAACAGCCCGTTGTGGCTGCTCCAGCACCGGCCCGCGCCGAATGTCGCGCTGCTGCTGACCGGAACGCTGCAGGACGGATCGACCGCCGCCGAAGCCGACGCGATGAGCCAGGCCGCTAAGGCGCCCACCGTCGTCGAGCGGATGATCTCCGCTCGCGGCGGCCACAACGGCGGGGTGTGGAAGGCCGCCGAGCCGCCCACTCTTGACTGGCTGACCGCGCACCTCGGCCAGCCGAAGAAGTCGGGCGTGCCCGCGGTCCCGAACCTGTCTCCTGTGACCGGAGCCGGCGGCGCGGCCGGAGCTTGGGCGCGCGGCTGAGCGGATCCCGGTCGACCTCCAGACGGCGCCAGTCGTCCAGGGCCACCGATTCACCCATGGTTGGGACGGGGTTCCCGAAGCAGTGGCCCGCCGCCAGGTACCGTGACAAGCGTGACTGAAGAGAATGAGCCGCAAGAGAAGCGGCAGAACGGCGTGCGATTCCGCGGCCCGGTGGTGCTGCGGCGCGGACAGGTTCAAGAATCCACCACCGACCAGCGGCTGCTCGACTCGCGCGGCCCGACGGAATGGCTGCACTCGGACCCGTGGCGGGTGCACCGGATCACCGCCGAGTTCGTCGAGGGCTTCGGCGCGCTCGCCGAGCTCGGCCCGGCGGTCGCGGTCTTCGGCTCGGCCCGCACCAAGCCGGAGTCGACCGAATACCGCCAGGGCGTCGAGGTCGGCCGGTTGCTCGCGGAAGCCGGCTACGCGGTGATCACCGGCGGCGGGCCGGGCGCGATGGAATCGGCGAACCAGGGCGCGGTCAAGGGCGGCGGCACCTCGGTAGGCCTCGGCATCGAGCTGCCCTTCGAGCAGGGCCTGAACGACTATGTCGACCTCGGGGTGAACTTCCGCTACTTCTTCGCGCGCAAGACGATGTTCGTCAAATACGCGCAGGGCTTCGTCGTGCTGCCCGGCGGCTTCGGCACCATGGACGAGCTTTTCGAGGCGCTGACTCTGGTGCAGACCCGCAAGGTGACCTCGTTCCCGATCGTGCTGCTCGGCAAGGACTACTGGTCCGGGCTGGTCGATTGGCTGCGCGGCACCATGGTGGCGCGGGGCAAGGCCTCCGAGGCGGATCTGGCGCTGTTCACGCTGACCGACTCGCCG
>Ga0134126_10010497_pt1 | contig 11673 bp, 11 predicted proteins | sample KB31752_FD_96881 | JGI IMG/M metagenome (GOLD analysis project Ga0134126, IMG submission 96881) | Terrestrial soil microbial communities with excess Nitrogen fertilizer from Kellogg Biological Station, Michigan, USA - KB3-175-2 | ecosystem: Environmental > Terrestrial > Soil > Unclassified ...
CTCACCGGTGGACTCATTACGATGGTGCGTCTGTTCATGGTGATCGGCATCTTTATCCTGCTCATCGCCTGCATCAATTTTATGAACCTCAGCACGGCCCGCAGCGAGAAACGTGCGAAAGAGGTCGGCATCCGCAAGGTCGTAGGGGCGCTGAAAAGCTCGCTGATCACCCAGTTCATCGGCGAGAGCATCCTGCTCGCATTGTTATCCTTCTTCCTGGCGCTGGGCATTGTACAGCTCAGTATCAAACCCTTCAACCAACTTATCGACGGTCGTCTGGAGCTGGATTGGACTAACCCGTATTTCTGGCTGGCGTCGCTCGCCTTCGTGCTGTTCACCGGCCTCGTCGCGGGCTCCTATCCGGCCTTCTATCTGTCCTCTTTCCGTCCCGTCACCGTGCTCAAAGGTGCCTTTAAAAAAGCGGGTGCACTGGTCACACCACGAAAGGTCCTGGTCGTACTCCAATTTAGTTTCGCCGTCATCCTGATCATCTGCACCATCGTCGTCGAAAGACAACTCGATTATGGCCGCCATCGCCAGGTGGGTTATGAGCAAAGCGGACTGGTGTTTACTTTCGTCCAGGGCGATGTGCTTTCCCATTATGACGCCATCAAACGCGATCTGCTGAACAGCGGAGCCGCCCTATCCGTCACCAAACTGTACTCGCCGATCACGACGGTCTGGAATGAGACCACCAACCTCTCCTGGCCCGGAAGTACCGAAGCCGATAAAAAACGCTTTTTCAACGACTATGAATCCGACGCGGATTTTGTCAGGACCACGGGCGCAAAGCTCCTCGCCGGCCGGGACATCGATCTCAAGACCTACCCGACGGACAGCACGGCCCTCCTGCTCAACGAAGCAGCAGTGAAAATGATGCGTCTTAATGACCCCATAGGCGCCACCGTCAGGAATGAGAACGGCGTCGATTGTCATGTGGTCGGTGTCATCGGCGACTTTATCATCGAGTCGCCCTACAATAAGATCAGCCCCATGATCGTCCAGGGCCTGAGTACTGGCTATCCCGTGGTTCATTTCAGGCTCAATCCCGCCAATTCCTTCGCCGATGATCTCGATAAAGCCGGAAAGATCTTCAAACAATACAACCCCCAATATCCCTTCGAATATTATTTTGTCGATGAGTTCTATAACAATAAATTCAAGGCGCAGCAACAACAAGGGACCCTGGGTCTGCTCTTCGCCGGTCTCTCGATCTTCATTTCCTGTTTGGGCCTTTTCGGTCTGGCATCGTATATGGCCGAGACCCGAACGCGCGAGATCGGCATCCGCAAGGTGCTGGGGGCTTCCGTTGCCGGTATCGCTGGCCTCATGGCCAGGGATTTCATCAAGCTCGTGTTGATTGCCGTGGTCATCGCCTCGCCCATTGCGTGGTATGTCATGAGCCACTGGCTGCAAACCTTCGACTATCGGGTACACCTGGACGGCTGGATCTTCCTGTCCGCCGGCGCGCTCGCGATCCTCATCGCTCTTGCCACCGTCAGCTATCAAGCCGTTAAAGCAGGCCTGTCGAATCCGGTACATAGTTTGCGGAGTGACTAGACCATGAAACTTCTTCTTACTTCCAGCGGCATCCGCAACCAGCGTATTCATAACGCGCTGACCGACCTTTTGGGCAAACCCATCGCCGAATGTAACGCCCTATTCATTCCCACGGCGATATACCCCCATCTTCACGGTGGCAGGATGGCACTGCAAGCTATAGCCGGAAATGGTAAATCCCCGCTGTGCGGGTTGGGCTGGAAAACGTTGGGCGTGCTGGAACTCACCGCCCTCCCTAGTATCCAAAAAGAGATCTGGCTACCGTCACTCGAGGAAGCCGATGCACTGCTGGTTTGGGGTGGCAACGTCTTGTATCTGGCCTACTGGATGCATGAATCCGGCCTCGCGGAATTATTGCCGTCGCTGCTAAGCAAGATGGTCTATGTGGGCGTAAGCGCGGGCAGTATGGCGATGAGCTCTACTTTCGGCGAGACATATAGCAATCCCCCCGGCGGAAGCGGTAATGCGCTGACAAGGGAAAACATCGTATTCCATACCTCCGAGGGAGAACTACACAAGATCTTTATCACGGCTCATGGAGTGGGATTGGTTGACTTTGCATTGATCCCCCATTTCGGGAACCCGGCATTCCCGGACACGTCCGAACCTAACACGGAAAAATGGGCTGGGATGCTGCCCATGCCGGTCTATGCGATCGACGACCAGACCGCAATCAAAGTGGTCGACAGTAAGGTCGAAGTCGTCTCGGAAGGGAATTGGAAGCTATTTAATACTTCCCCACCTCTCCTTTAACGGAATTGAATATCCTTTGGGAATCGAAGCCTACGCCGTGTTTGAACACCCAGCGGATCTTCCGGATGTTCTCGATATTTTGAGATATATCCCCGTCGATGACCACGAGATCGGCCTGCTTTCCGACTTCGATGGAGCCGATCTTATCTTCCAGTCCGAGCGCCTTCGCGCCGTTGTATGTCGCGATGCGAATAGCCTCGATGGGGCTGAACCCCGCCTGCGTCAGGAGTTCGATGGTCTGCTGCGAGCCGTATCCTGCCAGGGTAGCGCCGTCGCCGGTAGGATCGGTACCCGCCGTCAACAGACCGCCCTCATCCGAAAATAGCTTCTCCATCTTCATTTCCTCCCGCATGGTGTTATTGCCGGAAGGGTTGCGCATTTTGTTGTAGACGTTGAGGAACATGCTGCGGGTATCGGGTGACATCGCCTCCAGTACTTCCGGACGGATCGTCGTGTCCAGTGTAGTCATATTGTAGATTACAGCCAGGGTAGACGTCACCGTCACTTTTTTATCTACGAGGAAGCGGATCAGGTCTTTTACTCCCGGCGAATCCGCGGATGCGATGGGTGCCGCACCCAATGGACAAGCATTCTTCTTTTTATTGGGAACAAAATCCGTGGACGCAAAAAAGCCGTGTTCCAGCTGGTCGATGCCCATTTCCGCTGCTTCGCGATACGTGACAGCGCATAAATGGCCCGTCACCTTGAGCCCTTTGGCGTGAGCCTCGTCTATTGCGGCCTTTAAGGTAGGCTTGTCCACGAACATATAGCCCTTGAAGGAAGTACAGCCCTGGCTGGCCCAAAAGTCGACAAACGCCTTCGCCTCCGCGGGTCCGCTCAGCTCATGCATCCCGGGAAAGATGCTGCCTTTTCCTTCCACGTAAGGCGCGGTTACGTCCATTGCCGGTCCAAGGATCTTGCCCCGGTCGATATCCCGTTTGAGATTCAGGTCGGAATAGGGCTCCACGCTCCCGGCTGTACGAATAGTCGTCGCGCCGCAAGCGAGGTAAAGTTTTGGGAAAGTGTAGGGCAGTTCCTTTACATGTAAATAGGTGAAGTCGGCGGAGTAGGCCGCATAAAATAGGTGTTCGTGCAGGAGTACGAATCCGGGCAAGAGCGATTTCCCGGTGAGGTCGATGACGGTGCTGCCGGGAGGCGGCGGTAGTTGTTTGCTATCGGCTACCGCAGTAATTATCCCATTACGGACGATCACCGTTTGGTCTTACAATACCTTGAGGTGTTTCACATCGGCAAGCCTGCAATGGGTGAAGGCGATGAAGGCGGAATCGTAATCGATGTATTTCTTTACCTGATCCGAAAAGGAGGTTTGGGTTATCGCCTGCAAACCGATGAGCAGGCAAGACAAGGCAAGGAGAAGTTTTTTCATATTGCGATTGGTTTTGGTATGAATCTGGTCGGTTACCTCCGCACCCTTCTCAACTGTATCTTACTCAACGGCGTCAGCACGAGCGGCACCTTCTCGATAACCGCCTGATCACTATCGATCCCATACGCCCGGCTATCCGACCGCGCCAGCCGCAAGATCGAGAAATAAGTATTCAGGATAAAACCCTCCCGCGCCGAAAACTCATTGTCATAAGACAAGAACCTTTCGAGGATCACGAACTTGAAATCCCTGGGCCGCCCCGCCTTGGGGATCTCCCCGCAAGACGCCAGCTCCTCCGCCACCTTCCTCAACATCACCCCGATCCGTGGCTGCACCCGGAAACCCAGCCGGAAATTCACGCGGATCACCTTCTCCAGCTCCAAAGTGTCGACATCATACTCGGAGGTATAGGGGTCATCCGTCCGCTCGATGTTCACCAGCCAGTACGTATCGGCCCGTTTCGGCGGGTTGTCGAAGATGGAATCGATGATCCGTTTCTCGATCTCGTGCGGCGAAGACCGGGTAAGATACACGACATGCATCGAATACTTGGGCAGACTCAGGTCCTGGCTCAGCTTCACCAGCTGCGGCAGATAGGGCCGGATATCCGTAAAGGTCAGCAATCGCAGCGTAACCTTGCGTGCATTGTACCACACATACATGGTCGTGATCAGCCCGATCTCGAAGACGAGGAAGAACAATCGTTTCAACAGCTTGACGGCATTGGCGACAAAAAAGCTGGTTTCGACGCACACGAACACGGTCACAATGGCCCCCACGATCCAAAAGGGATAGCGTTTGATATACCGCAGATAATAAAAGACCAGTACCGTCGTCATCAGCATCGCCACCGTGATCGAAAACCCATAGGCCGCCGTCATCGCCTCGCTGGTCCGGAAATACAGGACGACCAGCGAACACCCGACGAACAAGATCCAGTTGATGCTGGGAATATAGATCTGTCCCCGTACCTCGGTGGGATATTTCACCTTTACCCGCGGCCAGAAACCAAGGCTGATAGCCTCACTGATCAGGGTAAACGACCCGCTGATCAGCGCCTGGCTGGCGATGATGGACGCGACCGTAGCGATTACCACGCTCACCAGCAGGAATTGCGGGGGAACGATGGCAAAAAAGGGGTTGATCCCGCCCAGGTCCGCCTTATGCTGCAGAATCGCCCAGGCGCCCTGGCCAAGATAGTTCAGCACCAGCGTGACCTTGACAAAGGTCCAGCTCCAATAGATATTATGACGCCCGCAGTGTCCCAGATCGCTGTACAAGGCCTCCGCCCCCGTGGTACAAAGAAAGATAGCACCCAGCAGCCAGAAGCCATGCGGATGCTCGACCAGCAAGCGCAGTCCATAGATGGGGTTCAGCGCAGCCACTACACCGGGGTAAAGCAGGATCTGCCGGATACCCGCATAGCCCAGCATCGTAAACCACAAGAACATGATCGGGCCGAAAGACCCCCCGACAACCTTGGTCCCAAATCGCTGAAAGATAAAAAGCAACAGCAGGATCACCAGCACGATCTCGACGACAAGGGTATTCCCGGGAACAATATGCTGCTCCAATCCTTTTACCATGTTGAGCCCCTCGATGGCGGAGGTAACGGTGATGGGCGGGGTAATGATACCGTCCGCCAGCAGCGTCCCGGCGCCGATGATGGCGGGGTAGACCAGGAACTTCCCATAGCGGCGGACCAATGCATAGAGCGAGAAAACGCCGCCTTCCCCATGGTTATCCGCTTGCAATGTAATGATCACATATTTGAACGTCGTTTGCAGGGTCAGGGTCCAGAAGATACACGAAATGGCGCCGAAGACCAGTCCCTTGTTGACCCCACCCCCTTCGGTGAGGATCGTTTGCAATGTATACAGCGGCGAAGTACCGATGTCTCCATATATAATGCCGAGGGCAATGAGGATGCCTGCTCCCGAAGCCCGCTTTAGGGAAACGCTCATATAAACAAATTTAACATAAAAATCGGGCCATTGCATTAACATTTGCTTACCGAGCCGCGCTACGCCTTAACGCCTGCTTAACACCCGAACCTTAGCAGGTGGATACTCCCGTTATGTTCCGGTACACGTCGTTTATCACGCATGCACCGGTTCTCTTAACCGAACGGTATTCATCGAACCCGCCTCGAAGATGATCCCGTCGAATAAGGTGATCCTGGCCTTGTTGTGGGAATTGTTTTCCGGTCATCTATCTGTCGAGGGAAGACGCAAACATCGATATGGTCATGGGGGAAGAAGTGATCTGCCGCACGAGCACCGGCATTATTGATTCGTGGCGGCCTTTGTCGTACGTTGGAATTCGCCAAAGGAAGCGATCTTGGCCTTGGAGTGTGTCCTGGGGTCGTCTACATCCAGCTCTTCGGCATAAATGCGGAGTGTCTCGGGAAGTTCGTTCGTCGGGACTTCGATACCCAGCCATTCAGGATCCAATTTGGCATTATTGACATAATTCTCTACCTCGGTCTGGATAATCTTTTTAGCGGGTAGCCGTTGCCGCCAGCCTGCACCGTACAGCACGGTCCGATGATCGGCGATATTTCCTATCCACCTGCCCAGACCACTCGGGTCATGGGGATTTTCACTTGCACCAAATACATCCGCCGTCTCCATATTGATAATGGTATACCTGTCTGCTGTTTTACCCCCGTTGTCAAAAACGATAAAATTTTTCATAATATGTCCTTTTACTCTTCACAAAATCGCAACATCTTGCGGACCGAGATCAGCAAGGCGTAAAAGGTACAACCAAAAGGGGTGCCACGCCAGCCACCGTATGTTAATCAGATACTAATGAACTGTTATCGCATCGACGACCCGCACACCTACGTAGAACTCCTTCGTATCGACACTGAGCGCATTCGCCGACATATTCTTGATTTCCATTGTCTGCCAGGCAGTTGTGGGATAGATCCATCCCATGCTATCTTTCGATACCGTAATCTTCATTTACCCGGTGGTTGTTGATCTTTTTCGTCCGCTCCGCCGGGCGCTGCCGCACCGAAGCCACCGCATCCATAGCGCGAAAAGACTACGCAATCGTATGCACTTCTTCGCTATAGCAGATTCGCTAAATTCAGGTGATGAAACTGACCTCTTTTTGCCTCCTGCTCATCGCCCTGGCCTGCGCCGCCCGCGCGCAGAACACCGCCCATGCTCCAAACCCCGCCCATGCCCGGAACACCGTCGTCACCTACCAACCCTCTACCGAAGACTTTCCCAACCCGGAGCGGGGCTTCTATATCCCCATCGGCACCAGCGCCAGCCATTTCGTGTCCCTGGACAGCGCCGGGCTGAGAGCCCAATTCGCGGGGCCGCAAAAACACGGTAAAGCAACCTATGCCATCTTCTCCACCCTGCTGATGCGCGAATATACCCTCGATACGTTTCGGGGAAGACCACTCACCCAGGAATTCCTCCGCCATGTCGACCATGACCTCACTGTCGTAGAACAAGCCGGCCTCAAGGTGATCCTGCGTTTTGCCTATACGAACACCGCCAAAAGCGGCGCCTGTCCGGATATCTATAAAATATGCCCGCCTTATGGCGACGCCCCTGAATCCATCGTCCTCGGCCATATCGCGCAGCTCGCGCCGCTCCTGAAAAAACACGTGGCGGTGATCGCGGTCCTGCAGGAAGGCTTTATCGGCATCTGGGGCGAGAATTACTATACGGACTATTTCGGCGACGCCGGTAACAATGGACCCGGACACCTTTTCGACAGCAGCTGGAACGACCGCAACCAGGTCCTGCACGCCTTGCTCGAGGCACTGCCCGCCGACCGGATGGTACAAGTCCGCACACCGCAGATCAAACAGAAATATGTCTATGGCCCGCACGCCACCGTGGAAGAAAAGCCATTATCGGCGGCGCAGGGATATTCGCAGAGCGACATGGCCCGCATTGGTTTTCACAACGACTGTTTCCTCGCCAGTGTCGATGATTACGGGACTTATTACGACAATGGTAGTTCCGTTCAGCCCAAAAAGTCAGCCAACGAAGTGTTGCGTCGTTATTTCGCGGAAGACAGCCGCTATCTACCCGTGGGTGGTGAGACCTGTGACGACGCGTATAGCCCGCAAAACGATTGCGCTCCGGCTGGTCATGCGGAAGAAGAAATGGCCCGTATGCACTACAGCTTCCTCAATACGACGTACAACAATGATGTCAACAACGATTGGGACTCGCTGGGCTGCATCAGCAGTATCCGGAAACGTCTCGGCTATCGTCTGGTATTACGCCGGGGCTTTTTTCCCGTCCGCGTGAGACCCGGCGCCAAATTCAACGTCACCCTCGAGCTGTACAATGCCGGTTATGCCATGCCCTACAATCCTCGTTCGGCGTATCTTATCTTGCGCAATAAAGAGAATGGACAGGAGATCCGGTTGCCTTTTATAACGGATATCCGCAAAAACCTGCACTGGTCAAAAGACCTCATCCTCCCCGGAGGCACCGCGCCCGGCCGCTACGAACTCTTGCTTGCATTGCCGGACAGCTATGCGGAGATCGCGCGCCGGCCGGAATACAGCATGCGATTGGCAAACAAGGATTGTTGGGAGGCTGCCACTGGTTACAACAAGCTGAACTTCGAGCTGACGGTAGCACCGCGCTAGAGATAGCTTAACCACCATTGCCGGTGCGTCTGCTTATACCGGCCATACCATTTACATGGCCAATAAAGAAGGACGATCACGATCAGCCATACGACATAGACGCCCGCCAGGCTTACACCGTATCCATTGGGGAGGAAACGGAAAAAGCTGTTGGGGTTCACGATCTGCCTGGTGGTAAAACCCATGGCAAAGAAAAGTCCCACGTGGAGACCCTGTATCACGTACCAATGCAACACGTAGTAGAAAAAGGGCACCTGCCCATAGACCTTGGTCACGCGGGCAAACCCGCCGGTGATGTTTTCGGTGCAGGCGAGAAGGATCAGCGCGGGCCCAAGCGTCATACACAGGTATAAAAGCGAAGCGGGATATTTGGTGACATTGAAAAAGCTTAGGACGCTTAATAATTTGGTCTGCTGAAAACCCCAGGGACGGGGATCGCCATAAAGATTCCAAAGTCTAAGGATCGCAAACAACACCAACATCCCCGCTCCCGAATACAACAAAAGTTTTTTCCGCCGGGCCGCATCGAAACCGCTCGCATACAAGGTGCCCACCGCATACCCCAATAGCATCACGCCCGTCCAGGGCATCAGCGCATAAATGGTTGCCAGCGAATGTCCCCCGCCGATACTCGTGATGCTCGATGGGGTTGGCCCGCAGGTCCAAAGCATCTTCCACCAGTAAGCCCTGCCCAGATCACCCATTTCCATATAGTCGAGCAAATTGTGGCAAAAAAAGATCACCGCGCCGATGGTGCCGATATCACCCGGTGAGACCTTCAGCCGGACAAGCAAGCCCAGGATGATCATGCTCCCGCCGATGGCCCAGATCACCTGCAGCAGCAGGAAATGGAAACCCGCGTCCAGAAAGAAAGCAAACGTGATCACCGTCAGCTCCAGCAGGATCAGCCACAATCCCCGTTTGATCAGGAAGATGCCCAGCTGATTTTGCGTGCGCCGCATACCCGCCAGGTAGGCCGAAACCCCGCTGAGGAACACAAAGGCCGGTGCGCAAAAATGCGTGATCCACCGCGTAAAGAACAACGCCAGCGTCGTCGTGTGCAGGTCGGTAGGGTCGGGGGCACCCCGGTGAAAATTATCCCGGATATGGTCGATCGCCATGATCAGCATCACCAGTCCCCGCAAAATATCGATAGAGCTAATGCGTACCTTCGTGCCCGGTATCGTCATCGTTGCAGCTGTGCCAGATTCGCCAGCTGTTCCAGCTGTGCCGGATGTGCCGGATGTGCTCGTCGTCATGCTTCTCGTCGTCATAAGTCTTGGTCGCCATAAAAGCGTGGCCGAAATTAAGCAAAATCCCCGTCTCATCCCCCGATCAGGCCACCCCCGCCTCAACCCCCGCGCGCATGGCTAGGAAAACTTTCCTACCTTAGAACGATGCAACCATTCCTCCACATCATCTTATCCGACGGCGCCGCCAAAGCCGTATGCTGGACCCTCGTCCACTCCATCTGGGAAGGTATAGCCGCCGCCCTGCTCGCCGGCGCCATCATCCTAAGCACCCGCAAACAGGCCGCCGCCCTTCGCTATAATTTATTGACGGGCGTTCTCGTCCTCTTCGTGTTAGGCGCAGGGAGCACCTTTTATTATGAGCTCTCCCGTCCCGGTTCACAGGCGTCATCCGGCTCATCAACCGCCTCGGTGCAGGCACCCGCCGCGGGCATCGCACCCTCGACAAACGCCAACACCGCCCCGGCAGCACATGCCAATACCGCACACCCGGCACCCGCACCCAACGCTCAACCCGCGACATCCACCTACGTTTCGGCGACCCCGCTATTGCTCCAACGCACCGAAAGCTATCTGAATACACATGCCCTCATGATCACCTTCATCTGGCTTATCTGCCTGGCTGCGCAATTGGTGCGGCTGTCCGGCGGCCTGTATCGGATCAACAGGCTTCGTAAAGGAGGTATGGTACCGCATGCACACTGGGAACAGCGGCTCATGGTGCTTGCCCATCGTCTCGGCATCAAAAGGACAGTCGTGCTGCTGCAATCCGGCAAAGTCCAGGCGCCCTCGGCCATCGGTTTTTTGAAACCGGCCATCCTGTTGCCGCTCGGCCTGTTGACACGGCTTTCGCCGGAACAGGTCGAGGCGATCCTGCTCCACGAACTGGCGCATATCCGTCGCAGTGACTATTTCGCCAACTTGCTATTGCACGTCACGGAAGCGATCTTCTTTTTCAATCCCGGTGTTCGTTGGATCGCTGCCCTCATCCGCCGCGAACGCGAAGCATGTTGCGACGATATAGTGCTGGTTGGCACCCCGGACCGAAACAACTATTTCGAGGCCGTGACCGACGACAACCACTAGCCAGGCCAGCCCGACCGAAACCAAACCCGGCCGCAGGCAGCCGCGCCCCACAGAATAAGTCGTATATTTGATTTTTACAAATCCCTGCGACGTGGAAACCATCACTCTGGAACAGTTCTATAAACAGCTGGGCGCCTCCGGGTTCGACCAGGACGCCCCAGGCTACCTTTTGCCCGACGGCATCACCCGCGAGATCGGCCACTTCAACGTATTCCGGAACGCCGACCTCGCCGGCAAGAGGAGGGAAAAAGCCGTGATGCCCTACAACCGAAGGGCTTATTACAAGATCAGCCTCATCCGCGCCGCCAGCACAGCCGAATACGCGGACAAGGTCATAGAGGTCGAAAAGAATGCCCTGCTGTTCGCGACACCCAAGGTCCCTTATAACTACACCCCCCGCGGCACCAACGAAGCCGGCTACTTCTGCATCTTCACGGACGAATTCATGGTCCAGACAAAAACCGGCGTCCTCATCGACGAGCTGCCCATCTTCAAGGCGGGCGGCTACCCCATCTTCCCGCTCAACACCCAGGAAGTAAAAGAGCTCGACGCAATTTTCCAAAAGATGTACAAAGAGCTCTCCTCCGACTATGTCTATAAATACGATCTCCTCCGCAACTACGTGATGGAGCTCATCCACTACGGGCAAAAGCTGCAACCCGCTACCGCCCTCTACCCGACACACAACGCCTCGGCCCGTGTCTCCACCCTGTTCATCGAATTGCTCGAACGGCAATTCCCAATCGAATCGATCAACCAGCGGCTTAGCCTTCGCACCGCCAAAGACTATGCGGACCGGCTGGCCATCCACGTCAATCATCTCAACAAAGTACTCAAGGAAAACACCGGCAAGACCACTACCGAGCTCATCTCCTCGCGGATCGCCCAGGAAGCCAAAATACTCCTGCGGCAAACCGATTGGAACGTGTCCGAGATCGCCTATAGTCTCGGCTTCGAAGAAGTGGCGCATTTCTCCAATTTCTTCAGAAAACACACGGCCGTCA
>Ga0134126_10010498_pt1 | contig 11670 bp, 8 predicted proteins | sample KB31752_FD_96881 | JGI IMG/M metagenome (GOLD analysis project Ga0134126, IMG submission 96881) | Terrestrial soil microbial communities with excess Nitrogen fertilizer from Kellogg Biological Station, Michigan, USA - KB3-175-2 | ecosystem: Environmental > Terrestrial > Soil > Unclassified ...
ACCTCAGGCTCTGGCACAACCTCAGGCTCTGGCACAACCTCAGGCTCTGGCACAACCTCAGGCTCTGGCACAACCTCAGGCTCTGGCACAACCTCAGGCTCCGGTACGACCTCGGGCTCCGGTACGACCTCGGGCTCCGGTACCACCTCAGGTTCTGGCACAACCTCCTCTGATCCAGGGACGGCCGCCTGCACCCTCTATGTCGCGCCCAACGGATCGAGCAGCAACTCCGGAACGACTCCTACCTCGCCACTCTCTCTGCTTGAGTCTGCCAGCGTCGCCGTAGCGGGAGATGTAGTCTGTATCGCTCCCGGAGATTACTCCTTAACCAGCACATTTGCCCCCGCACACAGCGGCAACCCAAATGCCTGGATTACGTTCACCAGCTACGGCACCGGAGCTGCGAACATCGTCTGGGCTGGCGGAGCCAATGCCGCCGATGAGGCAATGTTCCACATGTATGCCGCAAACTTCCCCGACGGCCCAAGCTATATCGAATTCAAGGGCCTCACCCTCGATGGCAAAAACGTCGCCCAGGATGGTTTCTTCTGCCAGGGGGCACACCACTTGCGGTATCTGCACAACACCGTCGAGAACATGGGATCCGCCGGCATCGCCAGCGTCCGATGCGACTACCAGACTGCTGATCACAACATGATCTACCACAACGGATATAGCGTCGGATGGTCGAGCGGTATCTCATACAACAGTTCGCAGTGGTACGACACATATGCCGGGATTCATAATTTCGTCTCTAACAACATTGTTGCAGGCTCCTATGATGGCTCAACCAATCATTCTGATGGTAACGGGATTATCATGGACCTGAGCAACAAGACCTACACCCCGTCCAGCGCCAATACACCTCCGGCCCTGATCGTGAATAACGTGGTCTACGGAAACGGCGGACGCTGCATTGAAAGCTTCATTGTGACGAATATCTGGGTCGTCAACAATACCTGCTATGACAACGACCTCGATCTTACCATTGGAGAAGCTGGCGAAATCGTCAACAACAGTGCCAATAACAACCACTACATCAACAACATCGTTCAGTCATGGGACAACGAATATCCGTACACCATCGTCGGGCAAGGAGACACCGGCCTTACCTACAGCCACAATCTCGCTTATGGCGGCGCAAGTGAAAATCCACCACCGAGTGGAATTACTACCGCCAATCCCGACTTCGTGAGCCCGCCCACATACAACCCCACCGCTGGCGGTCAGTATGCTAATACCATTAGCCCCTCGCAGTTGGGAAATGGATTGCAGTTGCAATCCACCAGCCCCGCAATCGGCGCGGGCATTGACCCAACTACGCTTACCGGAAGCAACTCAAGCCTGAAGTCGGACATGAGCTCGTGCGTTTACAGTGATATCAACGGAAACGCGCGCCCCGTCGGCGGCGCTTTCACGCTCGGAGCATACCAACCCTGAGCATTCAATACAGCAGCGCTCGTATAGCTGCTTTTCATCCGGATGCACGCGCTTCAATGGCTCGTGCATCCGTTTTTACTGCCCAACCGCGACCCGCTGCGGATCGTCCCTCACGTTCGTGCGTTCCGGGGTGGGAGAAAACGGCCGCCTAAAGCGAGTGGATGTCTCCGTTGGCTCATCACCCGCGCACATCTCCGTCGTGTTCTCCCCGGCTCTCATCTGGATTTGCTTTTGAACCCAGATATGTTCTAGCCACCTCTGGTAAATGGAGCTGGCCTCCGGCCGCCACACCGCCTCGATCTTCGCCTTTAGAAGGGCGGCATGCACATCTGCGAGCAATTCCCGCCGAGGACTACGCAATGCTTCCTTTTGTAAAGCTTGCAGCAGTGCCTCCGTACTCTGAGAAAAATAGTTCTCGGGTACTGTCGGATACCGACCCGACTCTCCTCGCAGATACCGCCCTACATCTCGGCGGTATTCCAGCAGAAGGGTATCCGGGTCATACTCCGGGTGACCCTGGAAAAATACGAACAGGCTCCTGTGCTGCTTTACAAACATATCTGCGCCTATGTCGGCGCTTCTTGTCAGCACCCGATATCCACAATCTCGCAGTGCTGACTCGGAAACCCCATTCCATCGGGAATGCGGCAGCCGAAAGCGCGGACTAATACCGGCCGTCAACGGGTGATCCTCCACTCGCGAGCACTCAAAAACACCGCAATGCTTAATCCTGCTCTTAACCCTGCTCACCCCGTCACAATGAAGCACAGCGGCATGCGCCGCCAGGCAGGACCACACCGTGGAATAGGTATTTTCCCGGGCCCATTCCACAACTCGCGTGAAGCGTTTCCAATAGCCTTCATCAATTAACCTGTGCGTTGCTGGCTCTCGCCCCGTCACAATAAGCCCATCGAGATGCGTGCCCCAAAGAGCATCCACGTCTGAATAGAATTTGCGGACGTGGCCCGCGGCCGCCGCCTTCCTTGGGATTTCAGCCATCGAATATAGGGACAGCCGAATCTGGATATCACCCGAAGCCGCATTCAAAAGGGAAAGAAACTGCCTCTCGGTCGATTCCAGCGCTCCATCCGCCATATTGTTGATCAATCCGATATGGAGATAGCGGGCTGATAGTTCCTGACGCCCCACCATCGCACTCGCCCGCCTGGTCATCCCTGGCTGGAGCTGCGCCAAAGTGCAATCCGAATTCAGACATGCAGGCATTCCCGCTCCGTTTCATTATGTTCCAACGAACCGCTCTTTTCCGTTGCAGCTAGAGCCTGATCCAGGTCTGCAAGGATATCGTCGACATGCTCCACTCCTATGCTGAGCCGTATCATCTCCGGAAACACGCCAGCCCTTTTCTGCTCTTCGCCAGACATCTGTCGATGAGTTGTAGAGGCCGGATGGCAGGCCAGGGATTTAGCGTCTCCCAGATTCACAAGCCGCTTGAACAATTTGAGTTCGTCATAGAATTTCGTCGCCGCTGGAAATCCTCCCTTGGTCCCGAAGGTCATCAACGAACAGGGCCTGCCGCCCAGATACTTCTGCGCGAGTTGATAATTTGGATTGTCAGGAAATCCAGCATAATTTACCCACGCGACTCGCGAGTCATCCCGGAGAAACGCGGCCACTTTTCTGGCGTTCTCCACATGCCGATCGACTCTCAACGCTACCGTCTCGATACCTTGCAGTAACAAAAACGCATTGAACGGCGACAGCACCGCACCCGTAGTCCTTTGATACACGCTGCGGCATCGAGCAATATATGCGTTTCGCCCAAAGCGTTCCGAATAAATCAAGTCGTGATAGGAATGATCTGGCTCATTGAACATCGGAAACCGCGATCGATGCATATCCCATTGAAAATTGCCGCTGTCAATGATCGCGCCACCGAGCGACGTTCCGTGTCCTCCCAGAAACTTCGTGAGGGAGTGAACTACAATGTCTGCTCCATAATCAATGGGGCGCAACAACAACGGTGTCGCTACCGTGTTATCCACAATGAGCGGCACTCCATTTTGATGCGCACTTCGTGCCACGGCCTCAACATCACAGATGTTCCCGGCAGGGTTCCCGATACTCTCGCAGAATACGGCGCAAGTGTTGTCATCAATCATCCGTTCAATTGCCTCGGGACGATCGGAGTCTGCAAACCGAACCGTAACTCCCTGCCCAGGCAATACGTGCGCGAACAGAGTATAGGTGGTTCCATACAGTTGCGGCGTTGAGACAATGTTTCTTCCAGCGGCCGTAAGGTTCTGCACTGCGTAATTCACCGCGGCCTGCCCACTGGCTACGCAAAGGGCATCCGAGCCGTTTTCCAACGCCGCAACGCGTCGCTCCAGTACGTCGGTAGTCGGATTGTTGATCCTGGTATACCGAAAGCCGTCGGCTTCAAGGTTAAACAATGCCGCTGCGTGATCAGCGCTATCGAATGCATACGACACCGTCTGGTAAATTGGAACAGCGACTGACTTGGTAGTTGGGTCTGCGTCGTACCCGCCGTGGATTGCAAGCGTTTCCTGTTTCATATATTTCCCGTAGTCCCGATCGGTTTTCCCTTAGTACACCAGCGAACCCGTTCTTCTTCGCGGCATGGCCTCTACAGGAACATTCACTCTAGGCGTGTGCCATCTGCTCAGCCGCGCTATGGCTCGCAATCTTATTGATCTCATCCACCACCCAGTGAATGTCCTCACTGGTCGTCTTAAAGCTGGTAACACAAGCGCGCACCGCGGGGGCTCCAGCCACCGTCGTCGGCGACATCCAGGCGATCTGGCGGTTTCGCAGCTCGTCCAGAAACATCGGCACGTCCAACCCCTCTCTCGTAAAGCACACAAGAGGAAGCGGCGTGTCATTCAGGATGCGCCATCCGGACGCAATCAATAGGTTCCGCAGCAGATGCCCCAACTCCGTCTGCTGCTCGATCATGGCAGCGTAACCTGATTCTCCCCGCTCGGCTAAAGACATGAATAGCTTCAGGCCTATAAATCTCCGCGACCATTGAATCGACGTTGCCAGCGGATCACTTACCGGCCCGCCTTGCTTGCCCAGCATGTAGGTAATTTCTGTACGGAACGCCTGTGCAACGCTCTCTCGATGTCGGCAGAAGAACATTCCGCTTCCCATCGAGACCGACAGCCATTTGTGCGCGTCAAAGGTAATGGAATCGGCGTCTTCAATTCCGGCAAGATATTTCCTAAGCGTTGGAGATAGAATTGCGGCGCCACCCCATGCAGCATCCGCGTGGAACCACAGACCCAAGTCGCGGCATACCTGTCCAATTTCGCATAGAGGGTCGATGACTCCGGTCCCAGTCGTACCCGCTGTTCCGACCACCATAAATGGCGCGCAACCGCTTTTCCGATCTTCGACAACCTGCCTTTCCAGATCCGAGATGTCCATTCTCAAGCGGGTGTCGGTCGCAACTATCCTGAGAGCTCCCCTCCCCAGTCCGGCTATATGTGACAGCTTGTTGTATCCGTTGTGCGACTCGGCCGTAAGATAGATCGTCGGCTGCGCTTCGATTCCTCGCAGACCTCTTTCGCCATAACCAGGGAATAAGTTGGTTAACGCAACCACCAACGCCGAAAGATTCGCCTCCGACCCTCCGCTTGTAAAATTCGCAACCGCATCCGAAGGAAGACCGAACTTCCCGGCCAGCCAATTTAATGTATGGCGCTCCATCTCATTCGCCGCAGGCGATGTTCGCCAATTCGCGAGTTGAGGGTTGTACATTGCAGCCAGCGTGTCCGCAATTACAGAAGCTAACGTTACGCTCGGATTAAAAAGCCCAAAATAACGGGAATGTGTTACCTGCACCTGCCACGACTGCAGCATTCGCTCCACATCGGCAACGACCTCATCCAGATCTACCGCCTCGCGAAAGGTGTATCGTGACTCCAGATAACTCCTGACTTCTTCCACAGACACTTGCGGATAAAGTGGACCGAGCTCAATAGTCTGTGTAACTCTTTCGAATTCCGCGGACATCGCTTCAGCAATCATGACTTGGCTTTCCATACTTCCGCTGCCGCTTGCTTCAGAGCCGGACCTGGCCGCTCTGAATACGCTCGTACAACGGCCGATCCAGCGGAACAAACTCATTCTGCTCCGCGCTGTCAAAATATATCGGGTCAGTGATACTCGACGGATCGTATCCCTGCCGCATCAGATCATTTTTTGAATACTTAAGGGTTCCCGTGAGCTCGAGATGGCTTCGCAGCCGAAGAAATCTCGGCCTGGCATATCCTGGGAGTCTATCTGCGAGATAACCTCGAAGTAATGACAAGTCCATAGTGCCTTCCGTTACCAGCGTAGCCATTCCAGCACGTCCCTCAGCGGCAGGAACCGCCACCCCATACACATTCGCATGCTTTACCCCCGGATAACCGCAGATTGTCTCCGCCACCTCCGAGGTTGCAACGTTCTCGCCCTTCCAGCGAAAGGTATCACCCAGTCGGTCGAGGAAATAGTAGAAACCCTGCCTGTCCTTGCGCATCAAGTCTCCGGTCCGAACCCAGGCATCCCCGGTCTGAAGAACATTGCGCAATATTTTTTTGCTCGACTCTTGCTCGGTCGAATAACCTTCAAACCTCACGCCAATTGTGGTGAGATCGTCAACAATCCTCCCTAGCGCCTCTCCCGGTTCATCCACGGCGCACTGCTTGCACAAACCCACTTCATTCCGTAACGGCTCGCCCGTCTCAAGGTCAACCTGAACCAGGAGCGGAGAGAACCTATGCGCAAGATACGGCGGTATGCGCCCAAGCGCGCCCTGCTTTTCCTCGATATTGAAGAGTGACACGCCTCCCTCCGTGGAGGCATAAAATTCTAGGATGTGTGGAATTCCAAACTTGTCCTTGAATGCTCCCCATACTCCCGGAGCCAGGCCATTGCCGCAGGCCATCCTTAAATGATGTCCGGCGGCGTCTTCTCCGCCGCAACTATGCAGTAGATAGCGACACAGCTCTCCAATGTACTGGAACATGGTACAGTCCCACCGCCGAATATCTTCCCAAAAGCGGCTCGCCGAGAATTTATCTCGAACGACCACGCTCCCTCCGCTTAAAAGCGATGCGCCCGCCACCAGCACCCCACCTGTGCTGTGGTAAAGCGGCAAACAATTGTAGATTCTGTCGCTCGACTGCACTCCTAACATTCCGGAAAACCAATAACTCCATTGCAGTATTCGCGCGTGGCTTATTTTCGCTGCCTTCGGTTTTCCGGTGGTGCCTGAAGTAAATATGTACAACGCCTGATCTTCAATCGACACCGGCCGCTCTCTGCTTGCCAGCATCTCGCTTGGTTGTCCATGAACTTCTAGATCTATGCGCTCGAACCCATCGCGCTCCGCTCCGTGGCACCAAAGAAGAGGCGAGCCCGCAACGCCCGGTAGCGCAGCCCGAAGCTGCTCCACGAGATCTGCCGACGCGATGATCGCTTTGGGCTGAACGGCATTGATGCTATGGGACAGCAGGGGCCCGTGCAGATTCGTATTGAGCAGCGCAGTAACTCCGCCGATAGCACTGATGCCCAGCCACACCGGGATATATTCCGGGCGGTTAGGCATCAGAAGGCATACTACATCTCCTTTGCCAATGCCGCGCTCACGTCCCCACCGCGCGACTTGGTTTTGACGCGCAGCCAGTTCGGCATAGGACAAACATTCACCGTCCGAAAGAAGAGCCGGAGCGTTACCCCAGCGGGATGCAGCCTCGTCGATCAAAACCGGCATTACTCGATCGGGATGTCGGGCGATGGGCGCAGTTAATTCCAACGCTCGCAGCCACGCTTGACTGGCAGTGCTGCTTGTACCACCCGTGCCTCTCACTTCAGAAGCATTCATGCCGAATTACCCGCATCCACTGTAAGCACGGTTCCAGTAATGTTTTTCGCTCCATCGCTTAAAAGAAATTCAATCGCGTTGGCTACATCTTGTATTTCCGGTAGGCGCCTGAGTGCGCTGCGGCGCTTAATCTTGTCAAGTTGCTCTTCGTTCAGCCCGCGCGTCATGTCTGTTTCAATGAATCCGGGCGCAACCGCATTCACATTGATTCCCATTTTCCCGACTTCTCTTGCAAGTGATCGTGTAAAGCCAACCATCGAGGCCTTCGTGGCCCCATACACCGAAAGGCCGGCATACCCGGTCAAAGCCGTGACCGACGATAGGTTTACGATGCGACCGCCTCCATCGGACATCATTGAGCGAACTACGCATTTCGTGAAGACAATAGGAGATACCGTATTTACCCGGATCAGATCTTCGATTGCCGCGATAGGTGTCATCGCAAGGACCCCGTCATAACTAATCGCAGCGTTATTTACAAGCCCGTATATCGGCCCGAAGTCCCTCCGCAGGGCTTTCACCAGTTCCGATATCTCATTGATCCGGCTGAGGTCAAAGGCGCGAAAGCACAATGAACCAGGGTTTTCTGCCTCTGCCTCGCGTATCGCCTCAGCGAGGTGGCAGTTTTCATTACGAGCAATCGCGATCACGCGATAACCCGCCTTTGCTAATCGGCGCGAGGTGCCAAGCCCCAGCCCCCGGCTTCCGCCGGTCACAATCACATTACGCATTGCGTCGCAGGAGTTTGCCCGATTCAGCTACGGCCAATTCGGGTCGAATATTAATGGCCACCGGTATCTTATAAGACGATAGCTTTTCCCGGCACAGGGACAAAATGTCATTCTGCAATGTCTTCGTGTCATTGTCCGTGGGCTTTGGATTTGCCTGAAGCACTACGTCTGCTATCACGATGGAGCCGGTAATGGAATTCTTCTTGGTTCTAACCAGCGACATCTGCACTGCGGGATGGCGATTGATTACAGCTTCTATTTCCTCAGGATGCACTTTCATTCCGCCGACGTTAATAATCCCATCACGCCGGCCGGCAAAATAATAGCGGCCGTCGCGCAGTTCCAGCACGTCGCCGGTGTCTACAAATCCGTCCGCATCTTTCAGCGCCGGAACGTCCGTTCCCAGGTAACGGCTCGCTGTGCGTGGGGAGCGGATATGCAATGATCCTTCCTCGATCTTCATCTCCACATTCGGAGTATTCTGTAAAGTCGCTGAAGCGAAACCGGCCATTTCATCCTTCACCTCAAATGCCACCCCGGCTTCCGTGGACGCGAAGGCATGAACAATCTTCGCCTCCGGATAGAACGATCTCAGATGATTCAGAATGGCTTGATCCGCAATCTCTCCTGAAAGCCGAACATATTCCGGTGAGATCAGGCGTGCGGCGGGGCTCATCAAGGCATGGCGCCAATGCGATGGCGTTCCGGAGAGATGCGTTACGCCGTGGGCCGCGGCCCTGGACAGAAACTCCGAAGTTGATTCACCCGCTCCTGCGAGTAACAGCGAAGTTCTCGTGAGCACAGCTCGAAGCAATATTTGTAGGCCGCCATATCGACGGATATCATAGAACGTGCTCCAGACGGAACGGTTTGGCAAAGCAGTAGTGGGTTCGATAGCTCCAGCCAGGCTTGCCAGCGTATGGACAACCAGCTTTGGCCATCCAGTCGTTCCAGAGGTAAGCAGAATCCATTCAGTTTCATGCTGTCTGCTTCGTTCGCATATTCCGGGCGCAATCCCCCGGCTGCATGGACTTAAGATGAGCGGACGTCTGCTGCCAAAGTGCGTCAGGTTCCGATCCGAAACAATTGCATCTACTTCGGCGGTTTCCATCACATAGGGCAAGCGATCCAGCGGAAGATCGGGCGGGCAAACAACAATGCGGCGCGCGAGCCCGTCAAGTTCAATCAACGCCGAAGCCGTCGTAAACTGGCTGGTCGTCGATACCAGCACAGATCGCCCCCACAGCTCGTCGCCTCGACTGTAAAGAACGGACCCGGATACCAGGTCACTCTGAGTGATGGTGCCTTCCGCCCCGGCGATGAAATGACCTGAGAACTCGCCTCCATCGCGCAGCGCTTGCCAGAGCGATATCCATTTATTGTGGCTGTTTTGCCGCATTTTCATAAAGTTCCACAAAGTCGCCAAAGGTTACGGGAAACACAGCGTATTCGGACATGCTGAATGGGTCAAACCCAAGCATGCCCTCAAGCCGAGCCACAATGATCGCAAACGACAGAGAATCGAGACCCGACTCCAGGAGCTCGAGATCGTTGTTCAAAGGGGCCAGTTCCCTACTCTGTTGTTGAGCAACCTGCGTGAACTGGTTCACAATTTCAGTTCTAATTTCCGTGTTTTCCATATATACGACCCCGGGGTTTTCATCTTCGGTTCAGCATTGCTTACATCTAGAGTCGCAATACCCTTAGGCGGCTGCAGACATCGCAACCGCCGGGCCAACAACAATCGTGTTCATCAGGGAACGAAGGAGAATTACTCCCTCGAAAGGATCTGCTCCGGAATTGATTGGATAGTTCGTGTTTTCGATTTCGAATGCGCGGACAAGCCCCGCCGTGTGAGCGATGTCGCACACGCCGTGCACGTCTGTGTACTCCATTTCCGTGGACCCCAGCCCGGCGGAAAGCTCGGCCAGATAGCCCATAAACCTCTGGATGAATCCTTCGAAAAATGCCATCGTGAGCAGCGACTGAACGCCCGCTAATTTGCCCAGGAAGCGCCGCATCTTTGTGAGGTCTTCGTCTATTGCTAGAGCGTCCGAGGCGTCCGGATAGGCGTTTGCCGCAATTGCAAACTTTCTCATCATGACCGGGTGGGCATCCGCCACTTCCTCATGCAGGTTTTCGAGAAGGATCGGATGGGCTTCTTCAGACTTGGTAGCCATCAGCGTTGCCGTCATCCAATAAATGAAATTTCCTTCCAGCACCGAGGTATAGCGAGCAATAATGCCCCGGCGCTCCGAGTCGGTAAGATGTTTTGGATCAGGCAGTGAGGCCATCAAATTGTCAATCATGCCATTCAGGGTTTCCTGGATCGAGAGGTCCTGGGCATTCATCAAATTGTGCGGTGCGGCTAAGGTAGTAGTCATAACTTTCCTTTCTAAAAATGAGGATTCGTGTGCCGGCTTAGCCTGACCTGTCATGGCCAGCTGTGCCGTTCGTGGTGGAGAGAGAGTGTGTGGTCAATACAACATTGCTGCTCGAAGAATTGCGGTCATGCGGTCTTGCTGCCGGGAATGCCTCCAGGCGACGACTCCGTTTCCAGCCTCGGCATCTCATGGCCGCCAGGGATAGCCGCAAGAACAGGGACATTCAGACAAGTGGCCAATTCGTATACGCTCCGGAAGTGCGGATCAAAAAAATCAGAAAGCAACACAACGGCAAGACTCAGAAACACCGCCGCGCATAGGCCTATAAGTACGATCTTGGCTCGCTGATGCACATGCGTCGCGGGAACATACGGCTTTTGAACAACAACCACGTTTAGAATTTTGCTGGCGTCCAGCTCATTGGAAATACGAGCCTGTTCCCGCTTCTGCGAATAGAGAAGGTAATTTGTCTCCGCGGTCTTGGCCGTCCTCTGCAAGTCTTGTTCCTTGACTGTATCTACATTGAGGTTGCGAAGATTTGCATCGGCGTCAGTGAGCAGGCTTGCGTCCGCTCTCTGCTTTCCAAGCAAGCCCTGGAGTTGTGCCTGCGCCTTCGCCAATTCGGTGCTGATCCACTCATATGCCGTATTCTGATTGGTAGTTTCCTCTCGAATCGGGTTGCCCTCTTCCCTGGCAATCGAAGCCTTTGTGTCGGCTATTTTTTTGTCTAAATCGCGTACGGGACGATAACTGGGCTGATACTTCGCGACTAACTGATCACGCTGCAGTTCCAGCGTCAGCAGTGTCCCCTTCAAGTTCTGGAGAAGCTGGGGATTATCCGAAGTTCTTTTCTCCGTAACCAGTCGCTGGGGTGTGTCTTTTTCCAGCGTCCTCAGTCCTGCGATTCGCTTCTCTGTTTCGGCAATCTCAGCATCGGTTTCCGTCGCAGCAGCTTTCAGGTCCGCCCGCTTGCCAACCATCTGGTCGCGCGTGAGAAGCGGAGCAACGAACTGAGCATCGGCAATTTGCTTCTCAACATCTGCCAGTTGCTTCTTATAGATTTGCGCCTGCTCGTCAAAAAATTGATACTCGTGATCGGAGCGATGGACCTGGAGATGCTTCTCAAGATAGAGCCCGACAAGTGACTTCAATACATTCGCGCTCAGTTGAGGGCTGGTTGACCTGTAACTCACTCCAATGATGTTGCTCTTCTGGATTGGCGCGATTTTCAGTTCGGCGCCCAGACGTTGTGCTGCTCGATCAA
>Ga0134126_10010500_pt1 | contig 11669 bp, 10 predicted proteins | sample KB31752_FD_96881 | JGI IMG/M metagenome (GOLD analysis project Ga0134126, IMG submission 96881) | Terrestrial soil microbial communities with excess Nitrogen fertilizer from Kellogg Biological Station, Michigan, USA - KB3-175-2 | ecosystem: Environmental > Terrestrial > Soil > Unclassified ...
CCTTTACCTTTTGCTTGGCTAATTCGTAATCAAATGGTTCTGAAGACTGTGGGATTTTCTTTTTCATCTTGCTGTGTTTGAAGTTAAGAATTTAACTCTTGACACAGTTTATTTTACACTCCCAACCCAGCTTGCTTGTCGACTTAAAGGGGGACTGACGAATTTTTGCGGTGAACTTTGGTACATTGCCCACAAACCTTATCCTTATGCGACAGCTCATGACCAATCTTTATCAGCAAAACCGGAGCTATGTTTTAGGCGCCGGCATCGCCTCGATGATGTTACTGACTGTTTTCAAGCTGGTGTATCCCTATCCAAACATGGTGCTTGACTCCTATTACTATATTCTGGCCGCGATATCTCATACCGATGTCAATGCCTGGGCCATCGGATATTCCTGGTTCCTGGGGGGGGTGGGAGTATTTTCACATAGCCCGATGCTGCTGGTGATTTTCCAATACTTATTTTTAGAGGGTTCATTATTGGCTTTTTTTCTTACAATCCAACAATTTCTGCCATTATCTAGCATATCCAAAAGAATCCTTTTTGTCTTTTTCTTTTGCAATCCCTTGCTACTATACTGCGCCAATTTTGTGATGGCGGATGCACTTTTCATTTCCCTAAGTGTTCTTTGGATCAGCCTACTGCTATGGATGGTCTTCCGACCCAGGCCGTATCTTCTTGTGGTGCATGCCGTTCTTATCCTGCTGGTATTTACTGTCCGGTACAATGCTCTCTATTACCCGGTGGTAGCAACGGTTGCCCTTATCATGAGTAAATACAGGTTGTCGCAAAAATTAGTGGGGATCGGTTTGCAGTTCCTCCTGATTGGTGCCTTTATCGGCTACACCAGTATCCGGGTCGGAGAGATGTCGGGCCAACCGCAGTTTAGCCCATTTGGAAACTGGAAGACGGCGAATGATGCACTTTATATGTACGGGCATATTTATCAACATGACCACGACTCCGTACCGGAAAAATTCGCCGTTTTGCATAATTCGGTGCGGCAGTACTTTGGATCCGGCGCGAAGGTGGATGATCTCCTGGATTACAAGAGCCAATTTTATGGCAGCTTGTATATGTTTTTCAACACATCGCCCCTGGTAAGGTATAAAAATTTGCTGTATGGACAGGATACCCAATTTGTGAATTTCGTGAAGATGGCACATGTGGGCCCATTGTACGGTGCGTATGGGGCTTGGTTGATACGCAATCACCCCATGGCATTTGCGGAATATTTTGTAAGGCCTAATCTCGTTCGATACATTTTTCCGCCAATGGAGGCATTTGGAAGCCTTCCGCCATTCTTTCTACGACCCGACTATTTGGGCGATGCAGCGAGAAAATGGTTCGGGGTGAAGACATTAACTCCAGGTTGGCCGGCTATCCGAATTCGTGGATTTGTCCTGGCGCCGTACCAGACGCTTGCAGCTTTCATTCATATCCTTTTCCTGATGAATTTGCTTGGATTCATGTTTATGCGTGGTTTTAGCACCATTACCAAACCCGAGCGGTATACAGTGATCCTGCTAACGGTGCTTTGGTTTTGCGATCTCGGATTCAGCCTGACGGCGGCAGCAACGGTGATGAGATACGAGATCTTTCCATTGATTATCGAGCTCAGCCTGGCAGTAGGGTTGGCAGAACGTATCTATTTTCGCCAAACCCAGGTAGAGGATAAATATGAACTTTCTTTCAGATGAAGAAGCTGAATCTTGCGAATTATCCGGATCTATGGGCCTATCTTTTCCTGGCATACGCCACTGCCGTTTTACTTTTCCCCATCATTTTTGCGCGGGAGGGTAGCTTTTTCGTTAAACAGGATAACCTTCATCAGGCGTATCCCTTCTTTAATAAGTTGGCTATTGCCCTGCATAAGGGCTACTTACCCGTATGGGATGCTAATACGTACGGTGGTAAGAATTTTGCCGGCGAAATGCAGCCGGGTATTTTCTACCCGATAAACATCCTTTGGTGTTTGCTTTTTGGATCCGTAAACGGCATCGATACCTACCACCTTGATCTACTAATGGCGCTGCATTTCCTGATTTGCGCGATAGGAATGTACAAAGTAGCTCGGATGCTTCGACTATCCCCGGTTGCTTCCATTGTATCTGCCCTGATCTTTAGTTTTTCCGGAGCTGTAGGAGCACGAGCCTCGGCACAGACCTGCATCTTTTGCGGGCTGGCATTAATGCCCTGGTCCATCTTTTTTACCTTTAAATATTACCTGGTTCGCAAGTCTCGATGGCTTTTGGCCATCGCAGGAGGCATTGCAGGTTTGGAGCTACTGGCCGGTCATATACAGCCCTTTTTTCATACGGCGCTGATTACCGGAATTATCATCCTGTTTCATGAGTACAAGAGCCGAAAGGATCTGGCTGGCTTATTTACAACTGCTGCATTGAACTTCTTGCTATTTGTCGTCGCCGCTTTTATCATCGCCCTGCCACAGCTATTTTATGCCGCGGAGTATCTTTCGCGGTGTTATAGAGCCGTGAGTGGCGGCCTGTACATTGGCTCCGGCCAGAAAGTCCCCTTGTTTATTTACGGCCATTGGCATATTATCCAATTTCAAAACCTGCTGAACCTGTTTGTCCAAAGCTATGCTCAACCAGATGACGACAATACCCTTTATATGGGACTTCTGCCAGTAGTCTTGATCGTGGCTTGCATGGTCTTGCGTAAAAACGAAGGATATACAAAAGACTTTGGTGATTTGAGGAAGCTGTTGGCAATCATTTTGGCCCTGGGGATTTTGAGCATATTGGGCTATGTTACCTGGTTCTATCTTATTCTTTATGAGATACCTTTTGTGAACGCTGTCCGGCAACTCGGGCGTTATCTTATACTTATCAGTTTCAGCGGATCATTATTAGCCGGTCTGGCAATCAGCAATATAGACAAAATAGCCGCCTGGATGCCTCCAATTCGCGCAAAATTCGGGACAATTGTATTATCGGCCGTTGGTCTGAACGCACTTTATCTATTCTTTTTCGAGCAGAAATATGTTCCGGCGGCGGTCTCTATACCGCTGCTGCTCGTCGCGTTGTTTATTTTGGCTCTGCCGACCCTAAAGCCGCCATACATATCCATTGGTGTCTTGATAGTGATATTTATCGATTTATTACTTAATCCTGTGAGCTATTCTTCTACGAAGACACCTTTCTATCCCGACTATTTCTTCGCCCGGAATAAGCTCGTGGACACGTTAGAACGGACTTATGGAAAATACCGCGTAACCTTTGATATGAATGATTATTCTCTTGTCCGCCGCAATTTGGGTGCGGTCTATTCCATTCAGACTAAATGGGGGTATGGGGCCACGGTCAACAAGGCCTACGGGGATTTTACAAAAATGGACCGGATAGCCACGCCGGAGATGGACGATCTGTTGAATATTCGATATGTCCTCACGGACAAAATACTGGATTCGAACTATCTTTTCAGGGAGGCCTCGGGCAGGATTAGGCTTTATGAACGGAGGACTTGGTATCCGCGATGCTATTGGAAGCGGCAGCTGGGGGAGGCCGGGCCGCAGATCGAGCGGGAAAATGCCGGGTTAATTAAGCAATTGGCTTACTCAGATAATGATGAGAAGCTGACGGTAAAGTGCAACACTGCAGATACGCTGATCTTTTCTGAAAATAATTATCCCGGTTGGCATTGCTATGACAACGGTAAAAATATCCCAATTTTGACCATAGCGCTAAAAAACTATCCCCCGCTTTTCCGGGGGATAGTCCTAAATCCTGGGATGCATCTAATCGAGTTTAGGTACAACAAGAAGTTCTACTGGTTCTAGGCCGATTGGAGATTCCGGTATTCCGTGGGCGGAATCCTGTAGGCCTTTTTGAACGCAGTGCTAAAGCCGTTGTACGTGTCAAATCCCACCTTCGACGCGATCTGATCGATCGTATCATCTGTGTCCTCGAGGAGGGCCTTGGCTTTTTCGAGACAGAGATGCAGCCGGTATTTGTAAGGACTCGTTCTGAAAAGTTCCTTGAAACCGACTTTCAACTTGAATTCGTTGATACCTGCCCTGTCCGCCAGCATAGGAATGTGTATGTGCGACACGGGATCTTTGTCGATGATTGCCTTGGCCATTTCTATGGCAGGCACATCGTAGATTTTAGTACGCTCAATAGGATGGGCATAGCCCTCGATGATTTTTTTGCGCGGCATAAACGATAAGGTTTTAAATGTAAAGTTGTGTGTGGACTACTAATGCAGGACTATTAACATTACGAAAGACGAATATACGACCCTAGCGGGCCAAGCCACAAAAATACCAAGGGTACTAAAAGCAGGAAATTATGAGCAAAAGGACGAAAATGAAGTAAGGGTTCAGTTTCTATAGGTTCTGGGGTATATGCTTGGGGGAGATCGTGGAAAAGAGATATAGTGCAAGCAAAGCAGAGTCTATAACAAAAGCTATTTCGGTACAGTTCTCATTAAGACTTTTTATTCTGGCGGTGGAATCCGCAAGGACTTGGGAAATCGATTGCCGCATCTTCTGTAGTTTATTTTTGCCCGATCTGCTGGTCTGCTTTCTCGATAAGGAGTCGAGAGCCGTAAGCTGCTGAAGAATAGATATCTCTGTTGACGAGAAGTTCTCCCAAGAGGCAGACTGGTACTTATTGAAAAGTAGTTGCACTATCACGGCAAATACCAGGACGAGCTTTATTAATTTACCTGAATACTTAGGGTGCTGGTAACTAAGCCAACCTATCCCACCCAAACCCGACAAAGCAATTCCAATGCATAGTGTATCCATATCCAAATGTTTAAAATTTGTCTTTGAATTATGAAATCCAAAGGAGTTTTAAGTTTGGTTGGATGACAGAAAAGGTAAAAAATTATACCAAGTCTTTAGGGTGTACCTTCAAGGCCTGTGCAACAAGAAATAAATAGGATACCCCAAAATTGACTTCGCCACGTTCCATCTTGGCTATTTGCGTATAGTCGATGTCATTACATTTAAAAGCTAACTGTTCGCGTGTCATCTTTTGCGACCGACGGACCTGCTTTATCTTTTTGCCAATTGCAGCAAGAAACGTATCGTTCCTGTAATATTCCCTCTTTGGTTGTTTGCTCACGTTACAAATAACGTAATTAGGTAGAATTATACCTAGGTATAATTCTACCTGTTTTGAAATTTTGCCTGGAAAATGACAAAGATCACATAATGGTGATAGCTCGGTCTCGCGAATTTGATTTTTTGAGTGGAAACTACCTATTTAAATTTGGATAGTTAAAAAGGAGGTATTATGAGGGAAGAATTTAAGGTTTTGCTCGAGCAACTCGAGGCTGACCTGAGCAAATTCGAATTGGAACCAAACCCGCTGAGGCGATTTGGCCTTTGCCTGGAACGGGTAGAAGTTGCTATCGTTGAAGTGCCCAAACGGGAAGATTTTGAGATCTATGATGGTGAGATGGGTTTCCTTATCATTAAAGAATTGATGCCGGAACTTTTTCGAAAACTTTTGTATTATCACCTTCGCTTTGACCTGGGAATGCACAAGACCTCTTCTACCAACGAGGAACATAGCCGGTACTGTGAGAATAAGCTTGGTCAAATTCGCAAATGGCTAGACGATAACGTCAAATTTGTCAAATACTATTATAGCCAGGCTTTCGAAGAAGAGGAATGGTTTGTTTTGGCGAAAAATCGCGGGAGTGTCCCGGAGGTACTGAAAGATTATCTAAAGTTTCCCTTTCAGCACGAGTCGGCCGGAATGGTCGCCACCGTCCTGGCGTATGAGGATTTTGCGAAAGTCTTGAAGGTTGAATTGCAAGGGCCGGACAATGGATTGGAACCCGCTGAGTGGAAGGGAGAGATAACTGAACTGGTCGAGCAGATCCTCGGAGAACATGCGACTGGACATACGGTCGTGGACGGGAAGCCGGCTAGCCAGGAATACCTGGTTGCCAGGGCTCAGAAGACGTACCCTAATGTCTCGCTTAAAAATTTCAAATCGCTCGCCTCGCAGGTCCGGGCACGGAAAGTACGTGCGGCCTACCATGAGAAGAAAATCAAATTGATCAATGCCAGGGCAGAGGAATTGCTGGATAAGAGTGAAAATTAACATGCAGAAATACAGCGATTTATATTTTTTTCTCTCTATACTATAGACTATAGTATAGTAATGGCTTGAATCATCTGAGCAAAATTTGTGTCGGTATTTAATTTTTTAAAACTTAAAACCGACACATATGTCAAATCCTTTTTCTTTAACCCGATTACGTTTTAGCCTCACCGCGTTCTTTGCGCTTGCCATTGGGCTGGCTCAGGCGCAAGACGGTAATGCCGCAATAAGCCAGGCGGATGGGATGATGCGTCAATATTTCCAGACCGGGACAACACTGATGTACTCGATATCGGCGGTGATGGCGCTCATCGGCGCGATCGGGGTGTACCGCGTGTGGAATGCCGACGAAGGCCATGGACAGGCTTACAAAGCCGCGGCGGCATGGTTCGGGAGCTGCATCTTCATTGTGCTGGTTGCGACGGTGATCCGTGCATTTTTTGGCCTTTAAATCCGGGATTTATGATAACGAGTATCACCTATCCCATCCAACGGGCCATCGAACGCCCGCGGTACTTTAAAGGCCTGGCGGGACAATATATCGTCCTGGCCGCACTCGCCCTCATCGGCGACCGGCTCCTCTTCGCGCTCCTGTACATTTGCCGCGTCCCTCCCTGGTTATGTGTACTCCTCGCCTTCGCATTGGGGACGCTAAGCTTGTTGCTCGCGCGCCGACTTAGCCGACGGTTTGGAGCTTATGGCTTGGAGCAGTACCTCACCGCGAGAAGGCTGCCCCACTCGATCCGATTCGAGCAACGAACCAATTTTCTTTATCTAAAACAACAAGATCATGGCGCCCCGAAAATTCTGTGTTTGGGCGGAGACCCCACGCGGGTGGAGGCGCTGGCGCCGGTGCTGAGCTTGTATATCGACCGGCTGACCCGCTTGTGTAACCAACCGGGCCGCTATCCCTGCGCCATGATCTGCGACGAGTTTGCCACGGTACGGGCCTATAGTATGACGACGGCCATTGCCACGGGCCGATCGAATAAGATCGTGCCAATCCTGGCGGTGCAGGACCTGAGTCAGCTGCGAACCCAATATTCGCGGAATGAAGCCGACCTTTTTCTGAATATTACGGGCAATGTGTTTTGCGGGCAGGTGGGCGGTGAGACGGCGAAGTGGATGAGCGAGCGGTTTCCTACTATTCAGCAGGAGAAGCCGAGTATCTCTTCGAATAGCACGGATCTGTCGGTTTCAACGACTCTCCAACGGGAGCCAACCGTAAACCAGGCGACGATTGCTTCCCTTTCCTCCGGTGAGTTTGTGGGGGTGTTGAGCGATGACCCGGATGATGAGCTCGAGTTGAAGGTCTTTCATGGGAAGATCTTGCGGGAGGACTCGGACGACAGCGTGTCGTATAAGCTGCCCACGGTACGGGAAGTCGACGAAGCTGCGGTAATGAAGCAGTTTGAGCGGGTTAAGGATGATATCCGGGTTTTAATGGCCGGCGAGTTCGAGCGGGTGGAAAGGGGGGAGGCGGTTGTGGAGTTGGCGGCTCCCTCAATCCCTAAAAAAATTTCGGATCGGATAGTTAATCCGGGATAGTTACCGTATGCGTTTTGCAAAAAAATATTTTATGCAAACTCGTTAGATTCAGCGGATAAGCGCATTATTTAGATATAGAGGCTCAAAAAAACATTTATCCTCTAAAGAACTGGTCATCGTAGCTCTTATTAGTAGCAAAATAAGCTTTCGCCATGGCGATTGAACCGCTGCACTGACCCTGTACGCTAAATTCAACCATTAAAACGATCCCATGAGAGAGTTGTTCGAAGAGACATATCCAACCATCAAGAACCGTTTGATCGCTTATTTAAGAAATGGGCTCAAAGCACGCGGATACCAGGGGGACCGGCAGAAGGAAGCCGAACGACTTGCGCAAGCTGCGGCGAGCAAGACCTATGAGAAATGTACGCTCAAGCAATGCTTGAAATATGGTGAAGGACAGGGTGAAACGCCTGAAGAGCAAATGCGGGAAGGGCTTAAGAAATTGATCTTTATTAAAGCAAAGAATGAGCTGGCTAATTTTTTCAAACCTAAGTCTAAAAAAGACCCCCCGACCGCTTCTTTGGAGTCGTTAATCACCATTCTACCCGATGAGACCGAGCAACCCGACTCACTGAGCCAGGACGAAAAGCTAAGGACAATCGGGTTTTTTTGCCCGCCGAGATGCTGGAGCTTTTCGAAAAGCTGGCACAAGGGGTTTCGTATGAACAATTAGCAAAGGAAAATGGCACAACAGTACCAGCGCTTACGCAACGGATACACCGGTGGCGGAAGAAGCTAAAGAAACATATGAGTAACAGATAAGACACATACACCTTAAACAAACCTTATGACATGCATTATTCATCCAGACAATTAAAGTTGCTCAGGTGGATCTTGGGGGAGATCCAGGAGCAGGCTAACTATGACAAGGCGACCCTCGACGGAATATGTCGTTACCTGCTGGAGAGCCATTTTGCGAAACCGGTTCCATGTGACACAATCTTGCAGCAATCCCTTGACTATCTGCGGGACCTCATAGAGGAGGATGGATTGGTTTCCCTTCGACAAATATGGGAGTATCTGCAGAAGGAACGACGCCTCGCCCTGGAATTTGCCACAAAGATGATGGATCGAATTGATCGGCAACGGGTTAGCGACGGGTTGGGATCATTCGTTTTATTCCTCGATCCACCGCTGATGCCTGCCTTGCCGAAGCAGGCGAGCCTGGCCGACCAGTTGCGGCAAATTTTTAGTTCCGGATTGCCGCTTTCCTTTCCGTTCCATGGATCCTATCAGCGACCGTCGGCCACTTATTTTCGGCAATTTACCGAGCGTGACCACGTCGGTCAGATGTACGTCCTGGAATATTATAGTGATCTCGGCGTCGAAGAGTGTACCGTAGGCGAGATAGCTAACAAACTAACAGTTGTAGAATTAACCGACATGGAGGACAACGAAACCATCCTTTTCCGGGGTAATCCGATCCACTTTTATTATGACAGGCTATTGCACCTGGTACTCGAAAATGAAGATCAAATCGACCTTTCCTTTAAAGTGGGTATAACCTGCTGGCTGCTTTTGACTCAGAGTAATCATTTCGACTTGATGGCGCATCGGGAAGGAGCGGAGCAGATAGATGCGAAGAATGGATTGGTGCCAACCCCTTTTCCCAAACTTTTCGAGTGCTGGGTACATACTTTCCTGGTCGAATCCCTGTCAGACAAGCAATGGAGTATCCTCAAATCGCCTCAACACATGTCCTGGGTAACTTCCGATAAGCCCGGCATTGTGATAGATAAAAGGGAAGAAGCGGAACGATTCGTCTTTTCAGCAAACTTGCTTCGTCATCTAAAGGGAATCCGTTCGTTCTACTATCCGTTGTCGAAGGATTATTGTTTGCGACTGGAACATTCGACGGCTGAGAGAGATATGACCTTCTCGACCATACGGGTCGAGGTGTCGTCTGAGGAAGAGGTAAAAGAACTCAACGCGCTGATGGGCAGCCTCGGAAAAGAAATGGTGATCTCCAGCGACAAACAGATACTGGAGTCCTTTCGCGCTAAAAAATATTATCCATAGCCTTACCTATTAGATCCCTCCCACAGGGTTTGTCTTTGCACCTACGGAGTCCCGGCATTCTTTGACCGGGACTTCTTGTATCAAAAAACGACTGTCCCAATTGATGGGGTAAGAAAGGAAAAGGCGATCATGCGGGGAGTATAACCGGCTTTGGGCTGGTACTCAAATTATAGACATTTTCTAAAAGTAACATATCGAAAACAAAGAGAACAATCAGCATAAACAGTTCATAGCGTAGCACTATACTTGCCGCTGCAATGCTAAATAAAAAATTAAATAAAAAAAGCAGGACTATAGTTGATAAGATATACAAGTTGGTCTTATCGATATTTTTGCTGCCGCGGAACAGTAAAAAGCCAATTATGGCTAAAACCAGGAGAATATTAAGAAGCCCGAAGATAGTCGGATAATAAGATAATATCGTGGTTCTGAAATTAATCAGCTTGGCACTTACTGTAAGCGTCTTTAATTGGAATGATTGCGCTACCATCTTCCCAAAGTTGTCGGACCTCATGAAAAATGGCGTATACAAAGAAAAAACTTCTGCGGGGGGCCAAATATAGCGTTCTATATTAGGCAATGCATAATATTGAAGAAAGTTCAGGGGATGGTGGCTGATAAGATAAGTTCCATATTCCCCGTACAATTGCCCCACTGGTCCCCATTTTCTAAAATTTGTAAAAAGAGTGTCAGAGCCGTATTTCCAGTTCATGTACTTGTACAAAGGCGAGTTTCTGTCATCTAAGTAGTAGCCGCCAAAACCATTGCGGGCATCTAGTTCCAAGACTTCAACAGGATGTTTTGTATGATCGTAATAATCTCTGACAACACTGTCCAACTGCAGGAATTTATCAGGGAGGGGATATTTATTCTCTAAGTAAATATGACTATACATGTACAATGCATTATTGGCCATATGCCATCCGCCTAACGGCGAAAACTGCTTTATTCCGGTTAATTGTTTCGTTTCAACCCGGGTATACTCTACGAATAAACCAATGAATGCAACTTCAAGAAAAATGGCGAGCATTTTCACTCGAGGCCTAAAAGAGGTTAAGAGAATGACAAGTGAAGAAATCAAGGGATAATACACTGCATTAGGCCTGATGGCGAATGCAAGTAATAGAAGTATTGCGTTTGTCCAGATCAGGAACGGACGCGGACGACCTATAATCCAGATCAATTGTGTGATCCAAAACACGCTTATCGCTGTATACAATCCATCTGACATGATAAAATTGCTCGTAAACATCCATAGGGGGTTGCAAAATAGGAAGATTAATAAAATGCATTGTATTGATTTCGATGGTTTAAAAAAATAAGCTACCGTTAAAAACAGCAAACCACAAGAACATTCGAGCAGGAGATACTGAATCCATACCAGTAAACCAGCTGAATTCGAAAAATGCAAAAACCATTCGAGAAATTTAGAATAACCTATGGGATAGGAATTCGCTCCCCAATGATGTACCGCCGCGTTCAGATACACGTAAGAATCCATAACCATATTCGGGTAGGGGTAGAAATGCTTAAATAATGTAAAGAGTAGCAAGCTGACGCCTACAGCGGTTAATAGGTAAAATCGAGTATCACGGGCAATCATAACCTCAATTTAGCCCATGAAAGTGCCGCTACACCGCAGGAAACGTTTGGGATATCTTTTGAGTGGACATATTGTCGGTGACTGAAAAAATACTGCGGAATCCTTTTCTAGATTGTATCAACCTTTAAGTACGATAATGATCAACAGAGATAATCGAAGCTATTTGTGGGCTGCACTGGGCGTGAGTTTTATTCTCTTCTTCATTTTTAAGATTTTTTACCCACACCCATTCATGATATGGGATTCATACATGTATGTTAAAGGGGCAGTATTAGATTGGGATGGGGAGTGTAAAATAAACTGTGTCAAGAGTTAAATTCTTAACTTCAAACACAGCAAGATGAAAAAGAAAATCCCACAGTCTTCAGAACCATTTGATTACGAATTAGCCAAGCAAAAGGTAAAGG
>Ga0134126_10010501_pt1 | contig 11666 bp, 11 predicted proteins | sample KB31752_FD_96881 | JGI IMG/M metagenome (GOLD analysis project Ga0134126, IMG submission 96881) | Terrestrial soil microbial communities with excess Nitrogen fertilizer from Kellogg Biological Station, Michigan, USA - KB3-175-2 | ecosystem: Environmental > Terrestrial > Soil > Unclassified ...
CGACTGCATCGCACTGTAACCATTCGAGAAGAAAACAGTATCGCAGCGTTGGAAGTCATGAGTCGCTTTGCGGCAAACCCGAAATGGTTGATCTATCTGCCTCCCACAATGTCGCCATCCGAGACGAGTCAACTGCCCGACTTGCTGGAACATCCCGCCGAAGCGTTCTCTTACTTTCGTAATCAGGGAATCGCCACCGTTGTTTGCGAGGAGAAGCACATGGGCTCGCGTGCGGTTGCTCTTGTCTGCCGCGAGGCGTCGGTGGCGGTCGCGAGGTTCGGCGCACCCGGCGACGCGAACGGCGCCGTCTACACGCGGACCGGTCGACCGTTCTTCAACCCAACCCTCACCGCACAACTAATCGCACGCCTCGGTGCTGCGATCGAGGCTGCGGGCCTGTGGGACGAGCTCGAAACGGACTGGGTGTTGCTGGACGCCGAACTGTTGCCGTGGAGCGCGAAGGCCGAGGAGCTCCTGCGTACCCAGTACGCCGCGGTGGGTGCAGCGGCTCGTTCGGCGCTACCGGTAGCCGTCAGTGCGTTGGAAACGGCCCTTGCCAACGGGATAGATGTGGGTGGCCTTCTAGACCGCACGCGGTCGCGACTGCGCAATGCCGATGCATTCACTGACGCCTACCGACGATATTGCTGGACGACAGACGGGCTGGACGGCGTCCGCATCGCTCCGTTTCAGTTGTTGGCGACGGAGGGCAAGACCTACCACGACCGCGACCACCTATGGCACTTGTCGCAGCTTGCGCGCTTGGCGGTTGCAGATCCCGAGCTGGTCATCGCGACCCGCCACATCGCCGTCGACACCACCGACCCGGACGCCGAAGCAGCCGCGACCGCGTGGTGGGGGGACATGACCGCCGCCGGGGGAGAGGGCATGGTCGTCAAGCCGCTGGCAAACCTGACGCGCGGTGCACGCGGCTTGGTCCAGCCGGGACTGAAGGTGAGAGGTCGCGAATATCTGCGCATCATCTACGGTCCCGACTACACCGAGCCACCGAACCTCGAACGGCTTCGTCCGCGAAACCTCGGACACAAGCGCTCGCTCGCAGCGCGCGAATACGCACTCGGCTTGGAGTCGCTGGAGCGGGCTGCGCGCGGTGAGCCGCTGTGGCGCGTGCACGAAGCAGTGTTCGCCGTCCTCGCATTGGAGTCTGAACCTGTGGACCCGCGGCTATGAGCGGTGACCCTCCTCCCGATTTCGGCCGTCCGGATCTCCCGGCTGGCTTCCAGCATCCGCACGCGTCGGAGGAGGCCAGGCGGATTGCAGAGAGTGGCATGATCCTGCGGGCACAGGTCGGCTCTGGTGTGCACGGGACGTCGATCGGCGGCCAAGACGACCGTGACGAGATGGGAATCTGTCTCGAGCCCCCCGAGTATGTGACAGGTGTTGCGCGCGTCCCCGCTGGCATCGGCGAGAGCGTGGGCAGTGTCGAGTTCGAGCAGTACCAACGACACACAGTGTGGGATCAGCCTGGGGGCTTGGCCAATCGATCGGGAGCCGGCGACCTAGACGTCGTCATCTACTCGGCCCGCAAGTGGGCTCGCCTCGCATTGGCGGGAAATCCAACCGTGTTGCTGTTGCTGTTTGTGCCGGAGCATGAAGTCGTGTTCTGCAACGAAGCGGGTGCTGAACTTGTTGCCAACGGACACCGATTCGTCTCACGTCTTGCTGCCGACCGGTTTATCGGATACTTGCAGAGTCAACGTGACGCGATGACGGGGATTTCCAAGGCACATACGAATAGGCCGGAGTTGGTGGCCGAGTACGGGTACGACACGAAGTTTGCGATGCACGCGCTACGCCTCGGTGTGCAGGGTACGGAACTGCTGACGACCGGGCGCATCAGCTTGCCGGTGCCCGAGCCGCACCGCGCCTATCTGCTGCGGGTCCGTCGGGGCGAGGTCCCGTTGGAAGAGGTCATTGCGGCGGTGAACGACTCCGAGCAAACGCTGCTCGAGCTGCGGACCAGCGCCGCCGTCCCTGCCCAGCCAGATCGCGACTGGGTCAACGGTTGGCTGCACCGATCGTACGAGGAGTACTGGACCAAGTTGGCCCAGACCGTTGGCGGGTCCCGTATCTGAACGCGAGGTGCGGCAGGCGGTCGATGGCAGTACCAAACTGCACCCATCGATTGCTCGAACGCCCACGCCTTGCCGCGTTCCCACTCGAGGTCGTCGCACCCGAGGTCACCGCGAAACGCTTGCTGCGGACCCTCCTCGAGCACGTGCCATGCGCCGATAAGGTCCAGCGCTGGGTCAGCCGGTCCCAGGCCGCCGACATCCAGGACGCCGATGAGACGGCCGTCGCGTACAAGCAGATTGCCGGGAATGAGATCGCCATGTGTCATCACGTCGGGCGCGACAGATTCGCCGGGGTCGTCGTCCGTAGCGACAACGCCAGGTAGCCACGTCTGCACCGTCCACGGAAGCGGATAACCCGCTCCGGCCGCACCGAGAGCGACGGGCGCGGGTGTGGAGAACCGCATGCGTCCGAGCAGTTCGCCCGCGGCCTCCGCTTCAGATTCCAACGAAAGCTGCACCATCCCGGCGTCCGAGCCTTGAAGTGGGAACCGGGCCACCAAGCGATCGCCAATCCGGAAGATGGCGTTCACCGTTCCCTGCGAGTCGACAACCTGAATCGGCAGGCTTCGCCACGCCGGAAACTGTTCATCCACCAACTCGCGCACAGTCTCAACCGTTACGGGCAACTGGCCGGCATGCATGTTCACTTGGCGAGAGTCACTCGTCTCGATCAGCAACGTCCGAAGCGTCGGGCGTGTGCTTCGCGAACCAACCGCCTTCGGGAAGATCCGGCGGGTCGGGCACTGGGCGCTCGTCGCCGTCCGTGGCTGGCTCCCACGGCCATAGTTCGACCGTCGCGGCGACGCCCGCTGCCGTGACGTCGGCCGGAATCGTCGTGTGCGTCTCAGGAATGCCTCGAGCCGGCCACTCAATCACAATCGTCAGGTCGCCGGGAGGCGGTAACGGTGCGAGCCACATGCTGAAGCCAAACTCGCGACCGCCCCCACCGCCGCCTCGTTGCACCAGCATCGGCTGCTGCGGTTTATCCAACTCACGAAGCATTTCGCGGTACGGCCGAGCCGCCACATTCGTCGCCGCCTGCCCGTCGGGGTATGCGACACCGATCAACAATTGCCCCGCACTCGGTCCGCGACGGTGGCTGTATAGCTGCTCGTGGAGATCGTTATCTTCTCGATCGCTGTAGCGAAGTCGGGCGGCGAACGAAAGCACGATTCCGGTGCTGTAGGCGTCGGCGCCAACGAGCGCCAATGCGAAGTCATCGGTGCGACCGAGCACGGCGTGAAACGGGATCGCGCCCGGTACCTCGTTGTCGGGTGGACCCATCCTCCTTTGCATCTCACGCAGTAACTCGGGTGAGGGGGGAGTGCCATCGGCGGAACCGCTCTGTAAGAAGTGCACGGCCGAAACCTATCCCGGGCGTGGCAGGGTATGTCTATGCAAATAGGTGTTGTGTATCCCCAGACCGAGCTTCGCGGCGACCCGGTCGCTGTTCGAAGGATCGGGAAAGCGGTCGAGGACCTCGGCTTCGACTACCTGTTGGCCTACGACCACGTGCTCGGCGCAGTGCATGCCGACCGAACGCCGCCGCTGACGGGTCCCTATACCGAGCACGACCCCTTCCACGATCCGTTTGTGATGTTCGGCTACCTCGCCGGCATCACGCAGCGCATCGAGTTCACCACCGGAATCTTGATCCTGCCGCAACGCCAGACTGCACTTGTGGCACGCCAAGCCACTGACGTCGATCTGCTCTCCGGTGGCCGGTTACGCCTGGGCGTGGGCATCGGTTGGAACCCGGTCGAGTACGACGCGCTCGGGCAGGATTTCCATTCACATGGTGCCAGGGAGGAGGAGCAGATCCAACTGCTGCGCCGCTTGTTCACCGAGCCAGTCGTTGACTTCGAAGGCCGCTTCGACCGGATCGATCGAGCTGCCCTCGTACCGAGACCCACTCGTTCGATCCCGATCTGGCTTGGCGGGTACGGCGAACCAGCCTTCGACCGGGCCGCTCGACTAGGCGACGGCTTCATCTTCTTCGGCGGCGGTGGCGTCGACCGCGTCCTTGCGAACTGGGCGTGGTTGCGCGGTCGGCTCGCCGAGTATGGTCGGTCCGTCGGAGAGTTCGGGGCTGAGTGTGTGGTTCGCCAGCATGACACAGTCGGCAATCTTCGAGCAGAGGTCGATAGTTGGCGCGAAGCGGGCGGCACCCATCTCTCGATCGTCACCATGGGTCTCGGCTTGGACTCGATCGACGCTCAGATCGACTACATCGCATCGGCTTCAGCGGCGCTCGATTTGTCTTAGCCAGCAGCCGATTACGCGGCGTGCGCTGATCGTCATCGCGACAACTGAGCCCACCGTCGATGCGCCGATAGCTCGTGGTGCATGGTGGAGACGTGAGAGTCGCTGTGGTGGGAGCAAACGGGTTCGTCGGGCGGAAGCTAACGATTGCTCTTGTCGAGGCCCACTACGACGTCATCGCGCTCTCGCGTCGGGCTCCCGAGATCGCTGGGGCCGAAGGACGTGCAGTTGACGTCGCCGACGAGGCCGCCGTGAGGATCGCGCTAGGCGGGTGTGAGGTCGCCTTCTATCTCGTGCATTCGCTAAGCAATGAAGACTTTCGCGCTCGCGACCAGCAGCTGGCTGAAGCCTTTGGACGAGCTGCTGTCGCGGCCGGCCTCGAACGCATCGTGTACCTCGGCGGCCTTGGGCGCGACCCCGAGTCCGAGCATCTCGCGAGTCGCCAGGAGGTCGGCACGGCGCTCACAAGTGCGGGGATTCCCGTTGTCGAACTCCGAGCCGCAGTCGTTCTCGGCGCCGGCAGTATCTCCTTCGAGATGCTTCGATATCTCACGGAGCGGCTTCCGTTCATGGTCTGCCCCCGATGGGTCCGCACAGCGATCCAGCCGATCGCCTCGACCGACATGACGCGCTACTTAATCGGCGCGATCCACGTTGCGCCTGGCGTGTACGAGGTCGGCGGCGCCGACGTCACGTCTTATCGCGAGATGATTACCGCCTATGCAGCCGCGCGCGGCCTGCGGCATCGACGCATCGTCGACGTGCCATTCCTGACGCCCCGATTGTCGTCGTACTGGCTGGATCTCGTCACCCCGGTGGATCGCCGCGTCAGCCACGCGCTCATCGAGAGTCTCGTGACCGAGGTCGTCGTCGAGGATCACGAGCGGACTGACACAGCCTTCAACATCAAGCCTATGGGCCTCGCAGGTGCGCTCTCCGCCGCGCTCGACGACCAGGCGCTTGAGCTCGATCACGACCTACTTAGCCGCGACGGTGGCCTTCGCGATGGTGTCTACACCGTCCGGGTGACTGTGCCGCTTTCCGGCGGCGAATCAACGTGCCTCGACGCGGATCTCGGTCGGATCGGCGGAAGCTACGACTGGTACGGCCTCAACCTCGCGTGGAAGATCCGCGCGCTCATCGGCCGGGTGGCGCGGGAGCAGTGGAAGCTCGGCCTGCCAAAAGAGATCATCCAAGGCGCGGTGGTGGATTGGTGGCAGGTTGCTCGGCGCGAGCCCGGCATGCTCATCCTGCGCGCGCGTCACTGGTTTCCAGGGGAAGCGTGGCTCGGCTATCAATGCACGGACCAGGAGCTGATCCAGGTTGGGTCGCTGCGCCCGAAGGGAATCCCGGGCTTCCTCTACTGGAAGGTGCTCCAACCGGTACACCGTCAAGTCTTCCGGGCACTTGCTCGACACAGGGTGGCGCGCTCAACAACACACGACGGTCCTGGGCTTCGCACTGAAGGCTAAGCGCACTTAGCGGATGTCGGGCGGCCCAGGGTGGGCGAGGTCGTCGGGTGGCGGCACTCCCGGGTTGAGCGAAACCTGCATACCGCTACTCGACCTTCTGTAGCGTTAGCGACTGTGCCCGTAGGCGCTCGGCCTCCTTCGTGATCATTCTCGCGCCCGTCTTGCTGGGCATCGCGGTGTGGTGGTTCGTCACCCACGCACGCAGTCCACGACCCAAGCGTCTCCCGGCGCGACCGGGCCCGGCTGTTTCGACGCCCAGAACTCCTCGCCGTGCGGTCATCGTCGGTGCGCCGGTCGACGGGGCCGTCATCGAACTGATCGGAGTAACCAAGGGCTACGGGCGCAGACTCGCGCTCGACGGACTCGATCTCACGGTCCCGTCGGGTGGCGTGTTTGGTTTGCTCGGCGAGAATGGCGCAGGCAAGACGACGGCGTTGCGGTGCATGCTCGGTCTCGTTCGTCCCACATCCGGCATGTGCCGCGTCTTGGGAGCCGACAGCGGGCGCGATCTTCATCGGGTCATCGGCCGCGTCGGCGCACTCATCGAAACTCCCGGGTTGACCGGAACGATGTCCGGACGCCGCAACCTCGCGCTGCTTGCGCGCATCGACAGGATCGGGCCAGCCGGTGTCGACCGTGCGCTCGTTGCCGCCGGCTTGGCCGAACGGGCCGATGATCTCGTGAACACGTACTCGCTCGGCATGCGTCAGCGACTGGGCATCGCAGCCGCACTGTTGCGGGATCCGGAGCTTGTGGTGTTGGACGAGCCGTCGAACGGACTTGACCCAGCCGGCATCGCAGGCATCCGTCAACTGCTGCTCGGGTTGGCGGCCGAGGGACGCACGGTCATCGTCTCTAGTCATCTGCTCGACGAGGTCGAGAAAACCTGCGATCGGCTCGCGGTCATCGATGCCGGCCGGTGCGTGGCGTCGGGCCGGATCGGTGACGTCCTGGCTACCGCAGGCGTCGGCACGCTCTTGGTCGGCGTAGCGGACCTAGACGCTGCCCAGAACGCCCTGGCGGAGGCGGGCGTCGAAGCTGTGGTTGTCGAGGGCAAGTTGCGGGTCACTCACGATCCGGCCGATGCCGCGCATGTTACCGAAATCCTTGCAGCCCAAGGGCTTTATGTAAGCGAGATCCGTCACGAGCGGCCGACATTAGAGTCGGTCTTCTTCGGTTTGACCTCGCCGGAGGTCGGTCGATGATCGACCTATTAGCAGCCGACCTGCGCCGAATCATGTGGCGGATGATGACCCATGTCATCGCCATCGTTTCTGTCGTTGTCATCGCTGCTGTCGGTGCCGTCGACTTCCACCACACCACGAAACACCCGTTCGACCTGCGCACCGGACTACCGAACGCAATCGCGACCTTCACCGGGCCTGTCGTGCTCGCGGCCTTCATCTTCGGTGCCTCGTTGCTCGGCGCCGACTACACCAGCCGATCGCTGACCACTTTGCTCACGTGGGAACCTCGACGCGCTCGCCTTCTTCTCTCACGGGCAGTCACCTGTGCGGCGTTCAGCTTCTGCGCCTCGTTGGTCGCGATAGCCCTCCTGGTGTTGGCACTGCTGCCGTCTGCCTTTGCGCATCCAACGGGCCACGGAACTCCGTATGCGTCAGTGGTTGCCCTCGCGACACGATCCGCGTTGCTCTCAGCGGCCGCCAGCGCGATCGGTGTGTCCCTCGCTGCCATCGGACGCAGCACCGCGGCGGCTCTCATCGGTGCACTCGTCTACCTGGTCGTGATCGAGCGTCTCGCCGTCGCCTTGATCCCGGACGTGGGCAGGTGGCTCTTGCTCAACGACTCCCTGTCGTGGATTGCGGCCAGCGCGAATGCGAGCGACGGTCCTGGGGGAGTGGGGCCAGGCCACACGATCGCTACTTCTGGGCTACTCATACTTGTCGGCGTCGTCGGCATCCACGCACTCGCAACGTGGATGCTTCGTCACCGCGACATCGTGTAGGTCATTGCGACGCACTGCGGCTGCACGTCATGTCGCGTCTGCCTGGAGTACCGCTGCAACCGATCGGCGTGCGCCGATGCGAGTCGGGACGGCGGTGAGCGCAGCAATGGCGAGCAGCGTCAGCACGATCGTCGCGAAGGTCCAGAACGCAGGGGGCAGCGCGGTCGGCCCGGTGTGGTTCGGGTTGTTGTAGATCGCGATGCCGCCGGGGATGCCGAGCAGCACTCCGACCAGCGCGGGAAAGAGTTGTGCGACCGTCAAGCCGGTGGTGATCTGCTGCGAAGTCGCTCCGAGCGCACGGGCGAGTGCTGCCGAATGTCGTGCGTCAAGCGCCGTTGTCCACGCAATAAAGATGGTGTTCACAGCGGCGAGCGCGATGAGCATCACCGAGATAAGGGTGGTCACTCGCATGACTTGCGGACCGAGCGACCAATTCGACCCAGTCGCATGAATGAGGAGCACGGTGACGAGGCCACTGGTCGTGACGGCAACACTGAAGATGCTCAGCACAAGTCGACGTGGGCGGCGCGAAGCGATCCGAACGCCGAGCAGCAGCGGCGCGGGAAGTTTCGTCGATAGTGCAATCAACCACGCACGACGCCGTGGCGGTCGCGCAGCATCGTTGAGCGCCGCGACGGTGCTCTGACGCGCAGCGCGGATCGCAGGAACGAAGGTCGCGAGGATCGCGACGCCCAGAGCCAGTGCGACAACGAAGCCCACCGTCGATCCGGTGAGCGACGGCGCGTTCGGCGCGCCGATGAGCCCGGCTCCGGGAGCGTCGACCAGCGGCGCTGTCAGCCAGCCGACGATCAGCCCGACGGCAGCCGCACACAGGCCGACAAGAGCGTGCTCCAGAAGCAACACGACGGCAACGATTCGCGGTGTCCCTCCGACCGCCTTCAGCAGGCCGACACGCCGCGTTTGCTCAGACATGCTACCGCCAACGAGCACCGCCACGCTGGCGATCGCCAACAGCGCGAGCAGCCAGCTGCCCGTAGAAAGAACGGTCTGAACCTTGATCAGCACCTGCGCATCGCCGCTGCGGATGCGCTGCCACGAAAGCAAATACGGTGCGGACGGCGAGGTGTTCGCGTTGTAACGATCGGCGAACGTAGTCGCCGCACTCGCATCGTCGAGCTTCAGGTTCAAGAAGTAGGCGATCGGTCCGTCCGTTCCCGCAATGCGCGCAGCGTCGGCCGCAGTCGCCCAGATGAGACCGGGGTTGGCCGAACTGACGTTACCGACGATGAAGCAGCCCTCGGCTTCAGCGCACACATCGGGATAGGACGGGATGGCCGCAGTGGCCGCTGTCCCCACGACTTTGAAACTGTTGCCACCGAGGGTCAGCTGATCGCCGACGCGAATGCCCAACGCACTTGCGAAGCCCGCCTCGACGACGACGCCACCGGGTTGAATCCAGCTACCGCGCAGCAGCTTGGGTTGATCGACGGATGACACTGCGGTGCTTCTGCCTTCGACCTCGGCGCCTCCATTGGTGTGGCCTTTGCGGAGCGATGTCCAGGTCACCGGAAACGGCCCGCTAGACGCGGCCACCCCTGCGGCGTGCTCGAGGGGCACGAGCGCAGCAGCCTCCTGCGCCACGGTCATCGTTGGTCCGCGCGACCCTGGCCGGGCCTGCGTGCTCGGTGCTGGAGCACTTGAGCCGCCCGGCATGACGGTCGCCACCACATCCGGTCCGTTGGTTGCGGCCCTCGTTCGTGCATACGGACTGTTCGTCGTGCCGTGAAGCGCAAGGCCGAGCGTGAGTGTCGTCGTGCCTGCAGCAATTGCGAGCAGCAAGAGCAGTGCCTGTGCTGGTCGATGGCGTAGGTCCTTGACCGCGAGACGGCAGACAAGGAACGCGCGCCCAATCACCTAGCTCTCCAACCCGGCGAAGTCGGCGAGACTTCTTCTGGTGCCGCCGGCAAGTCGCGTCTCATCGACAAGGGCACCGTCGCGCATCGAGATCAGCCGATCAGCAATCGCAGCGATCCGCTCGTCGTGCGTGACGATGACCAGAGTGAGACCGCCGTTGTGTAGCACTTCGAAGAGCCGCAGCACCTCGAGAGTTGCCGCGCTGTCGAGGTTGCCGGTCGGTTCGTCGGCCAGCACAACAACCGGCTCGTTGGCGAGTGCCCTGGCGATCGCGACGCGCTGACGCTGACCTCCCGACAACGCTGATGGCAGGTGATCCGCCCGATCCGCGAGGCCCACCTGGTCAAGCAATTGCCGTGCACGACGCTTCGCGTCTCGCGGGGCGCGGCCGGCGAGAAGTGCTGGTAGTTCGACGTTTTCCTGAGCAGTCAACTCGTCCATGAGGTGATAGGCCTGGAACACGAATCCGACCTCGTGCCTGCGTAGTTGTGCGAGCGCCCGCTCTGACAGCTGGTCGATTCGCCGTCCCGCCACCGACAGCTCGCCAGCGCTCGGCCTGTCGAGACCGCCGAGCAGGTGGAGCAGCGTTGACTTTCCGCAACCGCTCGGCCCCATCACTGCAAGCATCTCGCCGCGCATGACGTCGAGGTCGACGTCGTCGACGGCGCGGACAAGTCCCTCGCCGCTGCCGTAAAGCTTCCGCAATCCGCGGGCGCGTAAGAGCACGCTCTCGTTCATCGCTTGCTCCTTCGTTCACTCCACACGCGTTCGCACGAGTCGAGCCAGCGCAGGTCGGCTTGCAGCCGCAGCACGATGCCTTCGAGCACCAACCCGGCGTCCGACTCATTCGGCTCAGCCATCGCTGCCTGCTGCACATCGCGCAGCCGCCGCAGCAACTCGCGGCGTTGCAGGTCGACGATGCTGATCGGGTCAGCCAACCCGGCTGCTGCCGCGGCGATCAACTTCAGGTGGAACTCGGCCAGGTCGGGCTTCGGCGAACTCACTTCGCTCAACCACTCGGTGACCCGCTCGTGGCCGGCCGCCGTAAGCCGATACACCTTGGTATCTGCACCATCGGCTCCGGCTACTGCGACGAGCCGGGCCTTCTCGAGCCGGCTAAGAGTCACGTAGATGTGACCCGCGTTGAGGCCCTCGGCGAGTGGACCGAGCGCGTCATCAAGACGCGACCGTAACTGAAAAGCCCGCGAGGGCTCTTTTGCCAACATGGCCAGGACGATTTCCTGCTGCATGAGCCCATCCGATCTAACGGTTATATCGAAGCTAACCGTTAGGTGACTCGGCCGTCAACCCCGCAGCGCCGAGGACGGCTGCCACCATCACCTCGGCCGCTTCCGCGCCGGTCAGGTTGCCGTCAATGCATAGCGACTGCCACGTGCTGAGCCGAAGTGCGTGCGCGAGTACTGCGCGCAGCCGTTGGGCGGTGCGACCTCGCGCGCGATAGCCGACTGCGAGAACGGCGACCCGGTGCTTTTCGTCGGCTATCAGATATTCACCAACGAAGCTCGGCATCACGTCTACGTCCCGATGAATCATCGTCATCATCGGTGAGGCGGTGACCGCCCATTGATACGTCTCGGTTAGCGCTGTGCGCAGCCGCAAGACAGGATCGCGGATTTGCGCCCATGCTGCGGGATCCGGTCGCGGATGCAGTTCGCGCCAGTGGGCCGAACAAGCAACTACGAGTGCCTCGTCGCTCGGGAAATGTCGGTACACCGTCAATCGGGTGACATTCGCCTCCTCGGCAACGGCGGAGACGGTGGTGGCTCGCGGTCCGACGCGTTCGTGCAACCGCATCGTCGCTTCGGTGATCGCAAGGCGCGTGTGTTCAACGGTGTCTTGGCGCGCCCGCATCGTGTAAGGCCGCGGCTTCGGCGCCGGTGTACGTCGCGGCACTGTTGACACCTTCCGTTCTGTGGAGGAGGCTACATTTGAGTATACAGTCCTGCTCACTCAATCTTCAGATTGGAGCGCCGA
>Ga0134126_10010502_pt1 | contig 11665 bp, 7 predicted proteins | sample KB31752_FD_96881 | JGI IMG/M metagenome (GOLD analysis project Ga0134126, IMG submission 96881) | Terrestrial soil microbial communities with excess Nitrogen fertilizer from Kellogg Biological Station, Michigan, USA - KB3-175-2 | ecosystem: Environmental > Terrestrial > Soil > Unclassified ...
GTTTGCCTTTGTTAAAATAACCTGAACGCATGATAACCCCATCTTTACGAAACCATTGCCAATAACCATGCATTTGGTCGCCCAGCATTTTACCTTTTGCCCACAAAGTTCCATCTACATGATAGTGGTTGTGATTTTTTGCGGTTTCTTTTTTAGCTACTGCTTTTTTAGTTGGAGATTTTTTTGCTGTTTGAGCTAAACGAAATTTTACTATTTTTTTTATGAGGGCTAAGGGCAATTTTTTATCGAGCGGAAATTGAATAGCACCTTTTGAGGTTTTGTATTTTGTTAACTCATTTTTAAACTCAATAATTGGTTGCGAAGTAGGATAAAAACCAATGTGCTGTGCATGTGCGGCATAATAAACCAACACTTTATTTTGTTTAAAGGCTGGCATGTTGTAACTAATAAGCTCATTTGCTTGTGGCGCAGCTTGTTTAATTGTTTTGCGCAGGGTGTTTAAAATGCTTTGTATATTTTTTGGAAATGTAGCGTGGTAACCATCAATTGTTTTGAATTTTGTTGACTGCATATTGTTTTGTTTACACAAATTTAAAATTAATTTGATTTATTTTTTTATGAGGCAACCTTTTGATGTTTTTAGCGCTCTTATATAATAAGAAGCCTGTTTGATTTTTACCCTTTAAAATTTTTGCCATGAAAACATTACTACTTTATTTAGGATTTGCTTTGTTTTTGATTTCAACTCCACTGCTTGCTCAGCCCGCTATACAATGGCAGCAATCGTTTGGTGGCACAAATTTGGATTATGCTTTGTCGACATCGGCGACCAGAGATGGAGGTTATATTATGCTTGGGGTATCCAGATCTAACAATGGGAGCGTAACCGGCAATCATGGGGTGAGTGATTATTGGTTGACTAAAACAAATGCTACAGGTGTTTTGCAATGGGAAAAAAGTTACGGAGGCACAAGTGATGACAGAGGTTACTCGGTTACCCAAACAAGTGATGGCGGTTATATTATGGTTGGCATGAGTTCATCTACCGATGGTGATGTTACGGGAAATCATGGTGGTGGTTCATTTCCGTACGATGTATGGGTTGTAAAAACTGATAGCCTTGGAACAATACAATGGGAAAAAAGTTATGGTGGTACAGGACAGGATTATGGAACATGTATACTTGAAACACCCGGTGGAAATTATATGGTTTATGGAGTTACCTTATCAAACGATGGTGATGTTGTAGGAAACCATGGTACAAGTGATGAGTGGGTGTTTAAAATAGATGCGACAGGTAACATTTTGTGGCAGAGATGTTATGGCGGAACTGCCGGTGAAGGCACAAATGCATATGATTTAGGTAGAAAATCGCTTACACCAACAAGTGATGGTGGTTATTTTATTACAGGTTGCTCTTCATCAAACGATGGAGATGTTACAGGACATCATGCAGGGTCAATAACTCAGCCTGGCGGCGATTATGATGTTTGGGCAATTAAAATAGATTCGACAGGTGTTATACAATGGCAACAAAGTTATGGTGGCACTGGTTTTGACAGAGGGCGTTCGGGTTTTCAAACGGCTGATGGGGGTTATATTATTTCGGCACAATCTACTTCTATTGATGATGATGTTACAGGGCATATGCAAGCAATGGGCTCTGTGCAACCATCAAGTAACTCGTGGGTAGTAAAATTAGACGCTGTTGGAAATATACAATGGGAAAAAATTATTGCTTTTGGTTTAGGTGATTATATTAGTGCTACCAATGATGGTGGTTATATAGTTGGAATAAAAGGCTTTTTACTAAAATTAGATGCTTTTGGAAACACCCAGTGGGAAGAACTTACCTATGGTGGCGGAGAAGCTAGTACAGTTTTTCAGATAAGTGATGGCGGCTATATTGTGACTTTATACAGTGCGTCTTCGCCAAATCTAGGGGCTGGAGATTATATAATACAAAAATTATCGCCGGTACCAACCAATGTTATTACAGGTTATGTGTATGAAGATTTGAATGGCAACTGTGTAAAAGACACCAACGAAGTTGGTTTACCCGGCAAAATAGTGAGAACAGTGCCCGGTAATTATTATGCTACTACTGATGCATTTGGAAATTATACATTGTTTGTTGATAGTGGTTTTTATACAGTAAATCAAACGCCAAGCGTTTACTTTAATCAAAGTTGTACAACAAGCTATACAGCAAATATTAACTCGGCAACGCCAAGTTCATACAATAATAATTTTGCCGATACGCTGCGTGTGCATTGCGCCGATTTGATACTTAGCATTGGTGCACCCGGATTTAGACAATGTTTTAAAAATACGCTAAGCGTTTATTATGCTAACACAGGCTCAGTGGCAGCATATAATGTAAGTATTACTTTGAGTTTTGATAATTATATAATACCGCTTAGTAGCAGTATACCCTTTACTATTGTTGGTGGTAATTATGTGTTTACTATTGATACTATATTGCCCGGGCAAACAGGAAATTTTACTGTTTTAGATTCGGTATCGTGTGCTTCGGTAGTTGGCTTACATAACGCGTGTGTTTTGGGTAACATACAATCAACAACAACGGCTGAGTGTAATATAGCAAATAATAATGCTTATGATTGTCATAACCTTGTTGGCTCATGCGACCCAAATGCAAAAGAAGTTGCTATATCAAATACAGGTTATACTACAAAAGAAAATTGTACAGCTACCGATACACTTACGTATATGATTAGGTTTCAGAACACGGGTACCTTTGCTGCAAGTACTGTTGTAGTTAGAGATACGTTGCCAGCCTATGTTGATGCAGCAAGTGTTGAAAGTGGAGCAGCAAGTGCAGCATACAGTTTTAGAATTTACGGACAAGGAATTTTAGAATGGACGTTTAATAACATAAACTTACCTGATAGCACAATAAACGAAGTGGCAAGTCATGGGTTTGTAAAATTTACGGTGCGCCAAAACGCAAACAACCTGCAAGGCACAGTTATTAAAAATAGCGCCAACATTATTTTTGATTACAATAACCCTGTGCTAACCGATACCACAGTGCTTAACATACCGCAAGCAACAACAGGTGTTGAAAGTAATCGTATAAATAGTAAAAATGTTGTTGTGTATCCTAACCCAACAAACAATTTGGTTATTGTAAAATCGCAAACCGAATTAGGATCGGTTACTATATATAATGTAGTAGGTGCAGTTGTTTACTCACAAAAAGTAAACGCTAACGAGCAGCAAATTGATTTAAGTAAACAAGCAAGCGGCATTTATTTTTTACAAACACAAAACACGTACTTAAAAATAATTAAGGAGTAAATAAGACTACATTTGATATAAGTATAAGTTACTAAACCTCTATTTTATGAAAACCATGAAAAAAATTCTATCCTTTTCTTTATTACTTTTAATTAATCAAACACATGCTCAAATAATTACGACAGTAGTAGGCAATGGCACGCATGGCTATAGTGGTGATGGCGGACAAGCAATAGCTGCAGAAATAGCTTATCCAAATGGAGTCACCTTTGATGTATTTGGAAATTTGTACATAGCCGATAGTGGCAATAACCTCATTCGTAAAGTAACAACATCAGGCATTATTACAACTTTTGCAGGTAATGGCACACACGTTTTTAGTGGCGACGGAGGGCAGGCAACTGACGCAGGAATATATGGCCCGACCGGAGTAGCCTGTGATGCCGCCGGAAATTTGTATATAGCAGATAGTTATAATTTTCGTGTACGTAAAGTAACTACATCCGGTATTATTACAACTTTTGCCGGTAATGGCACAAATGCCTTTTCGGGTGATGGCGGTCAAGCAACTGATGCGGGAATATTTGGTCCGGGCGGAATAACCTTTGATGCTACCGGAAATTTATACATAGCTGATTATGATAATTCCTACATCCGTAAAGTAACCACAGCAGGCATTATTACAACTTATGCCGGTAATGGAACGTCGGGCTATAGTGGAGATGGTGGGCAAGCTACTGATGCAGAAATAGATGGTCAATACGGAATAACCTGTGATGCTACCGGAAATTTATATATAGCAGAATTTGATAATTACTATATACGAAAAGTAGCTACATCAGGCATTATTACAACTGTTGCCGGTAATGGTATAGGAAGTTATAGTGGAGACGGTGGACAAGCAACTGATGCGGGAATAAATTATCCAACATTTGTAACCTGTGATGCCGCCGGAAATTTGTACATAGCCGACTATGGTAATGCTCGCATACGAAAAGTGGCTACATCTGGTATTATTACAACTGTTGCAGGTGATAGCACAGCAGGTTATAGTGGCGATGGAGGACAAGCAATAGCTGCGGAACTATATAATCCGGGTGGATTAACTTTTGATGCTGTCGGAAATTTGTACATAGCTGACAATGGCAATAATGTTATCCGCATGGTGTGCAATACAGGTTGCGGAACAACAGCCGTAGAGCAGCTTACTACTAATAAAAAACAGGTAAGCATTTACCCCAATCCGGCAAATAATTTTGTTGTTATTCAATCGGAAGTTGAATTTGGTTTGGTTACAATTTATAACTCATTGGGTGAAATTGTTTACACACAAAAAGTAAATACTACCAAGCAACAAATTGATTTAAGCAAACAAGCAAGTGGTATATATTTTTTACAAGCGCAAAACACTTTTACTAAAGTTGTGAAGGAGTAAAAAAGGAGCTGTTAGGGTTTTGTAATGGAGTTAAAGCTTATGCTTACACTTAGGTAAAATAAATAATTAGCAAAGGCCGGCATACCATTTACACGGGCCGTACTTGTGTAAATTACCTTTGTTTTACTGCTTTTATTAGTGTTTAAATGCCCTACGTCATAATCCCATAATTGGTTTGGGTTTAGGTTGCACATAACACCTGCGCCAAATTTTAGCAGGCAACAATTTTTATAATTATTTTTTGATGTGCGCCACACCATATTAATTTCGGGATTGGCGTACCACGTACTATACATAAAGCGCGAGGTATCGGCAAGGGTTTGAAACTGATCAGTTTTAAATACAGTGCGGGTGTACTGCATGGTAGTAAAATTAAAGGAGCTACTAAAATATAACCGCTGGTTAAGGGGAGCCGCATAACCTACACCTAGTTTTACTATACTTACATAGGGTGCGCCACCTAAAGCCACATTCCATAAAAACCCTGATTTAAACTGGTTGCCCATGCGTACTACTAATAAAGGCCAAGCACTGTTTATTGGTTTTTGTCCGTATTTGATTAAATACTGATTAAGCGCTTTGGGTTGTGTAAAAAGTACTTCGGGTTCAGCTTCTGCAAATAGTCCGTTTGGTTTTGATAAGGCGGGGTTTTGCCAATTTACTTGATTATCGGATGCGGGCTCGTTAACATAAATAATTGAAGCATCGGGGGTTTGAGGCAAGTAGGCTACTTTGTAACAAGCACCCGGATGTACGTTGTTATTTTTTATCTCGTCGTTAGAGATGGCTTGATGGCCAATCATTAATTTTTTTTTGCCGTTATCGGTTAAAATATAAAATTGATACTCGCACATATTTTTATGTATATAAATAAGTTTACCACTACAAGTAACAGGTTGTTGTTTAGTTTGTCTGTCATCAAAGTAAGGCATGTTATAATACATAGCTGATTTTTGTGGCGCAGCCGAATCGTAACCTATATAATAGCCCACCAAACCCGTGGGGTTAATTACTATGCGAGGGATACGGCCATATACATGATACTCTTTACCATCTACATAATAATTGGTAGTACGCCTGTGTATGTAGCTAAAGTAACGCTCTTTAGTAAAAATAATTTTTTGAGCGAAAAAACTATGTGTACAAATTAAAAACAAAATAAGAATGATGTGCTTTGTTTTCATATTACATATTATTAGAATATTTAAGGGTTATAAATAATTTCGATAGCACCACTTTTTTGAGTATCAGATGTTAGGGTGAAAGTTGTATGGCGTTTGCTTGAATTGTCATCTACCTCTATGGCGGCGGTATTTGGCGGTACAATTCCTAAGTTTACAGCATGCATTACTAAATAGTTTGTACCTGCTATAAGTTGCAATTGAATTTGTTTTTTTGCTTTGGCAAGTGTATAATTTTCTAAAACAAGTTGGTTGTTTAGATATAGTGATATTTGGTCGCCATCTACAAGGCCTGCATCCCAAACAGAAACAGTAACTAAATCGGTGGGTACTTGCATTGTTTTTTGTACATCTACATGGCGGTTATTTATTTTGTGAGTTTTGGTAGCAGCAACAATTTCGTTTTTAATTTTTACAGCTACGCTATCTATAGGTTTATCTTTTAATTTATAATTTAATGAGTAACGCAGGTTTGCTAAAAAGGTGCCGCCATTATAGGTGATACTGCTTTTGCCAACCGATGTACCGTTTTTAAAAAACTCGTACTGTTCGGTATAGCTACTGGTAAATGGTGCGTAGTAAACAAGGCCAACCTCGACGGAATGGCGGTTGGTTTTGGAAAAATGTTTTATACCAAACTCGGTACCCAACATAAAAGTGTTTTGATGTACGGATGTTATAACTGATTTCATACCTGTACCATTCTCTGTCCAATCTTGGCCGCTACCAACTATTAGTTTGTTAGCTAAGGTGGTGCCAACACCGCGGTGAAAAAATGTTTCTCCGAAGGACTCTCGGATGTACCAATATTTACTGCCACCTAAAAAATCGCTTTGGCCTTTATACCAACAACGTTGTATGGCAACTGCATATTTTAGATATCTATCTTCCTCTACCCATTGGGTGACGTTGTTGTTTTTCCAAGTGTAACTAAATGGATAATCAAAGTTGTAACATGCTTTGTTGTTTTGTATTTCGGCTTGTACACTTGTAAAGGCATCATGGTTTTTATCGCGCCACATAAAACCGGTGTGTATGCCCATTGATGTGTTTGAGGTGAGGTCTAATTCTTTATTGCCTTTACTATCGCCAACAAAACCGAAACCGGTATTAAGTGTGCGCACAAAAGGAGTGTTACCACTAATATTATTTATGCTGGCAGACGCTAAACCAATTGAACCCACATTAAAACCAGTAGTAAAATATTTTTGCCTGCGTACTTTAACTTGTGTTTTGGGTTTATAAATTACTTGATGATTGTTGTTTGTTTGTGCTTTTGTTGTACATAGACTAATTGCTTGCAGACCTATTAGGAGTGTAGTGTGGTATAGATGCGAATGTACTTTCATACTGCTTGTTATTAAAGCATTTAAGGTTTATAAATAATTTCGATGGCTCCGCTTTTTTGCGTGTCGGATGTGAGTGTAAATATTTTATGGCGTTTGGTTGAGCTGTCGTCAATTTCCATAGCGGCGGTATTGGGTGGCACGCTGCCTAAGTTTACAGCGTGCATTACTAAATAATTTGTGCCTGCTACCAAATGTAATTGAACGGTTTGTTTTGCTTTGGTTAGGGTGAAATTTTCTAAAACTAATTGACCGTTTAGGTAAAGTGAAATTTGGTCGCCATCAACCAGTCCGTCGTCCCAAACAGAAGCGGTAACTAAATCAGTAGCTGCCTGCATAGTTTTTTGCACATCAACATGACGATTATTTATTTTGTTTGTGCTGTTTACCACTTCGTTTTTAATTTTTACAGCAACACTATCAACAGGTTTGTTTTTTACATGGTAGTTAAGTGAGTAACGTAAGTTGCACATAATAGTACTGCCATTAAAGGTGGTGGTGCTTGTACCAACTGACACGTTATTTTTATAAAACACATACTGCTCGGTATACGTGTTGGTAAATGGCATGTACCAAACTACTCCAACATCTAATGAGTGTTTGTTATCGGGACTAAAAATTTTAAAGCCCAACTCGGTGCCCAACATATAAGTGTTTTGATTAACAGATGTGATAACAGATTTTAATCCGGTTCCGTTTTCGGTCCAATCTTCGGCGTGGCCTTGTTTGATTACGTTTGAAAATGTAGAGCCTATGTCGCGATGAAAAAATGTTTGCCCAAACGATTCGCGTATATAATAATATTTTTTACCGCTTAGCAAATTGCTTGTGCTAACGCACCAACTGCGTTGCAGGGCTATGGAGTATTTAATGTATTTATCTTCTTCAACCCATTTATATGAGCTATCTCCTTTCCAGGTATATTTAAAAGGATAGTTAAATGAGTAACAGGCTTTGTTGTTTTGCATTTCTACTTGTATGGTTGTGCAAGCATCTTTATGTTTATCGAACCACAAAAAACCGCCATTAATGCCCATTGATGTGTTTGCAGTTATATCTAAAAAGCTGTGGTTGTTTACATCAGATATAAGACCCAAGCCCAAATTGATGGTGCGCGAAAATGCATTATTGCCACTAGTGATGTTTGTTGTTGATGGCGACCAACCCATCATGCCCACATTAAAACCCGCTGTAAAATATTTTTGCCTACGTACTTTAACTGGTTTATAAGTTACCTGATGCTTGTTGTTGTTATTTGTTTGTGCCTTTGTTGTGCAAAGACTAATTATTTGCAGACCTATGATGAGCGTTGTGTGATAGAAGTGCGAATGCGTTTTCATACTGCCGGTTTAGCAGGCAAATACAAAGCCTGTACCACAAACCATAAATTAACATTTGTTGTGAGTTTGTTGTTGCGTTAGGGATGGCAGCAGAAAGCTTTTTTGTGTAACCACAAAAAATTTGTAGCGCACAGCCCGACGGCGCGTGTTTACAAAGCGCCGTAAGGCCCTGATTAAGAATTGTTGTAATGCCGAAATTATAAAGTTTTTTATTACTTTAGTTGAAACTTATACTTTACCAATTAAACTTTTATTTATGAAAAAAACTGGTTTATTATTAATGCTTGCCTTGGCGAGTAATGTTTTGTTTGCACAAAAAAAAGAAGAAGCTGAAAAATTAGTTGCTGAAGGAGTTGCTTATCACGATAAGGGTGATTATGAGGGTGCCATTGTACGTTATAATAGCGCACTAGAACTTGATAAAGATAATTTATTGGCAATGGCTGAAAAATCAATGTCGTTGTTATCGTGGGAGAAGTATGATGAAGCGGTTGAGTGTTGCAAACAAACTATTGCAGCACACCCGGGCGATAAGGATTTGAAAACAGTGTATGTTACTTTTGGAAACGCGTACGATGCTTTAAACAAAACAGATAAATCGGTTGAGGTGTATAATGAGGGAATAAAACAGTTTCCGGATTTTTACCAATTGTATTTTAATAAAGGCATTACATTATCGAGTGTAAAAAAATATGATGATGCACTTTTATGTTTGCAAAAATCAATGTTGTGTAACCCGAAACACGCGGGTTCGCAAAGTGCATTGGCTCGGATTTTAAAATTTAAAAATAAACATATACCAGCACTTTTGGCTTATTGCCGTTTTTTTGTGATAGAGCCCGAGAGTAAACGCGCTAAAGAAAATTTAGAGAGTGTAAAAAAATTAGTGTCGGGTAGTGCTGAGGTAACCGGAAAAAATACAATTACGGTACACGTTACACCCGATATGCTTGCCGATACCTTGCCAAACGGAAAACCAAAGGAAAATAGTTTTATTGCCACAGATGTTATTTTAGCCACATCATCGGCGTTAGATTATGAGAAACAAAATAAAAATAAAACCGAAGTGGAACAGTTTATACGAAAGTTTGAAAGTGTTTGCTCATCGTTAAAAGAAAGTCAAAAAGATGGCTACGGTTTTTATTGGGATTTTTATGTACCCTACTTTATTGAGATGCAGGACAAAAAACTGATAGAAACCTTTGCTTATGTGGCCTTTGCCTCATCGGAAGATAAGGATGTGAATAAATGGCTAAAAGGACACCAAAAAGAAATTGACAAATTTTATGAGTGGTCATCGGCATTTGTGTGGAAAAAAAGCTAATTTGTTAGCATAGCTTTTAGTTTAAAATAGCCTCGATTATAAATTACTTTTATCTTTGCGCGCATAATTTAAAATTATGGCATATATATATCACATTAACGCCCGTCAGATTCTTGATTCGCGCGGAAATCCAACAGTAGAAGTAGATGTTTACACCGATAGTGGCACAATGGGCCGCGCGGCTGTTCCATCGGGAGCATCGACCGGAAGTCATGAAGCGGTTGAGTTACGCGATAACGATAAAACCCAGTATATGGGCAAAAGCGTACACAAAGCCGTTGAAAAGGTAAACACCGTTTTGCTTGAGCAATTAAAGGGCATGCATATTTTTGACCAAAATGGCATTGATGATAAAATGCTTGAAATTGATGGTACCGAGAACAAAGCCAATATTGGTGCTAATGCTATATTGGGTGTATCGTTAGCAGTAGCGCGTGCTGCTGCAGAAGAATTGAAACAACCTTTGTTTAGATATATTGGCGGTGTAAATGCAAATTTATTGCCTATACCAATGATGAACATTTTAAATGGTGGTGCACATGCCGATAACGGAATAGATTTTCAGGAATTTATGGTGATGCCGGTTGGTGCCGAAAGTTTTTCGGACGCATTGCGCATGGGCACTGAAGTGTTTCACAACTTAAAAGCAGTTTTGAAAAAACAAGGGCTATCTACCAACGTAGGTGATGAAGGTGGTTTTGCACCCAATATTAAATCGAATGAAGAGGCTTTAAAATATGTAATACAGGCTATTGAAACAGCGGGTTACAAACCGGGCGAAGACATTTACATTGCTATGGATGCTGCTGCATCAGAATTTTATGATGCGGAGAAAAAAATATACAAATTTAAAAAATCAACTGGTGATGAGTTAACCTCTGCACAAATGGTTGATTATTGGGCTGACTGGGCAAAAAAATATCCTATCATATCGATTGAAGATGGTTTTGCCGAAGATGATTGGGATGGTTGGAAAGGCATTAGCGACCGTATTGGTAACGATGTGCAATTAGTGGGTGATGATTTGTTTGTTACCAATGTAAACCGTTTGGTTGAAGGCATAAACAAAGGCGTTGCAAACTCTATCTTAGTTAAGGTAAACCAAATTGGTACCTTGAGCGAAACTATTGAGGCTGTGCAATTGGCGCAAACACATGGCTACACATCAGTAATGAGCCATAGAAGTGGTGAGACTGAAGATACTACCATTGCTGATTTAGCGGTTGCGTTAAGTTGCGGACAAATTAAAACAGGCTCGGCATCGCGTAGTGATAGGGTTGCAAAATACAACCAACTATTGCGCATTGAAGAACAACTTGGAAACAACGCGCGCTTTTTAGGTAGCAGTTTTAGGTTTGCGAAATAAAATAATTTTATTGATTAATAAAAAAGGCTAAACAATTTGTTTAGCCTTTTACTTTTTTACTACTTAGCAATAATTAATTTTTTGTTTGCATTAAGTATAGTAGAGCTTGTTGATTTTATGGAAATATTATAAACTCCGTTTTGTAAGGCGGTTAAATCAATTTTATCACCTATACTCTGTAATGTTTCTTGCATTACAATGTTGCCCTGCACATCATAAACAGAAATAAAAACTTGCCCTGGCATATCTTTAATACTGCCTTGTAAAGTAAACATACCGTTACTTGGATTTGGAACAACATTGATTTGATTTAGTTTTGATGTAGCAACAACAGGGTTTTTTATGTCTATAGTTGCATTACTTAGCTGACTTATATCCTCGTTTAAAGGAGAGCTAGGATTAGTGCTTGCTTCTCTATTTTGTCCATTACCAATTTGGCACGTTGTAA
>Ga0134126_10010503_pt1 | contig 11664 bp, 8 predicted proteins | sample KB31752_FD_96881 | JGI IMG/M metagenome (GOLD analysis project Ga0134126, IMG submission 96881) | Terrestrial soil microbial communities with excess Nitrogen fertilizer from Kellogg Biological Station, Michigan, USA - KB3-175-2 | ecosystem: Environmental > Terrestrial > Soil > Unclassified ...
CAGGAGTTGCGAGCGCGCCAGATCGGCGCCTGTCTTGGTCGTCAGGTCGAAGCTGGTACCAAGTCCGAGACCAAAGGCCTGCGTGGCCGCGGTTGAAGAAGACGCAACGGCGGACGAACCGGAGGCCGCCGGCGCGCTCAGCGTCCCGGCAGCGATGCCGAGCCGCGCCAGCGCGTCGAACTGTGCCGGCCCCGAGACCAGCGTGACGGTCTGGCCGGAATTGGCCGCGATGCTCAGGCCCTCGGCGCCGTTGGTGTAATTGACCGACGCTTTTCCGAAGGTCTGCAGCTGGATGTTGATCTTGTCGGTCAGCGACTGGAGCGTTTCGCCCGCGTCGATGGTGACGGTCGCGGTGCGCGCGGCGACGCCCTGGATCTGGATCTGGAAGGAGTCGCCGGCGCGCAGCGTGGTCTGCGCCGTCAGGTCGACCGACTGGTTCGGGTTGACGATGCCGCGCGGCAGGCCGAGCGCGTCGAGCACGCTCGAGCCGTTCGGATCGACGGCGATGCCGGCGCCCGAGGAAATGCCGTCGAGGCCGCCATATTGCCGCGTCCAGTTGACGGTGCCGTTTGCGGCGAGCGATGCGGCAAAGCTGTTGCTGACGCTCGCGATGTTGCGGGTCTGTCCGGCAAAGGTGCCGGTGGTCGATCCGGTCAGATAGACGGTTCCGTCGCTCCCGACCGTCACGGCGCCGCCCTTCTCGCTCGCGGCGGTGCCGACATACGAGACATAGTTCGCCGCGGCAGTGGCGCCCTGATCGGTGAGATTGAACACGAAGGCGTCGCTGCCGCCCGTCGACGCATTGGCGACGCTGGCGGCGCCGCCGGCGGTGAGACTGCCGTTCTGGGTGGTGCCGGAGACGTAGACCTGATTGCCGGGCACCGCGAGGCCGCCGATGCCGCCGCCGTTCTGCAGATCGCCCAGATCCTGCTGCCAGACCGGCGCGGACGTCGCGTCGCCATTGGCGTATTTCGCCACGATGGCGTGGCCGTTCTGCACGCTTGCGACATAGAGACTGCCGTCGCTGGCGGTTGCCGTCGCTGCGACGGTGTCGTTGGCGGCGGTGCCGAACTGCTGCTCGTAGACGATGTTGCCCTTGTGGTCGAGCTTCGCGACATAGGCGTCCGTGCCGCCGTCCTGGGTCTGGCCGGAGCCGATCACTCCGGTGACCTGGCCGCCGATATAGACGTTGCCCGACGCGTCGACGCTGACCGCGGCCGCCTGATTGCTGTTCAGCGTCTGGAGCTGTTTCAGCCAGGTCTGGTTGCCGAGCGAATCGTATCGCGCGACGAAGGTGTCGGTGTTGCCGTCCGCGATCGAAGACGTCGTGAGGTCCGCCGTGGTCGAGCCGGTGATGACGACGCCGCCGGTCGGATCGAGCGCGAGTCCCGTCGCGTTCGCGGTGCCGGCGCTGCCAAGCATGCGCGTCCACAGCACATTGCCGGCGGAGTCGTATTTGGTGAGATAGGCGTCCTGCTGGCCCTGATTGACCTGATTGCCGAAATTCCCCGTCGCATTGCCGAGCACATAGACGTTGCCGCTGGCATCGACCACGGTCGATGCCGCAGTCGTTGTGCCAGTGGTCGGTGCGGCGCTGACACTGACGGTGCTGGTCGGCGAGCTGCCGAGATCCGAAAGTTTGATGAGGCGGCCCTGCTGGTCGGCGGCCTGCGAGCTGGTCGTGGTCGTGCCGGAAGTCGTCGTCGTGCTGGTGGTCGTTGTCGCCTGACCGGCGGAACCTGCAAGATACAGGGACGCCGTCGCGCCGGCCGAAGACAGGCTTACCGTCTCGCTGCCGCCCGGCGAGACCTGAAGGCCGTAAGTCGCCTTGGTCGGATCGAGCACGGTGCCGGCGGTCAACACCTTCTGGAAGCGGGTCGAGAAACCGCCGGCCGAAAGCTGCTGGTTCACATAGGAGACGACATTGTCGAGGGTCAGCGGACCGGAGATCTGCGAGAGGTCGATCGCGACATTGGTCGTCGTCCCGCCCTTCTTGACCGCAATGGTGAAACTCTCCGACGTCGAAAGTCCCGGCAGCGCATTGCCGAGGTTGGCGTTGTTGACCAGCGTCTTGGTCTGGTAGTCGAACGAGCCGAACGGCACCACCACGGTCGAGGTGACGGAAGCCGACGGCGCCGCCGCCTGAAGCGTGAAGTTGTTGAAGCTCGTATTGGCGATGTAGCTCTGCACCTGCTTCAGGCCGGCCTGGAAGCGCGTGTCGAGCCCGGCGAGCTGGCCGGCTGTCATGCCATCGCGCTGGCCCATCTTGGCGATGTAAGCGAGCGTGTTGACCGCGGTGTAGAGCGAGAAGAGCTTCTGGTTGTCCTGCTCGGTCTTCTGGTCGGCGCTGGTCGTCGCGGTCAGCGGCACATTGCTGGTGTCGAGGAAATTCGTGGTCGCGAGGACCTTGGCGTCCATCGCGGTCTGATCGGGCGGCGTCGCCTCCCAGGGCGGCGCATCGTTGGCCGTGGCGCTCTTGCTGCCTGTCGCGCTCGATTGGGTGGATGGCGACAGGCCGGCCGCGGCCTGCGCCGTCGAAGTCGACACGGCGCTCGTCAGCTTCGCCTGATAGAAGCTGAGCAGCACATTGGGATCGAGACCGACCGACACGCGACAAGCCTTTGTGGACCAATGCGGAACAATCGCCGGGTCGGCGTTAAGACCGAGCTAAGACGCGGCCAACGTGCTTAATCGGACCTTAACGGGCGGTGCGCGAGAGTGACCGCCATGCCGTCGCCCTTGCCCGCCGATCCCTATGAAACCGGCCTTGGCCTTTCTGCCCAAGGCCGTCATGCCGATGCCATCGCGCATTACGAGCGCGCGCTGGCGGCGCGGCCGGACGATGCGCGCGTGCTGTTCGCGCTCGGCAACACCGCCCGGGCGCTCGGCATGCCAAAGCCGGCGGAGGAATTCTATCGCCGCGTCCTGGCGCAGGACCCCGCCCGGCTCGAGGCCATTGTCACGCTGGCCAACCTGCTGCGTGCGCAGGGACAATTGGCAGCCGCGGAAGCCCTGCTGGCGCCTGCCCTCGCGCGTTCTCCGGAGGCGGCCGAGCTGTGGCTGACCCTGGGCTCGACCTTTCGCGAGATGGGCGAGCGGACGCGCGCCGCCGAACATTATCGCAAGGCGCTTGAGCTAAGGCCGGACTATCCGGCGGCGCTGACGAACCTTGCCGACATCCTGACCGACGACGGTGATTTCGACGAAGCCCTGGCCCTCTACGATCGGGCCGTCGCGCGCGACCCCGGCAATGCGCAGGCGCGGCTCAATCGTGCGGTCCTGCATCTGCTCCACGGCAATCTGAAGGACGGGTGGCGCGACTATGCCGCGCGGCTGAAGATCCCCGGCAAGGCGCCTGTGCCCGAGCACAGACTGACCCGCTGGGACGGCGGCAGCCTGAAACGCACGCGGCTCCTGATCACCGCCGAGCAAGGCGTCGGCGACCAGATCATGTTTGCGAGCATGCTTCCCGAACTTTCGCGGCGCGCCCAGGCCGAAGGCGGCTCGCTCGTCCTCGAGTGCGAGCCGCGTCTCGTCAGCCTGTTTGCGCGGTCCTTTACCGGCGTTGCGGTGCATGGCTGGGATCTCGAGACACGCGACGGCATCACGCGATCGCGCTATGGCTGGCTGAAGGCGGCCGGCGGCGCCAATGCCTTCATCGAGATGGGCAGCCTTGCGAAGATTCTGCGCGGCCGCCTCGAATCCTTTCCGGACGTAAACGACTTCCTGAAACCCGACGCCCTGGACATGGCGCGGTTCGGCGCCGTCCTGGAAGCCACCGGCGGCGGGCCCTTCATCGGCATCTGCTGGCGCAGCGGCAATCTCGCCGGTCATCGCGCCCTGCAATACGCACCGCTGGAGGACTGGGCCGCGTTCGTCGCAAAACTGCCGGGGACCGTGGTGTGCGTGCAGTACGATGCCGGCGTGGACGAGGTTGAGACGCTCGCCCGGCTGAGCGGCAGGCCGATCGTCCTGCTGGAAGATCTCGACCAGAAAAATGAACTCGACCGCACGGCGGCGTTGCTGGCGACGCTGGACGCGGTCGTCTCGGCGCCCACCGCGGTGTCGTGGCTTGCCGCCGGCACGGGCGTCGACACCTACAAGGTCCTCTACGACAGGAGCTGGACTGCGCTGGGTCGGACAAGCGAGCCCTTTGCGCCGGCCTGCGCGTTGATGATGCCGGCGACGCGCGGCGACTGGGCGAGTGCGTTCGATCGCACGCTGTTGCGACTCAACGCGCGGCTTTAATCGGATACGCCACCCGGCGGCGCTCCAGCGCCCGGGCGAGATCGGCAGCAACGCGTGCAGCACCTTCGCCGTCAACGGCCATCAGGCTTGCGGCGCGCATCTCGCGGCGCTTCGCGCCATCGCACATGATCGCCTCGACGTTCCGCGCGATGGCCTCTTCCGACGCCTCGTCCGCCAGCCCGAGCGAGACACCCATGCCGGCATCGACGAACGCGGAGGCCGAGGCGGCATGGTCCTCGGTCAGGCAGAGATAAAGCGCCGGAACGCCGGCGGCCGCCAGCTCGTAGGCCGTCACGCCGAACGCGGCCAGCGCCGCATCGGCGCCGGCGAATTCGGTCGCAAGGCCCTTCGCGCCCTCGATGGTCTCGAAGCCCGGATTCAGCATGACGATCTGGCGCGCCACGCGCGCTCCGTCGGCCATGCCGGGCCCGATGACGAAGCGCACGCGGAACGCCGGATCGAGCCTGGCGAGCGCGCGGGCGCAGTTGAGCGTCAGGCCGCGAGGATCGCTGCCGCCCATGGTGACGAGGAGCACCGGCCGACCGGCCTGCTGGCGGGGCGCTGCGATCCTCGAGCCGGCGCCGAGGATCGCCCATTGCCAGCCGATCAGCGGCACGCAGGCCGAACCGGACCAGCCAAGCCCATAGGCTTGCGGCACCGGCGGGTAGTAGGCGCGGTCGCAGACGAGGCGCCGTTGCGATGCATCGTCGATCGTGGCCGTCAGCGCGACGCGCCCGGTCAACGAAGCCAGTTCATGAAGGCCCGGGCCGTCGCGGCAGTCGAGCAGAAACATGTCCGGCGCATGCCGGCCGATCTGCGCATCCAGCGACTCATTGCGCGTCACCGCGAATCCGGCCCGGCGAATCGGCTCGCAGGCATCTTCCGTTCCGTTGAGCGCGAAGACGGCGCCGATGCCTTCGCGGTCGCGCAGACTCTGTGCCAGCGCCACCATGCGTTTGACGTGGCCGTAGCCGAATGCGTCGCCGCCGTCGCAGGCGATCAGGGCGAGGCCGCCGCGGACGGCGATCTCCTTCTGCTTCACATGGGCGTTGAGTCTGCGCAGAGACGGCTCGCGCTCCAGCAGCAGCAGGATATCGGCCAGCGAAGCCTCGCCGGCCCTGGCCGCCATGCGGGCGTGAAGGGCCTCGACGAAGGCAAGGTCGTCGGGCGTGTCGACGGTCAGCCGTCCGCCCTCGCGTGCCAGTTCGGGATAGGACGGCGCGCGGGCGATCGAAACGAAGTCGGGATGCAGCTTGAAATAGCCGGTGACGTGCTCGCGCGCCACCGGATCGGACGCAGCGTCCATCATCAGCTTGTCGAGCGCCCGGCGTGTGAAGGGGTCGACGCCTTCATGGGCGGTCACGGCGCCGTCCGCCATCAGCACATAGTCGCCGGACTGCTCGATCAGCGCGGTCAGCAGGTGGTCGATGAACCCCGCTTCGATGAACGGCGCATCGGAGGAGACGCGCACGATGACATCGGCACCGGTCATCTCTGCCGCCAATGCAAAGCGCGCCAGCACGTCGTCTTCCGGACCGCGGATGACTGCGACGCCGTTCTCGCGTCCGAATTCCACGATGGCGTCGTCCAGCGGATTGACAGTTGTCGCCACCGCGACATGGTCGATCAGCTTCGATTTCCGCAGGCGGTGCACGATGTGCCAGAGCAGCGGCCGGCCGGCGACGGGGCGCAGGACCTTGCCGGGAAGCCGCGTCGAGCCCATGCGCGCCTGGACGATGGCGACGATTTTCTGCCCGGCGATCAAGCGGCGCCTTCCCACATCGCACGGATCTGGCGGAGCGGCCGCATGCCGTCGACGGGATCGGCGCGCCAATCGCGATCGGCAAGTTCGGACGGCTGCGGGCCCTTGAACCCCTGACCGTCTGCCACAAGCGACTCGCGAATCCGGGCAATGACCGGGGCGATCTCGCCCGGCAGCCAGCAATGGCCCGCGGCGTATTCGGCGCCCTCGCCATCGAGATCGAGATGGAATTCGACTGCCGCGGCGCCCCAGCGATGCACGGCCCGCTCGATCACGGCCGGTCGCCGCGTGTGATCGGACCAGCCGACCTTGCAGCCGGTGGCATCGCGGATGTCGGCGATGGCGGCGAGGTTGGCTTCGGAGGCCGGCGTCGGATAGGCCGACACGCAGTGGAGCAGCGTGATCTCGGCGGCGCCGGCCCGCTTGAGCGTGTTGGCGGCGGCGGCGATCTCTTCCATCGTCGCCATGCCGGTCGAGAGCACGACGGGCTTGCCGGTCGCGGCGCAAGCCTCGAGCAGCGGAGTCACCAGGAGTTCGTAGGAGGCGATCTTGTAGAACGAGACGAACGGCCGCAATTCCTCGACGGCTTCGAGGTAGAACGGCGTGCAGGAGAACTGGATGCCGCGGGCGCGGCAGCGCTCGGCAAGCGGCGCCAGGTGCGCGAGCGGCAGTTCCCACTGGCGGCGCGCCCGGTGCTTTTCGCTGCGTGCCAGGATTTCCGGCGCGAACATGCGGTCGATCTTGAAGAGCTGGAATTTCACCGCATCGCAGCCCGCCTCGGCCGCGGCATCGACGAAGGCAAGCGCCCTGCCAAGCTCGCGGTCGTGATTGCTCGACGCTTCGGCGATGAAGATCGGCGCGGCTGTCATGCGACGCTCCGGAGTGCGCACCTGAATCGACGCGCAAAAAGTGTGTGGTGCTTAACCGTTTCTAAATTGCTCATGGCTAAAAATGGGTTAACGAGGGGTGCACGCCATGGGCTCCGATTTGTCGGAAGTGAGGATCGCCTGGGCCGAACACGCCGGCGTCCGCGTCGGGCGCCAGGGCGGTTACGACCTTATCCAATGCGAAATCTGCGGTTTCCGTCACGCCATTCCACTGCCGCGATCGTCCGGCTCGCGTGACTCCGTCGTTAATGGCGGCTTTTCCTACCAGTGAGCGCGCGCCCCTTCTTCGTCGTTTCGAGCGGCCGCTCCGGCACGGCCATGCTGCACAAGGCCCTGTCGGGCGAGCCAGGCGTCGAGATGCACCATGAATACATGGTGCAGATCGCGCAGCCGCTCGCGATACGGCGCTATCTGGGTCTCACCGATGCCAAAAATAGCCTGAAAACACTGGCTGAAACGCATGCCGCCGCCGTCCGCTGCAGCGAGGCGGCGCATTGGGGCGATTCGTCCAACAAGCTGTCGTGGCTCATTCCGGATCTGGCCCTGGCCCTGCCGCGGGCGAAGTTCATCCACCTGGTGCGCGACGGGCGCAAGGTTGCCGGCTCCTATTTCCGCAAGCTCGGCGCGGAGTGCTACGACGACCGCTCGGTGTCCATCCTTCAGGCGCACTACGACGACCCCATGCGCGTGCCGGCGCCGCCACCCGAGAAGAAATACTGGTGGCCGGTTCCGCGCCGGGACGATCCCGTGGCCGAAGCCTTCCGCCGATTCAGCCAGTTCGAGCGGATCGCGTGGCACTGGTCGGAGATCAACCGCGTCATACGCCGTGAACTCGCGCATCTGCCGGCGGACAGAAAACACTTCGTCCGGCTGGAAGACCTTCACGAACAGCCGAAGACGGTGAAGGCGCTTTACGATTTCCTTAACCTGCCGTTCCGCGCGTCGGCCTTCGAGACCTTCGCCCGGCCGCACAACGTCAACCGGCCGGAAGACAGACTGCTCGATCGACGCGAACGGGCGCAGTTCGAGGCGATCGCCGGCACGGCGATGCGCGAACTCGGCTATGCCGAACGCGACGAGTATGTGGTGAATTATTAACCAAGAAACATCGATGATGGTTAGCGAACTCTATGGCGGGCCATCTCATGAGCGATACCTGCGAGCTCTGCCAACGCGCGGCGCTTGAACCGATCTACAAGCCGGAAAAATCGACCCGCGGCCTGACCGTCTATCTCTGCGGTGTGTGCGGGCTGCTGCAAAGCCTGCCGCGCATCGATCGCGCCGAGCGCGCGCCCGCCGCCGTCTCGAGCGGCGCCGATTGGGGCAATGTCCGCTATGGCAAGGGTTTCCGCACGCAGGTCGCGATCGAGGCCTTGCGCCGGCATCGCGACATTACGGGCGACTTTGCGCTGCTCGACGTCGGCTCCAACCGCGGCAGCTTCGCCCGCGCCTTCCTGAACGCCGCCCCGAGCGCGTATCTGACGGCAGTCGAGCCCGACGAGCGCGTCACGGCATCCTGCGCCGGCCTGCCGCGCACGCAATTGACGGTTTCGCGCATCGAAGACATCGCGCTGGAGACCGGCCGGTTCGACGTCATTCACTCCTGCCACACGATCGAGCATCTGATCCATCCGGCACGCACGCTGGCCGACCACCACCGCACGCTGAAGGACGGCGGCATCCTGGTTCTCGATGCACCCAACACCGCCCTGCTCGCCAGCGACGACATCGTCGAGGAGTGGTTCATCGACAAGCATCTCTACCACTTCTCGCAGACCACGCTGACGCGCCTGCTCGAAGCATCCGGCTTCACGATCCTGGAAAAGCCCGACGCGAAGGACCGCAGCAATCTCCTTTTCGTCGCGCGAAAGAACGGCAAGGCTCCGTCCGCCGGCGCCATCGATCTCGTCGAGGCCGAAAGCGCACGCGACCTGATCGCAACCTATATCTCCAACCGCGCCCGCAATCTGGCGGCGCTGACCCACGCGGCCACCGAACTCCTGCGCCTTGCGCCGCGCCGCGTCGCCATGTGGGGCGCGGGCCGGCTGTTCGACAGTCTCGTCACCTATGGCCGCTTCGACGCGCGCTCGCTCGCTGTCCTCGTCGACAAGCACCTCAGGGCGCATGTCGGCGAACGGCACGGTTGCGCGCTGGCAGGCCCCGAGAATCTGGCCGACGCCAGGCCCGGCGTCGTCGTCGTGATGAGCCGCGACTTCGCCAGCGAGATCGCACTGGAAGTCAACAAACTGACGCCCGGCGCCGAAATCATCCTCTATTCCGACCTGATGAGTCGGGCGCGCGCGGCGGCATAGGAGCACCCATGGCCTTGACCCTGCGATCGATCACCGAGGAAGCGCCGCGCACCGCTGCGCAAAACCTCGAAGAGCAGCTCGCAATGGCTGCCGCGTTCACGCGCAAGCACACGATCGCCTCGATCTACCATGCCGGCTCCGGCCATCCCGGTGGGGCGCTTTCCTGCGCCGATCTGCTGGCATGTCTGTTCGGCGCCGAGCTGAACTTCTGGCCCAATGCGGTCGACGATCCCGCGCGCGACCGCTTCGTGCTTTCCAAGGGGCACGCGGCGCCGGCGCTCTATGCCGTGGGTGCGCATTACGGCTTCTGCGATGCCAGGGCCGCGCTTACTCTGCGCAAGCTGAACAGTCCGTTCCAGGGCCATCCGCATGTGCTCGACCTGCCCTGGGTAGAGACCAGCACCGGTTCGCTGGGCCAGGGATTCTCCGTGGCTGTCGGCATGGCGATGGGGCTGAAGCTCCAGAACAGCACGGCGCGCGTATATGCGCTGCTCGGCGACGGCGAGTTGCAGGAAGGCGAAGTGTGGGAGGCCGCGATGTGCGCGGCGCATCACGGCCTCGACAATCTCTGCGTCATCGTCGACTACAACAAGCTGCAGAGCGACAACCGGAATTCCGCGATCATGCGTCTGGAACCGCTGGCGGCGAAGTGGCGCGCCTTCGACTGGGCCATCGCCGAGATCGACGGTCACGACATCCACGAAATCCTCTCGACCTTCCGTCGCGCCGGCATCACCGAGGGCCGCCCATCGGTCATTATCGCCCACACGATCAAGGGCAAGGGCGTGACATATATGGAAGACGTCGCCGCGTGGCACGGCAGCGTGAAGCTGACGCGCGAGCAGGCGGAAGAGGCGCTGCAATCGCTGGGCGCCAAGAGCGCCGAGATCAAGGAGCTTCTCGATGTCCTCTAGCGGATCCGCACCGTCCCTGATCGGCACGAGCGGCGACAGCCTGCGCGAGGCCTTCGGCAAGGCATTGTCGGCGCTCGCCGACGAGTTTCAGAAGGTCGTCGTGCTCGACGCGGATATTGCCGGCGGCACCGGCGTGCACCATTTCCGCAAGAGCCATCCCGAGCGCCTGCTGCAGTTCGGCATTGCCGAGCAAAACATGATGGCCGCGGCCGGCGGCCTCGCCGCCACCGGTCTGATCCCCGTCGTCACGACCTTCGCGGTCTTTTGCCTGCGCGCGGTCGAGCAGGCACGGCTGTCGCTCGCCTATGCGCGGCGCAATGCCAAGATCGTCGCCAGCCATCCCGGTCTCGACGTCGGCCCCGACGGTGGATCGGCCCAGGCGCTGGAAGACCTGGCGGCGTTCCGCGCGATCCCCGGCATGACCGTGATCTCGCCCGCCGACCCGGTCGAAATGGCGCAAGCCACCCGCGCGATCCTGGAGTTCAACGGTCCGGTCTACATGCGCACCGGCCGCAGCCCCGCCAAGCGCCTGTTCGGCGACGACCACAAATTCGAAATCGGCAAGGGACAGATCGTGCGCGAAGGAAGCGACGTCACCATCGTCGCCTGCGGCGTCGAAGTCGCACGCGCGCTCGAAGCGGCCGCGCTGCTCGAGCAGGACGGCGTCGCCGCCCGGGTCGTGAACATGCCGACGATCAAGCCGATCGACGAGGACCTGCTGGCGCGATGTGCGCAGGAGACGGGCTGCTTCGTCACCGCGGAGGATCACAACATTCACGGCGGGCTGGGCAGCGCCGTCGCGGAAACGCTGGCTCGCACGCGCCCCGCGCCGATCGAATATATCGGCGTCAAGGACGTGTTCGGTGCATCGGGCGAGCCGGACGAGTTGGCCGAGGCATTCTGCCTGACCGCACCGCATATCGCCGCCGCGGCGAAAACCGTCATCGCGCGCAGGAAACAGCTGCGCAAGAAGAATTGAGATGAGCCGCTTCACGCTTCACGGCCGCAATGCCGTCGTCACCGGCGGCAGCCGCGGCATTGGCCGCGCCATCGCCATCGGCCTGGCACAGGCCGGCGCCGACGTTGTCCTGACCTATCGGGAAAAACGCTCCGAAGCGGACGCAGTCTGCAGGCAGATCGTCGCGTTGGGCCGGCGCGCCCTGGCGCTGCCGATGGACGTCACCGATCGCGCCAGCATCGAAGCAGCCGCCCGCGACGCCCACGGCTTCGGCGCGATCTCGATCCTGGTGAACAATGCCGGCATCAACAAGCCGACAGACTTCGACAAGATCGCCGATGCCGATTGGGACGCCGTCCTCGACGCCAATCTGAAGGGTCCGTTCATCTGCGCCCAGGTCTTCCTGCCCCTGCTGGCAGCGGCCGGCGGCGGTTCGATCGTGCACATCGGTTCGGTCAGCGGCCAGTATGGCGGCCCGCGCACCGCGCACTATGCGGCGTCGAAGGCCGGATTGATCTCGCTGGCGCAGGTCATCGCGCGCTTCGGCGCGGCATCGAACGTCCGCTCCAACGTCGTGGCGGCG
>Ga0134126_10010504_pt1 | contig 11662 bp, 10 predicted proteins | sample KB31752_FD_96881 | JGI IMG/M metagenome (GOLD analysis project Ga0134126, IMG submission 96881) | Terrestrial soil microbial communities with excess Nitrogen fertilizer from Kellogg Biological Station, Michigan, USA - KB3-175-2 | ecosystem: Environmental > Terrestrial > Soil > Unclassified ...
CGATTGGCATGGTGCTGCTCGCGCCGTATTTCGCCTTGCAGGGACTCCGTCGCGGCAAGTATCTCGCCAGCTTTCCCCAACGCATGGGGTATTTGCCTCAAACGCTTTCTCGCGACAATTTCACCGCGTCCTCCATCTGGGTTCACGCCGTCTCCGTCGGCGAAGTTCTCGCCGCCAAGCCCCTCGTCGACGGCCTCAAACAGCGTTTCCCCGATCGTCACGTTTTCCTCTCGACCACCACCGCCACCGGCCATCGCGTCGCTCGCGAACGCATCGCTTCCGCCGACGGCATTTTTTACTTTCCTTTTGACTGGCCCGGCACCGTCCGCCGCGATCTTCGTCAACTCCGTCCCGCTCTTGTCGTGATTCTCGAAACCGAAATCTGGCCGAACTTCATGCGTGAAGCCGGTCGTGCTAACATTCCGGTTGTTTTCGTCAACAGCCGCATCTCCGAAAAATCCTTTCGTCGTTTCCGTCGCTTCAAACCGCTCATCGGTAAATTCTTCGAGCGCGTTTTGCACAACGCCGACCTTTTCCTCGCGCAATCCGCCGAAGACGCGCGTCGCCTGAAAGAGATGGGTGCGCCGCGGGCGCGCATCGAAATCAGCGGCAACATGAAATACGATCACGAACCGCCTCCGCCCGCCGCTTTCGGCGACTGGCTCGCCCGGCAAATTCGCGAACAGGAGCGCTGGCCGCTTCTCGTCGCCGGAAGCGTTGTTGCTGGAGAAGAGGAAATTGTTCTCGCCGCTTACGACATAGTCCAGCGCCAATGGCGTCACGCGCTCTTCGTTCTTGCGCCGCGCAAGCCAGAGCGTTTCGACGCCGCCGTGGGCGCCGTCGAAGAACGCGGCTGGAAAGCCATTCGCCGCAGCTCGCTCGATCTGGACGCGCCTCTCGACGAAAACTGCGACGTCCTCATTCTCGATTCCATCGGTGAACTCGCCGGCCTCTATTCTCTTGCCGACGCCGTTTTCGTCGGCGGCTCGCTCGTTCCTTCCGGCGGGCATAATATTCTCGAGCCGGCGTGGTTCTCCAAGCCGCCAGTTTTCGGTCCTTCGATGGAAAACTTTCGCGACATGGCCGCGCGATTCTCGAGCGCTGGCGCCGGAGTACAGGTGTCGAGCGCCGCGCAACTCGGAAAAGTGTGGGTCGACCTGATTCAAGATCCTTCTCGCGGCGCGGAAATGGGACGCAAAGCCCGCGGTCTGGTCGAGGCGAATCGTGGCGCCACCGCCCGCACACTCGCTCGCATCGCCGAGCTTCTGGAAAGCTTCTCGCAATCGCCGCGAGGCGCCGCGTGACTCTCGCCCAATCATTTCTCTGGCCGCTTTCGATTCTCTACGGCGCCTGTGCGCGTTTGCGTTCCTGGGCTTACCGCGCCGGCATTTTCCGACAGCGCCATCTGCGTGGCATCGTCATCAGCGTCGGCAATCTCACCGTCGGCGGCACGGGAAAAACTCCCATGGTCGTTTGGCTTGTGCAACGCTTTGCCGGGACGGGAAAAAGAATTGCCGTGCTGTCTCGTGGCTATCGCCCGTTGCCGCAAAGTTCGCGCGTCGCCGCCGGGATCGCAATTCCGCCCGGTTGGAATGACGAAGCTGTCCTTCTCCATGAACGTTTGGGTGACGCTGTTGCCATCGGCGTTGGCGCGAATCGTTTTGCGAAGGGCAGGGAACTGGAAGGTTCCGGTGTCGAATGTTTCATTCTCGACGACGGTTTTCAGCACCTCCAACTCGCGCGCGATGTCGATATTGTTTTGCTCGATGCGACAAATCCATTTGGCGGAGGCCATCTGCTTCCGGCGGGCCGCCTTCGCGAACCAGTCTCCGCGCTGCGCCGCGCCGATATCGTCATCATCACGCGCAGCGAGCACGCGCCAGCCACTGAAGCGATGATTCGTCGCCATACGCCCGCGCCCATTTTCTACGCGCGCACAGAATTACTCAGCATCGAGCCGTACGGCCGGCCTTCAAGTCCAAACAATAATCAATCAACCGGTCACGAAAAGTTCTTCGCGTTTTGCGGCATCGGCAATCCATCCGCTTTTTTCGACGATCTCGCACAGTGGGGAATCCATCCCGTCGGCCACGCAACCTTCCGCGATCATCATCTCTATACCGGAGATGATCTTTCCGAATTGGAATCTCGCGCCCTCGCTGCGGGGGCGGACGCTCTTCTCTGCACGGAAAAAGATGTTCAGGACTTGACGCCGCTTCGCACCAATCGCCTGCCAATACTGTTTTGCAAAATAGCTTTGCGTTTTAAGGACGAAGCATCGCTTTGGCACAATATTCTCGACAAACTCGCGCGCGCCAAAGGCGAAATAGAATCAGGATCGCCGCGATGAGGCTCCTGATCCGCGCCACAAATTGGGTCGGCGATGCCGTGATGTGCATCCCCGCGCTCGAAGCGGTTCGCGCACACTGGCCGGACGCCGAAATCTCAATTCTCGCGCGCCCGTGGGTCGCCGATCTTTATCGCGACCAGCCATTTGCGAATCGCATTATTCCCCTCGACGCTTCCGTGCGCGGGCCCTTCGCCATGGAAAATATCGCGCGCGAACTTCATGGCGGGCATTTCGATTGCGCGTTGCTTCTGCAAAATGCATTCTCCGCCGCATGGCTCGCGTGGCGGTCTCAAATCCCCGAGCGCATCGGTTACGCGCGCGACGCTCGCCGTCTTCTGCTGACCCGCGCCGTTCGCGTTCCGCGTGCCGGAGAGATTTCCGCGCACGAGTCGTATTATTATCTTGAATTGCTTCGACGCATCGGCTGGCTCGATAAATTGCCGGCCATCACGCAAATTGCCTTGCACCTTGCGCCGGGCTCTGGGGAGACCGCCGAATCGCACCTGCAAACCGCCGGCGTTCATGCAGGCTCGCTTCGCATCGCACTGGCTCCCGGCGCGGCCTACGGCGCTGCGAAATGCTGGTTGCCGGAACGTTTTGCCGCCGTCGCAGACAGCCTCGTTGATGAGTTCAATGCCGATGTGATACTTTTCGGGACGTCCTCGGAAGTTGAGGTCTCGCGGCAAATTGCCGCACGAATGCGCCATCAACCCATCAGCTTGGTTGGTCAAACGCCCATCGGGAAGCTTCCCGCGCTCTTTTCACGCTGCCAGCTTTTTATCGGAAATGATTCCGGCGCGATGCACGTAGCCGCCGCTGTCGGCGTCCCCGTCGTTGGAGTGTTCGGTTCGACGGATCCGCATGGTACTGCGCCGGTCACGCCGCGACGAACTCTCGTCCAACGGAAAGTTGCCTGCAGCCCCTGTTTTTTGCGCGAGTGTCCCATCGACCATCGCTGCATGATGCGCGTCACTGTCGCCGACGTTCACGCCGCCGCCCTGAAATGGCTGGAGCAGCCGCCCCGTGCCTGACTCGCTGACCAAACCGAAGCGCCCCGCCGTTTTTCTCGATCGCGATGGCACGATCTCCGAGGAAATGGGCTACGTCAATCATTTGAGCCGCTTCATGATTTTCCCGTACGCGGCGGCCGCGATTCGCCGCTTGAATCAGGCGAATCTTCCGATCATCGTCGTCACCAACCAATCGGGCGTCGCCCGCAATTTCTTTCCGGAATCTTTGATCGATGAAGTTCATAGAAAAATGAAAGCGGAACTCGCGGCTGCCGGCGCCCGCGTTGATGGAGTTTATTATTGTCCGCACATCCGCGACGATAATTGTACCTGTCGCAAGCCGATTCCCGGAATGCTTGAGCAGGCCGCGCGCCAGCACTCGCTCGACCTCGCGAGTTCAACCCTGGTCAGCGATCGCTATGACGATATTTCCATGGGCCAATCCGTCGGCTGCCGCAGCATTCTGGTTCTTTCAGGGTATGGCCGCGGAGAATACGAATACCATCGCCGCCATTGGCCCCGCCAACCTGATCACGTTGTCGAGGATCTCACCGCCGCCGTCGATCTTATTTTGGGAGCGAACGTGGCGCAAAGCCTGAAAAGAAAGCGCGGATACAAGCGGGGCAGCAAGCGATGAGTCGCGCGACAAAACAAATCGTCGCTGCCGCGCCCGATTTGGCTCGTTTGCTGGATATTGTGTCCGCATTTTCGCGCCAGGTCATCGCCGTCCTCGGCGATTTTGTTGTCGACGAATACGTCACCGGCGAAATTTCCCGCGTCTCGCGCGAAGCGCCCGTTCTGATCTTGCGCCATAAGCAAACGGAAATTATCCCCGGCGGTGGCGCGAATGCCGTGAACAATCTCGCCGATTTGGGCGCCAGAGTTTTTCCCATCGGCGCCGTTGGTGATGACGCCGCTGGAAACGCCCTCATCGAATATTTCCGCCGCAAGCAAGTGGACGTCTCCGGAATCGTTCGCGCGCGCGGCTGGACCACCACGACGAAAACGCGTTATCTCGCGCGTTGGACGCATACATCGCGCCAGCAGGTTTTGCGCGTCGATCGCGAGCCGGAAACCGAAATACCGTCGCGCGTCACGGCGCAAGTCCTTCGCAAGAGTCACGCTCGCATTCGCAAATCGAACGCCGTACTTGTTTCGGATTACGGCGCCGGCTCCATCACTCCGCAATTGCTCAAGAGTGTGCGCTCGAAAATCGTCACGCTCGATTCGCGTTATCGTCTGCTCGATTATCGCGGTGTGAAACTCACCGCGGCAACGCCGAACGAACCGGAACTCGAAGCGCTCTACCATTCGCGCATCGGCAACGATCGCCGCACGCTCGAAAGTCTTGGCCGGCGCACATGGCGCGCGCTGAATCTGGACGCGCTGCTCGTGACGCGCGGCAAAGACGGCATGGTTCTTTTCGAGCGCGCCAAGCCTCCCTGCGAAATTCGCGTCTACGGTTCCGACGATGCGGTTGACGTAACCGGAGCGGGTGACACCGTCATCGCCGTTTTCACGCTCGCGCTCGCCGCGGGCGCTTCGTTTGTCGAGGCCGCGCATCTGGCGAATTACGCGGGCGGCATCGTCGTCATGAAACGCGGCACCGCCACCGTCACCCGCGCCGAACTTGAATCCGCGATTCGCGGCGCGGCCACCGCCGGCGCATGAACACGCGTTCCAAGATTCTTTCGCGCGCGGATTTGCAAACGCGCCTCGCCCGGCATCGGGACGGCGGAAAACGAATTGTGCTCGCCAACGGCTGTTTCGATATTTTACACGCGGGACACGTCCGCTATCTTGAAGGCGCGCGCCGCGAAGGTGACGTCCTCGTCGTCGCGATAAATTCCGACGCGAGTGTCGGCGGACTCAAGGGTCCCGGCCGCCCGATTCTGTCCGCGCAAGCGCGCGCCGAACTCGTTGCCGCGCTTACGGCCGTGGATTACGTCGTCATTTTCGACGAGCCTGACGTCCGCGCCCTTTTGCGAGACCTTCGCCCAAATGTCCACGCCAAGGGCACCGACTACACGCTCGACACCGTCCCCGAGCGCGGAGAGGCGGCGAGCCTCGGCATTCGTGTCGCGATCGTCGGAGACGCAAAGCAGCATTCCACGCGCGATCTCGTCGCGCGCATTCGCCAAGCATCCCATGGCTGACGAGCGCTTTCTCATTCTCCGCATGGGCGCTCTCGGAGACATCGTGCACACGCTTCCCGCCGTCGCCGCGCTGCGCCAATCTTTTCCGCGCGCGCAAATTGACTGGCTCGTCGATTCAAAATGGTCGCCGGTTCTCGAAGGCAATCCCGACGCGACGAAAATAATTTCAATCGACCGCCGCAATTGGCGCAACGTGCTCGCGACCGTTCGTCAACTGCGCGCCGCGCGCTACACCATCGCGCTCGATTTGCAGTCTCTCTATCGTTCCGCAATTCTCGCGCGGCTTTCCGGAGCAGCACGTCGCGTCGGCTTCGGCGCGAATTATGCGCGCGAACCAGCCGCGGCTCTTGTGTACACGGAAAAAGTAACGCCGCAGCGCCTTCACAAAGTCGAGCACAATATCGAACTCGTCGAAAGCATCGGCGCGCACGCGGAAGAAATTCGTTTCTGGCTGCCCACTTCACGCGAAGCTCGCGAGCATGTCGACCGCATCCTGGCCGCGCACGCCATCGATGATTTTTTTGTTCTTTCGCCGGGAGGTGGCTGGGCCTCGAAATGCTGGCCCGCCGAACGTTACGGCGCGCTCCATCGCGCGCTCGTTGATCGTTACGGCTGGCGCGGCGTGATCAGTTTCGGCCCCGGTGAACGCGCTCTCGCCGAATTCGTCCAGGGAACCGCCGGCTCGCCCGAACCGCTGGTCGAATTATTCGATCTGCCGCAATTGATCGCGCTCCTGCGCCGCGCCAAACTTGTAGTCGCCGCGGACACTGGCCCGTTGCATCTTGCCTCCGCGCTGGGCACGCCCGTCGTCGGCCTGTACGGTCCCACCGACCCTGCTCGTAACGGCCCGTTCTCGAAACACGATATCGTGGTCCGCAACGCTTCGCCCGAGGGAACCACGTACCGCCGCGGCAAGACTCCCGCGCCGTCGATGCTCTCCATCAGCGTCGAGCAGGTCCTCGACGCAATCGCCCGCCGCCTGAAAACTCCATGACGCCCGCCGCCACAAATTTCTGGATTCGCTGGCGTGTTCGCATCGGCTATCCCGTAGCCCTTGCGTATTTGCTTTTGGCGCGGCCCACTCCACGCTCGCTCGCGATAGGCGCTCTGGTCGGCGCGCTCGGAATCGGCATACGCGCATGGGCCGCCGGCTATCTCCGCAAACATGAAGCCCTCGCCGTCAGCGGTCCGTACGCTTTCACCCGCAATCCCCTGTATTTCGGCAGCGTGATTTTGGCCGCGGGATTCGTCGCCGCCGGCGATTCGCTCTGGGCCGCAATCATTGTCGCCGCCCATCTCGCTCTGTTTTATCCGGCGGTTATGAAGCGCGAAGAAGGCGAACTGCGCGCGCATTACGGTGACGCGTTCGTCGACTACGCCACTCGCGTCCCGCTCTTCTGGCCGCGCCTTCGTTCCGCGCCGCAGCCGCCGCGTGAATCATCTCCCAAATTCTCCCTGCAACTCTATCGGCGCAATCGCGAATATCAAGCCGCCCTCGGCTTCCTCGTCGGCCTCGTCCTCCTCTGGGCGAAGATGCACTGGCTTCGATATCTTCCGTGGTAACGCGTCCGGCGCTTTGCAGCGATGACCCGCAGCAGTGTTTAAAGAAGCAGGAAGAGCGCGGATGAGCCACTCATTTAAAGTGGGTTCGATACTCTTGTTAATGATTGTCGGTGGTCAATCCGCAACGCCCGAATTGTCCTTCGCGGCGGCAAGAATAGCCGTCCCGGCTGAAGGTAACGGACGGTGGCAGCGGTTGCGTGTCGAGCAGCGGTAACGTACGCTGTTAAAGATGCGGAAATTTGAGCCTCTCGGCCTGTTGCGCAATCCTCATTTGATGACGCTCGCTGCGGCATTTTGGCCGCGGACGTTCCCCCATTTGCCACCCACGCAGGCGCGATTATTCGAAACGGAGCCGGGGACGCGCGTGCGCGCCGACTGTCATTGGCAAAACGAGCCTTCGCGGCATCCCGCGCTGGTGCTGCTACACGGCCTGGAAGGCTCGAGTGATTCGAATTACATCCGAGGCACGGCGGACAAGGCTTTCGAGGCGGGATTCAGCGTCCTGCGCCTGAACCAGCGGAATTGCGGTGCCACGGAGGATTTGACGCCGACGCTTTACAACTCCGGGTTGAGCTGCGACGTTCGCGCGGTGGCGCTCGAGCTGATCGAAAAAGATCGCGTGCCGGAAGTGTTTGTGGCCGGATTTTCGATGGGCGGGAATCTGGTGCTGAAAATGGCGGCGGAATTTGGCGCCGCCGCGCCGCCGGAATTGCGGGCCGTGGTTGGGGTTTGCCCGTCGGTGGATTTGGGGGCGTGCGCGGACGCGATTGACTTGCCCAAGAATCGCATCTACGAACATCATTTCGTCAGGCGGCTAAAGAGGCGCATGCGCGCGAAGGCGGCGCTGTTTCCGGGGAAATTTCCGTTGAATGGAATGGAACGGGTGCGCACCGTGCGCGAATTCGACGACGCGATCACGGCGAAGTTCTGCGGGTTCCGCGACGCGAACGATTATTACGAGAGGTCGAGCGCGCTCGGGATGCTCGCGCAAATTCGCGTGCCCGCGCTTTTGCTGATTTCGCGGGACGATCCGATGATTCCGTTCCGCTCATTTGATACCGTGGATCTGAATGCGAATCCTCATTTGGAATTGGAAGCCACGCAGTATGGCGGGCACTGTGCGTTCATTTCGCGGGAAAGCGGCGAGCAGCGTTTTTGGGCTGAGGCGCGCATCGTCGAATTCTGCCGCCTGCAATCGTGCGTTGCGCCGTGAATAATAATCACGCGTCTGCGGTGAGCGCCGATGCTGGAAGTGAACCTTACGTCTCGCTGCGCTTCCTCGGAGCGCAGCCATACGCTGCGAAAAAATAAGCGGCACCGACCTCTTCTTTCAGTTCTAGTGGAAATGCGAGAGCATTACAGCGTCGGCTGACGACCGGCCGCGCGCCACCACCAATTGTTTTCCATCCTGCGAGAAAGCAAACGACCATATCTGCAGGGAAGTGAAATTCGTGATTTCCTTTGGCGGCTGCGGTTGGCTTCCCGGGCGGCCCAACGGCTGTTCCCACAGATTCGATACATTGGAGACTGGATTGTCAATGATGAAGATGATTCCGCGCCCGTCCGCGGCCCACGCCATGCGGCTTTGCCCTTCGCTCAACGAGAGCGATTTGACCGGTTCATAAGTCTCCTGAACTGCCCCTGTCGCCGCATCGAGGATGATGAGTTGCAGTTTCGGCGTATCTGCGAAATTCCAGACGGCGACACGCGCCCCGTCGGGCGAAATAGCGGGTTCAGTGTAGCCCTTGTCGCTGATTTGCTTCGCGTCCTGGCCGTCCGTCCCGATGCGCCAGAGGTGAGTTTTGCCATTGTCGACACGATCGTAAAAGACGGTCTTGCCGTCCGGCGTGCACGCCGGGAACTCGACCGGATCTTGTGTAAGCTGTTTCAAGTTTCCGCCGTCGTTGTCTGCGCGCATCAGGCCCCCGCGCGCCATGAAGACGAAAAATCCTGCGGCCCCGCAGGTTGACGGTCCGGCGGCCAACCCGGAACCCGTGTTCAAGTCCTGAGATTCTCCAGTCGAGGGAGAAATTTTCGTCAATCCGATCTGTCCCGGAGAGGCATAGCCGAAAATAATTTCCCCTTTCGGCGTCCAGGATGTTCCGAAAAAGCCCTGCGCCCTGTCGCTGTCCGGCGAAATGTCGCGTGGCGCAGCCTTCGCCAGTTTGCCGATGTTGCCGGTCATCAGCCACAGGCTGGAACGAAAGGCCGCCTGGATGGTGACGAGTTTAGAGCCGTCGCTCGTCATGCTGGTGTCCGCATAAAAGTTTAGATCATTAGTGATTTTGTGCGGTGCGCCGTCAGGATAGCTGATTTCCCACACTTGCGATGAAACTCCCGAATCGTCCTTCGAGCTACCCTCGGTCACGATTCCAGAGCCATCGGGCAGCCAGACCATCTGCCGCAGTGCATTCCATTTGGTGTTTCCCAAAGGCGTTTGCTTGCCATCGGAAACGTTAACCGTCTCTGCAATCGCGCGCTCGAAAAACCCGGGCAGAAAACTGGTCGCGATCCGCTGTCCGTCCGGAGACCATGCGGGCCCCCCGCCGTTGCCGCCCGATCCGAACGAGGCGGGATCGTGAACTGTTGCGATCGAATGAACAATTGAGCCGTCCGCGTCGGCAATCATCAGGGACGATGTCGCACCCTTGCTCGAATTGCGAACAAAGACAAATTGTCGGCCATCGGGCGAAAAACTGATGCCGCTGTCAATATCCGAAAGAATTGTGCGTGGCGCGCCACCCACCGACGGGATCTGTTCCAGGATGCGGGTGCCTCCCTTCGGCTGGGCAACGCAGTACAAATAATTTCCATCGCGTGAGAACGCCAGCGCACCGTCACCGTAAGCCGTGTCGCTCGGCGGAAGCACTTGGATCACGCTTCCGGTAGCCATCTGTTTGATCCACACCGACTCCTGCTTCTCGTTAACCACATAGGCGAGCCATTTCCCATCAGGCGAGATGGCCGCGGGCCCAACATCGCCGGAGCTCGTGAGTTGCGAAATCGCCATCTGCTGGAACGAGAGAGTGACCTCAGACATCCCCATCGTGGGCATGCTCCGATGCCAGAAGTGCATTCCGGCCGCGCCCAGCGTGATCGCAATCAGAATCACCACAATGATCACAGCCCATTTCAGCCCGTTGGATTTCCGGGGCGGCAATACTTCAATTGATTGCGCCGAAGGCGCGGCCGCCGCAACATGCGCCGAGGATTTGCGCGAAAAGCCGCCGCTGGGTTGCGCAGCAACAGAAGTCGTTCCCGAAGCTGAAGGAATCGCGCCTTGCGGCGTCGCGACGCGCGAGGAATCCGTATCGCGTTTCAAACGCCTCAGATCTCCGCGCATCTCGGCGGCGGTTTGATAACGCAAATCGCGATCTTTTTCGAGCGACTTGCCGATAATTTCTTCAAGCTTCGGGGGCAGATTGGGATTCAGTTCGCTTGGCGCCGCCGGCATGCGATTCAGAATATTGTCGAAAATCACGGCGGGCGTATTGCCGGGGAATGCGGGTTGGCCGGTGGCCATCTCGTAAAGAATCGCCCCAAAGCTGAATAAATCGGAGCGCGTGTCAAGTTCCGTGCCGCGCGCCTGCTCCGGCGACATGTAAGAAACCGTCCCGAGCGTCGAGCCGGGAGTCGTGAGCATGTTGTCAGTCGTCACATCATTGGCCGGCATATTTGCAATCGCGCCGACCGCGCCGATTGCGCGCCCCAGTGATTGCTTCGCCAGGCCGAAGTCCAGAATCTTCGCCTGCCCGCGCGTGGTGACGAAAATATTCGCCGGCTTCAAATCGCGATGAACGATGCCCCGCGAATGCGCCGCGTCCAGCGCGTCCGCGATTTGAATCGCCAGGTCCAACAGAACGTCATTCGCCAGCGGCTTGCCGCCGATGCGTTCGCGCAGCGTTTGCCCGTCGAGCAATTCCATCACGAGAAACCGTCGCCCTTCGTAATCCCCAATATCGTAGAGAACGCGAACGCCGGGATGATTCAGAGCTGAGACCGCGCGCGCTTCTCGCTCGAAGCGGTCCAGAGCAAGCGGATCGCGCCGCAAATCGTCCGACAGAAATTTCAGCGCCACCATGCGGCCCAAACGCGTGTCTTCGGCGCGGTAAACGTCGCCCATGCCTCCGCTGCCCAGTTTTTCAATAATCCGATAGTGCGAAATCGTCTGCCCGAGCATTTTATTGTGCGCCGCGAATGATTGCCGTGAGAATCAGGGAGCTATCGTAAGGTAAGCGATTGCGCGAACGCAAGCGTGTGCGGCGGGACTCGGCCTGGGTACCCGGCAAAGCGGCGTCGAGCTGCCGCACTGCGGCCCGCGCCAATTAATGTAAGCAGAAGAGGGAATCAGGGGCGCAAGAGCGCGCCAACAAGGCCTATGTCGTGACGGCGGCTCGGTGGTGGTGCGCGATATGACGGATGAGCACGAATAAGAGCGCAATCACGGAGAGCGCGCTGACGCCGAACCAGAAATAGAACACAAAATTGGCCTGATTCTGAAAACCGTGTGCTCCGAGAGGCGTCTGTGTGTAACTCAGAAATTCCGTGAATTCCGGAATTTGGCGATCATTTCCCGTGCGGAC
>Ga0134126_10010505_pt1 | contig 11662 bp, 5 predicted proteins | sample KB31752_FD_96881 | JGI IMG/M metagenome (GOLD analysis project Ga0134126, IMG submission 96881) | Terrestrial soil microbial communities with excess Nitrogen fertilizer from Kellogg Biological Station, Michigan, USA - KB3-175-2 | ecosystem: Environmental > Terrestrial > Soil > Unclassified ...
ATGACGAAGCTGCTCGAGAATATCTACCGCTGCGTGAACATCGCGCTCGTGAACGAGTTGAAGCTGCTGAGCCTGCGCATGGGCGTGGACATCTGGGAGGTGATCGACGCCGCCTCCACCAAGCCGTTCGGCTTCCACCCTTTTTATCCGGGCCCGGGACTGGGCGGCCACTGCATTCCCATCGACCCGTTTTATCTGTCCTGGAAGGCGAAGGAGTACGACTTCAACACGCGCTTCATCGAACTCGCCGGTGAAGTGAATGAATCGATGCCAATGCATGTGGTGCAATCAGTTGCCTGGGGATTGAACAGGCAGAAGAAAGCAATGAACGGCGCGAAGATTCTGATGCTGGGCATGGCCTACAAAAAAGACATCGACGATCTGCGCGAGTCTCCGTCTCTCACCGTGATCGAGTTGCTGCGCGAACAGGGCGCGGAAGTCCTGTATAACGACCCGTACTTCCCTACCGTTGGCCGTGGGCGCCACTACAACCTCAACATGACCTGCACACCGCTCAAGGACCTCGGCAAGTATGACTGCGTGCTCATCATGACGGACCATTCGGACTACGACTACGCTGCGATCGTCAACGAATCGAAGCTGGTTGTGGACTCGCGCAATGCGACCAAGGGAATCCAGTCGGAGAAAGTCGTGCGCTGCTAGGTTCTTGTGGAAAATGTGCCGTCATTCCATCCATTTTTTCTGATATAAAACTCAAAAGTTATTCGCACGCTCACAGCGAACATACTCGTGCTTCCCTTGTGCGAGTCCCTTAGGCCTGACGTTTCCTGACTCAGTCCTGTTCTGCCGGTTGGTCAAGTAAGGAGAACGGTCCCTCTTGGGACCGACTAACTCAGGCAGGCAAAAGCGAAGTTGCTTCGTAGATTTCCTTTTTATTTCGTCCCGCCCATGGTGGCTTTGTCCAATGGCTGTGCCGTGCCTCGGCCTGCCAGTGGAGAAATGCGTGTGAGTGCTCCCATGGCCGGATAAGCCCTCGTTAACTCAACCATCACCACGCGCACTGCGTTGTTGACGACGCAACCGCTACTCGCGCGTCCGCGCACGGCTGCTGTTCTTTCATGAGAACGGCCTAAGAGAGTTGCGCTTTTCACGCGGCGGAATCAGTGCGCTGTCACGTTACCTGCGTTACCTCTTCGCGTAACTCGATCTGCACCGTGTCATCGCAATGCAGCCGATGAACGCAAGAGCGTCGCGCGCGCTTGCAAGAGAGCCGCTCACCAAAAGGTGTAACACGCAGCCGGAAAGTGGGACGTTCCCGATGCCTTTGTGCAAGGGTAATCCGCTTCGTGCGCCGATAGTTTGAAACACGAAGCTTCAACAAGAACTGATCGGCGCCCCGTGGGAGATGGGAGCGCCGGCGCAAACGAAACATAACGGGCTAGGGGTGCAATTTTGAAGACATTGACGAGAATCGGGGCCAGCACTGTAATGATTGCGGCCTGCTTTTTTGTTGTAGGTTGCGGCGGAGTTGGAATTGCGAACGCAGGCGTTCCGGCGATCAGCCAGATCATCCCGCAAGCCGTCACGGCCGGTTCGGGCAACACAACCGTTGAGATCGTGGGATCGCGGATCAACAACTCGACCGTCGTCCTCTGGAATGGAAGCCCCCTCGCAACCACGATGCTCGACAGCAGCACCGTCGCCAGCCCCGTGGAGAGCGCAAGCCTCGCTGTACCCGGCGTAGCGCAGGTTCAGTTGATGAATACCGCTACCGGAGTGAAGTCCGACGCGGTCGAGCTCAGCATTGCCTCCGCCAACACAACTGCTCTGACCATCACCACCACATCGTTGCCGAATGGCACGGTAGGAACGCCTTACAGTGCTACCCTGACGGCCTCCGGCGGCAACCAGCCATACTCGTGGTCGTTCGCATCCGGCAGGATGCCGGCGGGCCTCTCACTCAACTCCAACGGAGTGATTTCGGGGACGCCCACCGCCGCGGGAACATTTTCCTTGGGTTTGACCCTGAAAGACAAGAGCAAGCCTCCGCAACAGAAGTTCATCGCGCTGACGCTCATCATTTCCAAGGCAGTATCTACTACTCCGCCGCCGACGCCTCTCACGGTGTCCACCTCCTCTCTCGCCGCGGCAACCTTCGGGACGCCGTATTCGCAGACTTTGGCCGCCTCAGGCGGTTCCCCTGCGTACACCTGGAGCATCAGTTCCGGCAGCCTTGCTCCCGGCCTCACACTTGCTTCTTCCGGTGTGATTTCCGGTACGCCAACACACGGTGGCGTGTTCCCGTTGAATGTGACGGTGACTGACTCGGCGACTCCCCAACAGAGCAAGACGGTTGCGTTGAGCATCGCGGTCAACGAAAATCCTCTTTCGATCGCAACCTCTTCGGTGAGCGGCGGCACCGTCGGCATCACCTACTCGCAGACGTTGACTGCCAGCGGAGGTTTTCCTGGTTACACCTGGTCGCTCGTATCGGGCAGCCTGCCTGCCGGCGTTACGCTCAGTCCGGCTGGCGCGATCTCGGGAACCCCGTCCGCCAGCGGCGCGTTCGCATTTACAGCATCCGTTTCCGATCATAGCAATCCAGTTCAGACGATCACCGCAGCATTCAACCTGAACATCTCTGCTCCGCAACTCAAGGTCATGTCGACCTCCTTCGCGCAAGGCATCTACGGACGGCCCTACAGCGGAACGTTACAGGCAACGGGCGGAATCCCGGGCTATCGGTGGACCGTCGCCTCCGGCAGCCTGCCCGCCGGCCTCGCTCTCAACAACTCCACCGGTACGATCTCAGGTACGCCGATCGCCGGGGGAACCGCAGCCTTCACCGCAGCCGTAACCGATACCACCAATCAGACCGCGTCTGCGCTGATGACCATCAACGTAGCAGCAACGCCGTTGACCATCACCGCATCGACGCCTGCCGCCGCCAACAGCGGCTCTGCATACTCGCAGACACTGCAGGCTACGGGCGGAACCGCGCCCTATCAGTGGTCAATCACAGCTGGCCAGCTCCCGGCGGGATTGACGCTGTCACCCTCCAGCGGAATCATCAGCGGAACGCCGACCGCAGCCGGGACCGCAACCTTTACGGCAACCGTCACCGATAGCAGCAATCCCATTCAGACCGCATTCTTGCCCACGTCCCTGATCGTCAACTCTGGGCAGACCACGCTTGCACCTTTGCGTACGTTGGCCGTCGTCGCGCCCGGATCTCTCAGCGGCGTCATCGGCAGCACTTACTCATTGACTCTGACCGCAACGGGCGGGACAAGCCCCTATGGCTGGTCCATCACTTCCGGAAGACTTCCTGCCGGGTTGACGCTCAGCCCAAGCGGTGTAATTTCCGGTACGCCCGCCCAGGGCGCAACGGGCTCCTACAGCTTCACCGTAACGGCCTCAGATGCGGAAACGCCGGTGCAGACTGCATCCGCAAACATCTCGATGACAATCAGCAGCCCAGCGGCAAGCCCGCTTGCGATCGCATCTTCCACGCTAGCGTCCGGAGTCGCGGGAACCGGCTATAACCAGTCGCTGCAGGCAACTGGCGGCACACCCGCGTATAGCTGGTCGGTCACCTCTGGCTCCCTTCCAGCGGGGTTAACGCTGTCTTCTGCCGGCGTCATCTCGGGAACTCCAGCGACGGCGGGGAGCTCGACTTTCACGGCCACCGTGACTGACAGCGGTTCGCCAGCTCAGAGCCACTCGGCGATCACATCCATCACCATCGCAGCGGTCCAGGCGCCCACGAGCGGCACCACGTGGTACATCCGTGTCGACGGCGGCACGAACACGCAATGCACTGGAACAGCCAATGCTCCGTATTTAGGATCGGGGACAAATCAGGCCTGCGCGTTCAACCATCCCTATCAGATGCTCAGTTCGAGTGGCGCGTGGGCGAACCTTCAACCGGGCGACACGGTGCGCTTCGATAACGGCACCTACTACATGGGAGAGCAGAATGAAGGTGTGGGAACTGACTGGCATTGGCAGCTCTACCCAATCTGCCCTGCGCCCAATGCCGGTGGCGGACAGGGAGCCAGTTGCAGGCTTCCTATCCTGCCGAACAACACGACCTGGATCGGCACGGGCGTCCATAATTCGGCGCACAATCAGCTTGTAAATCCCACCGTGCTCATCGGGCTTATGGGCATATTCTCCATCTTCGATGTTCAGGGGACGAACGGAGTTACCATCTCAGGATTTCAGATCACCCAGGCCGATACATGTGTTGGAGGCGGATCGAGCGGCGTGCCGAGCGGCGCATGCAGTTATTCTTCAAACACTGTGTGGGGAGGGGGCTTTGTATTTGAATTCGGTTCCACGGCTCAGGGCCCATCCAATCTGACCCTCCACGACGATGCGGTGATAGGCCTGGGCACCAATGGAGTCCTTGGCAGTCATGTCAACCGGCTCAACACTGATGTATCGAGCTTCACGGATCTCTATCTGATCGGCAACGGCAATGCGGGATGGAATGCGGACGGGGGCGGCTGCGGAACAGGGTGCGAGTCCGTAGGCACGCAAAACTTCTCCTACGTGGACATCGAATGGAATGGCTGCGTCGCCGTGAAGCCGTACACCTCAACCGTTGGAGGTAACGGGTTCAATTACTGCTATGGGCAAAACACCGGAGGCTATGGCGACGGGTTCGTTCTGATCGCCATGAACGGCACGGTGAATATCGATCACTCCGTCTTCAAGTACAACACCCAGGACGGCCTGGACGCGCTCCACATCTCCGACGACCCCGCCGTCTCTCCAATTGTCAACGTCTCAACCTCATGGTCGCAGGGCAATGCAGGCCAGCAATTCAAAGAAGGCGTGGGTGCCTCGGCCAGCGCGATCAATAACGTTGCCATCGCCAACTGCCATGTGCTTGCGGCTTCCAATCCTGGGGATGTAGCAGCCCTAGTGTCATACAATAACCCTGTTGGCTGGGTACCGCTCGATTACGCGGATACTTGCCGCGCGGAAGGCGATCAGTGGACGTTCGCGATGAATAATGGTTCCCATCTTGTAATCGAGAACAATACGACGACCGGCTACGGAACAACGACGTTCAACATCGGATGCAACGCTGGCGGCCATTTCCCGACATGCTTCTCGACCGGCGGCGCTACCGTTATCTTCCGCAACAACCTCACGAGAGGCTACCCAGACCCTGGGAATGCGAATCGGCAGGCCAGCGGCTTGTATTACGGAGAAGCCGACCCGTTCGCCAACGCAGGCTCAGTTCTGGACCATAACTTATGGAACGCGATGTTCCAGAACCTATGCCCCCAGGATCAGACCTACGAGACGAACGCAGTCTGCGCCGACCCTCTTCTAACGGGTGAGTCGAACTTCAATGCAATCAACCCAAATCCTGCCCAAGGAAGCCCGGCAATCGGAGCAGGGGTCGCTGTTGACGGTCCGGCGAATGATTATTATGGAGTATCCAGACCTAACCCGCCGGCAATTGGGGCGGTTGAGCCGGGCAATCCATAGAGCCTGGTAGTTGCATCGAAGCTGGAAGCCACTCCTTGTTTGCCGGAGCGAAGGAGTGGCTGTCAATTGCGGTATACTCACGGTCAGTTTCAGTATCTTCCTGGTGTATAGCCCATGAATCGTCGCATATGCCTGAGATTAGCCTGTTGGCTGCTTTCCAGCTATGCATACATTGGCCTTCATGCGGCTACGTGGTATGTGCGTCCGGATGGCGGATCGAGATATTCCTCCAACGTGACCAATGGCCAGTGCGACGGGAAGGCAGACGCCCCGTACCCCGGCTCGGGCGCGAACCGGCACTGTGCCTTCAATGACGTAAGAATGCTATGGCAGGACGGAACCTGGGCGACGGGCAAGACTTTTCCCGCCTGGGGATGGGTGATGGCGGGTGGTGACACTGCGATTATCCGCGGTTCGCTTGAAAATAAAGTTTCTTACCGGATCGGGTGGAACACAAGCACCAACTCCTGCGCAGGTAAGCTGTGTTGGGGGATCGCTGGAGATCCCTACTCATCGGGAGCCCCTCCGCCCCCGTCAGGAACGCCGGAACACCACACCCGCATCATGGGGGAGAATTATGCCTCCTGCCATACACAGTCGGCAAGGACCCAGATTCATGGCGGATGGGGAGTGTATATCGTACTCGACTTAGCGGGCGCGTCCTATGTGGATATCGGCTGCTTGGACATAACAGATTTTTCTTCCTGCGGAAGGGCTTCACAGAAGATCGGCTGCGGCAGCGATCAGGATTTTGCGCAAATCGGCATTGCTCTTTCCAATGCCTCTACTCATGATTCACTAACCGACGTGCGTATCCACGGGATGGCTGCTAGCGGCCTCTTCGGGCCGACCGGCGACGGCGTCGTGCTCGATCATGTGGATATTCTGGGTAACGCAAGTTCGGGCTGGGATGCTGACAGGCGTGATGGGACAACCGGAAAAGGAAGCCTGCTGGTAGAAAACTACGATATTAGTTGGAACGGCTGCGCCGAGGAATATCCTATCGTTCACAAGCTGCCTTATGGCGATTGCACGGACCAAGATCACGGCGGCTACGGAGACGGTTTCGGCACGGCAACAAAAGACAGCGATCCTCCCGGATGGCAGGTGCACTTCGACCAGGGCACGGTGAGTTACAACACGCAGGATGGACTCGACGCACTGCACATCGGGGGCAAGGGATCGAGCATGACCGTAACCCGCACACTCGCCTTTAGCAATATGGGCCAGCAGATAAAAGTGGGTGGTGCGACTGCGACTATTACTGACAGTTATATTGTCGGCAATTGCAATGCAATGGCCCATGATATTCCAGGCACCCCGCCCGGTTTTCGCGAACGTCTGGACCTGTTTTGCCGCGCTGGAGACACTGCCGTCTTTATTGAGGTTCCGGACTCGCAGCCGGCGGTGTTTCAGCGCAATGTGCTCTATTCAGCCAACCGTATCGGCCTGCAAATTGAGTACCCGCAACGGCCGTCACCTCATGCTGCAGCCAGGTATGACAACAACATATTTATCGGCTTCCCTAACTTTGAAGGGAGTTACCCTTCCCCCATCTATAGCAATACGGATTTGAAGATGTTCACGAATCCCGGAGGAAGTTTCAGTCACAATGTTACGTATCACGCGAAGAGCAATTGGCATTGCCCGGCAACTGCGCTGCATGAGACCGCAGGTTCGTGTTCCGATCCTCACCTCAAAGACGAGATGTGGCATGAATACGGCTATGGCGACGACTCGCGTCCGCGGCCTGCCGATACGCACTCGTCGGACAACTCTCCTCCCGTTCATCACTTCTCATACGCTCCTGCCGCGGCGGGTATCGCTGCCGTTTTGTTGTCGGCGGGGTGGGGAGGATTACGATACATGCGGCGGCAATCGACTGAAAACTAGTGTTGCCAAAACCTTTCGATCGGATACTCAAATGCTGCCCCGGACCACCAGTGCGGCAGCATAATTGGAGTGCGCGCCCGGGGTGGTCGTCGCTGCCAACCAAGTTCGCCAGCACGGAAACTCAGGCTCGCAGATTGGCGCCCATCGAACGGGTAATAAGCGGCGGAGGCCGGCGCACTTATAAATGCACTCCTAGCTTCAGCCTGATTTGCTGCATTTCACCCGTCTGCTTGTAAGGGACAGAGAAACGACATGACGCGCTCAATAGCCCAATCTTCCGGCTGTGACCTTTTTGTCAATCAGAGGCATTTGACGCTATTGACCCGCCCCTGACTGCCGGTTATTCTGCGAAAGGCACACGTCTTTAGGAATGACGCCATCGGGGGCGCGACGTCTGGATCGCATATTGCTGCGTGTCTTACGAAGCCTGTTCACCTCTATCATGCGTAACATCCGGAAAAACAGCTCGCGCCGATATACAGGACTTGCGGCGCTTGGATTCGCGGCGCTTGTATCGCTCGCCGTGGGCGTTCGCCATTCCATGGAGTTTGGTTGTCGCGATTTGCAGTGGGCGGGCGCGCGACTGCTTCGGCAGCACATCGATCCGTGGCAGGAGGAGTTGGCCCACGCACCCAATCACTTCGCCCATTTCAGTCCGCCTAACTATCTCCATGTCCTCTATCTGATTTTGCTGCCGCTGGGCTATCTCAGCTTTCATGCCGCGGCGATGGCTTGGACGGCGGGAGACATTTGCCTGTCCGTTGTGTGTGCCCTTCTGCTGGGAAAGCTCTTTGAACTTGATCGCCACCAAACTCTCGTGGCGCTTTGTGTCCTGTGGATGAGTTCGCCCTTTCGTGTCGTTCTGGAAGTCGGGCAAATGTCCTTTTTTGAGCTCTTCTTCCTGTCCGGCGCCTATCTGGCACTTTCGTCCGCGATCGGGGGACTCTCTCTAGGGATGAGCCTGGTCAAATACAGCTTCTCACCGCCTGCCGTTCTTCTGTTTCTATTTCGCGGGCGTTTTCGTTTGCTTTTATTCGCGGCAATAGTCCCTGCCATCGGATTAGCCGGCGCTTCCCTCTTCCTGAAGACGCCGGTCGTCCGGCTGGCGCTGGAACCGCTCGCCGTCTCTTCCGCGCCAACTGCCGTTAGTCCGGGATTCGCGGACCTTATGACGCTTGTCGCGGCAGGGTTAAAGTCTTGCACCACCCCGGCCAGCGCCCTCCGCATCGCCTATGCCGCAGGCCTGCTTGGCTCTGGCGTGTATGCTTGGCTGCTCAGTCGTTTCCGCCTATCGCCTTCAGAAGAGTTCACGCTTATCTCTCTGGCGAGCCTTTTTTTTGCAAAGCATCTTGTCTACGACTATGTTTTTTTACTCGTGCTGCTCTGTTTTGCTCTGGTCCAGAAACACTGGAAAACTAAGATGGTGCTTATAGCAGGAGTTATTCTATTTTGGTTTATTCTCCCCTTGGCCGAGCGCAGGACACAACAGGACGATAGTATTCCCTTCCACTACTTGGCCGCTAATTTCATCCTGCTCGCGTCCATCCTCGGCTATTCCACTTATTTAGTCACTTTTTCACGGCGGAAATTCGAGCGCATTGCTGCGCTCGAATGATTTTGGGCGCTCGGCACTGCGGAATATTAATCTTTCAGGAGATCCCTGTACGCTCGAACCGTCTCTTCCATCATCGCCTCAGTCGTAAATGCCTTTGCAGCCAGGGATTTTCCGGCGGCCCCCATGGTCTTTGCCAGCTCCGTGTCTCCCGCCAATCGAGCTATGGCAGCAGCGAGCGCTTGGTCGTCCTCCGGCGGAACAATGTAGCCGGTAACGCCGTCCTTAACGGCTTCAGCATTTCCTCCTACGTCAGTAGCGACGACGGGGAGCGAAGCGGCCATGGCTTCAACTATGGCGTTGGAAAAACCTTCGCTGCGCGACGGCAGCACGAAGATGTCCGCGGCGGCGAGATGATCTCGCGTGTCCGCAACGCCGCCAAGGAAATGGAAGCGGGCAGCGAGACCAAGCTCCTGGACCAAGGCTTGCAGTTCAGCGAAGTAGTCGGGTTCGAGCACATTGCCCGCGATTGAGAAGGATGCGCTGGGAAAGCGTCTGGCCAGTTGCGCCGCAGAGCGGATCAACAGGTCGTGGCCCTTCACGCGCCGGATGTTGCCGACGGTAGTAATCACAGGGCCGCTGTGCGGTGCGGAGGGCGGTGATTCCCACCGGGCGAGATCGAGGCCGTTGTAGATGGTCTTCACGCGGCCGGGCGCGATACCGTCGACCTGGATACAGCTGTGGCGGACCTGTTCGGAGACGGCGAAAACCACGTCCGGGACACCGTTCATGAGGCGATAGGCGATGCGATGCTTGCGGTCGCGCAGTATTCCCATGTCTCTCATGCTCCAGACCAGGCGGGCATCGCTCAGGGCTTTGGTAACACCGCCGGCCCAGAGGTGAGAACTCTCAAAGAAGGCCTGCACGATACACACCTGTTCGCGCTGAAGGAAGCGGCGGAGGTCTAGGGCGGCGCGAAAGGCCGTCCAGTCCCAGGTGCGGCGCAAGGGCAGGACGTAAATGGGACACGGAGGCTGATTGAGCTCTGTGCACTCGGGATGGACGAAGAAGGTGAGAATGCTGGCGCGGAAGCCGTAGCCCGGCAACAATGCTGCCAAGCGAAGCACGATTCGTTCTCCACCGCCGAGGGTTTTAGGAAACTGATCCACTACCAGCAAGACATGAGGCCACTCGGAGTTGCGCGATGAGAAAAGATCGGTCTGGGGCAGTGCGCGAATCAAGCTCATCGAGCGCCTGCCCGTGGCGGCCCGGCCGCGAGACCTGTGAAGATAGCGTTTCGTGTCACCGGTAGGCCATGTAGGGGTTTTTCACCACCTCGCTCTCGGTCTGCGTCATCGCCACAGGAGCGACGGCCTCCGATGTGGAGAGTTCCAATGCACGAGCGCAGGCGGCGACCAGCATCCATACCAGCCCTATGATCTCCACGTACATCCATCGGTCCCCGAACAGATTCGCCACCAGGCAGGTGCAAACGCATGCGAACAAACCCAGCCCGAGGCCGCGGTAGAGGGGATCGGTGGCGCGCCGATAAAGACGGAGCCCGATTGCCAGCATCTGGTAGAGCAGGACGAGGACAATGATCATACCCACAATCCCAGTCTCTGCCAGGACCTTCATATACCAATTGTGAGTGTCCCTGAGGTCGCCTACGTGTTGGCCCACCTGAAAGCTGGCGAACCCCGTGCCGAGAATGGGGTTGCGTTCAAACGATTCCTCGGCATCATTCCACAACTGTACCCTCTCTTCCGCGGAGGCCTCTAGTTGTCCGTCGGCGGTCTTCGTCATGGTTACCCGTTCCACAACCGGCTTTGGCACGACCGCCTGCCAGGTAATGAGAAATACGCCGAGAACGACAAGCAGCTTGCGGTCCTTCAACAAACCGAGCACCAGCACGCCGACGAGTAACGCCAAATAGCCGCCTCGCGAGAAGGTATAGCCAACGTTTACGATCGTCAGCGCCACCAATGCGTAACACAAAAGTTTATATTTCTTCTTGACGAACTGCCCGAATCCCCAGAAGAATATAGCGAACTCGGCGAGAAAAGCGGCAGTCTGATTGGGCCCGTAAGATAATGGGCCGAAGCCACGCTTGTTTTCGTCAAAGTTGGCCCAGGTGTGGGACATGCTTTCCATCAGGTATGAGCGATCGATGATCAGAAGAGTCCCCGCAGTAATGACGACTGCGTTCCTGATCGACTTGCGATCTTCAAGAACAAGACCGGCGGCGACGAACACAAGCGGGATGACCATGTAGTCCTTCCAGGTCAGGAAGGTGATGTCGGTGATCCAGAGCGGCGCTGGCTCAGTGCCCATCGCTGTACCAATCCACATGGATAAATAAGTGAAGATGCCTAAAACCAACCAGATGAGGTAAAGGTTGGATTTCGGAAGACGCTTCCCCCTGATCAGTGCACCGACGATCACCGAAACGAGCAAAATGGTGATCATGTTTTCGCCCAGGGGATATGCCTGGAAGTGATCCCGCAGGGTCCGATAAGGGACGAAAGGACAGATGTAGTAGAAGCCCCAGAGCGGCTCCTTCGCCAGCGAGACGAGGCTCATGCCCCAAAAGCCGATGTAGAGGACGACCGGGATGTAGTGTGACAGGCCTAATCCCAAGTTGTTGCTCCCCACCGCATGATTAGACCCATACCTCGTTCCTGCCTATAACAAAATTGTAGAACGCCACTGCCGCGGCGGCGTTAAGCATTACGAATGTATTGGCCA
>Ga0134126_10010506_pt1 | contig 11662 bp, 13 predicted proteins | sample KB31752_FD_96881 | JGI IMG/M metagenome (GOLD analysis project Ga0134126, IMG submission 96881) | Terrestrial soil microbial communities with excess Nitrogen fertilizer from Kellogg Biological Station, Michigan, USA - KB3-175-2 | ecosystem: Environmental > Terrestrial > Soil > Unclassified ...
ACGTCCCACAGCATGCGCAACTGGCTCGCGCCCATGCTGCGCGCCGACCACACCAGCACCTGCTCGCTCGAGCGCGCGCCGTTGAACGCGCCGAGCGTCACCGGCAGCATGCAGCCGAGGAAGATGAGCAGGATTTTCGAGCCGTCGCCGAAGCCGAGCCAGATGACCGTCACTGGAATAAGCGCCGACTTCGGCAGCGGGTAGAAAATCTCGACGATGGGCGCGAGCAGCACATTCACTGGCCGCCACCACGCCATGCTTATGCCGAGCAGCGTGCCGACGATGACGGAAAGCAATAATCCGGCCCCGGCGCGATAAAGCGACGACACGCCGTTGGTGAGGAGGTCGCCATCGCGGATCAGGTCGATCCAGGCTTTGATGACATCGGAGAGCGGCGGCAGCGCGGAACTCGACACCAACTGGAAATAGGCGGTGAGCTGCCAGGCAACGGCCAGCAGCAGGAGCGGGGTATACCGCCACAGGGCTTTCACGCGCGCACCGGTTCTTTTGGCTTTGCCGCGGGCATCTGGGTGTTTGGTGTGCACAGCTTTCCCTCCCCCCGCGAGCACTTGCGAGCGGTGGGGAGGGTCGGCGCGTGCAGCGCGCCGGGGTGGGGGGCTGTTAACTTTTCTTTGATCGAGAAGAGTCCCCCCACCCCCGACCCCTCCCCACCGCTTCGCGGGGGGAGGGGCGTTGGAAGCGCGGAGCGAATATCCACCAACATCATCGCCGCGTGCCTTGCGCCTTGATCGCTTCCACCTTCACAAGATTCCAGATTTCGTCGACCTTTTCGATGAAACCCTTGTTCTTGAAAATATCGGGGTCGTTCTTGTCGAATTTGGTATCGACGATGGTCTTGATGCGCCCGGGCCGCGCCGACATCACCGCCACGCGGTCGGCGAGATAGACCGCCTCCTGCACGTCATGGGTGACGAAGATCACCGTCTTCGGCGTGCGCTGCCAGATACGGAGCAACTCGCTCTGCATCAAGCCGCGCGTCTGCGCGTCGAGCGCTCCGAACGGTTCGTCCATCAGCAAGATTTTCGGATCGAAGGCGAGCGTGCGGGCGATCGCGGTGCGCTGCTTCATGCCGCCCGATAGTTGCGAAGGATAACTGTCCTCGAAACCGGAGAGGCCGACCAGTTCGATGAAATCCTGCGCGCGCTTTTCGCGCTCGCCCTTCGGCATGCCTTGCCGTTCCAGTCCGTAAAGGATGTTGCCGCGCACGGTTTTCCACGGAAACAGCGCAAAATGCTGAAAGACTATACCGCGATCCGGGCCGGGTCCCGCGACCGGCTTGCCATCGACGAGGATTGCGCCGGTTTCGACGGGTAAGAATCCGCCCATGAGATAGAGCAGCGTGGACTTGCCGCAGCCGGAAGGGCCGAGCAGCGCGACGAATTCGCGGTTTCCGACTTCGAGCGACACGTCTTCCAATGCCAGCACCGCGCGCCCACGCGGCGGGCGATAAAGGTGATTGACGCTGTCGACGACGATTTGTGCGGGTCCGGTCATGGCTGCATGAAGCCTCCCCACTGGCCGCGTTCTGTCAAGCATTGTCCGCGCTGGCTGCTCTCGGCACATGTCCTATAATGCGGGACGTCTCAACCACCCGCCGAAAAGGAAATGACGCCGTGTCCAGTGCGCTGAATGAGGCCCGCCGCGAGCTCGCGCTTGCCAACCGTATCGTCGCCAACGAGGGCGTCATCGACGCTTTCGGTCACGTCAGCATGCGGAGTCCCGAAAATCCCAACCATTATCTGCTGTCGCGCTCGCGCGCGCCTGAGCTTGTCACGCCGGACGACCTGATCGAATACGATCTCGACTCCAACCCGGTCCGCAAGCACAGCCACACGCAGTATTCCGAGCGCGTGATCCACGGCGAAATCTACAAGGCACGGCCCGACGTGATGGCTGTCTGCCACCACCATGCGCCCGCCTTCATGCCGCTGCTCGTGACCGGCACGGATTACATTCCGGTATTCCATCTCGGCGCCGTCGGCGGCATCAAGCCGCCGTTTTGGGATCAGCATGACGAATTCGGCGACACCAACATGCTCGTCGTGAAGCCGGAGGAAGGGCAGTCGCTCGCCCGTGCGCTCGGCCAAAGGTGGCTGGTGTTGATGCGGCGCCACGGCGTCACGGTCGCCGGCACCAGCGTGCGCGACTGCGTGTTTCGCTCCGTGTTCTCCTGCCGCAATGCCGACTATCAGGTGCGCGCAATGTCCATCGGCAAGGTGACTTCGCTTTCAGCCGGTGAAACCGAATTGGCGGGCGGCATCAGTTCGAAAACCACCGGGCTGGTGCGCTCGTGGGAATACTGGTCGATGCGTGTCGCCAAGGCTGGCGGTTTGCCGGCTTCCGCGGCCAAAAAAGTTGCACGGCGGCCCGCGAAAGCGATGTCGGGCCGCAAATCCAAAAAGCGCAGATGAATTCGGCTTCCCACGCGGGCGGGTATAGGTGTTCAATACCCGCACCGCGCGGGGGGTGCGACGGAAGCAAAAGACTGAAAATTCAAGGGAGGAACATGAGATGAAGCACGTGAAAACTATTTTGTATGCCTTGGGGCTGCTCGCTCCACTCGCGCTCGCGGCCAATCCGGCGTCCGCCGACGATCAACTCAAGATGGCCATGGGTCAGATCAATAACTGGGAAAATCAGGCGCCGACGCTCGGGCAGGACGCCGGCATCTTCAAGAAACACGGCCTCGTCGTCGACGTCGTCGGCACGCAGGGCGCCGGTGAAACGATCCAGGCCGTGATCTCGGGCTCAGCGGATCTCGGCGGCGGCGTCGGTGCGGCCGGCGTCATGCGCGCGTTTTCGAAGGGTGCTCCGGTTCGCATCCTGATGCCGGCGTTTACCGGAACGGGCGACCTCTATTGGTACGTGAAATCCGATTCCAAGATTAAAAGCCTGAAGGACACGACGCCGAGCACGACAATCGCGTATTCGACGAACGGCTCGAGCTCGAACAACATCGTGGTTGCCTTCGTCAGCGAACTCGGCGCCAAGGCCAAGCCGACCGCGACCGGCGGTCCCGCCGCCACGCTCACGGCGGTCATGTCGGGCCAGGTGGATGTCGGCTGGGCCGCGCCGCCGTTCGGACTCAAGGAAATCAAGGAAGGCAAAATCCGCATTGTCGCTCGCGGCAGCGATGTGCCTTCGCTGCGTGGACAGACCGTGCGCACGATCATCGTCAACGCCAATTCGTGGAAGATCAAGCACGACGCGATCATACGGTTCGTCCAGGCCTATCGCGAGGCGGTGGACTGGATGTATTCCGATCCGAAAGCGGTCGATATGTATTCCAAGAAAATGCACCTGCCGGTCGATCTGCTGAAGCAATCGATGGAAAAATTCCAGCCGAAAGAAGCGTTGCAGACCGACAAGTTCGCCGATCTCGACGGTGCGGTGCGCGATGCCGTGAAGCTGAAATTCCTGCAGCAGCCGCTGACCAAGGAACAGCTCAGCGAGTTGATCCTGACTCCGCCCCGGAAATAACGGGCGGGTATCGCCGGAAAACAAACGGGCCGCTGCGTTGCAGCGGCCCGTTCGATTCAGGAAAGAAGCGCGCCGCGCTTATTTCTTTTTCTTCGCGGGCTTCTTGCTGGCCTTCGCCATTTTCTTGCCGCCGCTGCAAGCCTTCGACGACGAAACCTTGGCGCCGTCGCGCTGGGCGTAGCAGGAATTGGCATAGGTAAACTTGATGCCGCCCTTGACGCCGCAAACGGGCGTACCCGAGGTGAGGCAGCTCAACGGCTCCATCGTTCCGGCTGCCGGAACCGCGGCCGCTTTCTTCTTGGCGGCTTCGCTGCTGCTGGCGGCTGCCAGCATGAATGCCGCGGAAACGGCGGCTACGAGAACTGCGTAGCCGGTCTTTTGTAGTTGAGTTTTCATGGACGATTCCTCCGAAAAATAATGCGCCGCCAGTAGACGGAACCGGCAGCAAAATTACAAGGACTTTACACTTAACGGACGTTCAGAAACGCCGTGTTTATGCCGGCGCGTGGGCTGTGGGCTAGTGCCGGTCCTTGGCGGCGGTGCTGATGGCCGCGAGCATGGCGGCGCGGCCCTCATTGAGTGAGGCGCGGACGCCGGCCTGCTTGCCGATCTCGCCCATGGCCCGTTGCCGCTCGACGGTCGCCTCGACCATCAGCGGATCGAGGCCCAACTCCCTTAACGTCGCGGCGGATTCTTCCATCTCGGCCGCGCGGCGGATGCCGTGGCTCGCCATGCGCTCGAGGTTGTATTCGCTGACCTGCGCCCAATCGAGCCCCGGATAATTGTTCTTCAGCGAACCGGTGACCTCGTCGAGCACCCCCGCGCGCGCGGCGGCCAGGAAGCATTCGAGCGTCAGCGCCTCGATGCCCTTGATCATCACGCTGCGGATCATCTTGATGGCGGCGGCGGCGCCGACGTCGCCTTTGACCACGGAGACCTGCATCGTGAGCGCCGTCAGCAGCGGCCCGATCGCCTCGGCATGCGGTCCCGCGAGCAGCATCGGAGTCCGGTGGCGCGCGGGATAAATGGCGGCGATCACCGCGACGTCGACATAGCGGGCGGCCGTCCCGAGAAGTTTCGCGCTGTCCTGCTTGCGGCCGGGCGAAACCGAATTGATGTCGAGATAATAGGGTGTGCCGGAAAGATGCGCCGCGACCGATTGCGCGGCCTGCGTGCTGGAGGCGGCGGTCACTGCGGCAAAGATCAGGTCGGTGTCGCGCACGGCATCGGCCGCCGACGATGCGACCCGCACGCCGATCTTTTCGGCGGCCTCGCGCAGCCGAGCGCCCGCGCTCTCCGGGAACAGAATGTCCCAGGCGGCGATGCGTTCGACGCCGCCTTCGCGCAAGCCGGCGGCAATCGCCTGGCCGGCTTCGCCGAAACCGATGAAGGAAATGCGCGGCGTGTTTTGTCGGGTCATGCGTCTTCTTCCGGGTGGGATTTCCGATACTAGATCGACTTTACAGCGGCGTCCTGTTCGGTGGTTTGATAGCTGACGGCCATCAGCCATGCGCCGCCGCGCTTGACAAAAACGCGGCTCACTTGCGCGGCCTTGCCGGTGAACGGCTGGTGTTGGCACGTCATCACCATCACATCCTTGAAGCCGAACAATTGCGCCGATACCAGCGGCGACGGCGCCGAATTGGCGTTGGTGCGCTTCTGCTCTTCGAGCACCGCCTTGCGGTCGGCCTTGCGATGGCGGCGGGCGGCGCCGACCACGACGAACTCGTCGGCCACGTGGCGTGCCCATTTTTCAGCGTCGTGCTCCATCACCGCCGTTTCCAGCGCCTGCCAGGAGGCGATGACGTCGCGCTCGTCGGCGGTTTTCGGCGCGTAGGGAATGGTGCGGCACGGGTTGTCCCAATCCTTGCGGCCGGGTCCCGCCGGCGCATGCGGAAGATTTTGCGACACTTCATGCCAGACCAGCAGCCGCCAGTCGTTCGCGTGTTTTGCCCATATGCGCAGGACGAAAACCTTGTCACGTTCGACCGCGACGGTAACGACATCGCCGTAGTCGTGCAGCGTCGGCTTCAAGCCCGCTTCGTCGCCGAGCGGCGAGGTGTGGCGCGGCGCGATCATCCTCCGCTTGTCGAAAACGTGTCCCTGGAAATCGACCCATACGAGGTCTTCGTCGAGCCACCCGGCGATCGGCTGGCCTGCGGCCAGCGCCGACACGAACAAGCGATCTGCGTTTTGCAGGACATTCTGCGGCTGGTTCATCAGAGCATATCCAACGATGTCGCCTTTGCGGGCGGTGGAAAGGCGCGGTCGAGCGCGGCGAGGTCTTCGCTGTCGAGCGTGAGATCGAGCGCGGCGATATCCTCCTCGACATGCGGGCGGCTGCCGGCCTTCGGAATCACGATCATGCCGTCCTGCCGCAGCAGCCAGGCGAGCGCCACCTGTGCGGGTGTTGCGTCATGGCGGCCGGCAACGGCGCGCAGGGCAGGGTGGCCGAGCATCCGGCCTTGCTCGATCGGCGAATAAGCCATGATCGGGATCTTGCGTTCGCGGCACCACGGCATCAGGTCGAACTCGATGCCGCGGCGCGTGAGATTGTAGAGCACCTGATTGGTGCCGGCTTGCTCGTGCGCGACGCGCGAAAGGTCGGCCATGTCGGCCATGTCGAAATTGCTCACGCCCCAGTCGCGGATTTTACCGGCGGCCCGCAGCGCGACGAAAGCCTCGAGCGTCTCCGCCAACGGTGGGCTGCCGCGCCAGTGCAGCAGATAGAGGTCGATCCGGTCTGTCTTGAGCCGCTTCAGGCTGCGTTCGCAGGCGGCAACCGTGCCGCGGCGGCTGGCATTTTCCGGCAGCACCTTGCTGACAATGAAGAGCCTGTCGCGGTTACCGCCGGCGGCCTCCGCCACGATACGCTCGGCTTCGCCGTCGCCGTACATTTCGGCGGTGTCGATCAACGTGACGCCGAGATCGATGCCGTGGCGCAATGCATCGACTTCGTCACGCCGCTTGCGCGCGTTTTCCCCCATGCGCCAGGTGCCGAGGCCGAAAGCCGGCATCGTCCTGCCGGAGGGTAGCGTGACAATTGGGATCGAGCGCGCACTCACGCATCCGCTCCGCGGCTATTTGTGCTCCACCGGCGGCATGCCGTGGGTGTGAAAGGACTCGATGGTTTTCAGCCCCCAGGCCTGCCCCTTCTTGCGCTCGTCTTCGGTCCACGTGATGGGCTTCCAGTCGGGCGCAAGCACCAGCCGCGCACCCGCGTTGGCCACTTCGACGCGATTGCCGCCCGGCTCGTAAACGTAAAGGAAAAACGTCTGCTGCACGGCGTGCTTGTGCGGGCCGGTTTCGATGTGGATGCCGTTCTCGAGGAAAATATCGGCGGCGAGCAGCACTTCCTCGCGCGAATTGAGCGCGTAGGTGATGTGATGGAAGCGGCCCTTCGCGCCGGTGTGGTCGCGCGTATAGGCGAAGTCGTACGATTTGTTGGTCGCTGTCATCCAGATGCCGGCTTCGCTGCCGTCGTTGAGCACAATGCGTTCGGTCAGGCGGAAACCGAGATACGTCTCGAAGAATTCGCGGCAGGCACCGATATCGGCGGCAAGGCCATTCCAGTGGTCGAGCCGCCGCACATTGCAGCCGCGTGCGGGAAAACGCTGCGCCTGGTTTTTCAGCGACGGCTTGAGCGCAGCCGGCGGTTCGTACCATTCCGTGTCGTAATAAAGTTCGATGACGTGACCGTCCGGATCTTTGCAGACGAACGTCTTGCCGTGCCCGAGATCGCCATCGGTCCAGCCGACATCGAAGCCCGAGCCTTTCAGCGCCGCCGCGCGCCGCTCGAGCGCCTGCGGGCTGCGGGTGCGATAGGCGACATGCGCCATGCCTGTGGTTTTCGCCGGCGTCAGCTTGAGCGAATAGCGCTCGTAGTCGTCATAGGCGCGCAGATAGATGCTGCCGTTTTTCTCGCCGCTCTGCGTCATGCCCATGACGTCGATAAAAAATCGCGCGCTCGCGTCGAATTTCGGCGTCAGCAGTTCGAGGTGGCCGAGATGAGCGATGTCGAGAATGGGTTCCGGCTGCACGGATAGGGCCCTTGAGGTCGATTGCCGCTGCAATAAGCCATGGCCGTCCGGCACGGTCAAAGCATGAATTTTCCCCGTTTGCCGCCTTTCGAGGGCGGATTTAGCAGCCTCAATTTGTTGTTTTTGCGGGGTCTATCTGGCAGGATCGCACGACTTTTCCTGCCGGCACGTTGTTTGTTCTTAATGCCGTGGCTGCGAAGGGCGCCGCAACAGAGCCCGACGGCCTCGGATCGAACTGCCGCCGGCCAAATAAAAAAATGGGAGGATGAAAATGAATTTCTCACGAACAAAACTGGCGCTGCTCGCCGCCGCAGCGCTTGCGCTGCCGGCCACGGCCAATGCGCAGACCAAGCTTATTCTGGCGCTGCCGACGACGCCGCCGAACATCATTCATACGCCGGCGCTCATCGCCAAGGATCTCGGCCTCTACAAGAAGGAAGGCGTCGAACTCACCACCATCCAGCTTGAGGGCGGCGTCTATACCTATCGCGCTACCGTCGCCGGCAACGCCGATATTGCCTTGGCGTCGGGCGCGTTCGCCATCGTCGGCAAGGCCAAGGGCGCGCCGACCAAGCTCATTCTTGCTTCCGCGCCGAAGATCGAGGCGTCGATGGTTGCGGCCAAGGACGTTGCGTCGATGGCCGATCTCAAGGGCAAGCGTATCGGCATCCAGGAGCCGGGCGGTTATGCCGACGTGCTCAGCCGTGGCGTTTTGCGTGCCGCCAAGATCGATCCGAAGGACGTGAATTTCGTCAGCATCGCGTCGGAAGACGTGCCGGCGCTGGTCGCGGGGCAGGTCGATACCGCGATGCTTCACGTCGAGCAGGAAATCGTGGCGCGAAACAAGGTGCCGAGCCTGCATTCGATCGCGCGGATGTGGGAGGTGCAGCCGAAGAATCTCAGCACGGTCATGGCGGTGACCGACAAGACGATCGCCGAGAAGCGCGCTGCGCTTAAGGGCTTCGTCAAGGCCAACATCGAAGCCACGCGCATGATCTATACCGACAAAGCGAAAGTTTTGCCGATCATCGTGAAATACACCGAGTTGCCGAAGGACGTTGCCGAAAAGGCGCTCGATTTCATGATCAAGAATTGCATGTGGGATGCCAACTCCGGGCTGGGGGCTTCCCGCATCAACTTCACCGCCAACCTGATGGAAAAGGTCGGCAATATTCCGAAGGGCAAAGTGCCGAAATACGAAGACCTGATCGATGCGTCCTTCGCCAACGATGCGATCAAGGAGCTCGGTGAGTGGAAGGGCCCGATCTGCCCGTCCGACAACTGAGCACTGCGCGGCACATAGTCTGGCAGGCGGCGCCGGGAACGGCCGGAGCCGCCGCCAGTTGACGTTCTTATCAATGGAGCGAATGCGATGAGCGTCGCCAACGATACCGGCGCACTTGCGGCGCAGCCGCAGGCGGGCGCAGCCGCGCCAGCCAGGCAGCTTTCGGTCGCCACGCGGCGGCGCCTCTATCGCTACGGCTTTCTCGCCGTGATTCTCATCGTCTGGCAAATCGTCGGACCGATGATCAATCCGATCTTCTTCTCCTATCCGACCAAGATCGCCGCGGCGTTCTATCAGCTCACCTTCGTCACCCATGAGCTGCAATACTATATGGTCGAAAGCCTGGAGATATTGTTCATCGGGCTTGCGTGCGCGATCGTCGTCGGCGTTCCGCTGGCGGTGCTGATGGCGCGCTTCCGTCAGGTGGACTGGGCGCTCGATTTGCCGATCAACGCCATGTACTCGACACCGATGGTCGCGCTGGTGCCGCTGCTGGTGCTCTGGTTCGGCATTTACATGAAGGCGAAGATTATCGTCGTATTCCTGTTCACCGTATTCCCGATCCTGATCAACACGTATCAGGGCGTGCGCGAATGTGACAAGAACATGCTCGAAGTCGCGCGCTCCTTCCGCTCGAACGAATGGCAGATGTGGCAGGACGTGCTGCTGCCGTTTGCGGTGCCGTACATCGCCGCCGGCGTCCGGCTGGCGATCGGGCGCGGTCTGGTGGGCGTTGTGATCGCGGAATTCTACACGACCATCAGCGGCCTCGGTTACATGATCACCCGCTACGCGCACATCTTCGACATGGACAAGACTTTCGTGCCGGTGATCCTGCTGATGGTGCTCGGCATCTCGATGACGTCGGCGCTCAAATGGCTCGAGCGGCGCATCGCGCCCTGGAGCCACGCCAACAGATAAGATTTTGGTTTCGATTCCGCTTTCAGGACGCCCTGCGTTCCGGATGAAAGCGGGCGGCCGCCAGAAATCCGAACACGACGAAGATCAGCAATGCCGCGGCCTGAGCGATCAGGAAAGGCGGCTCGGACTGCGTCGGCGCCAGCGCATTCAGGGACAGGATTTTCTGGAAGCTCTGCACGATCAGCACGAACACGTTGAGATAGAGCGCCGCGACCGCGCAGGCGACATAAATCCAGCGCCACGCGCCGCCGAGCTTGAAAAAATAGAGCCCAGCCACGGCCGCAATCAGAATCACCATCGACACCACGCCTGTGCCCAGCGCGGGCGTGAAGCCGTGAATGGGAAACATGAAGCCCGTTACGCTGATGAGTATGGTGGAGACGAGAAACAGCGCGGTCCAGCCGGTCATTCGCTTCGAGCTGAACATGCCGAAAACCACGACCAGGCCGGCGATGAGGCCGATCAGGCAGATGATGACGTGCAAAATTGTGAAGGTCGCGATCGACATCCCGAGGATCATGGCAAGCCCTCCGTTCGACCCGCCTAGCCTGTCAGACCGAAAGGGCGATGGCTACATAGCCCTCGGTCTTATTTGTCCGTGATCGGACCCTGATCGCGGTAGGCCCAGAGAGCGTCGCGCGGCAGCGACACCGGCGCATCCGTCCCGATCTCGTGGCGCAACGCGGTGCCGAGCTCCAGCGCTTCCAGCCGGTGCCCGAGCACGTCGATGTCGTAAACGGTCTGCGTGCCGTGATAGCGGCGCTCGCACACGCGGGCGCGCAACACGTTGCCGCTGCCGTTGCTGCCGATGGCGACGTTTTCCGGCCGGAATGCGATGCGCACCTTGTCGCCGGGCGCAAGCCCGTGCAGCAAGGCCGCCTCGACGCTCTGGCCTTCGCCGATGTCGACCGTGCCGAATGCGCCGTCGCGCTGGAGCAGGGTGCCGGCGATCTCATTGGTGGCGCCTGTGAAGTTGGCAACGAAAAGCTCGGCCGGGCGGTTATAGATTTCCGTCGGGGTGCCCATTTGCAGCAGCTTTCCATCGCGCATGACGCCGATGCGGTCGCCGAGCACGACGGCTTCGGATTGATCGTGCGTGACGTAAAGCGCGGTCATGCCGGTCGCCTTCAGGATGCGCCGCAGATCGTCGCGCAGCCGCAAGCGCAATTTGGCGTCGAGGTTCGACAGCGGTTCGTCGAGCAGCAACAGTTGCGGCCGGTAAACGATGCTGCGCGCAAGCGCCACGCGCTGCATCTGCCCGCCCGACAGCGCGACCACCGGCCGCTCGGCGTATTCCGAGAGGCCGACCAGTTCCAACGCCTCGTCCACCATGCGGGTGGCTTCCGCCCTCGCGACTTTGCGGTGCTTGAGCGGGTAGATCACGTTCTGCCGCACGGTCATGTGCGGCCACACCGCGTACGACTGGAACACCATGCCGATATTGCGCAGCCGCGGCGGCAACAGGATGCCGTGCGCGGGTGACGACACGATGCGGCCGGCGATGCTGATCGTACCGCTGGTCGGATGCTCGAGGCCGGCCACACAGCGCAAGGTCGTGGTCTTGCCGCAACCCGAAGGGCCGAGCAGGACCACGATCTCGCCGGCCGGCACGGCGAAGTTCACGCCGTCGATAGCCGGCCGGCCGACCGAGAACTGCTTGCGCAGGTCGCTGACGTCGAGCGTTGTCGTCATGACTTCGCGTCCGTGGTTCGATTACTGGCGATAGTTGTAGTCCTTGTTCCAGTCCTCGACCCACTGCTTATGCAGCTTCACGTAATCGTCCATCTTCGGCAGCCAGACCTTGACGACCTTGGGATCGAAGCCTTCCGGATAGAACGGCACCGTCTTGAGCGAGGTGAGGTTGCCCAGTTCCTTGATCATGAAGGTCTGGCCTTCCTTCGACATGCACCAGTTC
>Ga0134126_10010507_pt1 | contig 11661 bp, 11 predicted proteins | sample KB31752_FD_96881 | JGI IMG/M metagenome (GOLD analysis project Ga0134126, IMG submission 96881) | Terrestrial soil microbial communities with excess Nitrogen fertilizer from Kellogg Biological Station, Michigan, USA - KB3-175-2 | ecosystem: Environmental > Terrestrial > Soil > Unclassified ...
CGCATCGCATCTTGAGTGGGACGCGGCGCGGTTTTGCGCTAGCTTGGCGCCGGAATCGGCGGCGGCCACCGGGTGCCGCCCGCGCAAGGAGGCTTGCAGAGCGTGCTGAGGAACGTCATGGCGCCGATCCATCCCGACGGCTGGCGCTTCATCGCGATCGCCGTGCTGGCGACCATTCTGCTGTTCGCGCTGTGGGAGCCGCTCGGCTGGCTCGGCGTCGTGGTGACGGCCTGGTGCATCTATTTCTTCCGCGACCCGTGGCGCGTCACGCCGATGCGCGACGGCCTGGTGGTGGCGCCGGCCGACGGCCTCGTCGTCGCGGTCGACCGCGCCCAGCCGCCGCCGCAGCTCGAGATGGGCGACGCGCCGATGACGCGCATCGGCATCTTCCTCAACATCCTCGACGTCCACGTCAACCGCGTGCCGATCGGCGGCCGCATCACCAAGCTGGCATACCACAAGGGCAAGTTCCTGAACGCCAGCCTCGACAAGGCGAGCGACGAGAACGAGCGCATGGCGATCCGCCTCGCGACGGCGGAAGGCGCCGACATCGCCGTCGTCCAGGTCGCCGGGCTGGTCGCGCGCCGCATCGTCTGCAACCTGGTCGAGGGCCAGGAGGTCGTCGCCGGCCAGCGCTTCGGCCTGATCCGCTTCGGCAGCCGCACCGACGTCTACCTGCCCTCGGCCTGGACGCCGCTCGCCATCACCGGCCAGCGCGTGCTCGGCGGCGAGACGGTCATCGCCGATGCGCGCTTGGAGGAGCCGCCGCGCCAGGGCGTCGTGCACTGACCGATGGCCGGCGTAGGGCGCGTCACGCCGACCGGCACTCCAGCACGCAAATCCGTTCCCTGGTCTGAGTTCCAAGAAATCGCGCTGCTTTCGCCCGTACCTTTGCTGCTTTGCGAGGCGTGTTCGGATCCGTGCGACACGTTTGAGCCTTGGGACGGCGCCGGGCGAGTGGACATCTCTTTGAGCAAGCTGCCTCACCCGGCGTCAGCCTCGATCAGATCACTTCGACGGCGCAAAAATCGCCGATCCGGCGCGAAGGGGCGATGCGCGACAGCCATTGGGCGGTCGCTCGAAGCAAGCAGCTTATCGAGCGGACAGACGCTCTGATCGCCGACCGCGGCTCAGGAGCCGATTAGCCGCTGCTCGCTAGGTGGGCTCGGCCTGTTGCAGTTCCGGCTCGGTCGCCGACAGTTGCGCCGCGACTTTCTGCCAGATCTCTCGACCATGGCCGCTCGCCGTCCTCGCCATCAAGTTTGCCAACGCGACCGCCTTCTGTGGCGATCCCTCGTCGTTCAGCAGCCGCGCGGCAAGCCGTTCGACATGTTGTTGCTCCGTGACCCTCACCATCAACCAGCCTCCATCCCCCCTAGGGGAACAGTGAAGGTCAACCGGTTTCTCCCTCTCCCGCTTTGGGGCGAGGCTCGCTCGCTCGAAGGCACTCGGTGATAGCGGCTATCAACTCAGGGGCGCGAACCGGCTTCAGCAGGTATTTGTAGGGCGCCAGCATGCCGGGCCCAAGTCTGAGGCCATATCCCGTGACGACAAGCGCCTTGAGGTTGGCGGCCGTGGCGCGGTCGGCGAGGACCAGGCCGCTTCCATCCGGCAGGTTTACATCGGTAACGAGCAGGTCGAACGGTTGCGCTTCCAGGAGCATCCCACCCACGGTTACGTTCGCCGCGGGCGTGACGTGATGGCCACCGGATAGGATCATATGCTCCAGTAGCGGGCGCATGTCGGGGTCGTCCTCGACGAGGAGCACTCTCGCCATCGCGCCGCCTGCTCACCTCGGCCCGGATGGTCCGCTAACACTCGGCGCGCGGTTTCATCCTTCCCCTGCATCGCCGGAACCGCTCCGTCGAGCCAAGACGTCGCGAACATCCGTCGGCTCGCCATCGAGAGCCTCGACGATCAACAGTCCATCGCGTCTGTCGGCGCTAACCGGCTCAATGGAAAACCTGCCGTTTCGACGAGAGGGATCCAAAATACGCAAAGCTCAAAGAAGAAGCGTGGCGGTTTTGCATCGCATGCTTGCGCTAAACGCAAATTTGAATCTGCGAGATCACGAAGAATTTCGCTCCTGCAGATCATCCAGGCGGGCATGCGCGACGTATAAAGCCTCGGAACCGGCTTGACCCGAGCGCATGCAGCGCGCCGGCGAGGCAAGGCATCCGTGCGAGGTTTTTTGCGGCAACCGCGCTTGGGCAACCCCGCAACTTCCCGCTGAAACAGGAGCGAAACAGGAGTTAGCGAAATGGCCGATTCGACGATGTCAAACAACAGCAACAACGATCACGAGCAAGTCTTCGCGACGAGCTTCACCGCGCTCAACAATTCGGGCGTCAAAGGCGCGGCCGCCCTGGTCTTCGATTCGCAAAACCATACGCTCACGGTCGAGATGGACGCCACGGGGCTCGAGGCGAACCAGATACATCCGGCGCATATCCACGGCTTCGTCGACAACACCGATGCAACGAGCCCGACCTTGGCCCAGGATGCCGATCACGACGGCTTCGTCGAGCTGGCCGAAGGCCTGAAGACCTACGGTCCGATCCTTCTCAACCTGACCTCGCCGCCGACGACGCCCGGCGCCGTGGGCGACGGCACGTTCGGCGGCAAGGCCAATTTGAATGATTTCCCCAAGGCCGACGGCAACGGCAACCTGCATTTCAAGCAGACCTACACCTTCGATCCGAACAATCATGATGCGCAGTCGCTGCTCGACACCATCCAGCAATTCGACCACAAGGAGATCGTCATTCACGGCGAGAGCGTGGCGTCGGGCGAAGGCGCCAACACGCAGGGCGAGGTCGACGGCAGCGCCGGCTACAAGGCCGTCCTCCCGGTAGCCTCCGGCGAGATCCACGACGTCAACGGCGACGACGCGCAGACCATCGCGGACGATATGGGCCACGACGACAACAGCCTGCACGATTTCCTGATGGGCCATGCCTTCGCCTGAGTTCGGTTGAGCCGCGCGGGGCCGGCTCCTCGCGGAGCCGGTCCCGCTCGCCGGCCGGTTGGTGCCATGAGGTTTGCCGCGGCCATCCTTGGGATATTCGTGATTCTTGTCGTCATGACGAGCGCCGCCGTCTATTCGGGCGCGTACAACGTCGCGGCGAGCAAGCCGGCCAACCCGGTGATCGCCTGGCTGCTGCACGCGGTGATGGTGAACTCGGTGGAATGGCACGCCCGCCGCGCCCGGCCGCCGGCCGACGACGCGCCTGGCCGTCTCGGGTTCGGGCATTATCGCGAGCACTGCGTCGGGTGTCATGGCGGCCCCGGACTCCCGCCGTCCGATCTGGCGCGCGGGCTCAATCCGAGAGCGCCCGACCTGGCGGGAGCGGCCGAGCGGTGGTCGCCGGCGCAGCTGTTCTGGATCGTCAAGAACGGCATTGAGATGACCGGAATGCCGGCTTGGGGACCAAGCCATACCGACCAGGAGCTTTGGCAAATCGTCGCGTTCCTGCGCGACCTGCCCACCCTGTCAGCCGAGCAATATCAGGCAATGGACCGCCAGCACGCACATTCCCACGCACACAGTCACGCGGAGCCCGGCGAGTAATGAAGCAGTCTCCAGTCGAAGCCCAACGCGGCACCGAGCTTGAGCGCGCGCTGCGCGCCTGCCGCCCTTCGTTCCTGGCTCTCGCGCTGTTCAGCCTGTGCGTGAACCTGCTGGCGTTGGCGTCGCCGATCTACATGCTGCAGCTCTACGACCGCGTCCTGTCGAGCCGCAGCATCGACACGCTGATCATGCTGGCGATCATCGTCGTCGCCGCGCTCGGCGTCATGAGCCTGCTCGATGCGATCCGGCGCCTGATCCTGACGCGCGTCGCCGCCTGGTTCCATGAGCGCCTTGCGCCCGTGGTGCTGCGCAGCTCGCTCCAGGCGGCGCTCGGTCCAGCCGACGGGCAGGCGGCGCGCGGCATGCGCGATCTCGATGCGGTGCGCGGGTTTTTCGGCGGCAGCGGCATCATGCCGCTGATGGACATTCCGTGGACGCCGATTTTCATCGCGGTGCTCTTCACTTTGCATCCGCTGCTCGGCGCGATCGGGCTCGGCTCCGCCCTGCTGCTGTTCGGACTGGCCGTGCTCAACGAGATGACGACCCGGGCTGCGCTCCACCGCGCGAATGCGACCGGGCTGCGCAGTCAGCACCAGGCGGAGGCGGCCTTGCGCAATGCCGAGGTGATCCGCGCCATGGGCATGTTCCGCGGCTTCATCGAGTATTGGCGGCGCGACGACGCCGCCGCCGAGAGCGAGCGGCGAGTCGCCGCCGACCGCGGCACCATCATCCTTGGCATCTCGAAATTCTGCCGCGTCGCCGTGCAGACGCTCATCATGGGCGCCGGTGCGTGGCTGGTCATCACCGAGAACGGCAGCGCCGGAACGATTTTCGCCAGCTCCTTCCTGCTCAGCCGCGCCCTGGCGCCGGTCGAAAATGCGATCGGTACGTGGAAGTCGCTGGTCACGACACGTCTGGCCTATCGCCGGCTGAACCGGCTGCTCGCCGGCAGCCCGCCGGCGCAACCCGGCATGGTGCTGCCGCGTCCGGAGGGCCATCTGCACGTCGAGCGCCTGACCTTCGCGCCGCCCGAGGCGGAAGCCCCGACGCTGCGCGCCGTATCGTTTGCGCTCGGCCCCGGCGACATGTTGGGCATCGTCGGCCCGTCCGCGGCGGGAAAATCCACGCTGGCGCGGCTCGTGGCCGGCACTTGGAGCCCGCTCTCAGGCCATGTCCGGCTCGACGGCGCCGATATCGCGGTATGGCACGCCTGCGACGGCTCGCGGCACATCGGCTATCTGCCGCAGGATATCGAGCTTCTGGCTGGAACGGTGCGCGACAACATCGCACGCTTCGGCGACGCCGACCCCGCGGCGATCATCGCCGCGGCGCAGCTCGCCGGCCTGCACGAGACGATCATGAGCCTGCCGCGCGGCTACGACAGCGAGATCGGCGAGGGCGGGCTCAAACTCTCCGGCGGACAGCGTCAGCGCGTCGGCCTCGCCCGCGCGGTCTTTGGCAAACCGCGGCTCGTCGTTCTCGACGAGCCCAACGCCAATCTGGATCACGAGGGCGAGGCGGCGCTGCACGAGGCGATCGCATGCCTCAAAGAGGCCGGCACCACCGTGCTGGTCATCACGCACCGCGTCAGCATCCTCAACCTGGCCGACAAACTCCTGGTCCTGCGCCAGGGTGCGGCGCATGCCTATGGCGGCCGCCAGGAGGTGCTCGCGGCGATCAATCCGCCGCCTTCCGTGGTTGCATCGCCCGGCGCCACGCTGCCGCGGCGGCAGTCTGCCTAGGGAGTACGCCATGGCCGTCACCGACCTTGAGCCGCATCGCGCCGCAACCCCGGCCACCCCCTTTCCGCGGGTTCGTGCGCTGGTCCTGCTCGGCGGGCTTCTGGTCGCGGCCTTCATCATCTGTTTGGGTACCTGGTCGGCCATGGCGCCTTTGGCCAGCGCCGCGCTGGCGAGCGGCGTGGTCGTGGTCGAGAGCAGCCGCAAGACGATCCAACACCTCGAAGGCGGCATCATCGACGCCATCCTCGTCCATGACGGCGACGCCGTCGTGCCGGGGCAGCCTCTGATCCGCCTCGACGACGTCAAGGCGCGGACCGCGCTCACCGCCTTGCAGGGGCAGCTCTGGGACGCGCTGGCGGGCGAGGCGCGCCTCGCGGCGCAGCGCGACGGACGCGGCCAGATCTCCTTCCCCGACAGCCTCACCGCGCATGGCGACGATCCGGCGGTCGCCCGCGCGCTCACCGGCCAGACCGGTATCTTCGAGACGCAGCGCTCGCTGCTCCAATCGAAGACCGATCTTGTCAGGCAGCGCGTCGCCGAGACGCGCGACGAGATCACGGGCCTCGAGGCGCAAGTCGCCGCCGCCGACCGGCAGACCGGCATTCTGCAAGAAGAGATCAAGGATGTCGCGCCGCTGGTCGCCAGAGGCCTGGAACGGAAGCCGCAGCTGCTCGCCTTGCAGCGCGACTTCGCCCAGGTCGAGGGGCAGCGCGGCCAAGCCGTGGCGCAGATCGCCCGTGCCAACCAGAGCATCGCCGAAGCGGAAGTCGATATCCTGAACCTGCGGAACGACGCGCAGAAGCAAACCGCCGACGAGCTGCGGGCAACGCAGCAGCGGGTCCATGAGCTGCGCGAAAGGGTCCAGGCGGCGAGCGACGTGCTGACGCGCACCACCGTCCGCGCGCCCGAGGCCGGGATCGTCACCGATCTTCGGGTCCACACGCCCGGCGGCGTCGTCAACGCCGGCGAGGCGCTCTTGGACCTCGTGCCCACGCAGGACCGGATGATCGTCGATGCGCAAGTGCGGCCGCAGGACATCGACGCGGTGCATGTCGGACTGCCGGCGCAGGTGCGCCTCCTGCCCTATAAACAGCGCCGCACGCCCCCGATCGACGGCAAAGTGATCTACGTGTCCGCCGACCGCTTGATCGACAAGGCCGGCAACCAGCCCTATTACGCCGCCAAGGTGCGCGTCGACGAGCGTGAGCTCGCGAAGCTGGCCGGAATCGAGATGGTTCCGGGCATGCCGAGCGAAGTCATGATCGAGACCGGCGAAACGACGGTGGCGCTTTATGCCCTATCGCCGCTTCTCGACAGCTTCCGCCGCGCCTTCCGCGAGCGTTAGCTAACGACCAGGGCCGGCATTGGGAAGCGCGACGAGGCAATCCATCCGGCGTTGTCATGTGTGGACGGCCCTGGATGCGCGCGATGGCCCATCGTGTCAACCGCGCAGCAGCGGGTTGACGATGCGGCCGAAGCGACCCGCGAAATGCAAGGGAGCATCGGCCAGGGCGACGCAAACGCAATCCTCGTCGGGATCCATGACGGGACGATGCTCCGTCCCGGGGCCGAGAAACGAAAAATCGCCACGGCGGTAATGGCCGAACGCGTCGGTGTACCCGCCGGCGAGGAAGCAGACCAGCTCGTGCCCTTCGTGCCGATGGCGCGGCATGATGCGGCCGGCGCGTACCTGCACCAGGCACGTCTTGACCGCCCCGGCTCCGCTCAGCTCGACGGCTTTGATGCCGCGCAGCAATGGCTGCCACGGCAGCGCGTTCAGATCCATCGGCAGGTGAACCAACACGGGTGCCGGCAGCACGGCATCGTGCGTGGGCGGCTGCCGCAGCGGCGACGCCACGTCTTCGTCGAGCCGGCCCATCACCCGGTTGCGCGTGCAAGGCGTCACCGGCTCCGGCGCGAGCCGATCGAGGAGGACACCGCCGAGCGCTTCGTCGTCCGCCACTTCGGCGCGACAGGGCGTGCACAGCGCCACATGCGTGGCGACGACCAAAGCGAGCGGCTCCAACAGGCTGCCCGCGGCAAAGTCCACGAGGAATTCTTTCGGCGGATGAAAGGACGGACTCATATGTCGTTTTGCAACGTTTGCCGCAGCCGCAGCAGCGCGCGGCGCAGCCGCGCCTTTACCGTCCCCAGCGGCAGATGGCGCGCCTCGGCGATCTCGCAGTGCGTCTTGCCCTCGAAATATGCCAGATGCAGAAGCTCGGCTTCTGACAGCGGCAACGCCGTCACCGCCCGTTGCAGCCGCGCCTCGCGCTCTGCTTCCGCCATGCTGTCGTCGGCCGCCAAGGTCTTCCGCGCAATCAACTCCGCCTCCGCAACCAGCTGTCCGGGCCGCTGCTCCCGCCGCAGCCAATCAATGCAACGATTGCGCGCGATGATGAATATCCAGGTACAAACACTCGCTTGGCGGGCATCGAAGCTTGCCGCCCGGCGCCATACGGCAAGCATGACCTCCTGGGCCAATTCCTCCGCCGTCCCGGCGTCGCAGCCGTGTCGGAGCGTATAGGCTTTGACGCGCGGCGCGAAGTGGTCGAACAGGGCGGCAAAGGCAGCGCGATCACGGCGCGCCGCCACCGCGGTCATGAGGTCGCTGAAGCCGTCGGCGCCGGACCATCTTGGCGGCGGTGCTTGTGTGTGCGCTCGCCCCGCTCCGTCTCGCAGAGCGATGCCATGACCGGCGCACTCGGCCGGGTCGGGATTCCATTCGCTCGCACCAGGCAGCGGCGGAACGGCATTTGTGGGCTGCGGCATGGATGCGTCCGGCATTGCCGATTTATACGTCGGGAGGGCGACGCCGGATGACGGCCCTTCAAAACTCGCCGTGTTTTCTCGGGCGAGCGCGGACGGCAAGGCCACACTCGACGACAGCCCTTGGGTTGTTGCTGAAACGAAGCCGTTCCCGGCCTTGTCGTCTGCGGCAGGCAGGCTCTCCGAATGCGGCGCGCCGGTCGCGGCCGGCGGCCGACAAGCGTGCCGAGGAGGCCCCGCGGGCCGCCCGCGCTTCATGCCACCATCGAGAATGCAGCCGTGACGACCATGTCTGACCCGAGCAAGTGATCCCGGCCCGCAGGCGGTCTCTCCTGCGCCGTCTCGAGCGCCGCATCCGCGGCGCTTACAACTTCCGGCAACGAGCCGCCGCCGGTCCTGTTACCGCGTCCGCCACACGGTTTCCTTGTTCCCAGAAAGCTCAAGCCGCAGCTGATTCGCCCGGCTGCCCGACATCCGAGCTCATCGCTTCTCCGTATAAGGAGCCATCAACGGCTGGAATTTCTCGCGTGGAGCGGCGGGCGGCCCGCCCTATGTTCCCCCCGCAGGCGGCCGCGCAGCCATCGCGCCGAGAGCCCGGCCGCGACGACGCCGATGACGACGAGCAGCCAGGCCCACCAGGGTGCGGTCATCAGCTGCCGGCCGAGCAGAACCATGGCAATGGTCAGGGGCAGGATGCCCAGCGCGGTGGTCCAGAGAAAGGTCCACCAGGAAACGCCCATGAGCCCGGCGGCGTAGTTGATCAGGTTGAACGAGATCACCGGAACGAGCCTGACGAGGAGCAGTGAGCTCGGCTTTGCGGTGAGGGCTTCGATGCGGCGCCAGCGCGTGCCGGAGACGGCCCAGCGGATGAAAGGTCGGCCGAGCCAGCGGGCAAAGCCGAAGGCGAGGACGGCGCCGAGCATCGCGCCGACCCATGTCACGACCACGCCCCAGAGCGCTCCGAACAGGATGCCGTTGGCGAAGGCGATGATCTCGGAGGGCAGCGGCACAAAGGAATGCAGGACCATCAAGACGATCGAGCCGACGGCGCTCCATGGCCCCCAGGCGCCGACAAAGCCTTCGACTTCCTCCGGTGTGAGACCGGTAACATCAATGCCGCGTGCCCGCAGCGAGAGCCAGACGAGCACGGCTGCGCCCGCGAGCAGGGCGATGGCAATGGCGGGGATTGCCGGCGCCAGAGACTTGCGATGGGGAAAATTCCGTCGGGCCGCCATGGTTTGCCAATCCCGACCAGGTGAACGAGCGGCGAGGGTTTGCTCAAAGCATTGCACCGATGCAGTGACAGACCCGGTACGCCTCGGCGTGCGAGGCCATCGCGGACATCGCGGTCGGGCACAGCATCCGCGATCAGCCTAAACTTCGCCTAGCTCCTGATTTTGGCAGCAAAGCCGAGCAAGGCCGCTCTCTCCCGAACGGCATCGCGAGAATGGCGCCGAGCGAAAGCTCGCGCCGCTCCTGATAAGAGGGGACGCCGATCGTGATCGCGTCCTGCGGCACGTCGAGCTCGAGCGTGCCGTGCAGCCGATCCCACAGCGTGAGCCCGCTCGACCAGTTGGCGTCTCGCTCGCGGCGCACGGCCGAGTGATGGATGCCGTGCAGGCGCGGCGTCATGATGACGCGGGCAAGCCGCCGCTCGAGTTCCGGCGGCAGCCGCAGATTCGAGTGATGGAACAGGATCGAGAGGAGCAGCATGGTCTGCCACAAGCGCAGCGGGCCGGGCGACACGCCGATCGCCGCGACCTGCATGGCCCGCCACGGCACGGACAAGAGCAGTTCGCCGACATGGAAGCGCAGCGCCGTCGACGCGGTGAGATCGCGATCGACGTGGTGGACGAGATGGAAGCGCCAGAGCCAGGCCACGCGATGCGTCAGGACATGCCAGAGGTAGAGCGTGTAGTCCATGAGGATGAGGGCGAGCGGCGCGTCCAGCCAAGCCGGCAGCGGAAGCTGCTTCAAGACGCCCCAGCGGCGGCGCTCGACGAGCGCCGCCAGCGGCGCGACGCAGGGCCGCTCGGCCAACTGCAGCGCGACGGCGCCGAGCGCGGCGACGGCGAGATTGCGCGCATCGTGGCGGCTCCTGCGCTCGACCGAGCGCCGCAGCGGATAGCGCCGCTCCAGCGCGATGAGCGCCGCGGCGGCCGTCACGGTCAGGGCGGGGCCGAGCCATGGGCCGAGGCGCCGGGTTCGCATGCGCTGGGAACATGACCAGCCACGGCCAAGTTCCGCGCGGGTCATTGTGCGAGGCGCGCGCAGCGCGACGAAGCAATCTTCCTCAGGCGACGCGCTTATGCCTGAGGGAGAGTGCCGCGGCGCTCTGCGGGCGCCTCGCAATGACCCTGTGCTGAAGGAGGGCGGGGCGCCCGCGGCGACGCGACGCGGCGCCGCTTCGGGGTGGGAGCCGGCGCGGTTTTCCGCTAGCCTGCGCGGAACGGCGGCGCGGCCCGGCGGCCGCCCGCGCAAGGAGGCATCGCGAGCGTGGTTGGGAAGGTAATGGCGCCGATCCATCGCTACCGCCAGCGCGTCTCGGCCGGCGAGACGGTGATCGCCGCTGCGCGCTTAGAGCGGAATCCGACTAGGTGGACCACACACTATCCTCGTCATCCCCGCGAAAGCAGGGACCCAGGGGCTAGCGTTCATCACTCGCCCTGGATTCCCGCTTGCGCGGGAATGACGAGGGATGCTTCCATTCGGCCGGGCCATGCTCTGCGGGAGCAGCCGCGCCACGGGAGCGCAGACTAAATGCGCCGCCCGCGTGTCCGCGTCAGGCCGATCGGCACCCTGTCGCTCAACCGGCTCATCCCCAACATCCTGACGCTGCTCGCGCTGTGCGCCGGCATGACGGCGATCCGCTTGGCGCTCAACGGCAAGTTCGAATCGGCGGCGACCGCCATCATCATCGCCGGCGTGCTCGACGGCATCGACGGCCGCATCGCGCGGCTGTTGAAGGGCACCTCGCCGTTCGGCGCGCAGCTCGATTCGCTGTCGGATTTCGTCAGCTTCGGCGTGGCGCCGGCGGTGCTGCTCTATATCTGGACGATGCAGTCGCTGCAGACCCTGGGCTGGGTTGTCGTGCTGCTGTTCGCCGTGTGCTCGTCGCTCAGGCTGGCGCGCTTCAACACGCAGCTCGGCGCCGAGCTGCCGCCCTACGCCTATAATTTCTTCACCGGCGTGCCGGCGCCGGCCGGCGCCGGGCTGGTGCTGATCCCGATGATCGCGAGCTTCGCGTTCGGCGCCGCCGTGGCACGCTCGCCCTTGATCAACGGCGTCGCGCTCGCCGTCGTCGCGGCGCTCATGGTGAGCCGCGTGCCGACCTTCTCGTTCAAGCGCTTCCGCGTGCCCGGCCATTGGGTGCTGCCGATGCTGCTCATCGTCGGCGCGCTGGCGGCCTTCCTCACCACCGAGCCGTGGGGCACGCTCCTCGCCATCGGCGCGCTTTATATCGTCTCGATCCCGCTCAGCATCCGCTCCTATCGCCGCCTGCGCCGCGCCGCCCAGGAGCTGCGCGTCGGCAGCGCGCAGCCGGCCAGCGAGATCGCCGCGCACGATGAGCCGACGGCG
>Ga0134126_10010508_pt1 | contig 11661 bp, 10 predicted proteins | sample KB31752_FD_96881 | JGI IMG/M metagenome (GOLD analysis project Ga0134126, IMG submission 96881) | Terrestrial soil microbial communities with excess Nitrogen fertilizer from Kellogg Biological Station, Michigan, USA - KB3-175-2 | ecosystem: Environmental > Terrestrial > Soil > Unclassified ...
CGGATACGGCCACCGGGACCCTCCCGTCCGCTGGTCGCTGATGCCGTCTGAGCCTTCGCACTGAGCGGCATCCCGTCCTAATGGTTCATTAACAGACCAATGTGGGTAAGGTTCACGAAGATGTCAAGATCCGGGCGAAAACTTCCTGTTAACACTGGTGAGCAGGCTGCCGGGACCGAGGTAGTGCAGCCCCTGCTGGTCCCGGTGCGAACGGGCAACGCGTTCGAGGAGACCGTGGAGCGGCTCCTGGCCGTGATCAAGCTGGGCCTGGTCGCGCCAGGTGACAGGTTCCCGGCGGAGCGGGAGCTCGCGGCCCAGCTAGGCATCAGCAGGCTCACCTTGCGTGAGGCGATCAGGGAACTGCAGCAGGCAGGGTACGTGGAGTCGCGGCGGGGCCGCTTCGGCGGCACGTTCGTCACTTACAAGCCGCCGGACCCCAGCGAGGCGGAGGCAGCCCGGCTCGCGAGGGAGAACGCGGCCAAGCTGACGGACGCCCTGACGTTCCGGATGGCGGTAGAGACCGGCGCGGCGGAGGCCCTCGCCCTTTCGAGCGAGCGACGTGCCGTTGGCCGGGAGGTACTGCTGGCGCGGCTGGCCGCGGTCAACTCGGCCAGCCCGGCGGACTACCGGCGCCTGGACACGCTGTTTCACCTGTCCATCGCGGAACTGGCCGGGTCTTCGCTGCTGACCGCGGCCTGCGTGGATGCCAGGATGCGGCTAAACGACCTGCTCAACGCGATCCCCGTGCTCCGCCGTAACATCGATCACACGGCCCGGCAGCACACTGCCATCGCGACCGCGATCCTGGCCGGCGATGCGGAACGGGCTCGCTGGGCCGTGGCCGAGCATCTCGACGGGACCGGCGCACTCCTGCGAGGATTCCTAGCGGAGCCGGAAGCGTGACGTAAACCATCAGCAAGGAGCAGGCCGTCATGAGTCTTTTCTCCAGAGCCCACGACATCCTCGCCGCCAAGGCCAACAAGGCGCTTGACTCGGTCGAGAACCCGAACGAGATGCTCGACTACTCCTACGAGCAGATGCTCGACTACATCACCCGGGTCCGTCAGGCACTGGTCCAGATCGCAGCCGAGCGGAAACGGATCGAGCTGCAGGAACCGCAGTTGCAGCAAACGATCGCCCGCCTGGGAGAGCAGGCTCAGGCCGCGCTCGGGCAGGGCCGGGAGGACCTGGCCAGGGAAGCGCTGTCCCGCCAGGCCGCCGCACAGCAGCAGGTTGACGGGATGGAAGCGCAGCACCAGGAGCTGGCCGAGCAGGAACACAAGCTCCAGGAGACCCTCGCCCAGCTGCAGCAGCGGGTTAACCAGTTCCGCTCGCAGAAGGAAGTCATGAAGGCTGACTACGCCGTCGCCCAAGCGGAAGATTACGGTGGCACGGGCGACGCGCTCCTGCGGGCGCAAGACAAGATCGCCACCACGCAGGCCAGGGCCGGCGCGATGGACGAACTGCTGCAGTCCGGCGTGCTTGAGGACGTAGGCGGCCACACGGCCGACATCCAGGATGAACTCGACGAGGCCGCGCGGGCCGCCGACGTGGACAGCCAGCTGGCCGCGCTCAAGGCGAAGATGGCAACTCCCGAGCTGCCCTCAGGCGATTCGCCGGCAACCGACGCCCCTAAGGAATGACCGGCCGCTTGGCAGCTGAGCAGGGTCATCTCCTCACGGCGTCACCAGCACCTTCACGGCGTCGCTTTTGTTCAGCTGCATCCGGAAGGCTTCGTCGACCTGCGCCAACGGGACACGGTGCGTCACGGTGGCCAGCACGTCCACCCGGCCCTCAACCAGGAGCCCGAAGGCTTGCTTCCAGTCTTCCTGCGTGTACGCGTAGCTGCCGATCAGTGACACCTCTTTGCGCACCAGCGGGTTCGGATCGATCGTGACGGGCTGCTCGAACAGCGCCACCATCACGATGGTCCCGCCCGGCGTGACCAGTTCGGTGATGGCCGGCCCGACCACCTGACCCGCGCCGCTGCACTCGAAAACCACGCGGGCCCGGCTCGATTCGTAACCACGGTGCGACGACTGCCCGAGTACCTCTTTGACCCGGGCCGGCACATCGTCGTGGAGGGGGTTGAGCACGACGTCCGCCCCGAGCCGGCGCGCCAGTTCCAGGCGGCGCGGGGACAGATCAGCGGCGATGATCGCTGCGACGCCCCGGTCGCGGAGTACTTGCAGCACGGACAGTCCGATAGAGCCGAGGCCGACCACGACAACCGCATCGGCCGGGCCAAGGGCGGCCTGGTTCACCGCCCGGACGGCCACAGAAAGCGGTTCGAGAAAGGCGGCCGCCTCCAGGCTGGTCGTCTCGGGGACACGGAAGGCGGTAACGTTCTCCGGCAGCGCGACGAGTTCCGCATAGCCGCCCGCTTTTCCCGCCGGCTGCTCGCACAGGTTGGTCCGGCCGTTCTGGCAGGCCATGCAGTTGCCGCACGCCACAGCGGGGATAACGGCGAGCCGGTCGCCCACCGCGTGCCTGGTGACCTTGGGTCCGGTGGCGGCGACAACACCGGAGTACTCATGGCCGAGAACCATGCCGTCACTCGCCCAGCCTTCGCTGTACACGTGCAGGTCGGATCCGCAGATCCCGCAGGACGACACCCGCAGCAGGATGTCGTGCTCGCCGACCACCGGGTCAGGGATCTCCTCGTAGACGATCTTCCCCTTGCCGCGGTACACGCCTGCCTTCATGCGCTCGCCCTCCCGAATTCGTGCAGGCCCGCACCCTGTGGGGGATACGCGGACCCGAGGACCTGGCGCACCGTGCTGGTCAGGTCCGCGACGCCGGGCAGCACGCGCAGGGCGGCAGCGCCGGCGGGGATCGCGACGTCCTTGGCCGTGCAGCGCAGCACCGGCGCTACCAGGTCCCCGAAAGCCTTCTGCGCTGCTATCGCGGCGATCTCGGCCGCGAAACCGCCGGTCCTGTGCGCTTCGTGCGCGATCACCAGGCGGCCCGTCTTGCGCACCGAGTCGAGGATGGCCTGCTCGTCAAGCGGTACCAGGGTCCGCGGATCGATGACCTCCGCCGCTGCCCCGTCCTCGCGGGCCAGGATCTCAGCCACGCGCTCCGCCACGTGCACCATCGCGCCGAGGGCCACGATTGTCACGTCCGTACCCTCCGTGACGACCCGCGCCCGCCCGATGTCCACCAGATGGTCGCCGTCCGGTACCTCGCCCTCGATGGCGTAGTACAGGCCCTTCTGCTCCATGAAGATGACCGGGTCGGGGCTCCGGACCGCGGCCTTCAGCAGCCCGAGGGCATCAGCGGGGTTCGCGGGCATGACGACGGTCAGGCCGGGGGAGTGGCAGAACCACGCCTCGTGACTTTGCGAGTGCGCCGGGCCCGCGCCGCCCATATAGCCCTGACCGGTGAGGTTGGCGCCGTACGGCAGCCGGATCACGAGCGGAAGGCTGCTCGCGCCGCCGGTTACCGCGTACTCCTTGGACACCACGGTCATGACCTGATCAAGTGCCACGGTGACGAAATCAGCCATCTGGATCTCGATGATCGGCCGGAAACCCTCGCTGGCCATGCCGATCCCGGCACCGATGTAGCCGGTTTCCGAGATGGGGAACTCAAGAATCCGGGACGGCCCGAACTCTTCGTAGAGCGACCTCGTAGCACCGAAGAGGCCGCCGAGCGGACCCACGTCGATGCCGAGCAGCATGACCGACTCATCGCGGCCCATCTCCTGCCGGTGAGCCTCGCGTATCGCCTGGATATAACTCATCCGAGAGCTCATGACACCGCTTCCCGCTCCAACGCTTCCCGCTCCATCCATGCCGGCGGCGGGACGGCGTGTGCCATCCGCCACGCTTGTGCGTCAGAGACCTGCCCGGCCTCCGCGTGCGACGCAGCCCCGGCGCGGGCCGCGGCGCGAGCCTCGCGGGCCTCGGCTACGGCGGCGTCGACGATCGCGGACAGCGACCCGACTAGCTCGGCATCGGCTTGCGCGTCCAGCGCGCCGCTACCGAGCAGCCGGTCCCGCAGCACGGTGACGCAGTCCACCTGGCGGGCGCGGTCCAGGTCCTCCTGGCTGCGCACATCAGGGATCACCGTCGCGTGCTCGGCAGGCCTGCTCACCAGCGCCTCGATGATTTCCGGCCCTGCGCCGGCCCGCAGCCGCGCGACCGCGTCACCGACAGCGTGGTGAACCGCGACCGTGTCATGGCCGTCGACCGTGGCGGCCGCGATGCCGTACCCGGCGCCCCGGGCCGCCAGCGACGAGGCCGCGGTGGTGTTACGGAACAGCGTGCTCAGGGCGATGCCGTTGTTCTCGATGACGAAGAGGATCGGCAGCCGACGTACGCCCGCGATGTTCATGCACTCGTGCACGGCGCCCTCGCTGGCCGCGCCATCCCCGATGACCGCGACCACGACCGATGGCAGCCTCTTGAGCTGGTAGGAAAGCGCGACGCCGACCGCCATCGGAAGCTGGCCGCCGACGATCCCGGTGCTGCGCAGGGTCCGCGGCCCGCCCGGGTGCTGCTCGCGGGGTCCGGGCAGGAGGCCGAAGCCTTGCAGCACCAGTTCGCGCACGCCGAGCCCGCCGCGCGCGTGCATGACCGCCGCGCCCGACCGGTAACTCGTCTGAACGCAGTCGTCCCAGTCCACGGCTGTTCCGATCCCCACCCCGACGGCCTCGTGGTTGAGGCCCGAGTGATGCCCGGGAATCTCACCGGCCTTGGACAGGTCGGTAATGCGCTGCTCCGCGAGACGGCTGCCAAGCGTGAGGCGGTACAGCTCTTCCAGAACCATTGCCATCCGATCAGCCGAGCGGGACGTCGAGCGTGAAGTCGAGAATTGCCCGCCCTGCGATGCGCCCGGCTTCGAGGTCGGCGCACGCCTGGTTGATGTCGTCGAGCCGGTACCGGGCCGTCACCAGGCTGTCCAGGTCAAGCAGCCCCGACTTGTACCAGCTGATGAACACCGGGAAGTCAGTATCCGGCGTGCAAGATCCGCCGAGGCTGCCGACGAACCGCTTCTCGCCGAGAAGCAGGTCCATGGTGTCCACCGTCGCCCGCTCAGTCGGGACGCCGACCAGGTACGCCGCCCCGCCCCTGGATTCAGCCCAGTGGCCGCGGCGGACGGCGGCGATCGCCTGCTGCGTCGCGACCACCCGTCCGATGCAGTCGAAGGCGAAGTCGACGCCCCCGAGGTCGCCCGGGCGCGTCCCCGGGGTCAGCCGCCGGACCTCCTCGACCGCGTCGACCTTCTTGGCGTTCACGGTCAGCGTGGCCCCGAACCGTTCGGCCATCTGCAGCTTGGCGTCATCGAGGTCGACCGCGATGACCGGGCTCGCACCGCAGTTCCGCGCGGCGGCGATCGCGGAAAGGCCAACGCCGCCGACGCCCCATACCGCGACGCTTTGCCCGGGCCCGACCGAGGCAGAGTGCAGTACCGCGCCCGCCCCGGTCATCACCGCGCAACCGATGACGGCACCGCTCGCCAGCGGCGTCCCGGCCGGAGCCTTGACGACGTACTGCTCATCGGCCACGGTATGCGTGGCCCAGGTGAAGACGCTGCCGGTAGCCGCGGTGCTGCCGTCGGCGAACGTGAGGCGCTGCGCTTCCGGCTTGCGGTACACCGCCTGCGGCGAACGCGGCACCCAGGTGACGATGACCGTGTCGCCCGGCGCGACGTGCTCCACGGCCGAACCGGCCGCCTCGACCACGCCGGTCGACTCGTGACCGAGCAGGCGATCAGCCGAGCGGGCACCGTGAATCTCGTGGAGCTGGCTGTGGCAGATCCCCGACGCGTGCTGCCTGACGATCACCTGATAAGGGTCGGGGTCAGCGAAGGTGAACTCCTTGATCTCAAGCGCGCGCTGGTCGGCTGGCAGTACTGCGATGCGGCCGGTAACGGACATTGGTGCCCTCCCAATGGTTCAGTAGTGAGCTGCGGCGTGACGTCGGCGGACGGCTCGGGTGTCTCGCCGGGAACAGTGCTTCCGTGCAGCCACGAGGCCGCGGCGGCGATCAGGCAGACGACCAGGGCGAAGGTGAAGACCACGGCCAGGCCTTGGTGGAACGGCCCGGAGATGAGGCCGGGGAAGAACTCGTGCCCGGTGACAACCGCCTGGCGTGCCGGAGGCAGCGTCCCGATGGCCGGGCCGAGCAGCATCTGCATGGGGTTGTAGCCGAGGAACGCCGCGAACAGGACGGAGACGGGCGGCAAGTTCGCGATCTTGGCCGCTGCCGCCGAGGACAGCCCGACGTCGGTCAGCCCGTGGGTGAGTGAAGCGTGCAGGCTGGACGTCAGCCCGGCGACCATGATGGTGAAGAAGAGGCCGATGGACAACGTCATGCCCGCGTTCTGGAACGTCGAGCGCATCCCGGATGCCACGCCTCGCCTGCTGGCCGGGACGGAGCTCATGATGCTGGATGTGTTCGGCGCGGCGAACAGCCCGTTGGACAGGCCGTTGACGAGCAGCAGCACCGCGAACCAGCCGTAGCTGAAGTTCACCGGGAGCAGCATGAGCAGCCCGAAGGTGACAGCCGAGGCCACCATCCCGCCCGTAGCGAACGGCCGGGTGCCGAACCTGTCGGATAGCCAGCCGGACACCGGCCCCGCGATGAGGAACCCGCCGGTGAGCGGGAGCATGTAGATTCCCGCCCACAACGGCGTGCTCTCGAAGTCGTAGCCGTGGAGCGGCAGCCAGATGCCCTGCAGCCAGATGATCAGCATGAACATCAGGCCGCCGCGGCCGATCGAGCACAGCAGCGAGGCGAGGTTGCCGAACACGAACTCCCTGATCCGGAACAAGCGCATGTCGAACATGGGATCCGCGACCCTGAGTTCGACCGCGACGAACGCGACCAGCATCGCCACGCCGCCGCCGAGGAAGCCGATCACCAGCGGGTTGCGCCAGCCCATGGCCGAGCCCCCGTACGGCTGAAGGGCATAGATGATGCCTGCGAGCACCGCGATAAGGCCCACGGCGAACAGGACATTGCCCGGCACGTCAAGCCGTCCGCCCTGGTTCTTGGCAACCTCCTGGAGCTTGAGGTATCCCCACAGCGTGCCGGCCACGCCGACTGGGACAGAAACGTAGAAGATCAGGTGCCAGTCGACGACGGCGCGCAGGCCGCCCGCGACGAGGCCGATGAAGGTGCCGGCGATGCCGGCCACCGAGTTGATGCCGAGCGCAGTGCCGCGCTGGTTGGCGGGAAACGCATCGGTCAGGATGGCGGCGGAATTAGCCATGATCATCGCCCCGCCGATGCCCTGCACGATGCGCATCACGATCAGGTACAGCGCGGCGGTGCTGCCGCCGAAGTAGGTCAGTGACGCGGCCAGCGAAGCGATGGTGAAGATCGCGAAGCCGAGGTTGTACATCTTCACGCGGCCGTACATGTCGCCGATCCGGCCGAAAGTCACCACGAGGACCGCGGTGACGATCATGTAGCCCATCAGCATCCACAGCAGGTAACTGGTGTTCGATGCGGTGAGCGGGTTCATGTTGATGCCGCGGAAAATGGCGGGCAGGGAGATCAACACGATTGACGAGTCGATCGTGGCCATCAGCGTTCCGATGGTGGTGTTGATCAGCACCGCCCATTTGTAACCACTGGACTGCGGCCGCGGATCGTCCGCTTCGGGCGCGACGATCTCCTGGGTATCCGAGCTCATGCAGTTCCTCTCTGCCCGCCGCGGCCTACTCGGCGGCGAGATGCTTCTCGATGCCCTCCGCCACGAAGTCGAGCCCGGCCTCCGCGCCCGGCAGCACTCCTGTCATGGTGAAGAACCCGTGCATCTGTCCGTCGAACCGCTGGTGCAGCACCGGGACGCCGCCCTTCACCAGGTACGTGGCGTACAGTTCGCCCTCGTCCCGCAGCACGTCGTGCTCTGCGGTGATGATCACGGCCGGCGGCAGGTCGTAGAAGAGGCCGGAGCGCAGCGGGGAGGCGTCCGGGTGCAGCCGCGCGGCGGCATCAGGCGTGTAGTGGTCCCAGAACCAGGCCATGGCCTCCTTGGTGACCATGAGCTGGTTGGCTGGATCCCGGTACGAGGTGCTGTCGAGGTCGCAGTCAGTCACCGGGTAGATCAGCACCTGCAATGCGATCGCCGGCTCCCTGGCCGTCCTGGCGCGCTGGGTCATGACCGCCGCGAGGTTGCCGCCGGCGCTGTCGCCGGCGACGATCAGCGGTACCGGAGCGCCGGCGAGTTCCGTCAGGTGCGCAGCGGTCCACTGCAGCGCCGCCCAGGAGTCTTCGACGGCCGTCGGGAACCGGTACTCAGGTGCGAGCCGGTAGCCCACCATGACCACGACGCACCCTGTCCGCTGCGCTAGTCTCCGGCCGCCCGTGTCGAAGTCGTCAAGGCCGCCCAGCACCCATCCGCCCCCGTGGTAGTACACGAGGACGCCACGCGCGGCGCCAGGCGGAGTAAGCACTCGCAGGGGCACGTACCCGCCGGGCACCGCGACGCGGGTGTTGCGGACCGCTTCCATGTCAGGCCCGGGAGGCGTCTGGCCGCGCATCGCCGCTGAGCGGTCGCGTGCCTCCTGGGGTGTCAGCTCGTGCAACGGCTGAGCTCCGCTGGCTGCCAGTTGTTCGAGCAGCGCGGCTGTCGCCTCGTCAAGCGCCACTGTTGTCTCCTTTCACACCACGGAGTACGCGTCGGACAGCGTGAAGCCTTCGTAGCCGTGCGCGGCTACCTCGTCGCATTTGCGGCCGTAGTTGTCGAGGCCGCCGATGTACGGCAAGAACAGCCGCGGCTTGCCGGGGATGTTGGCGCCCATGTACCAGGAGGCCGCCTTCGGGTACAGGGTCATGTGCGCGACCTCCTGCACGTGCTCCGTCCATGAGGCCGTCGCCTGCGCGGTGGCCTCGATGGCGTCAATGCGCTGCTCGCGCAGGTGGGTAAGGCAGTCGCCGATCCACTCCACGTGCTGTTCAATCGCCACCGGCATGTTGCTGAGCACGGACGGGCTGCCCGGCCCGGTGATCGTGAACAGGTTCGGGAACCCGGGCACCGCCAGCCCGAGGTACGTTTGCGGTCCCTCCGCCCACGCGTCGGCGAGCGGTCGCCCGCCCCTGCCGCGGATCCCGAGTGCCTGCAGCGGCCCGGTGAGCGCGTCGAATCCGGTCGCGTAGACGATCATGTCAAGCTCGTGATGGCCGCCGGAGGTCGTGACACCAGTCGCGGTGATCTCCTCAAGCGGCGTGCGCCGCAGGTCGACCAAGGTGACGTTCGGCCGGTTGAAGGTCTGGTAATAGTTCGTGTCCAGCGGCAGCCGCTTGGTGCCGAACGGGAACGCGGTCGGCTTGAGCATGTCCGCGACCTCGGGGTCAACCACGATGTCGTCGATCTTCGACCGCACGAAGTCCGCCGCGGTCTTGTTCGCCTCCTCGTTGACAAGCAGGTCACCGAACGTGCCGAACGTGAATGTGAACCCGCCGGCGCCCCACGCGGCGTCGTAGATCGCCCGGCGCTCCTCCTCCGGCACTTCCAGGGCGGAGACCGTGCTGCGCGAGACCGGGGCGCCGCCGGCGGACTGCCGGGTCCGGCGCCGCCACTCCCGGTAGTTCCGCTTCCACATCGCGACGAACTGCTGGTCGAGCGGCCCGTTCTCGGCGGGAATGGTGAACTGGGCGGTGCGCTGGAACACGGTCAGGTGCCCCGCCTGCTCGGCGATGACCGGGATCGCCTGGATGGCCGAGGCGCCGGTGCCGATGATGCCGACGCGCTTGCCGGTGAAGTCCACCGGCTCGTGCGGCCACTTGCCGGTATGCAAGCTGCGGCCCTGGAAGCTGTCCGCGCCCTTGAAGTCGGGCCGGTTCGCCGCGGAAAGGCAGCCGACCGCGGTGACCACGTAGCGCGCGGTCGCCGTCTGTCCCTGCTCGGTCCGCAGCGTCCACAGCCCGGTCGCGTCGTCGTACTCGACGGCCGTGACCCGCGCGCCGAAGGTAAAGTCCTTGCGCAGGTCAAGACGGTCCGCCACGTGCTCCAGGTACCGCAGGATCTCCGGCTGGCCCGGGTAGCGCTCTTCGAGCGGCCATTCCTGTTCGAGGTCGGGCAGGAAGGAGAACGAGTAGTACATGATTTCCGAGTCGCACCTGGCGCCCGGGTACCTGTTCCAGTACCACGTCCCGCCGACGCCGCTGCCCTGTTCGAACCCGTGAACTGAGAACCCCTGCTCGCGCAGCCGGTACAGCATGTAAAGGCCAGCGAAGCCGGCGCCAATGACGATCGCGTCCAGTGGCTCGTGCGGCTGAGCCTGGGAGCTCGTTTCCTGTGTCATGACTTTTCCTTCCCTGGCGAGTGGATGAGGAGCGCGTCACCCTGGCCGCCTCCTCCGCACAGCGCGGCGGCGCCGGTCCCGCCGCCGCGCCGGCGCAGTTCGAGTGCGAGGGTGAGGACGAGCCGGGCGCCGCTCATCCCCACCGGATGGCCGAGGGCGATGGCGCCGCCGTTGACGTTGACCCGGTCGGCGGGCACGCCAAGCGCGCGCGTCGACGCCAGCGCGACCCCGGCGAACGCCTCGTTGATCTCGATGAGGTCCAGGTCTTCCGCCGACCGGCTGCCGTCTCGCCGGAGCGCGTCCCGTAGCGCGTTCGCCGGCTGCAGGAGCAGCGAGGGATCGGGCCCGGCGACTGTGCCGTAGCTGCCGATCCTGGCCAGCCAGGGCAGGCCGAGCTGCTCGGCGTGCTCTTCGCTCATTACGACCACCGCGCACGCGCCGTCGGACAGCTGAGAGGCGGATCCCGCGGTGATGGTCCCGTTCGCGCTGAACGCCGCGGATAGCGACCCGAGCTTTTCCGCCGTCGTCCCTGGCCGTACGCCCTCGTCCTGCTCCACGGTCACGTCACCCCTGCGCCCGGGGATCGTGACCGGCACGATCTCCTCCGCCAGTCGCCCCTCCTTGATCGCGGCGGCGGCTCGCGCGTGCGACTCGGCGGCGAAGGCGTCTTGCGCCTCCCGGGTGATGCCGAGCCCGGCCTGGTACTTCTCGGTCGCCGCGCCCATCGAGAGGCCGTCGATCCCGCACACGAGCGCGTCCTTGTCCAGGGCGTCCATGAACACCGCGTCGCCGTACTTGATCCCCTGCCGGGTGCCGGACACCAGGTGCGGTGCGTTGGACATGGACTCCGTGCCGCCGGCCACGACGACCTGCGAGTAGCCCGCCGCGACCTGCTGGGCGGCGTACGCGATCGACGTGAGGCCAGACAGGCAGAGCTTGTTAACGGTGGTGGCCGGCACCCCCATCGGGATGCCGCCGCGAACCGCCGCGAGGCGCGCGGGATTGGGGCCGACCCCAGCTTGCACCACGTTCCCCATGAGCACGGAGTCCACTTGGTCCCCGCTGATTCCCGCTCGCGCCAAGGCGGCGGCGATCGCCCGGCCCGCCAGTTCCGGCGCCGACAGCGCCGACAGCGGGCCGAGGAGCTTGCCGATGGGGGTGCGCGCCCCGGCCACGAGCACAGGCTGCGGCATTGCGTTCTCCTTCAGGGATTAAAGCCAGATCATTCAGAACGGGTGCGTGTTTCTCCGGTCGCGCCAGCAGTCTCATCGCGGAGCTTGACGGCGCGGACGAGGAGCTGGGCGACGTCGATGACCTCGACGTTGGGCCGGGCCTGGCCGGCGGCCTTCTTGGCGTTGACGGCGTCGCCGAGCATGACGTTGCAGTACGGGCAGGCGGTC
>Ga0134126_10010509_pt1 | contig 11661 bp, 11 predicted proteins | sample KB31752_FD_96881 | JGI IMG/M metagenome (GOLD analysis project Ga0134126, IMG submission 96881) | Terrestrial soil microbial communities with excess Nitrogen fertilizer from Kellogg Biological Station, Michigan, USA - KB3-175-2 | ecosystem: Environmental > Terrestrial > Soil > Unclassified ...
GTATCCCGCCTCAGCGATCGCGGAAGAAGATACCGATGCCCTTTTCATTCGGAAACAAGACATCCGGCAGTTTTGCCTCGAACATCCACACTTTGCTCTAAGGGCCCTCAAGCTCATGGCCGAACGAGTGCGAAAACATGCTGGACTGGTGAAGGTGTTGTCCTTGCACGAAGTTGGACAGCGGCTGGCGCTCTTCTTGCTTGCTGAGGCCAATAAGTTCAAGTCTCCTGCTTCAGGCCCGGTTACATTTCGCCTGGAGCTTTCCAACCACGAAATCGCGATTCGCGTCGGCTCGGTTCGCGATGTGGTTTCCCGTGCCCTTGCCCGGCTTCAGCAGGAAGGATTCATTGAAGTAAAAAAGCGGGAAATAACTGTTCATGACTGCAAGGTCCTGGAAAGATACGCGAAAAATCCCTAACTACGTAGCTTCAGCCTCTCGAATCAATTTGTCCTCGAAGCGAAAATCAATGGTTTGTTTTTCCGGCTGATTGGCATACCAGCGAAAAGTCTCGCGGAGCCCGTCGGCGAATGCGGTGGGTTCAATGTGAAGCACGTTTTTCAACCGGTTCACGATTTCAGTGATTGAGTGAACGTCGTAGTACTGAGCAAAGTACAAAGGCTCCTGGAATACATTGCCTCCGTTTCGCTCAATGATCTCGCGCGGAACATGTACGACCGAAACTTTTTTGCCCGCTGCCTTCGCGAATTCGTTTATTAATTCGAGCTGGGAGACAGGTTTTTCATTGGCCACGTTAAAAGCCAATCCCACGGCATTGGGATTCTCAAGAGCAGCACAGCATGCGGCGACCAGATCATCTACATAAACAAAGTGCATCAACCGCTTACCATCGCCTGGCACAATGACCGGCCGGTCGCGGCGAATGCGGTCCCAGAAAAATGCCTCGCGATAAAACGGATTGTCCGGGCCGTACACAAACGGCGGCCGCATCGTGACAACGGGAAAACCTGATTCGCGGTGCATGCGAAACAATGCCCGTTCACTCATACTCTTATTACGAACGTAGCTATCGGGGTGCGTATCAGGAGCCAGAGGATCATCTTCCAAATGGTCCAGGTCACTGCCGTAAGCCGCCACGCTCGAAATAAATACGTACCGTGAAATGTCTCCGGGAATGGCCTTAACGGTAGCTTCGACTTGTTCCCCGGTTGTTCCTCTCTCCCAGTCGTAGGCGAGATCATAAACCGCATCGAAGCGCTGGTTCTGGAGCGCATCGCGCACGGAACGCGCATCGTTTCGATCTGCAACCGCGCTGCGAACCTCGGGTCCGAAAGGATGCTCGGCACGGCGATGGAGCAGCGTGATCTCGTGTCCCTCATTCAGCAGCCGACGAACCAGACGTTTGCCTATAAAAAGCGTGCCGCCGATCAAGAGGATGCGCATCCAGTCATTTTACCTTTTCGGCGGGCGTTGCTCGCTGGATGGTGTTCAATTCCATGACTTAAGAAGATCCATCACGCAATGGCGGGAACTCAACCGTGGAAATCCGAGTTAGCGTAAACTTAGCAATGGGGACCCGTAGCTCAACTGGATAGAGCATTGCGCTTCGAACGCAAGGGTTGGGAGTTCAAGTCTCTCCGGGTCCACCACAAATTTCTGCTGAGATCCTTCGCTCTTCAGGATCCCTTTCAGAAGGCACCACTTCGCTCAACCCTTCTAAGTGCCTCAAGTACGCCATTTTTGGCGTCTCATGTTCTCTAAAAGCCTGCCGATACACCCCTTGTAGACCTGCGGACGGCGTGCAGGCCACAGGAGGAACACCACAATGAGCATCAACAGCGTGAAACAGTCCACCGCCCGCCAACAAGCAAAATCATCAAACCAGGATGCCGTGAAATCGCGCGGAGCCGCGGAAACCTCCCAAGTGTCCCAGGCAAGAAGCCGAACAGCTGAGAAGCAGTCGGCAACGCATGCGACGCAGCAGAATGCTCGGACGAGTAGCCGGCCGCCTTCTGCGCCGCAAAAGAGCGAGCTGGTAGCCCCTTCGCAGGACGCCCGCGCCACGCAGAGGGCCCAACAATCCTCGCAACAACCAGGAAAACGGGTAGATGTGCTTGGCTAGTCACATAAAAACCGAGAAACCCCGCGGGACAAAACTAAGCTGAAGCAGGTGAGATGGAGTGAAGTGTTGCAAATACGTGGAATGGCCTCCACGCAAAAAACGCCCAAATAAGAAGCGCCCCGGATCTTTTCAGATCACAGAGCGCCCGAACAGCCCTCCCCCAGAACTGCTCATTGCCAAGATACTTTGATACATGTGAGACGTAAATTCCACCTTCGTGCTATATCGATAGCACGAAGCGGGTAATGAACCCAGGATTTTTCCACAGTCGCGAACAAGCGATGATTTCCACTTGGTTGCGAGAGGAAATGCCAGGATTTCTATAAATATGGACCCCTTCGCGAGCTGCCTCTTCCCCCCGCCAATCTCGATTCTTCGCTGAGAGCTCCGCCCTTCCCCCAGCGGTAACTGCTTTCCAAAGTTACCGCAGTAATCGCCAAATCCGAATTGGCGTTGACGCTATTGCACCTAGCTTTTTACAGTCACCACAGGGGGATGTATGAAAGATATCCATGAGGTCTTGCGGCGCAAGCAAGCCAAGTACGCCCAGTTGGGAAAGCAGATAGAAATGTTGCAGCAGGCTGCCGAGAAACTGCGGGAAGTTGCTCCTCTTCTTGCTGAAATGGAAGAAGATGACGGTGCGGTATTGGCCGAAGTTGACGAGCCGGCGAATGCCATGTCTGCCAAAGCAGGTGCTTCGGCGCCCAACCCGGGAGCCAAGGGAGCACGCGCTCCTCGCTGGCCCTAAACAGAATTCACCCATAAAGTTATCCCATGATCTTCCAGGCACTCTTAGTCACAAAGGACGAGCAAACGTCTTCGGTTCTGGCTCCGGTATTGGCGGAGTTTGAACTGGAGGCGAAGTCCTGCAGCTATGCGGACGCTCTCACTCGTCTGACGGAACAAAAATTTGACGCCGTCATCGTTGATTTTGACGATCCGCACAGTGCTTCGTTGGTCTTTCAAAATGCCGGCTCCAGCGGCCATGTGGTTACAGTAGCTCTTCTGAATGATAAAAAAAGAGTGCGGAATGTCTTTGGAGCAGGCGCTAACTTCGTGCTGTATAAGCCTTTGTCGGCCGCCAAGGCGAAAGCCACTTTACTTGCTGCCATAGCGCTGATTAAACGGGAGCGTCGCAGTTCCTTCCGGGTTCCAGTGCAGGTCGCAGTACAGCTTCGCGTGCAGGGCGGATCCGAAATGGAAGGCATTTTGCTCGACATTAGTGAAGAAGGTATGGACGTCCTGTCGGCGCAAACGCTTTATCCAACGGCGGCGATATCCGCGCGATTTCAGCTTCCCGAGTCAGACTTTCAATTCGAAGTTCAAAGTGAAGTTGCCTGGGCCAATCCCAATGGGCAGTCTGGGGTACGCTTCGTGGAGATGGCTGAAGATGCCCGCGAGGCCCTCAGGTCCTGGTTCAGCACCCATGCGCCAGAAATGCCGCCTGACGAACCTGAGCCCGTCGCCCACTGCCAGCTCACCGACCTAAGCACGGGCGGATGTTACGTGGAAACGGAATCGCCTTTCCCGGAACGTTCTGAGATTGTTCTGAACCTAAAAGTGGCCGATGTTGAAGTCCAGGCCGAAGGCACGGTGCGCGTCATGCATCCGGGCTTTGGCATGGGTATCGAGTTCGCTGCTCGGACGCCCCAGCAGCGCGAACAGGTGGCCGGCTTTATTAACCTGCTCACCAGCCGTCCCGGCACTGTGCCGGAGCTTTCCATAACGCCGCGGGCGCTGGCAGGCGTAAAAGATTCAGCTAGCGAAACTCACGCCCCACACGACGATTTTGACGATCCACTCCTCGAACTCCTACGAGCACATGAGTCTCTCGGACAAGATGAGTTCCTGGAGCAACTCCGCAAACAGCGCGGTTCTGAAGCGGTCGCAAACTCCTAAAACAATTGCAAAATAAAAATGCCCGCGCGCCGTCTCTCACGCAGGCATTCATGCCCTGGCAGGCTGTGTTCCACCTCGTATGCGAACAGTCTAGGCCGCTTCTCGTGTTACAAGGTTTCCAGACAATGAATTCTTGATGAATTCTTTTTGGTGCATGGTCTAAATTCTATTGACTGTCGAATTCGCCCGCGGCGCATCGGTGGAGCCATTTTCTGTTTTCCTGTATTCTCTGGCCTGTTCTCGACAAGTTTCGGAGCACGCACCTGACTCCCATTTCTTTACAGCGGCCAGAAAATTCGGATTTCCCCAATCAGGCCCGCCTCGCCCCCCGAGAATTGGTGCTTCCCTTTTTGTCTATTTCCAGCGTTGCATTTTTAGCGATTGTACCGTTCTTTTTTTGGGGCATACCTTCCGGACACGACTTCGAGTTTCACATGAATTCATGGATGGAAGTGCTCGCACAATGGAAGCTTGGGATATGGCATCCGCAGTGGGCAGCTCTGGCGCATTACGGATACGGGGAAGCGCGGTTTGTGTTTTATCCTCCCGCTTCGTGGACGCTCGGCGCGCTCTTGGGATCATTCCTACCCTGGACGCTAGTGACCGGGACCTATGTTTGGCTTGCGCTTACCGCCTCAGGCCTTTGCATGTTCCTCCTGGCCCGACGATGGCTGGAGAGAACCGAAGCAATTTACGCTGCATTGTTTTACACCGCCAATCCATATTTCTTAGTGGTTATCTACTGGCGAAGTGCCTTCGCGGAACTCCTCGCCGGCGCCCTTCTCCCATTGCTCGCGTTGGCGGTCTTTCGGCGCACGGGAAAACCCTATGGAATGATTCTGCCTATATCGTTGATCATCGCAGCCGCATGGCTCATCAACGTTCCCGCAGCGATCATTGTGACCTATTCGGGAGCCTTTTTTGTTTTGGCGCTGGCGCTTCGTCGGCGTTCTTTTAGAGTTCTTGTGGAGGGGGCGGCGGGGATTCTGCTGGGTGCACTGTTGGCAGCATTCTATCTGCTGCCTGCGATTTACCAGCAGAAATGGATCAGTGTTTCTCAAGTTCTTTCTGAGGGATATCGCGCCCAAGACAATTTTCTTTTCGCGATCACTGCGGACCCTGACCATAATCTTTTTAACCATCTCATTTCCCTTCTGGCTCTTGCTGAAATGATCGCGCTGTGCGTAACAGCTTTGCTGGCACTCCGCCGCAAGCCGCGTTCGCAATTGTTTTCCATTCTGGCAATTTGGAGCGCCGCACTCTGTATTTCTATGTTTTCGCTGTCAAACTTTTTTTGGCGCTATCTGCCGGAACTTCGCTTTATGCAGTTTCCCTGGCGCTGGCTGCTCGGCCTGAATATGCCTCTTGCATTGTTGGCCGCGCGTGCCAGTCGCCGATGGATACCTCGCATCGCGCTCTATTTACTACTACTCGCAGTTGTCGGATATGTATGGCACGCTGTACAACCGCCGTGGTGGGACACTGCCGCCGACATCGCGGAAATGGTCCGTAACCAGATAAACGGCTCCGGCTACGAAGGCGTCGACGAATATGTGCCAGCGGGGGCGGATGCTTCCATCGCAAAGCCCGGCATTCCAGAAGTCCAATATGAAGGGGTGGGATCGGCACAAGTTGCCATGCATCACTGGAATCCAGAGGAAAGGTCGTTTACTGTAACTGCGAGCGCTCCCGGAATGATGGCAATCCGTTCATTCAATTACCCTGCTTGGAAAGTTGTTGTGAATAGCCGCGTCACGCCTTCCGAAACTAATTTCGAAACAGGGCAAATGATGATTCCCGTGCGATCGGGAAAAAATCAGATTGAAATCCGATTCACAAAAACATGGGACCGCATGGTGGGAGAAATCGTCTCCGCCATCGCTGCGATTTTCCTTTTGCTATTGGCTTTCATGCAAAAACAAATTTGGCAAGGCGAGATTGGAAGACAAAATCATGCCCAGTCCTGACCGAGTACTCATTGCAACTTCCAATTCCGGCAAGCTACGCGACTTCGCGGGCGCTGCTCTTGGTCTCGGCATACGGATCGAACCAATCCCTAACTTTTCCCAGCTTCCTACGGTAGTGGAAGACGGCCTTACCTTTGAGGCCAATGCCTGCAAGAAGGCAGAAGAATACAGCATGGCCGCGCCGGACGAGATCGTGCTTGCGGATGACTCCGGCCTGGAGGTCGATGCGCTCGGTGGCGCGCCAGGCGTCCACTCAGCCCGCTACGCCGCTGACGATCCAGGACAAGCCGGCAGCAATACCGACGACGAAGTTAACAACGCGAAGCTGGTGCGTAACCTGAAAAATGTTCCCGCCGTCCAGCGCACAGGAAGATTTGTATGCGTCATCGCCGCTGCGCGCAATGGCCGGACACTGGCTGTTTTCCACGGAAAAGCCGAAGGCACCATTCTGGATGCGCGGCGGGGTTCAAATGGTTTTGGTTACGACCCATTCTTTTACTTCCCTCAAATTCAAAAGACTTTCGCCGAATTGAGTGCTGAAGAAAAAGCGCAATACAGCCACCGCGGCGCGGCATTTAGAAATTTTCTGAAATGGTATGGGGAGATTTAGAGAACAATATGTTCAATTCTTAATGGCTGGGCTGTGCTCAAATTCGGAACTCTAAACCCCGCCGAATTCCCAATTGATCCAAATGACCTTTTGGGAAAGTGTTTTCCCCAGCCTGACGCGGGAGGGCATTCACTTACCACTCTCCAAACCTGCTCCTACTGATTCCTAAGCGCTTAGAGACTGGATTACCCGCCACCAAAGCGGCCTCTTACTTGCTTTATTCATAATGTATGGCAATGCAGAGTAATCAAAATGACCTGGAACCTTCGGTAACCTCGAGGTCAGTTTTTAGATTGGAATTCTTTAATGATGGCTTACAATAACCGCCTACTGTCTTTGCAGTCAGGCTCAAGGAATCGGAACCACTTCGTGATCAGAAAGACTGGCCAGAGCTTCATTCTATTGTTGGCGCTGAGCGTTGCCCTATGCGGGTCGGCGTTCGGGGTGCATAAAACGAATCCGCATCACCGACGTGTGCGGCACCGTCGGCACGTGCGCCTGAATTGGGTCTTGTGGCATCCGCTATTCCGCCCCACTCCGGAGTCTCTTTACATTCAGAATGAGGAAATTGACCGTCTGGACTTGCCGCGCATTCAGGACGACGCGCAGCTGGTGTCCCTGGAAGAAAGCGGCGACCTTCTGGAAATCGTTCCCAGTGAAGCTCTGCGTATCGCTCCACAGCTTCCCCAGGACCGGCGTTATTGCCGCCCCTGGACATTGGATTTTCTGAACGATCTTAGCGATGACTTTTATAGCCAATTTGGCGCGCAGATCCAGGTGAACTCCGCCGTACGCACTGTGAAAGTGCAGAAAAAACTTCGCCGTCATAATCGCAATGCCGCGCCCGCGGAAGGCGACCGTGCATCCTCGCATTTGGCGGGAATTACCGTGGATATCCAACGCCGCGGCATGACCAATGACCAGATTCGATGGGTCGAGCAATATCTGGTTCCATTGAAGGAAATGGGCTTGATCGAACCAGAAGAAGAGCGCCACCAGTGGGTATTCCATATCATGGTTTCTGACCACTACGACGATTGGCGCGAGTCGAAGCTGCTGGCGGGTGATCATAATAACAATAACGCAGACAAGCGCGGCGAAGAGAGCGCAGGCATCCTTCGTCCTGACTCCATCATTCCTGAACTTCTCAGTTCAACTCAACAGGAACGAAACATTCCCACCCGGTAAAATAATCCACACATGATTGTGGTCATGGCTGGACTTCCCGGTACCGGCAAGAGCACGCTTGCGCATGCGCTGGCGTCACAAACCGCAGGCGTAGTTCTCAACAAAGATGAGGTTCGCGCCACGCTCTTCCCAGCCGCGGATGTTGAATATTCGAGAGAACAAGACGACTTTTGCATGGGGGTGCTCCTGGACGCGGCCGCGTACTTGCTAAAAAAGAACCCTGCCCGCACCATTCTGATTGACGGACGGCCTTTCTCCAAGACCCAGCAACTGGAGCAGGTAATTAATGCGGCGGAACAATTAGGACAAGCTTGGAAAATTGTGGAGTGTACGTGCAGAGCGCAAACGGCGCGAGTACGGCTGGAAGATCAGAGCACCACACATCCGGCGGCAAACCGAGATTACACGTTGTATCTGAAAATCAAATCAGAATGGCAGGAGATTCTTCTCCCCAAAGTAGTTATTGATACGGACCACTCGTTCGCCCAGTGCGTGAAAGAGGCAGCACGCGCGATTAAGAATCCTTCGATGATGACCTAGCTTTTCCCGCCCAGCCTTTCGAAAAACAGACAAATAGATTCAATCCCACGGTAAAAATTTGGGATATGGAATTTTTCATTGGGAGCGTGCAGGTTGTCATCAGGCAAGCCAAATCCCATCATCACGCTCGGAATCTTCAATACATCCTGAAAATCGGTGACGATGGGAATAGACCCGCCGGAGCGGATGAAAACAGTTTTCTTTTGGAAGACTTCGTGCAGGGCTTCAGTAGCGGCTTTAATAAATTTATTGTTGGTCCCTACCACGCAAGCAGGTCCCTTGCTCCAGACCTTAAAACTGATTTGAATTCCCTTAGGCGTCAGCTTGGTTACATAACTTTTGTAGCGTTTAAGAATATCTTCGGGGTCCTGGTTGGGAACCAACCGCAGGGATACTTTGGCCGCTGCTCTGGCAGGAATTACCGTCTTGGCGCCCGGCGAAGTAAAGCCTCCCGGCATGCCGTGGACTTCGAGCGTCGGACGCGCCCAGGTACGGTACAGCACGGAGTATCCGGGCTCGCCGGTCAGCTTCGTAGAACCGACTTCAGTTTTACGATAGTGTTCTTCGTTGAAGGGAAGTTTCTTCCAGGCCTTCAATTCCGCCGCGCTCGGGGCTTTTACCTTGGAATAAAAGCCGGGGATGAGCACCCGCCCCTTGGCGTCCTTCAACTTGCTCAGAATTTCAATCAATGCAAAAAATGGATTTGGCGCAGCGCCCCCGTACATTCCCGAGTGCAAATCGGTCTTAGGACCGATTGCCTCAATCTCGGTATACACCAATCCGCGCAGGCCGACGCATAACGTGGGCAAGCCAGCTGCGAACAGTTCCGTGTCGCATACCAGCGCAAAATCCGCCCTCAGCCTCGTCTTTTCCTTTCGAATATATTCGGCTATTGCCTCCCCACCTACCTCTTCTTCACCTTCAAACAGTACCTTCACATTGATCGGCAGCACACCGCCATGCGCTTTCATCAGCGCTTCTAGCGCTTTCACTTCCATCCAGAGCTGGCCCTTGTCGTCAACCGCGCCACGAGCATAAACATTGTTGTTGCGCTCCGTCGGCTCAAAGGGAGGAGAAATCCATTCATTCAAAGGATCAGGAGGCTGCACATCGTAATGTGCATACATCAACACAGTCGGCTTGCCCGGCGCGTGGAGCCAATCCGCATAGACCAGTGGATGGCCTTTGGTTGCGATGACCTCGACATTCTGCATGCCAATACGGCGCAGGTCGTTTGCCACGTACTCTGCTGCCCGGCGGACATCGGGAGCATGTTCATCGAGCGTACTGATGCTCGGAATTCGGAGCAGGTCTTTTAATTCATTCAGGAAGCGTTGCTGATTTTGACGAGCGTAATCTACGGCAACGGATGCCATCGAGGGTCTCCTCTTTCCACGGACAAATCCGCTGCGAATCATCGGCAAGCGAATCTGGAGATGACGAACTGAAAGTTAGTATAACCGAGCCAACAGCCATACTTTTTCTGCTCATTCATCCTATGACGACTTGCTTTTCGTCGAAACGCAGAGGTAAAAATGCCCCCAAATCAAATTCGCACTTCTCTCGGCAAATGACCTGCGCCATCACCTTGGCGGTAATTGGCGCCAGCAGAACTCCATCGCGATAATGTCCACTCGCGACGAAATATCCGGCAACCGAGGTTTCTCCGAGAATGGGCAGTCCATCGGCGGTTCCCGGCCTCAGCCCCGCCCAAGCCTGATGCAGCTTCCCTTCGCTCAGCGCTGGGACCAAGTCAGCCGCGCCTTGCTGAAGCCGCCGTACCACTTCCAATTCAACACGCTTGTCATAACCGGCGTCTTCCAAAGTAGCCCCAACCAAAATACGGCCGTCAGTACGAGGGACCAAATAGACGTCAGCGCCGCGCACCACATGCTGCAACTTTGGGACGCCGATCACGGAAAGAATCTGCCCCTTAACCGGTCGAACCGGAAACTGAGATGGAGGAATATTCCCGGCCCACGCGCCAGCGCAATTTACTACCATCGGAGCGGAATAAGCGGTCTTGCCGGCGAATACTCCACTCGCTCGCCCTCCGGAAGTCATCACTCGCTGCACTGCATTGCCGGTGACAAAATCCACCTCGCGATGCTTTGCCGCTCGGATGGCCGCTGTCGCCAGCGCGCGAGGATCAACACTACGCTCCTTTCGGAAGAATGCGGCATATTCACGAAGTCTTAATTCGGGTTCCAACTCCGCCAGCGCTTTCGGCGAAACAGGCTCAAGATCATCTTCCGCTTCCCATCCAGATTTCCATCCCAGTCCGGAACCCGCTGGCCCCGAGAGCAAAAGAGTGCCGTTATCCCGTAAATCCACCTGCGTTCCGGATTCATCTTGCAGCTCGTGAACAAATTCGGGATACATACGAGCGCTCGCCAAAGCCAGAGGCAAAAGCGAGGGAGGTAATTCAGGCCCGAAGTCGGCGATCATTCCGGCCGCCGCATATGAGGCCTCACAGCCGGGCTCGCCGCGCTCCACCACAAGCACCCGCAATCCACGTTTGCGCAGGGCAAGCGCCAGCGAAAGACCGATGATTCCGCCGCCGATAACAATTACTTCCCACGTCTTCACCCTTACATTGTAGAAGACTCTCTCGGTCGTCCGCGCATCCAGGCTGACATTGCCTTAAAAACAAGACGTGCTAATCTGACCACGACGTGAGCGAACAACTGCTGCCCATTTTCCATCAGGCATATCGAGGCCTTCGCCCCGGCGCTCCGGTCCCTGAGTTGAAGGTCCAGTTCTACGCTTTCGCCAGCCTTAACAACACCATCCGCATGCGCGAAGGCCGGTTGCACGTTCGCGTCTCTGATCTGCTGCAAGGCGCGCCTGAAGACGTTATGGAAGCCCTGGCGCATATTCTGCTGGCAAAAATGTACCGCAAGCCCATTGGGCGAGAGTTTTCCCTGCGCTACCGCCGTTATACCGCATCTCGACATGTGATTGAAAAAGCCCATCTGATCCGGAAGATCAGGGGCCGAAAGCGTATGCAAACGCCGCAAGGACGCGCTTACAATCTGGAAGCGATCTTCGACGATCTAAATATTCGATTTTTCCACGGGCTGCTGGCCCGCCCGCAAATGAGCTGGAGTCAAAGCCAGGCCCGTAACCGCCTGGGACATTATGATCCGGCGCACAATGCGATTGTCATCAGCCGCGCTTTCGATCATCCCCGCGTGCCGCAATCGGTATTAGAATACATCGTTTACCACGAGATGCTTCATCTGAAGCACCCCGTTAAATTGCGGGGTAGCCGGCGTTGCGTACACTCCGCCGAATTCCAGGCTGAAGAAAAACTCTTTCCCGCGGCTGCGGAAGCGAAGAGATTCCTGCTGCACTTTTAAAATGTCCTGAAAAA
>Ga0134126_10010510_pt1 | contig 11661 bp, 13 predicted proteins | sample KB31752_FD_96881 | JGI IMG/M metagenome (GOLD analysis project Ga0134126, IMG submission 96881) | Terrestrial soil microbial communities with excess Nitrogen fertilizer from Kellogg Biological Station, Michigan, USA - KB3-175-2 | ecosystem: Environmental > Terrestrial > Soil > Unclassified ...
AACCGGCCGGGGTCCGACCTCGGCCGGTTTTCTGTTTCCCGACTTGACTGGCGAGCGGACGGGTTTTGGACGCGTCAAGTCGCTCGAATCAAATGCCGGAGACGACGATGTTTCGTCCAGTCTGGATGCTGTCGCTCGTGCTGACGGCGGGCGCCGTAGCGACCCTCTGGCCGCAGACCGCCGCCGCCCAGTTTTTTTCGTATTACCGACCCGGCCGGCGATCCGTGACGATCCTCGGCGGGCCGCTTGGCCCGGCCCCGCTCGATCCCTACTCCGTCTCCGCTTATTGGGGCTTCTGGCCGTCGCCGCTCGTCGCGCGGCAATCGATCGGCCACCAGATCATCTGGACCGGCCCCAATGGCTATGTCTACCGGCCGGTTTACCCGGACGACGGTCCCTCGGGCATCACCCAGACCGACGGCTTCAAGATCTTGCCGCGATCGGCGACCGCCCCGGGTTTCGCCGAGCGCATCGCCGAGCGCTTCGCCGGTGCGGCGCCGGGCGTCGCACCGGCGCCGCCCTTGCCGGCGGCCGCGGCGGCCAAAGGCCCGTTCGAGGCGGCGCTGGCACTGTTTCGCGGCGGACGCTACGAACAATCGCTCGACGCGCTCGAACAAGCGCCCGAGGCGGAGGGCGCCGCCGCCGATCTGTTGGCCGCACAAGCGCTGTTTGCCTTGGCCGACTATCCGGCCGCGGTCGAGGCGCTCGATAGAGCGACCGACCGGCTGCCCGCAGACCAGTGGGGCCGCTACGTCGCCAACTACCGCGATTACTTCCCTTCGCCGCTGCGCTACGTCGTCCATTTGCGTTCGCTGGAGCGTTTTACGGAGCAATTTCCAGATCGGGCAGAGGCTCGCATCCTGCTGGCTTATCAGTATGGCAGCCTGGGATTCTCCGATCGGGCGATCGCGCTGCTCGACGAGATCAAAGCCGACCCGCTGGCCCGGCGGCTTCGCGAGCACTTCATCCGCCAGCAGACCGCGCCGGCGCCGGCCCCCGAGCCGGGCGACGAGATTCGCGGGCCTTTGCTGGTCGCGCCCGGGCCGCCGGCCAAACAAGCTCCGCCAGCCGACAGACCAGGCCCTCGCGAGTTCTAGCGGCATCGGCGCAGGTTGTGGCGTTTTGCGTCGCCGGCGCCGAGCTTCTATGATGAAGCCTCGGCGCGATCCCCTGCGGTCGCTAACTGCGGCCCTCGCCCTCCCGGAACAGGGAATCGCTTTTTCCGAGGGAGGGAACAATCTTGGAGCAGACAACGCCTGCGGAAAATCCATTCCAGTCTCCGGCGGAAGAATCGGGTGGCTATTCGGAAAAGTTGCGCGGCCGCGATTCCGAGTTGGGGACCGGCGACTGGATTCTAGCCGCGCTATGCGGCGGAATCGCTTGCATTCTCGGCATTGTCTGGATGATCCAGGGCAAACCAAAGGGCATCAAAATGGTCGGCATTTCCATTTTGTTCGCGGTGATTTGGAACGTGCTGCGGCTCGCGGCGGCGTATCTTACCAATTCGCTATGAATTCATGACCGAGCCGGCAGAGATCATCCCCGTCGTGGTCGTCGAGCATGGCGCGTCGGTTCGCGATGTCCGGCAGCGACATTGGATCTTTCTGGCCGTGGCGACGATGGTCGCGATTTTGGCTTGGGCGCTCGAAGTGTTGCCTAACGAGCGGGTCGCGTTCCGCGGTTTTCCCGAGTGGCCGCTGCCGCACTCCTGCTTTTCGAGGGCGGCGCTGGGCGTTCCTTGTCCGGGCTGCGGCTTGACCCGCAGTTTCGTCTATTTGGCCCGCGGCGACTGGCAGAACTCCTGGCGCGAACATCGGCTCGGCTGGCTATTGGCCGCGATCGTGGCGCTGCAGTTTCCTTATCGTGGCTGGGCGCTGGCCAGCGGCAGTCGCGCGGCGCTCAGCCCCTATTTCGCCACGGGCCTGGCGATCGTCGTGGCCATTCTGTTGGCGGTCAACTGGGGATTGAAGCTCGTCGCGGGTTGAGCGGCGCGGTTCACTTGGCCGCCGGAAATTCGCGCGTGATCGCCAGCACTTCATCCAGCACCCGACCGTTGGTAGCGACGGCCTCGCCGCCATGAATCGTGGCGCGTCCGCCCCAATCGGTGAACGTGCCGCCGGCCTCTTCCAAAATCGGCTGCAAGGCGGCGCAATCCCAGACGTTCATCACCGGATCGACCATCGCCTCGGCCCGGCCGGTGGCGACCAGCAAATAGCCGTAACAGTCGCCCCAGGTGCGCGCCAGCCGGCAGGCCGATTCGAGCCGCTCGTAGGCCGCGCGCCGCCCCACTTTGTCATAGGTCTTGAGTTCCGAGGTCAAAAACAGGCCCTCGGCCAACTTCGCTTTGGCCGAAACTCGCGCGGGCCGGGCCGGGTCCGACCCGCGGACATACCAAGCGCCGTGGCCCGTCGCGGCCGAGACGGTTTCGTCCAAGGCGGGCATGTGAATCACGCCCACGACGCTTTGCGACTCGAATTCGACGCCGACGAGCGTGCCGTACAAAGGCACGCCCGAGATGAACGACTTCGTGCCGTCGATCGGATCGAGTATCCAACGATAGCCCGACGTGCCCGCGCGCTCGGGCAACTCTTCGCCAAGAATCGCATCGTCGGGAAAGGCCGCCGCGATACGCCTGCGCAGGTGCTCCTCCGCCTGCCGATCGGCAATCGTCACCGGCGATTGGTCGCGTTTCAATTCGACGTCGTAGTTGTTTCGGCAGAAATAGCGGAGCGTGATCGCCCCCGCTTCGCGCGCCGCGGCCTGGGCGAGCTCAAGGCGCTGGATCAAGTCGGCGTCGGACATGCCGACCAGATTAGCGTCCGGCTGCGATGCTGCCAAGCAACGCGGCAGAGCTTCCGGAAGGACCGTGGGCCTCACCCGCTGACGGGCTGCGTATCGGGCGCGGCGCGGCGCGCTTCGCCGCGAGAAGCCTGCCAGATGAGCAGTGCGGCGCCGCACACCAAGAGGCTGTCGGCGAGGTTGAAATTGGGCCAAACCCAATTCTCGTATTGAAACAAAATCCAGTCGCGGACGGCATGAATCCGCAACTCGGGCCTGCCCGGCAAAGACCATAACCCCAAGCGATCGTAGAGGTTGCCGAGAATGCCGGCCATCACGCAGCCGAGTGCAACCGTCAGCAAGCGATCGCGGGCCGCCCCGGCGATGAACAACCAGTAGACAATGAAGACGGCGGCGCAGATCGACAGGGCGGCGAACAGCCAAACTTTGCCCTGGCCCATGCCAAACAAGGCCCCTTCATTCAGGCTCGTCTGAAAGCCGCAAAACCCTTCGCAGAGCCACCAAGTCTTGCCGCCCGGTTCGCCCAGGGCTGAGAAGACCCAGTTTTTGGTCGCCAGATCGGCCAGACATCCGAGTCCGCCGATCAGCAGGAACACGACATACCGGTTCGTTGGAACCGCCCTCATGGCAGCCCTCCCTGGGCCGGGGTTTCGGTCAAGACGAAGTTAGCCGCGTTGCGCGTTGCCGGCGCATTTGACGCAATGGGCCACATAGGGCAGCGCATTCAATCGCGCCTTGGGAATCTTCAGCCCGCACTCGTCGCATTCGCCGAAGGCGCCGTCCTCGATTCGCTCCAGGGCCAACTCGATGGCTTCGAGCGTCCCTTCTTCGTTCTCCATCAGGCTTAAGGTGAACTCCTGCTCGTAGTTATCGCTTCCCAGATCGGCCATGTGAATGGGCATGCTCGAGAGCTCGCGGCTCCCGTCCATGCGGTTTTTCTTCAATGCGGCGTCGGCCATTTGAGTCACGTCGCCGCGGAGTCTCGCACGCAAGGCCAGTAGCCGTTCTTTGTAAACCTTTGCCTCTGCCTTCTTCATACGCTTTCTCCGGCCTTGTAATCCCAGCGAACCTGCTCCTCGAGGTTCATAGACCTGCCATTTTACGGTCGATGAAATCGGGAGTCAAACTACCCAGCCTTGATGCTCTTGGCGACGCGCCGTAGACTTGTTCTGATCGACGCTTTCCCCGCGCGGCGGAACTCTCGGAGACAACAGCCATTAGCGTCACGATTACCACCGAGTTGGCCTACCAAAAGTGCATCGCGCCGCACTGCGGGGCGACCTACAGCGTCGACGAGGCCAGGGTTGATTGCGAGACGTGCGGCGGATTGCTCGATATCGTCTACGACTGGGACCGTCTATCCCCCCCAAAGTCGTGGCAATTCTTCGAGCAAAAGTGGTCGCGGCGCAACGATCCCCTGGCCTTCAGCGGCATCTGGCGGTTCCACGAATTGCTCCCGTTCGCGCGGCCCGAGCAGGTGGTTACCGTCGGCGAAGGCCAGACGCTGCTGCTGCCTTCGGCCAGCGTGGCCAAATATGTTGGCTTGAACCAAGATAGGCTGTTTTTGCAGTACGAGGGGATGAACCCCTCGGGCAGCTTCAAAGACAACGGGATGTCGGCCGCCTTCACCCATGCCCGGATGATCGGGGCCACGCGCGCCGCTTGCGCCTCGACCGGCAATACCAGCGCCTCGCTGGCCCTCTACAGTTCGGTGACGCGGCTGATGAAGGCCGTGATCTTCGTCGGCTCGGGCAAGATTTCGTATGGCAAGCTCTCGCAGGCGCTCGATTATGGGGCCTTGACGGTGCAGATCGCCGGCGACTTCGACGACGCCATGGCCCGCGTGCAAGAGGTCTCGCAGGAACTGGGCATTTACCTGGTCAACAGCGTCAATCCGTTCCGGCTCGAAGGCCAGAAGACGATCATGTTCCGCGTGCTTGAAGCCCTGCGCTGGGAGGTTCCCGACTGGATCGTCGTGCCGGGCGGGAACCTCGGCAACTCCAGCGCCTTCGGCAAAGCCTTCGCCGAGCTGAAGCAGCTTGGCCTGATCGATCGCGTTCCGCGGCTGGCCGTGATCAACGCCGCCGGCGCCAATACGCTCTACCAGCTTTACGAGAAGCGGGGCTTGCGCTGGAATGGGGGGGCGCCCGAAGCGACGCGGATCTCGAGCTATTACGGCGAGCTCGACCAGCAAAAACGCCGGGCCTCGACTATCGCCAGCGCCATTGAAATCAACCGTCCGGTGAACCTGCACAAATGCCTGCGGGCGCTCGAGGTCTGCGACGGCGTAGTCCGCGAGGCGACCGACCAGGAGATCTTGGACGCCAAGGCGCAGGTCGGCGCCGGCGGGCTGGGCTGCGAACCGGCCAGCGCCGCCAGCGTGGCCGGCGCCAAGATTCTTCGCAGCGAAGGGGTGATCGGCGCCGACGAGCGCGTAGTCTGCATTCTGACCGGCCATCAACTCAAAGATCCGACCGCCACGGTCGCTTACCACACGACCGACCAGGACAAGTTCAACGAAGTGCTCGGCAGCCGCGGCGTGAAGCGCGCCGCCTTCGCCAACCGCGCCGTCGCCGTCTCGAACGATCTGACCGAGATCATCAAGGCGATCCAGCTTTATAGCTAACGACAAGAAACGAAATATGTCCGCAATCAAAATCGCCATTCACGGCGCCGCGGGACGGATGGGCCAACGCTTGCTGGCGCTGGCGGTCGGCGATCCGGGCTTGCAAATCGCCGCCGCGCTCGAATCGGCCCAACATCCGCGGCTCGGCCAAGATGCCGGCCAAGTCGCGGGCGTTGGAGATCTTGGAATCCCGCTCGCGGGCAAGCTCGAAGCGCCGGTCGACGTGGTCATCGATTTCTCGTCGCCCGCCGGGGCGATGGCGATCTTGGAAACCTGCCGATCGCGCGGCTTGCGACTCGTGCTGGCAACGACCGGACTGGAGCCGGAACAGATCGATCATGTGCGGCAGGCGAGCAAAACGATTCCGCTGCTCTGGGCGCCGAGCATGAGCCTGGCGGTGAACCTGGCGATGAAGCTTTCGGCCGTGGCCGCCGGCGCACTTAAGGACCACCCCTCGGGCGCCGACGTCGAGATCATCGAGCGCCATCATCGCTTCAAGGAAGACTCGCCCAGCGGCACGGCGCTGAAGTTCGGCGAGATCATCGCCGGCGTGATGGGACAAACCCAGGCGAGCCACGGCCGCGAGGGCCGCCCCGGCGCCCGGCCACACGGCGAGATTGGGTATCATGCGGTGCGCGTCGGCGACAATCCCGGCGAGCACACGATCGTTTTCGGCCTGCTCGGCGAAACCTTGGAGATTTCCGTGAAGGCCACCAACCGCGACTGCTACGCCCACGGCGCGTTGGCGGCGGCCAAGTTTTTGGCCGATAAAACGCCGGGACTTTACGATATGAACGACGTACTGGGGCTTTGAGGGGCATGGCTAAATGCGAAGAAGGTTATCTGTGCGACGTGTGCGGCGGTGACGTCGAGGCGATCACGGACAGTGATCTGTATCTGCGATACGTGATCGGATTGGCCGATCCAGAGGTGCTGCATACGACCCGCGAGCGCCATATCCGCTGCAATCCGGCGCTGGCTCAGTTCATCGTCGATGAAGGCTTCGAGCCGGTCGCGGTTGAAGGGCCGTTCGACAAGCGGCAGCTCGACCCGGCTTACGTTCGCGAGCGCGAAGAACTAGTGACGCGCGGCTGGCGCCGGCTGCGTGAAATCACCGAGGAGCATGTTCCGGCGATCATCGACTATCCGCTGCCGGAAGTGCGCGAACGCATTGCGCGCAAATCGCTGTAAGTGGGGAGTCGGGAGTTGGGAGTAGGGAGTAGCAACGGCAAATCCGCTCTTCCCCTACTCTCAACTCCCTGCTCCCTCTCTGCCCCCCGCCAGCGCCACGGCGCCATGCACGACCATCTCTTCTCCTAGCCGGGCCGGAACGATTTCGAACGTGCCGAGGAAGGGCGGGAAGACGTAGCGGTTGACGGCAATCCGCAGCGGCTTGAAGAGCAACTCCTCGCCGATCAGCGAGACTCCGCCGCCAATGACGACGACGGCCGGGGAGAGCAGCGTAATCATTTGAGCCAGGCCCCAGCCCAACACGTCCCAGGCGTGCATGAGAACCTCGCGGGCCAAGTCGTTTTGTTCGGCGGCGGCTTCGGCGACGACTTTCGCGGTGAGCCGCTCGGGATCGCCATCGCAGCGGCGCCAGAGATCGGCCGTTTGCCCTTCGACGGCCTCTTCGGTCTCGATCAGGTGCTGCCGCACAAGCTCCGGCTTGAGCGGCTTCGAGCCGGCCCGGAAGGCGCCCAATTGGTGCGCGATCGGCCCGGCCAGGTAGGCTTGCGCGGCCGAAGAGATGCCCCAGCCACTGGCCACCGACTCGACCGTTTCCTCCGCTCGGTCGGCGTGCAGGCCCGGCCGCAGATGGCCGATCTCGGCGGCGCCGACGCCCGAGCCGCGGTAAATCTGGCCGCCGACGATCAACCCGCCGCCGATGCCCGTGCCGATGGTGACATAGAACACCGGGTCTCGCCTCTGCCCCGCTCCCCAGCGGGCCTCGGCCAGCGCGGCCAGATCGGCGTCGTTGCCGAGCACGGCCGGCGGCCCAAGTTTGTCTCGGCACCATTGGGCCAGGGGAAAATTGCTCCAGCCGTCGATCTGATGGCTGACGACGACCTTGCCTTGGGCGGCGTCGACCGGGCCGCCGAAGCCGATGCCGACGCGCTCAACCCCATATTTGACGATCAGCGGCGGGGCCGCGGTCAGAATCCGTGCCAAAATGCCCTCCGCCCCGGCGTCGGCGGCAACGTCGAACCGCTTGAGTTCGACGAGTTCGGCGGCGCGGCCGCGACCCACGCCCAGTTGCAGCTTCGTGCCGCCGATCTCAATGCCGAGATACATGCCTTCCTTCCTTGTTGATGCGAGCGAAGACGTCGTTCAGCACCCAGTGAAACACGCACAAGTGAATGCTTTCGACCATGCCCATGTCGTCCAACGGCACGTGCAGGCCGGCGTGCTGCATCTGCTTGAGCTTGCCGCCGCCGAAGCCGGTCAGGCCGAAGGTTTTCAGGCCGTGCCGGTTGGCCCAATCGACCGCCTTGAGCACGTTGGGGCTGTTGCCCGAGCCGCTGATGGCGATGGCCAGATCGCCGGGGCCGCCGTAATTCATCAGTTGCTGGACGAAGATCTGGTCGTAGCCGCAGTCGTTGCCGACGGCCAGAATCCAGCCCAGATTGTCGGTCAGGCTCATCACCTTGAGCCGTTTCTTCGATTCGTCGTTCAGATCGCATTCGCGGAGCGAGCTTTTGCCCAGGTCTTCGCTCATGTGCGTGGCGCTGGTGCCCGAACCGCCGTTGCCGAAGATGAACACGAATTTCTCGCGTTCCCACGCTTCATGGATCAGATCGGCCATCTGATGCATTTCGGCGTGATCGATCTTTGCAAGCTCGTGTTGCAAGCGAGCGATGTATTCGGGTGCTTGCAAAGTGGCGCCCAACATTCGAGAATCCTCCGCGACGATAGGGGTTGGCTCGTGCTCTAACTCCCTCTCCCTTTGGGAGAGGGCTGGGGTGAGGGAGACTCGGTAACGGCGCTTGGCCGTCAATCGGCGATGCAACGGCCCTCACCCTAACCCTCCCCCAAAGGGAGAGGGGAGTGGGAAGCTCGAATTGTATAACCTTTTCTCATCTGCTCCTAGGCGAGGCCCCGGCTTGAGTTCGACCGACGAAAATGCGAAGCCAGCGGTGCGGATGGCCCGGCTGTCGGTGGCTTTGCTGCTGGCGATCAACCTACTGAATTACGTTGACCGCTTCGTGCTGGCTGCCGCGGTGCCGAAGATTCAAAGCGAATTCTCCAGTTCCGATTCGCAGATGGGCTCGCTGGCGACGGCGTTTCTCGTTTCCTACATGATTACGGCGCCGCTGTTCGGCTGGCTGGCCGACCGCTTTTCTCGCTGGAAGCTGATGGGCCTGGCGGTGATCGCCTGGAGCCTGGCCTCGGGCGCTTCGGGGTGGGCCGAGAGTTTCGCAGTCCTCTTCGCGACGCGGTTGGCCGTCGGCGTCGGCGAAGCGGCCTACGGCCCGGCCGCGCCGACGGTGATCGCGGATTTGTATCCCATTCAACGTCGCGGCAGCGTGCTGGCCTGGTTCTATATGGCGATCCCCGTCGGCAGTGCGCTGGGCTACGTGCTCGGCGGCATCGCCGCCCAGCATTTGCACTGGCGTTGGGCGTTCTATCTCGTCGTGCCGCCGGGGATTCTGCTCGGGTTGCTCTGCTTCCTGATGCCCGAACCGCCGCGCGGGGCGAGCGATTCGCCGACGAGAAGCCGGCGCCGCGTCAAGCTGGCCGATTATCTGACGCTGCTGCGAACGCCGTCCTACGTGCTGAACTGCGCGGGCATGACGGCCATGACGTTCGCCCTTGGGGGCGTCAGCTTTTGGATGCCCAAATACATCCATCTGTATCGCGGCGAACCCAACCTGGACCGCGTCAACGTGATTTTCGGCGCCTTGACGGTCGTGTCCGGCATTTCGGCGACGCTCTTGGGCGGCCTGGCCGGCGACCGCTTGTCGGCGCGCTTTCCAGGGGCTTACTTCCTGGTTTCAGGCGCCGGCATGCTGCTGGGCTTTCCGTGCTTTTTGATGGTGTTGTTCGCGCCGTTTCATCCCTTTCCCTGGGCCTGGATCTTCATCTTCCTGGCCGAGTTCTGCTTGTTCTTCAACACCGGCCCGACCAACACGATTCTGGCCAACGTCACGCATCCCGGCGTCCGCAGCACGGCTTACGCGCTGAACATTTTCATCATCCACCTGCTGGGCGACGCCATTTCGCCCCCCTTAATCGGGGCGATCTCCGACCGCTTCGAGGGCAATATGAACTTCGGGTTCATGGCTGTCTCGGGCGCAATCCTGCTGAGCGGAGTTTTTTGGCTGTGGGGCGCGCGATACTTGCAGCGCGACACCGAACTGGCGCCTTCGCGGATTCTGTAGGTCAGTCGGCGTAGTATTGGTTCTCGTCGGGGAACTCTTCGCCCGCGAGGATCTCGTCCTTTTGGGCCAAGAATCGGTCCAGCGGCGGACGTTGCGCGAGCCCGAACGCCCGCTGGCAAGCGTCGGCGAGCGTGAGCAGCGTGCTCTCGTCGTAAACGCGGCCGATCATCATTTGCGGTTTTGGCGTCAGCAAACCGTCCTTCGCTTCGAACTCCTTCGGCAGCACGATCATCGGATGACCGGTCAGATTGGCGTACCAATTCCATTTCTCATCAGGAGTGTCGCTGAAGCTCCCTTCGTCGCAAAGAAAGACATCGACGGCCTGCATTACTTTGTCAAATTGCTGCATGACGATGGCCCGCAGCCGATTCAGCCTCAGATAATCGGCCGCCGTTAGAAAATGGCCCAGCAAAAAGTACCGAGGCCAACCCTTCACGCCCTTGGGCCCTCCGCGACGCGTGAGGTGCTCGAACGCGGCGGCAGACTCGCAGGCGACAACCCCTACCGCGAGCTCGTTATCCGGCAGTCTGTAGTCCCGTTTCAAATTGGGCGGCTCGACGGGGACGAGTTTCACGCCCAGTTCGCGCAGGACTCGAAGCTCATCCCTTTGTTCATCCTCGGCGCCCTTTGCGATATACCCCACTCGAACTGTGGAAAGCTCGCGCGGCGAAGGCCAGACGTACGGCCGGTCGACCGCTGCCGCGTCGCGCGGATCGGCGCCGTGAATCGCGGCAAGAACCAAACCGCAGTCGTCGGCGTTGCGGCAGATCGGCCCGATCTTGTCGAGCGACCAACAGAGTTGCATGCAGCCATGCCGGCTGACGCGCCCGTAAGTCGGTCTCAATCCCGTGGCGCCGCAGACGATGGAAGGGCCGATCAGGCTTCCCGTGGTTTCCGTAGCGATGGAAAAGCCGACGAGTCCGGCGGCGGCTGCCACCGCCGGCCCGGACGACGAACCCGCGGCGTCTTGGCGGGGATTCCAGGGATTACGGGTGATGCCGCGATACCACAAAACCGATCCGCCGGCCAAGGTGTTCGTGGCCAACTTCGCGACGAGCACGGCGCCGGCATTTTCCAGCCGTTCGGCGACGGCCGCCTTTTCGTCGATTACGCGATCGCGATATTGCGAAACGCCCCACGTCGTGGGGTAGCCGGGGTAGGAAATAATGTCCTTGAGGCCCCAGGGGATTCCGTGCAGCGCCCCTCGGTCGTTCTTGGCCCGCAGTTCTCGATCGGCGCGCTCCGCTTGTTCGAGCGCCAGATCGTCCATGTAGGTCACGACGCATTTGAGCAGCGGGTCATAGCGCCGGAGTCGCTGCAGATACAACTTCGTCAATTCCACCGACGAAATCTTTCGAGCGCGCAATAGCTCCCCGAGCCGCCGAATGGAACTGAACGCAAGTTCCTCGTCGGAGCCGGGTGGTACGACCGGATCCCGGGCCGGCGCCGGGGATTTGACGACCTCGTAACTGCGCGGGTCGGGAAGCGCCGCGGGACTGGCAAATGGTACGAATCGGAGCCCCGGAAGCAACGAATTGTCGAACTCGATCGATCGAATGCGTTCCACGCCCTCTTGCCACCACTTGAGGGCGTTGACGGCTGCTTCGCGTTGCGGCTCGGTCAGCTTGATGCCCGCGATCCATTCCGCGTCGGCGACCATCTGCGACGACACGGGGCCAGCTTCCGCGCGGGCCGCCAACGCCCGCTGGAAAACGGCCGTCCCTATGCCAGCGCTCCCAAGGACCGCCAGCGCGCTGCGCCGACTGAGCATGATGCGATTCCTCTGGCGATGTCGTCCCGAAGCGGCAAGACGCCGCGTATATATGCGGTGGCCTAACGCGGCAAGACGCCGCG
>Ga0134126_10010511_pt1 | contig 11660 bp, 9 predicted proteins | sample KB31752_FD_96881 | JGI IMG/M metagenome (GOLD analysis project Ga0134126, IMG submission 96881) | Terrestrial soil microbial communities with excess Nitrogen fertilizer from Kellogg Biological Station, Michigan, USA - KB3-175-2 | ecosystem: Environmental > Terrestrial > Soil > Unclassified ...
CCCTGGCTGGGATCAACCACGACGGGGCAATGCGATTCCTTCTTGATGATCGGGACTGCCGAGAGATCGAGTGTGTTGCGCGTGGAAGTTTCAAATGTGCGGATGCCCCGCTCGCAGAACATCAAGCCCGGATTGCCGTTGGACAGGACATACTCGCCGGCCAGGAGCCATTCCTCGATGCGCATCGCGAGTCCTCGTTTGAGCAGGATCGGTTTGCCGGTTTCGGCCGCGGCGATGAGCAGTTGAAAATTCTGGGAGTTGCGCGCGCCGATTTGAATGATGTCCGCGTACTCGGCCACCAGTTCCGCATGATCCTCGGAAAGCAGCTCGGTGATGACCGCCAGCCCGGTCTCTTTGCGCGCCTTGGCGAGCAGTTTCAATCCCTTTTCGCCAAGTCCCTGAAATTCGTATGGCGAGGTGCGCGGTTTGAACGCGCCTCCCCGCAGGACCGTGGCGCCGGCGGCCCGCACGGCGTGGGCCGTGGCGAGCAACTGTTTCTCATTCTCCACTGAGCAGGGGCCCGCCATCACCTGGACTTTCCGGCCGCCGATGACCGTGCCGCGCACGGCAATCGTCGAATTGGCGGGATGCGCCTCGCGGCTCACCAGTTTGAAACGCTTCTGGACCGGCATGACGCTTTCCACCGCGTTCGGAAATTGCGTCGCCAGGGCTTCGAGCGATTTGTGCGTCAGCTCATCACCGATGGCGCCGACGACAGTCCGGGCCACACCGCGCATTATGTGGGGACGGTAGCCGAGGCGTTTGATCTCTTTCAACACCGCCTCTTCCTCCTTCCGGGTGATGTTGGATTTAAAGACGATAATCATGGTTTTGATGGCGGCACCGCGCGTGGTTCAACAAAAAAGCCGCAGGCGATGACCTGCGGCACGGTTTACGGGGTTCGTCTAACGCAGCCCCGCAAGCAGGTCGGCCCGGCAAAAATACCAGCCGGCGAACCTGTCCATAAATCGCGGACTGCCCGAATTCATGGGCCGCACCTTAACAAGCCGCGCCACCACGTCAAGCGCGCGGCTGCGCCGCCCTTGACCCGTCGCCGGACGTTTCCTACCATTCGGCAGTTGTTTCATGAGATTTGCTCCTTTCATTGTCCTGACCGCGCTGCTCCTGCGGCCGTCGCCGGGCCAGGCCGCCCAGCCCGGCCCGCTGGCCATCAACGGCATCGCCGTCAAGGTCAACGACGCCGTCATCACGTTCCGGGAGATTGACGGCGAGATCAGCGACACCTCGATGCGCCTGTTGAGGTCCCAGTATGGACGGCAGCCGGATGTTTTCCGGCAAAAGCTGGAGAAACTGAAAAGCGATACGGTGGAGCTTCTCGTCGAGCGCCAGCTCATTCTGGATGAATTCAAAAACGCCGGCTACAAACTCACCGAAAGCTACATCGACGAGGTGGTCAAGCGGCGGATTCGCAATCAGTTCGGCGACCGCGTGACGATGATCAAAACGCTCGAGCACGAGGGCATCAGTTACGAAACCTTCCGCCAGCGCATTCGTGAGGATTTCATCGTCAATGCCATGGAATTGAAAAACGCGGGCACGGAACGAATCATTGTCTCGCCCCACAAGATCGAAACCTATTACGCGCAGAACTCCGACAAGTTCAAAGTCGAGGACGAAATCAGCCTGCGCATGATCTTTCTGGCCAACAAGCCGGATCAGGACGCGGCGGCGACGAAAAAAAAGGCCGAAGACATTCTCGCGAAGCTCAAGGGCGGGGCGCCATTTGCAGAAATGGCCTCCCAGAATTCGGATGATTCGCACCGCACCGAAGGAGGACTCCGGCCCGCCGAAACCCGGAAAACCCTGCGCGAGGATCTGGCGAAGGAGGCCTTCGCACTGAAGGCGGGCCAACTGAGCGACGTGCTCGAACGGCCCGAGGGCTGTTATATCATGAAGGTCGAGGAAGTCCGTCCCGCGCACGTCAAGCCGCTCAACGAGGCGCGCGCGGAGATCGAGAAAACACTCCGGACGGACGAAGAACAACGCATGCGCAAGGCATGGATCGACCGCCTCCGGGCCAAATCGTTCGTCAAATCATTCGCAGACTGATTTCCCAAGGCGCGGACGCGGATCGTCCCCTGTTTGTGTCACGCGCCGATCATCGCATGACTGGCTGGATCGGCATCGCGCTCGGCGACATCACCGGCATCGGCGCGGAAGTGGCGCTCAAGGCCCTCGCGGCGGAAATGTCGGCGGACGAGACCCGCTATCTTTTGCTGGGCGACGAAGCGCGCCTCCACCGTCTCAACGACCAACTGCACGCCGGACTCCGGCTGTTGCCGCATCGCGGGCCTCGAGACTCCGGCCGGATATTCATTCATGATCCGGCGTCGGAACCATTGCCGGCCAAACTGCAACAAGGCGCGCCGGCCGCCGCTGCAGCGGCGTTGGCGTGGCTCACCGACGGCGCGCAGCGCTGCCTGCGTCACGAGATCGACGCTCTGGTGACCGCGCCGGTGAACAAAGAGGCGATCATCCGCGCCGGCCGCGCTTTGTTTGTCGGCCAGACGGAATTTCTCTCCGAACTCGCCGGCGTAAACCGGACGGCCATGATGCTACTCGGCGCGGACGAGCGTGACCGCTGGCTGCGGGTTGCGCTGGCGACGACGCACGTTCCGATCCGGCGCGTTGCCGATCAACTGTCGCGGGAGAAAATCGAACTGACGATCGAACTCGCCGCGCAGGCGTGCCACGACCTTGGGCTGCCGCGGGCGCGCGTCGGGGTCTGCGGATTGAATCCGCACGCGGGTGAAGGCGGGCAGCTTGGCACGGAGGAGCAGACCGTCATCATTCCCGCCGTGAATGCCGCGCGGGATCGCGGGATCGAGGTGACGGGACCGCTGGCGGCGGACACGCTGTTTCATCACGCCTTTCGTGGCGACTACGACGCTGTGGTGGCGATGTATCACGATCAGGGGCTTGCCCCCTTGAAAATGATCGGCTTTGAAAGCGGCGTGAACTGGACGCTGGGTCTGCCGTTCATCCGCACGTCCCCCGATCACGGCACTGCGTATGATATCGCCGGCCAGGGCAGGGCAAATCCGTCCAGCATGAGGGCCGCCATCCGTCTCGCGAAACAACTGGCACGCACGCGGGGCTGAATGCCGGACGTTTTCCGCCAGCGCATTGACTTGATTTGGTCCGCCTGTTTCCATCACTCCGGATGCGTCAACCAGGAGAGAACGGCAATTCGGAACCGGCCCGACTGGTGATGGTCGCAGCATGCCTGATCCTTGCAGCCATGGGTTGCCGGTCTTCCGCTGTCGCGCAGCGCAAGACGCAACACCGCGATGCTTACCAGTCCCTTGACGCGACGACGCGGAGTCTTGTGGACAAGGGGAAAATCCGGAACGACATGGACACGAACGCCGTGTTCATCGCGTGGGGGCAACCCACCGACGCATTTGCCATCGATTTGCCCGGCGGTGGCAGGCGCACAATCTGGAACTATGAGGAGAAATGGGCCTACGAATTCAGGCAGAGCGCTGCTTTCGATTCCGGTGCGGTCACCCCAACACGCTCTGGGGCTGAGCGGGTTGAGGGCGGACGCCAGTTCCGGCGTTGGCATGTGCCCATTACCTATGTGGCCAAAAGCGAGACGTTCGCGGACGGCCGGGTGATCGAATGGAAGAAATATGACCCGCCGGCCTGGGTTCAACCGACGGCGGTGTCACCTGAAACCGGTCGCCGTTATTGATCGCCTCTCGACTTCCATATGCCCCTTTGGCACTCTGCCGTCGTGGGCATCACGCCGCAGCAATTCGAGCGGATGAAAAGCCGCGTCAACGGCGCGCGACGCGTGGCCGGGCCTGTGTTCACCGCGAGCCCGCCGGTGCCGGAACGCGGTCCCCAGATCATTCTCGGCATCGACCCGTCCCTGCGCGGCACGGGTTTTGGTGTGATTCGCTTGTCGAAACCGCACCCGCAAACACTCGCGCTGGGCACGATTGTTTGTCCGGCCGGATGGGAACATTCGCGCTGCCTCGTGAAAATCGCGCAAACGCTGCGCGACGTGGTCAGGCGGCACAAGCCCACGGTGTGCGTCGTGGAAGGTCTGTTCTACGCACAGAACCTGCAGACGGCGATGTTGATGGGCGAGGCGCGCGGCGCGGCGATGGCCACCGCCGCCGAAGCAGGGCTGGACATTTACGAAATCGCACCGCGCAAAGTGAAGCAGGCCATCGTCGGCTATGGCGCGGCGCAAAAAATGGCGGTCGCCAAAATGGTGCAGCGGCTGTTGAATCTCGCGGAGCCGCCCGCTCCGGACGCTGCGGACGCGCTGGCGCTCGCGTTGACGCATGCGCAGGAAAACGGGCGGTACAGCCTGAGCGCGCCGCGGAAAATCTGATGTGTTTGATGCGAAGCCGGCGCTCGTGTCTCGCGAACGTGCGCTTTTCGCCGAAAACATTCGGTGGCGCGCCACAACGCGATTCCACAGAATCAAACAACCATGCTGGATAAAATCATTTTTTGGGTGGTGCTGGTCTGGATGGTCGCCTTGCTGGTCATGGCCTTCCGGGTGGTGCGCGAAGTCTGGCGGGAGGACAACCGCTCATCGGGCGACAACGCGTGGCCACCTTCGGATCCTGCGCCGGAACAGAACCGGAGCGACGATGGTTCAAAATAACCTGCTCGTGCACGCGGGCCGAGGCGCATGATCACCTTTCTTCAAGGCAAACTCGTCGAAGCGCTGCCGACACAGGTGACGGTGGACGTCAATGGCGTGGGCTATGAAGTCCTCATTCCCTTGTCCTCGTTCGACAAGCTGCCGTCGCCCGGTCACGAGATCAGGCTGCTGACGCATCTGGCCGTGCGCGAGGACGCGCACGTGCTTTACGGTTTTATGACCGCGGCCGAGCGCGAGTTGTTTCGATTGCTCATCAACACGGTCAGCGGCATCGGGCCGAAGATCGCGCTCAACATCCTGAGCGGAATGAATCCCACGGCGTTTCGCGGCGCCGTGGCCAACGGCGACGTGAAGGCGCTGTCGCAGATTTCCGGCGTTGGAAAAAAGACCGCCGAACGCATCGTCGTCGAATTAAAGGACCGGATTGGCGTGGCAGGCGCATGGGAGGCGAGCAGCGCGCAGCGGGCGCTTTCACCGGAAGACCAGAAGATCAACGATGCCGTGCTGGCGTTGATGGCGCTCGGTTTCAAGCAGATCGAAGCCCATGACTCCGTGCGCGCCGCATTGAACGTGCTGGGTCCAAAATCGACCGTCGAAGACCTGGTGCGGACGTCCCTGAAAAAAGGAGCTTGATGGACGCGGTTGGTCCAAAGCCCAAGGTCCCCAGGCCGAAGTCAAGCGGCGTCGTGGTGCCGCACCGTGCCAGGTGGCATCAACGGCTGGGAGCGGCGTTGGTTTACGGGTTTATCCGCTGTGTCGCGGCCACGGTCCGATTCCGGATGGAGGACGGCTCCGGTTTGTTCCGAGGAGCGCCGCCGGGGAGGATCATCTTTTCCATCTGGCACAATCGCCTCGCGCTGTCGCTGATCATGTACCGCCGATACGTGGTGAGGTTCGCGCCCGAGCGGCGCCTGGCGGCGATGGTCAGCGCGAGCCGGGACGGCGGACTGCTGGCGCGAATTCTCGAACATTTTTGCGTGGAGCCGGTGCGCGGATCGTCGAGCCGGCGCGGTCCGCAGGCGCTGCGCGAGATGCTCTCCTGGGCGGAGCGCGGCCACGATCTCGCGATCACACCGGACGGTCCACGCGGTCCGTGTTACAAAGTCCAGGAGGGCGTGATCTCGACCGCGCAGTTGACCGGTCTGCCGATTGTGCCCGTGTCCTACCATCTCAACTGGAAGTACCGTCCCCGAAGCTGGGATCGCTTTCAAGTGCCGCTGCCGTTTGCCCGTTGCACCATCCGGACCGGTGAACTCCTGCGCGTGCCGCGCGACGCAGGCGAAGCCGAACGCGAGGCGTTGCGGCAACAGCTCGAACGGATCATGGCCGCCATCACGCGGGACTGATCCCCTGTTCAGGTCCGCGCGCTCTAGTTTTTGGTGATCCCCGGGTCCGCGGGAAATCCCTTCCGGTACCGGTCCTGCCGGTTCGCCACGGCCGCGACGTATTTCTTCGTCGCGGGAAAATCCATCTGCTCCATGAAGACCGCGCTGTTCGTAACGGCCGCGCCTTTCGCCCACTGGCGCACGCGCGCGCGGCCGGCGTTGTAATCGGCCAGAGTGTAGGTCACGGGCCGGTCCGTCTGCTGATAGCGGCGGAGCAGTCTCGACAAATACCACGCGCCCGCCAGGGTGTTCGTGCGCGGGTCGAGCAGTTGTTCCGGCGAAAACGACTTCAGCTTCTCCGCGCGCGCCCACTCCTGCGCCGCCACGACGCGGATCTGCATCAGGCCGAACTCCTGTCTCGATCCGCGCGCGGCCGGGTTGAACCAGCTTTCCCGCCAGACCACCGCCTTGACCAGCGCGGGGTCAACGCTGTACCGCCGCGCCGCCACGAGGATCACTTCATCGAAACGGTGATCGCGCCACTGGCAGTAACGCCACCCCGCGGCGGCGGCAAGCAACGAAAGGACCGCAAGAACAGTGAGCCATCGGCGAACCACGCCGTTGTTTTAATGAGCCGGCGGGAAACAGTCCAGCCGGGACGCGACTTTGGCGCGCTCCGTTTTTTCCGCTCGACTCACAACCCACGACTTACAACCCTCAATTCGATGATCGCCCGCGTCACCCTGGAAATCGCGCTCCGCAAGGAGTTTGATTATCTCGTGCCGCCGGAACTGGAGGGAGGGGTCGAGGTGGGCACGCGCGTCAAGGTTCCTTTCGGCCCGCGACAGGTGATGGGCTGCGTGACGGCGCTGGTCGGGGAATCCCCGCATACGAATCTGCGGCCGATTCTGAAAACCGTGGGCAAACAGGCGCTGGTGACCCCGAAGATTTTGAAGCTCGCGCGCTGGATCGCTGACTATTACTGCTGCGCCACCGAGGTCGCGCTGAAAAGCGTCCTGCCCGAAGCCGTGCGCAAGGAGGAAGCGGGCTGGCGCGAACGATTGTTCGTCCGTTTGTTGCCGCTCTCGGGCGAGCTGCCCAAACTGACCAAACGTCAGCAGGAGGTCTGGAATGTCATTGAGGAATGGCGCGAGATGCCGTTGCAGGAGTTGCTCGAACTGGCCGACACAACCGCCGAGACCGTGCGACGCCTCGAGGACAAGGGACTGGTCCACGTCGGTCCGCGGATATCAGAGCGTGATCCCTATGCGCGCGAGCACATCCTGCCGACGCAGACTTTGAAGTTGAATGCGGACCAGGCTGCCGCGCTGCAGCAAATCAAGGCCGCACTTGATGACAGACAACCATCAACCATCAACCATCAACCATCAACGTTCCTGCTCCACGGCGTCACTGGCAGCGGCAAGACGGAAGTTTACTTGCAGGCCATTGCGCACTGCCTGCAACAAGGCAAGGGCGCCATCGTTCTCGTGCCGGAGATTTCCCTCACGCCGCAGACGGTGGAGCGATTCAAGGCGCGGTTTTGTTCAGGTCCGTTGCAAACACTGGCCGCCGTGCTGCACAGCCATTTGTCGGCCGGCGAGCGGCACGATGAATGGCACAAGATCCGGCAGGGCCGCGCGAAGATCGTCATCGGCGCGCGCTCCGCGATTTTCGCGCCCGTCGATCCGCTCGGACTGATCATCGTGGACGAGGAACACGAGCATTCCTACAAGCAGGAGGAGGCGCCGCGCTATCACGCGCGCGACGTGGCCGTCGTGCGCGGACAGATGGAAGATGCGGTCGTGGTGCTCGGCTCGGCCACACCGTCGCTCGAGAGTTACCACAACGTGAAGAAGGGAAAATACGCGCTGCTCGAACTGCCGCAGCGGGCTGACGACAAGAAGATGCCGCTGGTGCGCGTGATCGACATGCGCCAGGAGGCGCGCAAAGAGAAAGGCACGCCGATCTTCTCGCGAAAGTTGAAGGAGGAAATCACACAGCGACTGGAACGGAAAGAGCAGGTGATGCTGTTTCTGAATCGCCGGGGCTACGCGACGTCGCTGCAATGTCCGAAATGCGGTTACGTGGCTGAATGCCCGAACTGCAGTGTGGCGCTGACTTATCATCGTTCGAGACAGAAAATCTGCTGTCACATCTGCGCCCACGAGGCGCCGGCTCCGGCGGTTTGCCCGAATGACAAATGCCGCAACCCGGCGATCCGTTATGCGGGCCTGGGCACGGAGAAGGTCGAGGACACCCTCGCAAAGCTGTTCCCGCACGCGCGGGTGAGGCGCATGGACTCCGACACTTTGAAACGCAAGGAGGATTACCGGCGCATCCTCGGCGACTTCCGCACCGGCAAAATTGACATCCTGGTCGGCACGCAGATGATCGCGAAGGGACTGCATTTTCCGAATGTGACGCTTGTCGGGATCATTTACGCGGATCTCAGTTTGCATCAACCGGATTTCCGCGCCGGCGAGCGAACGTTCCAGTTGCTCACGCAAGTGGCGGGCCGGGCGGGTCGCGGCGACGTGGAAGGCGAAGTGGTGGTGCAGGCGTTCACGCCGTTTCACCCGGCGATTCAATACGCGCGGCGTCACGACTTCACCGGGTTTTACGAGCAGGAAATCGAATTTCGCGGGCAGCTCAAGTATCCGCCTTTGACGCGGGCGGCACTCCTGACGCTGAGAGGTCGCAACGAGCAGAAGGTGAAGTTTTCGGCGGAGCATTTGCGGAAGCAACTGGACCGGGAACTGTCCCAATTCAAAGAACTGGTTCTGGCCGGTCCCGCGCCGGCGCCGTTATTGCGCGCCGAAACCTACTATCGGTATCAGGTCATGCTGCGCACGCGGCAAATGAGCCGGCTCAGCCAGTCTCTGGGGAAACTGCTGGAAACGCTCGCGCTGCCGGAAGACGTATCGCTCACGGTGGACGTTGATCCGGTGAATCTGCTGTGAGCGACATCCGTTGGGCGACGCGTTCCTGCATTCTCCGCTTCCGCTTGTCGAGGGTTCTGTGATACACCGGCGTTGCAACTCAACCATGAACAGATTTTTTTCGGGCCTCGTTTTCACCAGTGTTGTCTGCGCGGCGACCGCATTTGCCCGGGCGGAAACCGGGGCAAACACCGTCGAATGCCTGAAGTCCGGAACGTTTCTCGCGCCGCTGGATTCGCCCGACCACCGCAAATACGCACCCGACCGCGATGTGGACGTTCTGCATCTGGCGCTCGATGTGACGCCGGATTTCAAACAGCGCAGCGTGGAGGGCAGGGCCACGCTCCGGTTCAAACCGAAGGCAAGGGCGGTCCGGGAACTGAAGCTCGACGGCGTGGATCTGGACGTTCACACCGTGACCTCAACCGAAAAGATACAGACCTATCAGGTGACCGGCGACAAAGTGATCATCACTTTCGCCGGGCCGATTCCCGCGGACCAGGAGGCTGGCGTGACCATCACCTATCGCGCGGAGCCGACCGCGGGGTTGTATTTCCGGACGCCGGAGATGGGTTACAAGGCGGGCGACACCCACCTCTTTTCGCAGGGTGAGGAGATCGAGGCGCGGCACTGGTATCCGTGCTTCGATTCGCCGAACGAAAAATTCACCTCGGAAATCACCTGCCGCGTGCCGGAAGGCATGACGGTGATTTCCAACGGGCGGCTGGTCTCCAGCGAAAAAGACCCGGCCACCGGCCTGACAGCGATTCATTGGTCGCAGGAAAAGCCGCATGCAAACTATCTGATTTCACTCGTCGCAGGCTATTTCCAAAAGGTCGAGGACAAATACAGGGACATCCCGCTAGCGTTTTACACGCCCCCGTCGGAAATCAAGGAGGCGCCCGGTTCCTTCCGGGATACCCGGGACATCATGGGGTTCTTCGAACAGGAGATCGGCGTGCCGTATCCCTGGGCGAAATACGACCAGGTGTGTGTGAATGACTTCGTGGCCGGTGGAATGGAAAACACCAGTTGCACGACCCTCACCGACAGCACGTTGTTCACGGAAGACACTGAAAACATCCGCGACAGCGACGGTCTGGTCGCGCACGAGATGGCGCACCAGTGGTTTGGCGACCTCGTGACCTGCAAGGACTGGAGCGACATCTGGCTCAACGAGGGCTTTGCGACCTGCTACGCGTCTCTTTATGAGGAACACCGGCACGGCCGCGAGGCGATGCTTTACGGGCTGTATCAAAGCGCGCGCGGAATTCTCGCCGCCGCCAACGACACGAACGCGGTGGTCCGGCGCACCTACAATTCTCCGGGGGACATGTTCAACTATCTTGCCTACCCAAAGGGCGGCTGGGTGCTGCACATGCTCCGCGCGCAACTGGGGAAGGACCTTTACCGCCGGTGCATCAGGACCTACCTCGAACGACACCAGTACGGCAACGTGGTGACCGATGATTTGCGCGCGGTCATCGAGGAATTGTCCGGCCGCTCCTATGACCAGTTTTTTGACCAATGGCTCTATCACGCCCACCACCCGGAACTTGAAGTCAGTTACAGTTGGGAGGAAAAGACGAAGCTGGCGAAAGTCTCCATCCGGCAGGTGCAGAAATTGAGCGAGGATGTTTTGCTCTTCAACTTTCCGCTCACTGTGCGCTTCAAAGGAAGGTTCGGCACGGCGGATCACTCGATTCAGGTGCGGGAAAAGGGGGAAGACTTTTATTTCCCGCTGGAGTCCGCGCCGGAAGTCGTCCGTCTCGACCCGGATTACACTTTGCTCGCCCGAATCACGTTCAACGCGCCCAACGCCATGCTCTATGCGCAATTGAAGGACAAGGACGACGTCATTGGCCGCCTGCTGGCCATCGAACAACTGGCGAATAAAAAAGACCGGGAAGCTGTCGCCCGGCTGAAGCAGGCGCTGAACGGCGACGCGTTTTATGGAGTGCGCCTCGAAGCGTCGCGGACGTTGAGGTCCATGCACACGGACGAGGCCCTGGAAGCCCTGCTCGCTTCGACCGGTCAGAGCGACGCGCGCGTCCGGCGGCAGGTCGTCGCGGACATCGGCGGATTCTATCGGGACACCGCTTTCGGGGCGGCGCTCAAAACTCTCGACCGCGAAAAGAACCCGGACATTTTGTCCGCCGCCATCCGTTCGTTGGGCGGTTATGCGAAACCGGAAGTGCGGGAGGCGCTGCTCCGGTTCCTGCGCTCCGAATCGTATCGCAACGAACTGGCGGGCGCCGCCATCGGCGCCATGCGATCCCAGGACGACCCGGCTTATGTTGCCCCGTTGATCGAAGTCCTGTCGAAGCGAGAAACGGAGTTCACCAGCCGCGGCCTGGGACAGGGGCTCGGAACACTCGCTTACCTGGCACGCAACGAGGACAAGAAGGACCGCGTCCGCGAATTCCTCACCGGTTACGTGAATCACCCGAAGAAAAGCATCCAACTGGCCGCCATCAATGCGCTGGGAGTTCTCGGTGATCCCCGGGCTGTCGGTGTGCTCGAAAAGTTTGCCACCGCTTCAAAGGAAAGTCCCGAACGCGCCGCCGCTGAAAAGGCCGTGACTGAATTGCGCGCCGCGCGAAAACCGGTGGACGATTTCAAAAACCTGCGCGACGAGATGCTGGACCTGCAAAAACAAAACCGCGACCTGCGCAAGGAACTGGACGATTTGAAAAAGAAGGTGGACGCAGCCGACGGGAAACCGGCGCAGGGCGGGTCGAAGAA
>Ga0134126_10010516_pt1 | contig 11658 bp, 9 predicted proteins | sample KB31752_FD_96881 | JGI IMG/M metagenome (GOLD analysis project Ga0134126, IMG submission 96881) | Terrestrial soil microbial communities with excess Nitrogen fertilizer from Kellogg Biological Station, Michigan, USA - KB3-175-2 | ecosystem: Environmental > Terrestrial > Soil > Unclassified ...
CTCTGGAATCCCGGCTCCGTGCCGTTGAAAAATCTGCATGTGGAGCTAAGCTCGGACTATCCGACAGTGAAGATATTGCGCGGGTCCGCCGACATTCCGGAATTGAAATCCGGACAAGTGCTTGACCTTGCCCCGAAATTTCTGGCGCAGTTCACATCCGGCGACGGTGATTTCGCGAGAGCTCGGTTGTACCTGAATACAAGCTCGACAACCGCAAACAACTCGACCCAACCAGCCGCGCTGCAAACCTACTTCGATGTGCTGGTGGCGCCCTCCAATCTTCCTCCGCCGTTAGCTGTGGCAGTTTTAGATGGCCGGACCAAAACCTTTCCGACTTTTTACCAGGGCGTTCATGGCGGTGGAGTTAGCGTGCCGCGCAAGGTGACGGAGGGCGCAGGAAACGGAAATGGCGCGCTCGAGCCAGGCGAGCAGGCGACGATTTGGCTGCAAACGGCGCAAGGGCTGGATCCGTTCGACAAAGGGAACTGGTGCCGCGCCAAGGTCTACACCGATTCTTCGTGGATTACGGAGATCGCAGATTTGCAGGAGAACAAGGGACGGGAGTGGACCGGAGCGCAAAATCGCACGAGCCTGATTGAACTGAATCCCGCGACGCCCAAGGGAACTGAGGTGCATGCAATCCTGGATTGCGAGACCTACAGTTACACTTTCACGCCCGATGTGCGCTATGGAACTCAGCCCCTCTACCAGCCATACCAGTTCCACAGGCACCAGCTATATTTGTGGACCTGGAAAGCGCCCTAGCTGCGACTGCTCCACACCAGCAGGTTCATGGGAGTGTGAATCAGGTCACCCACCTCGATGCCGGGGCAAAACCTGTTGCGATCGGCTTGCTGGTATTGGTTCACGGGCTTGGTGAGGCGCATATCCTCGTCCATATAGATAATGGTCATCACCTCGCGCGGAATCGGCGTGGTATTTTGGCTGGCGCGATGGAAGATCCATCCTGAGTGGAAGCTCACTTCTCCCAGGTCGAATTTTCCTTCGTCGATGCCATGATCCTTCAGGGCTTCGCCGATCCGGTCTTCGCTATCCTGTCCAATTTCCAGGTCGCGCCCATAGGTAACGCGATGGCTTTTCGGGCAGAAGGCAAGCGGCCCCATTTCCAGCGGAGTTTCCTGCAACGGAATCCATGCTGTGATGGTTTTGTCAGTGTTGACAGGCCAATAGTATTGGTCGGCGTGCCACGGAGTGATTCCTCCACCGGCTTCCTTGTAAAGCGCCTGGTCGTGATAGATGCGCACACCCGTGCAGCCCATCAACTGTGCGGCGATTCGGCCAAGCTTAGGAGCCGAGATAAATTCGCGCACCAGATCGCTGTTTTCCCAAAGATTCTCGACCTGGAGAAATGCGCGGTGATATAAGTCGCGTTCTTCCAACGGCAGGTGCTGAGAGTTTAGCTCTCGTACCTTGCGAGTAATTTCGCGACCGTAATAGGCGAGTGTCTCCGCGGAGAGCACATGCTTGAGCTTGATGTATCCGTTGGCCTGATACTGTTCAATTTGTTCCGGTGATATGGGGTATGTCTCACTCAAGTCATGCTGTACTTCCGTTGCGGTCGCCATCGAAGATTCTCCGTCGAAAGTTTTCGTTAACCAGGTATGCCGCGACTCAAAAGATTAGTGTAGCGGCCCGTTTCTGGGTTGCCAATGGACCAGGGATTGTGGCCCATCGAAACGATTCGCTGGTTTGAGTATAAATTGTCGATAGCGAAAGATTTCGATGGGAGTGAAGCGATGAAGTTCTCTCGGGCTGTTCGGCCTGTGATGTTGGCGGTAGCGATTTTTGGTTGGGCCTGGATATCTCCCGTGTGCGGTTGGGCAGCGCCGAAGCAGTCGATCCTGTTGAACCAGGGCTGGGAATTTCGACAAGTCACCAATCTGCAGAGCATTGCCCATGACCGTTGGCTGCCCGCCAAAGTCCCCGGCGATGTGCAACTGGATTTGCTGCGCAACAGGTTGATCCCGGAGCCCTTCTATCGAGACAACGAGAACAAGCTGCAGTGGATTGAGAACGCCGACTGGGAATATCGAACGACGATTCCGACGACTCAAAAACTCCTGAATCGACAGAATATCAATCTGGTCTTCGAGGGTCTCGACACCTGTGCGCAGGTGTATCTGAATGGGAACCTGCTGCTGACCTCCGACAACATGTTTCGGACCTATCGGCTGAATGCGAAGCCGTATTTGAAGCTTGGCGAAAATCATCTGCGCGTCGTTTTTACGTCGCCCATTCAAGGGGCGGAAAAAATTGCCGATCACGATCCGTGGCGGCCGGAAACCCATACGCAGGCGCGATGGTATATCCGTAAATCAGCCTATCAGTACGGATGGGACTGGTCTCCGCGATTTATGACCAGCGGCATCTGGCGTCCGGCACGACTGGAGGCGTGGGATCAGGCGCGTATTTCCGACTTGAATATTCGCCAATTAGATGTAACCACGCAGTCCGCCCATGTGCTGGCTCGCGTAGAGGTGACGGCGTCTGCCGATTCGCCAGCCACAGTGACTGTTCACTATGGCTTGAATGGCAAACAATTGACCGCTGAGCAGACTACGGAACTGCACGCGGGTGTCAATCATGTGGAACTGCCGATCACCATCGATCATCCTGAACTGTGGTACCCGGCGGGATACGGCAGTCAGCCTCTCTATGCATTTCGTGCGGACCTGGCAATTCGCGGGAAGACACAGGACACTTCCGATGTTCCCACCGGTCTTCGCTCGGTGGAGTTGCGCCGCGATCCGGACAAATGGGGACGATCGTTCGAGTTTGTCGTCAATGGAATTCCAGTCTTCGCCAAGGGTGCCAATGTGGTGCCGTTCGACAGCTTCCCGAGTCGCGTGCCAGTGGCGCAAATGCGCGACATCCTGCAGTCCGCCAAAGACGCCAACATGAATATCGTTCGCATCTGGGGCGGTGGCTATTACGGAACCGAAGAGTTTTACGAGTTATGCGACGAGATGGGGATCATGGTCTGGCAGGATTTCATGTTCGGAAATCCATGGCAGCCGGGAACTTATTCTTTCAAGCAAAATGTTGCGCATGAAGTGGAAGATCAGTTGAAGCGCCTGCGAAACCATCCCAGCATCGTGCTATGGTGCGGCAATAACGAGCAGGAAAATAATTTTCTACAGGACAGTCTGCACGTCACTCAGATCGCGCGCCTGCAAATGTGGCAGGATTATCTGACTGTGTTCAGCGGGATCATTCCTACGCTGGTGGCGCGATACGATCCAGGCGCGGCGTATTGGCCCAGCAGTCCGAGCGGCAATTACGCAGAAACCAAGGCCATGAACTACCGCGTGCTGGAGGACGGCGATGATGTCGGTGGCAATGAGGAGTTCGGCGACACCCATGATTACAGCGTGTGGACCTCCGCCAATCTGCTGCCGCGACGGCCCTTCAGCAGTGAAGAAGATCGCCACTACAGGTTTGTCAGCGAGTACGGATTTCAGTCGATGCCGGAGATGCGGACCATCGACACTTTCACGCTGCCCGAGGACCGCACCAGCACTTCTACGCCGGTGATGACCGTCCATCAGAAGGATCCTGCCGGCTATGCGACCATGCTGGATTACATTCGGCAGTATTACGGACAGCCAAAGGACTTCAGCTCGCTTGTCTATGCGACCCAGGTTATACAAGCAGAATTCATCAAGGTGGTGGCCGAGCATCTGCGCCGCGACAGGCCGCGCACCATGGGCTCTATCTTCTGGCAGTTGAATGATTGCTGGCCGGTGGTTTCGCCATCGAGCGTCGACTATTACGGCAGGTGGAAGGCACTGCAATACTACGCGCGGCGTTTTTATAGCCCTCTGCTCGTCTCCTCTCGCCTGAAGAATGGAAGCTTGAGCGTGTCGGTGGTATCGGACGAGACGACGCCAACGACTGCAAGCCTGCGCGTGCGTGTGATGAAGTTCGACGGAACCGTGCTGCACACCGAAACGCAGAACCTTACCATTCCAGCGCTGTCGAGCAAGGTGTATCTCCAGATCCCGACGCAGTCGTATTCCAACTCCGAGGATTCAGTGGCGGCGATGGATTTGACCGTGAACGGAAAGCAGGTTTCCAGCAACCTGATGTATCTAGCTCCAACGCCCGAGGTGCATCTTCCCGCCGCGGAGATTACCACCCATTTGACCAGGGCGAACGGCGCGTATCAAGTGCGGCTGTCTTCGAACCTGCTGGCACGGGATGTGTATGTATCCTTCGGCGATCACGACGCAAAGTTCTCTGACAACTACATCGACCTATTGCCGGGAGAGGCGGCAACGATCATTGTGCATAGTCCGGCAAGCCTGTCAGAGTTACAAAGCAGCATGAAGGTGATGTCGCTGGTCGACGCCATTGAGCCGAACACGGTCTGGAAGAGTGCAGCGGGAAATTAGAGCCTTTCTCCTGAAGGTCTAGCAAGGTTCGTCATTCTGAGGAGCGAAGCGACCAAGAGCGATCAAGAATGTAGAGTGCTGGCCTCGAAGTAGTTCGTCATTCTGAGCAAAGCGAAGAATCTCGGCATTTGCCTTTACTTCGGGAATGCAGCGACACCAATAGGAGAAATACTTTAGCCGTGCGGCTCGCCATCTTGGCGCGAAGATTGCAGAATTTTTCCGCGTTCTCCACATGCGCTGATGGCGATAAACTCCATGCAGATGCCAGTGAAGAATCAGATCCGTTCCGCTGAGGCGAAGAAGCCGCTCTCCAAGCAGGCAGAAAAGATGCGACGGTTACGAGCACTGATCTGTGGCGACAAGCACGAGCGTGCAGCGCGGCAACTAGGGGCGACGGCGGTTGCCGGCGTGGACGAAGTGGGCCGGGGGTCGCTGTTCGGGCCGGTGGTCGCGGCGGCGGTCATTTTGCCGGAGAAGACGCGCATTCGCGGCGTGCGCGATTCGAAACAGTTGCCGCCCGAGGAACGCGAGCGGTTGGATGTCATCATCCGCCGCAAAGCGATTGCGATCGCGATTGGCTTTGCGGATGCCGCCACCGTCGATGCGATCAACATCCGCCGCGCGTCGCATCAGGCGATGCTGTCGGCGATTGCCCAACTGCTTCCGCAGCCGGATTTTCTGCTGATCGATGCCGAGCGGTTGGATACGTCCTGTAATCAGCAGGCAATTATTTACGGTGACTCTATCAGCATTTCAATCGCTGCAGCTTCGATCGTTGCCAAGGTTTATCGCGATGCCTGGATGTGCCGCTATCACGAGGAATATCCGCAGTACGGTCTGGCTTCGCACAAGGGCTACAGTACGGAGGAGCATCTGCGAGCGCTCGCCGAGCACGGGCCGTGCCCGCTGCACCGAATGACCTTCGAACCTGTGAGAAGAGTCATTGAGCTGCGGAACGGGGTTGTGACGAGCGCGTCCGTGGGTGCATTGCTGGCATCGCAGCCAGCTTCTGACGGGGCTTACGAATAACAGGCAAGCGATAGATGAAAGAACGATATGCCTCGCACAAAATTGGCCAAAACTGGCATCAGCTCCGTCGAAGAGTACATCGCTGCGCAGCCCGAGTCCGTCCAGGGCATCCTTGCGCAAGTGCGAAAGGCAATTCGCGACAGTGTGCCGCTGGCGGAAGAAATGATTTCCTACAAAATGCCTACATACAAAGTCCATGGCGATGCCATGCTCCATTTCGCAGGGTGGAAGCAGCACTACTCTTTGTATCCGGCGACCCAGCGGCTGCTGGCGGAGTTCAAGAAAGAACTTGAACCATACAAGATCCACAAAGCAACCATTCGATTTTCGATTTCAGATCCCGTGCCGGTTGGGTTGATCGCGCGCATTGCGAAGTATCGCGCGAAAGAAATCAGCGAGAGGAATCGGTCCAGGACGGACGGGCCGAATAGGAGCTAAACGGCGACGGAGACTTTGCGCTTGCGGACCGCTTCCTTAATCTGCCAGCCGATACGCGCCAGCAACAATATCGCCAGAACTGCAGTCACTTTCCACGGAGTATGCACGCCGGGCTTCACCAGCCACCAGTAGTGAACCACCCCTGCGATCGCGGCTATGTATGCGAGACGATGCAGCATGGTCCAGCGCTTGCCGCCCAGTTTGCGAATCGACAATGCTGTGGAAGTCGCTGCTAACAGCAGAAGGCAAGTCCATCCCGCCATGCCGACCGTAATGAATGGCCGTTTCCCAATGTCATGCAGCATCGCATGAACGTCAAAGTTGGAGTAAAGCCACACCCAGGTCATCAGGTGCAGCGTGCCGTAGAAAAAGGCAAACAGCCCCAGCATGCGTCGAAACCGGATCAGCCCTACCAGTCGGCTGCTCAAGCGGCGAACCGGAGTGATGGCGAGTGAGATGAGCAGAAAGTACAGCGTCCAGAATCCAGTCGTGTGGGTGATGGTTGCCACGGGATCTGGACCCAGGGTGTTCGTGAATCCTTCGTAGATCAGAACGCCAAGCGGAATCAGGCACGCGGGGAAGGCTACGAATTTCAGAATGACAAGGACGCGATTGGACATGGAGAAAGTTAGTAATCCCGGCGGAGATTCATGCCTTTGTATAAGCCGGCGACCTGGTCTCCGTAGCCATTGAACATCACTGTGGCCTGACGCGCTTTCCAGAACGGCGCGCCGATGACTCGCTCATATTTCTGGCTCCAGGGCACAGTATCGACGTCGGGATTGACATTGGAATAAAAACCGTACATCGAAGGCGAAGCCTCATTCCAGGTGGTGCGCGGCTGGCTTTTCACAAAGCGAATGTGTACGAGTGATTTCGCGGACTTGTATCCGTATTTCCACGGCAGCACAATGCGCACCGGTGCGCCATCCTGGTTGGGCAGCGTCTGGCCATACAATCCAAACGTGAACAGCGTCAGCGGATGCATGGCTTCGTCCATGCGCAGCCCTTCGGAATAGGGCCAGTGAAGATTCACGCTGTAGATTTCAGGCTCCTGCTTCGGATCGTCAATGGAAAGAAACTGCACATATTTCGCGGAACTGAGCGGCTCGCATTGCTTGATAAATTCCGATAGCGAATAGCCCACCCACGGGATCACCATGCTCCACGCTTCGACGCAGCGATGCCGGTAGACCCGATCCTCCAGCGGATGGATCTTCATCAATGCATCGATGTCGAACTCTTTTTTGCTTTTTACTTCGCCGTCGACCTTGACCGTCCACGGATTTGTCTTCAGTCGCCAGGCGTTGTGAGACGGATCGCTCTTGCCGGTGCCGAACTCGTAGAAATTGTTATACGTGGTGATGTCTTGAAAAGAAGTCGGCGTCACTCCTTTTGTGGAATATTGGCTCGGAACCGTCGTCAACTTGGTGGTAGCGTGCACCGCATCCCGGGGAGAGGCAACATTCTTCAGCACGTCGGCCCCCAATGCGGCGGCGCCCAGAGCAGCGGCTCCTGCCATAAACTTGCGGCGATTCATGTAATCGGACTTCGAAGTGATTTGGGACGAGGGAATATCTGACGGTTTGCGAATCAGCATGCGATCGCTCCTTTCCTGAGGCTCACAATTGAATTAGACAGTTAAAGCCCGCGCAAGTTACATAGATTTGATATCTTCAGACGCAATTTCAGAGCATCAACATTCGTCCTTGGATATGTTCACTATCGGTACGAGTCAACGGCGCGGACGGATTGAATCATCCTCCTCCTGCAGAATGCGCGTGACGCTAGGGAAAAATGTTCGAGCAAGAAAGATTGGCTCAAACGCGCTGGCTGGATGGGTAAACTAAGCGCTGACGGCTTCAGCTAGCGAACAGACGTTCCTGCTCATCCATGTCCGCCTTGCGCCGGTTGCTAGGATGGATAACGGCGACAACCTCAACCGATTGCAGGGCCGAGCGCGGAACAAAGATGCGTTGCGTGTTCGAGCGCATGTCTGGCGGAGTGAACTGTATCCCTTCCGGCTCCAGGAACGAAAGGTCGTTGCTCGCCAGGCCCTCCAACTCGTCGCCGTCGCGCATTCGCATTCGAAGCCACAGTCCGGGAGTGCGAGGACGGGAAGTGAAATTCCGTCGCACCAGCCGCTCAGGATCGGTGCTGTCGCCGCTGGGAAATTCGCGCACGAAGCACATCATTTTTACGTCCTGCAGCGTCATGGCGAGCACTTTGCCTGTGCTATCGAGTAGTTCCAGCAAGCCATTGTGTGCGAAACCCTGTGGGTCCACATAGCCCGAATTCCATTCGCGGCTGAACTTTCGGACGATCACTTTCTTTCGACTCGAGCCTGAACCTGCCACTCTGTGATCTCCAGGACACCGCGCAACGGCGTCCAGCAAAACCGCACGACCTTAACTTAGCCAGGATTGTCGCATGAAGCCCAAGCGGGCGCTGCGGCAATTGTGCAAATGGCTGGAAAAACAGCCGCCAATATGGTATCTTAGAGCATTGCGTGCGCGACACTGTCGCCTACAACTAATTGAAAATAAGGGTCTTAGCGGCACGAGTGAGAGGCTGCGGACCGAGGCGTAAAACTGGGCATGCCCGATTATATCCAATTGCTTGAATCCAAGCTTTCTCCGAACGAAAAACAAGCACTCAACGCCATGACCGACGTGGCACGCGCCCGGCAAATCACGGTATTCCTTACCGGAGGCGCAGTTCGAGACATCGTGAGTGGCGCATCCGTTCGCGATCTGGACATTACCGTCCAGGCGAATCCTTTGAAGTTCAAAAAAGATCTGGAGCGCGCCGGGTTCAGTATCACCGGGGAGCATGAGCCCTCACGTACCCTTTATTTGAGATTTGGCAAGCAGGCGCGGATGGAGATTTCTTCTGCGCGAACCGAGACGTTCGCCAAGCCTGCGAAACCCGAATACAGTCCTGCGGGCATTCTGGATGACCTGCGGCGTCGTGACTTCACCGCCAATGCGATGGCGCTGTCGCTGAATGAAGGTTCGTGGGGACTGTTGCTGGATCCTCTGAACGGGACGGCTGATATTTCAGCGCGGCAATTGCGCCTGGTCAGCAATTATGGATTCCTGGAAGATCCGATTCGTTTGATTCGCGCCGTCAGGCTGATGTCACGAACCGGATGGGACATGGAAGAGCGCACCAAGGCCCGCTATGACAATGCCAGGGCAGAAGGCGTCATCAGCGCGATTACCGCAGTCCAGCGCGGGTACGAACTGGAAGAGATTGGCTACGAAGAAGAACCGCAGCAGGTGCTGAAAGCGCTGGAATCGGAAGGCTGGCTGGAGCATTTGTCGCCGCATTGGAACAGCCGGTCTGTCGATGCGCAGGGGCTCGAGCGCTTGCATGAAAAGTTTGTTCAGTTGCTGATGGCAGGCCTGCATCCCGACCCGTCAGCGGCGCAATTCCGCTTGTTGACGGCGAAGATGTCTCCGGCTCATTTTTCGGCACTGAAGAAGATGTTTCTGCGCAACGATCTGATTGCCGAAGCGAATGCCCTGGATGCGGAAGCCAAACAGGTGCTACAGAAGATGACAGCGAAGGATGCCGCAAAGCCGTCGCAGTTGTGGAAGCTGCTGCACAGTGCAAAGCCCGAGGCGGTCCTATGGCTTTTCTTCACCAACAAGACGGCAGCCGTACAGCACAAGTTCGAAAACTTCTTCACCAGGTGGCCGGAAGCACGTCAGAAAATTCCCAACGCGATTCTGCAGGATATGCGGATTCTTCCCGATGTCGAAGGCTACGACGAGCTGCTCGATAAGCTGACGTTTGCCTTTATGGACGGCGAATTGCCGACGGAAGAAGCCATTCGCAAATTTGCCGAGCCATATTCTCCGCCCGCTCCTCCTCCGCCAGTGATCGTGCGCCGCAGCCGCGCTGTCAAGCGTGTCACTGAGCCAAAGAAGGGCAAGGGCAGAAAGTCTGCAAAGTCCGCAGCCGCACCGCAAGATGGAGATTTAAGCCTCGCTGCAGACGCTGCAGGGGAGTCAGTCGGAGCGCTCGCCGAGCAGAATGGGATGGCAGCAGGGAAGGCGAAATCCGCGCCTGCGAAGGCAGTCGCTAAGCCGGAAACCGCGAGTAAGACGGAGAAGACTGCCAAAGCTGGTCCGCCTGCAAAGGCCCCAGCGAAGCCGGTGGCCAAGGGTAAGCTGGAAAAACCCAGGACGACGGGCAAGGTAGTCGCGAAGCCAGCGCCGAAGTCGAGCGGCAAAGCCGTCCAGGCGAAAGGCAAGGCGCAGAAGGCGGCCGTTGTCGCCAAAGCGCATGGAAAAGCCGGCAAGGCCGCACGGCCAGCAGCGAAGAACCCTTCGTCAGCCAATCGCGGCAAGGCGGCGGCGTCCGCAAAAACTGCGCATCGACCGATCGCGAAGAAAGCAGCCCTGAAGCCGAAATCGAGTAACAAAAAGGCGCAGAAGAAAACTCCTGTGGCTGTTGCAAAAAAGCCGACCGCAAAAACCGCCAGTCGATCCACTTCTAAAAAGTCACCTTCAAAAGCAAAGCCAAAAAAGAAATCCGGCAAATAGCGGCGCACCTTTCCAGCCGATGATTCCCCGCACACCTTGGTGCGCATTGCTGGCTGGGCTGCGCGTCGGATCAATCGCCGCTTCCATCCGCCATCGCCGCGACAACTTCAGCCGGAAGAATTCCCAGGTCGCGATAAATCGGTCGAATGTGCACGCGGATATTCGGCAATTGTGTCGCAAACCAGCCTGCGCCCGCGATGCAGAATGCGCCGGTAATCATCAGTGTGACCGGTGCGCCCAACCAATGCGCCAGACCGCCCGCCAGCAGGCTTCCGAAGGGCGCCATGCCCACGAATGCCATGGTGTAGTAGCTCATCACGCGGCCGCGCTTGTCCTCTGGGACGATGGTTTGGATGATCGTATTGCTGGCCGCCATTCCCTGCATCATTCCGTAGCCCGTGATCAGCATCAGCAGCAAAGAGAGCCACAGGATATGACTTGCGCCGAATGCGATCAGGCCGGCTCCAAAGACCGCGGCGGAGATGGCGATCACGCGGCCAAGCCCCAGCACGGTTTTGCGCATGGCAAGCGAAATTGCAGACACTAGCGCCCCCGTCCCGACCGCCCCCATCAGGAATCCGAGGGTATGCGGGCCGCCATGCAGAATTTTCGCAGCGAAGATCGGCATCAACACCGTGAATGGCATCCCCATCAGACTGATCACCGCGAACAGCAGCAGTATGGTTCGCACCGGAGTGAATTGCGAGACGTACGCCCAGCCTTCTTTCAGTTGCTCAAGCATCGGTACAACCTTCGACGCAGCGACGAACTTCGGCATTTGCATCAGCAGCAGAGAAATGATGACGGCAATGTAGCTAATGCCGTCGATCAGGAAGCAGTAACCTTCGCCAAAGCCCGCAATCACCAGTCCGGCAAGTGAGGGGCCCACCAGGCGCGCCATGTTTACCATTGAGGAATTCAGCGCGATGGCGTTGCCCAGGTCGTTTCGATCCTCAATCATCTGCACCATAAAGGCTTGGCGTCCGGGCATGTCGAAGGCGTTGATCATGCCCTGGAAGATGCTGAGCCAGAGAATCTCTGAGATCGTAATGACATGGGTCAGGGTCAGCGCTGCCAGCACCAGCGATTGCACCATCGCCAGCGACTGAGTTACGACCAGAACGTGGCGGCGGTTCAGCCGATCGACCCACACGCCCGCAAAAGGAGCCAGCAAAAAGGTTGGAATCTGTCCGCAGAATCCGACGATGCCCAGCAGCCATGCC